>Ga0209167_10001889_pt1 | contig 11821 bp, 13 predicted proteins | sample Coa_R1_9_FD_187154 | JGI IMG/M metagenome (GOLD analysis project Ga0209167, IMG submission 187154) | Surface soil microbial communities from Centralia Pennsylvania, which are recovering from an underground coalmine fire - Coalmine... | ecosystem: Environmental > Terrestrial > Soil >...
GTTCCGCGGTTCCGTTCGATTCCTCCAAATTGTGGGTTTCCTGTCCATTGTGACTGAACGCCGGGAAAAGCGGCCCCACGAGCGATTCCACGGGATGATCCTTGTCCACAAGCACAAGATGAGGATCCTTCGTCCCGTTCAGAAGCAGGAAGAATTGCGCCGCGCCGCGGTAATAATCGCTCGGATCGCCGATAATTTCGGGCACGGGGCCTTCGCCGTGATCGAAGTAGCGTGACAGGCCGGTGTCTCCCGCCAAATGAGGGGGGTGAGTCCATTGCTCGTAGTCAGTGACGGCAAAATCGTAGGCTTGCTGCAGCCATGCACTATCTTTCTGTTGCGAAGAAGGGTCCTCAGCGTCGTACACCGCCAAAATCATGGAACTGAGGAACGGAGGCTGCGAGCGCGTCAGATAATAGGTGCGGTTCGCATTGAGGATCGAGCCGTAATGTTGAATCTCGTAAAAGAAGTTCTCCACCATGCCCTTGGCGAGTTCCAGGCGATTGGCCCGCAGCAGGCCGAGAATGATGAAGTAACTATCCCAGCCGTACATCTCATTGAACTGGCCGCCCGGCACGATGTAGGCATGGGGAAGATACAACAGTCCGGCGTTGGAGATTTTGTGCAGGTGCACATCGTTGGGGCTGCTGATGATCTCCGGCAAGCGCTCGACGCGGACCCTGCAATCCTTCACCAGCTCCTGAAAGGCCGGCAAGCTCTGGAAGTCCGCCGGGAAATACAGATACTGCTCGTCGCCGATTTTCTGGTCCTCGTAGGTTTTGCACTTGTCGAGCGATCGAGCGAGATGGTCCCAGCTTACCGAGATGTATTTCTGAACGTCGTCGAAGTGCTGAAACTCATTCTTCATCGGATGGATGTGAGAAGCAGAATCAGTATACGTCGCATCGAGCCAGGACGCGGGAAACAGGAAAAACGCAAGCGCCAGGAACAACCGTCTGCAGATCGGGAATCCTTCGGCAATCACACGACGCGATTTCAGCGTGCGAGACATCCTTCCCTTTCAGCACACGCCAGTGTGCGAGTCGCCGTGCAGTGCAAGACTATTGCCATCTAGCCCGAGAAAGAATCAGGTGAATGCTGGATTCAATTTAGCTTCGGCGTAAGCGATGATCGCGACTGCGCCCTGGAGATTCTACTCGGTGCTCAGATAATCTCCACAGGCTGGTTTACGACGGTTAGCGTAAGTGTCCTATTGTGAACAACAAAAGCCGTGCCCGACTGGCAATATTCGTGCTGCTAATTCCGTAGCGAAGCTTGCCTGGATCTTGGCAGATCCAACTTGGGGTTAACGTGAAGCTGAGCTTACGCCTGATTTTATTCCTGGTTGCGGGCGTCACCATCGTTACTTTCGTCGTCTCAAAGAACGAAGTTCGCGCCGAGAAGCGCGGCCTGCGCACGGACCTGGTGCATCGCGCCGAAATTCTGTCGGAGAGCCTGCAGGAGATCGTCGAACCGGCGCTCGAGAAAGGCTCGCGCGAACAGCTGCGCCGCATCGTCGAGCGCTTCGGAAATCGCGAGCAGCTCGCGGGTGTCGCGGTCTACGATAGCCACGGGGAAGTGCTTGCGGAAAGTTCCAACTTGCAGAACCGCTTCGTTCCTCCGCCTGTTCCGCTGGCGCAGGTAACTGCGAGCGAAACCGGCCTGAGCCAATTTGTAACGATCGGTTCCGAGCCCATGCACGTGTACTACATGCCGCTGCACGACAAGACCTCCGTCACCGGGGTGCTGGCGATTTTCAATGATGTCGGCTACATCGAAACGCAGAGCGCGCGCATGTGGCGCGCAACTTTTTGGCACGTAATAGCCGAGGTGCTGCTGATCGTTCTGATCACGGTGCTCATCATCCGCTGGACAATCGTTCTGCCGATCTCGCGGACCGCGCAATGGATGAAGGATATTCGCCGCGGCCGCGTGATGCCCAGTCCGCCGGGCCCCAAGGAGAGTTTTCTCGCTCCGTTCACCAACGAGGTGATGAATCTCACTCGCAGCCTGGCCGACGCGCGTTCGGCCGCTGAGGAAGAAGCGCGCCTGCGCGAATCCGGCGAGTCCGTGTGGACTGCGGAACGCTTGCGGGTCAGCATTCAGGGCAAGGCCTCGCAGGGATCGCTCGTGGTTGTGTCCAATCGCGAGCCTTATATGCATGTACACAAAGGGAAAGCGATCGAGATGCTGATCCCGGCAAGTGGATTGGTCACGGCGCTCGAACCGATTTTGCGCGCCTGCGACGGAATCTGGATTGCCTCCGGCTCCGGCGACGCCGACCGCGAAACCGTGGACGATCACGACCACATCCGCGTTCCGCCCGATAAGCCTGACTACACCTTGCGCCGCGTCTGGCTTTCGAAAGAAGTGGAAAAAGGCCATTACTACGGATTTTCAAACGAAGGGTTATGGCCGCTGTGTCACATCGCGCATACCCGGCCAATTTTCCGCGCCTCGGATTGGCAAGCCTATCAGGAGGCGAACCGTGAATTCGCCGAAGCTGTGCTGCAAGAGATCGAGGGGGTCGAGCACCCGCTCGTGCTGGTGCAGGATTACCATTTCGCGTTGCTGCCGCGCATGGTGAAGGAAGCGCGGCCCGACGCGCGTGTGGCGATTTTCTGGCATATCCCGTGGCCCAATCCCGAAGCGTTTGGCATATGTCCATGGCAACGCGAACTCGTCAGCGGTTTGCTGGGCGCGGACTTGATCGGATTCCAGATCCAGGCGCATTGCGATAATTTTCTGGAGACGGTGGACGCCTCCTTGGAATCGCAGATTGAATGGGAACGATTCGCGGTGAAGCGCGGCGGACACCTCACCTTCGTCAAACCATTCCCTATCAGCGTGGATTTTCGGGAGTCGCAACGAGGCCTGGATCCAGCGGTGTCGCCTTACGTTCTGCGCAGCGAACTGCTCAGCAAGCTGGGCATCAAGGCAAACTTCATCGGAGTCGGCGTTGACCGCGTGGACTATACCAAGGGATTGCTGGAACGCTTGCGCGGCGTCGAGCGCTTCCTCGAGAAATGGCCGGCCTATCGCGAGAAATTAACGTTCGTGCAGATAGGCGCACCCAGCCGCACGGAAATCGAGCGCTATCACGATTTCCTGGCAGAGCTGGAAGCCGAAGCCGCGCGAATCAATGCGCGCTGGCAGACGGCGGAATGGAAGCCCATCGCGCTGCTCACGCGCCACCACAGCCACGAGGAAATTCTCCCGTATTACCGGGCGGCGGATTTCTGCATGGTTACATCGTTGCATGACGGAATGAACCTGGTGGCCAAGGAATTCATCGCATCGCGCGATGATGAAGAAGGGGCGCTGATTCTGAGCCAGTTCACCGGCGCGGCCCGTGAATTGCGCGATGCGATCATCGTGAACCCGTACGACGTGGAACAGCTGGCGGAAGCCATCCGCGTGGCGCTGGAAATGGATACGGTGGAACGGCAAACGCGGATGAGGCTGATGCGGAGCACGGTGATGCGCCATAATGTATTCGCATGGGCAGGCAGCTTGATCACGGAACTTTCTGAAATCCGGATCGAGGAAGCACAGCCGGAACTGCGGCCGGCCCTTTGAATGGACCTCACGTGACGGCCACGCACATCTTGCAGCTCGGACCAAAAGATAAACGCGCGCTCGGGCAATCGCTCACCCACGCTCTTCCCGCTGCGTCGAATGGTGATGTAGCCGCGCATGCGCCGCGCTATTTGTTCCGCGCGTGGCGCGAAATTGCAGCTCCTATTCGCAACGCCGAGACTTGCGCCCTGCTGCTGGATTTCGACGGCACGTTGGTAAAGCTGCAGCGAAACCCCTGGGAAGTTCGTGTACCGCTGCGCACGAAACGCCTGCTCGAGCGCCTGTCTCGCAATCCCAGATTATTCGTTGCGATTGTCAGCGGAAGGCGTTGCCAGGATCTGCAAACTCGGATTGGGGTTGATACGCTGCATTTCATCGGGCTTCATGGAGCCGAAGAACAGGGAAAACCCACGCAGATCAGCAGCGCATCGGCCAGGAATCTTGCGACCGCGCAACGAGGCGCGCGCACAAGGATGGCCGCGATGCACGGCATGCGCATCGAAGACAAAGGTATGAGCTTTGCCGTGCACTATCGGCAGGCCAGCCCGCCCATCGCGCGCGCTGCAAAATTCTGCCTGATGGACGTGGTCTCGCCGTTGCAAGACACCTTGAGAGTTCTGGAAGGCGCGATGGTATGGGAAGTTCTGCCCAACGAGATTCGCGGAAAAAGCGGTGCTGTGCGAGACCTGCTCGCCGGATTTCCACCCGGCACGCCGGCGATTTACATCGGCGATGATGGCACCGATGAAGCCGCCTTTTGTGCACTAGGCGATCAGATCACTATCCGCGTGGGAAAAGTTCAGAAGAGCAATGCGAAATACTACGTGCGGGATCCGGGCGAAGTGATTCGTTTTCTCCTGCGGCTCGAAGCAGAACTCCTGAAGTCGTGATTCACAAGCTTCACCATCGCTCGCGCTAACCCCTCAGAGTCCTCTGGGGCTCGCATTCCCACATACAAGGTCACGCCGACTTGGACATGCTCGCACCCTGTAAGCTCCTGGCAACCTGCTGCGTAAGGGTGATCTGCCTCGTCTCAGCGTGTTCCTCGCGCATCGCCTGAATGAGCATCCATTCCATGTCGGTCGGGCGGCAGGGAGCCGAAATGACGTCAAAGGCGCCCAGCCGCATCGCTTCCAGGTATTCATCCCAGTCCGTAACACGAGCCGCCAGGACGATTCTGATTTTTCGGCCCCAGTGTCGCGCGGCAGCCAACAAGTCACGGTAATCTCCATCGGCCAGCCAGCGCGTGCAGAAAATCATTCCCAACTGTTCCTGGGCCACGACCGCTTCGCATTCGCGGATGGTCGGGGCGGTGATGGGGTCCAGTCCCAGCTTCGCCAAGATATTGCACATCGCGCGCCGCTCTTCCACATCGCATGAAGCAATCAAAACGTGCCAAGGAACGTACATTCGCAACCTCCTCCGCTTTGCGACTCGCCATCGGGCTGTTCCTCGCGAAGCACGTCAGTCCAGTTCATTTGCGAGGCCCGGCCCAGTGGCTGAAAAGTAGAATCAAGGAATTCAGAACGAGAAGAGCGTCCATTAATGCTGTGTGGTTTTTGCTGTTCTTGTGGGCTGGGGGCATGGAAGTCGTGGACTACGCCGCGCGTCGGAGCTGCCACGCCCGTTCCGGAGCTTCCTGATCATCCGAGGCTGGCATAACGATTGCTCCTTCACCGATAGCTTGGCCCGTTATCCAAACACGCGAAAAGATTTGGCGAGGAAGAGGATGGGAACCGGCCCAGCCCTCATACCTTGCTCTCGCAAGGCACCCGACTCCCATTCCTCCCCCTTCGCCACCCATTCTGCCGGGCTATGCGCTGCGACGGAATACGGTTTACGTCGTAAGGCGCAGGGGAATTTGCTGTACCCGCGACTGAATCACGTTCAGTCGTCACATGACATTCGATCAAGAAAAACAGGTCGGCTGTTGCTGAGCTGTGGGAGGGAGGGGCTGCCGATTCTCGGCGGCAGCCCCTTTCTAGAGGAGGCAGACGGGCGGAATTATTTCAGCAGAGTATGTTTTTCGAACTTGGCGACGCACAGGCTCAGGCGGTCTTAGCCAATGAGGCCGAAGAATCCCGCATTTCCACGGTGCGTCCCGATACCGCGAGCGGCGCGCCGCTCTCCGTCACGTAATATCGATCCGGGGCAAACGCTGACTCGCAAAATGGGCAAACCTGGTGCCGCGGGCGTGCCCGCACGGGTCTATGCAGCAGATACATGGACTCTGCCCATTCTTCCAATACAATTCGCGCTGCGCATTTCGTGCACCTGCAGCAAAGATACGTATACATGGCGGACCTCCCTCAGGTAACAACAACTATCGAAAGCTAGCCCCTCACTGCTATCAACCTTCACGAAGACCAGGCGAATACCCGGCCCACCGCTGAGCGCATCTGCGCCGCTCCCACTTTACGTTTTGGCGGATTTTGTTCAATACAGCGGAATACCTAGGGAGGGGAGCGCGATTACTGACCGTCGGAAAGCCTGTGGATTTGTGGTCCGCAGCTTCCGTGCATACCGCGATTCCCTTAGGTATCTAGGGAGTTCCGTTGATGGTCTTGCGCAGGCGCGGGCAGTACTTTCACCCCGCAAGCTCGCGGATAAAATCCGCCAAGAGGAGAACGTCATGTTGCGATGGGCCTTAATCTTTCTGGTTGTTGCAATCGTTGCGGGAATATTTGGCTTCGCCGGCATCATGATCGCCGCCGCGGGAATCGCGAAGCTGCTGTTCTATCTATTCCTGGTGTTGTTCCTGGTGTCGTTGGTTATGGGGCTCGTCAGCCGAACGTGAAATTTCCAGACCCAGCCAACGGCAGCACGACACGGTCTCACGCGTCGCGCGAGCTATTCCATTTACTCGCGGTGGTTGTCGCAGTCGCGGCAATCGCCGCGTTGTATTTCGCTCGCATCGTACTGATTCCGTTCGCCCTCGCGCTGCTCTTCACTTTCATCTTGACGCCGGTGGTCAGGATCCTGGAACGCATCCATCTCCGGCGGATTCCGTCCACGCTTCTGGTGGTTCTGCTATCCGTTGCCGCTTGTGGCGCCGTCGGTTGGATGGTCGCAAAGCAACTGAGTGAAGTCGCGGATCAACTGCCAGCCTATAAATCCAACATCAAAACGCGATTGGGTTCGCTGCATTGGCCCGCGAACCAATCGCTGGACAGTGCTTCGCAGACGATCACCGAGATCAGCAAGGATCTCGCGGCGAGTCCAATCGCATCCCATCCCGCCGGAACACCTTCCGCGCCGTCCGCCGTTGCACGGTCCGCTTCATCGGCTCGGCCCGTTCCCGTGGAAGTCGTCAAGACTCCGGCGCTGCCGTTGGAATCGGTGCAAAGCGTCCTCGGACTGCTGGGCAGTGCTTTGATTGTCCTGGTGTTCACAATTTTCATGCTCATTCGCCGTGAGGATTTGCGCAATCGCCTGATTTCGCTCGCGGGTGAAGGCCATCTTCATTTGGTGACGCAGACTCTGGACGACGCCAGCGCGCGCGTCAGCAAGTATCTGCTCTTGCAGTTCGTCGTGAATACTTGCTACGGATTTTTCATTGGCGCGTGCCTTCATTTCATCGGCGTGCCGGGCGCTTTGCTGTGGGGTGTTCTCGCGGGCGTGCTGCGCTTTCTGCCTTACATTGGTCCGCCGCTCGGCGGAATCACGCCGCTGCTGCTTTCCCTCGCTGTCTTTCATGGCTGGACGCAGCCGCTGCTGACTCTCGCGCTTTTCATCGTTACGGAACTGATTGTGTCCAATTTCGTCGAGCCGATGCTTTACGGCATTCATACGGGTATTTCTTCGCTCGCGATTCTCGTCGCGGCAATTTTCTGGACGGCTATCTGGGGACCCATCGGACTAGTTCTATCGACGCCACTAACAGTCTGCCTGTTAGTCGCCGGACGCCACGTTCCCCGGCTCAGGTTTCTGCACATTCTTCTGGGCGACGAGCCTGCTTTGACGCCTTCCTCTCGCTTCTATCAACGGCTCCTGGCCATGGACCACGACGATGCGCGCCGGGTTCTGGAGAATCATCTGGAAGGGCAGACGCTGGAGGATCTCTATGACTCGGTATTGATTCCGGCGCTGAGCTTGGCGGAGCACGACCGCCATCAGGATCGTCTCGACGATGCCAGTCAGAAGTTCATCTGCCAGAGCACCCGGGAATTGATCGAAGATTTGTGGGAGCCTCGCCGCGCGGATGCTAATTCGGCAAACGAATCCGGCGAGGTAGCGGAGCCATCGGCCATTTATCAAACCCAACCAGCGCACGGGCGGCTTGCGCCCTCGCTGAACATTCTGTGCCTGCCGGCGCGAGACGAAGCCGATGAACTCGTCGGCACCATGCTGGCCCAAGTTCTCGAACGAGCTGGACATCGAGCGCAGTGTATCCCGGTGGACGCCGCCGCTGAAATGCTCGCGCAAATAAGGGCAGCGCACCCGGACGTGGTTTGCATCTCCGCGCTTCCTCCATTCGCCGTGCCGCACGTGCGCTCGCTGTACGCCAAATTGCGCGCCCAGGAGCCAAATTTACGGATCCTCGTGGGCTTATGGCATTTTTCGGGAGATCCGGCAAAGATCAGCCGGCGTCTCGGCCTGACTGGCGGCTCGCAAACGTTCAGCACGCTTGGGGAATTCATCGAAGAGCTGAAAACCGTGCAAACCGCCGATCCGGTCGCGGTGAACGCGTATTAAAATCTCCCGCCGTCTTCTGCCCGTAGCAGCGGGCGTACGAAATACTTTTCACGCTTTTACAGACATAACCCTATGGCCAGAAATCGAACGCCAGAATACATTCCTGCCCAGTGCACGAAGTTTGGTATCTTACATCGGCCCTTCTGTTCCTTATTTGTCGCGCGCTTGGCACAACCGACCGGAGAATCCGCCATCGGGCAACCGGCGGAAAACGTTCAAGAGGAGAAGATCTCTAATGCGTAGCCGATTCATTCGTCCTTTATTACTCGCAATGGCAATGTTATTTCTTTCTTCCGCGTCTTTCGCGCAAATCGGTGTGGCGATCACCATCGCGCCTCCCGAACTTCCCGTTTACGAGCAACCGGTTTGCCCCGGCGATGGCTACATCTGGACGCCCGGATATTGGGCCTGGGGCGACGACGGTTATTACTGGGTTCCCGGCACGTGGATCGAAGCTCCGGAAGTGGGTTTCTTCTGGACGCCTGGCTACTGGGGTTGGGGCGGCGCCAGTTTTGTTTGGTATGACGGCTATTGGGGCCCGACCGTGGGTTTCTACGGCGGCATCAACTATGGCTTCGGTTACTTCGGCCACGGTTTTGAAGGCGGACGCTGGGACAACGGCCATTTCTTTTACAACCGCGCCGTGACCAACATAAACGTCAACGTGATTCACAATGTGTATGAAACGAGGGTGGACGTAAGAAACGATGTACATGTCAGCTACAACGGCCATGGCGGAATCAATGATCGTCCAACGCCGCAGGAAGAGGCTGCTGCACACGAGCGGCACGTCGGTCCCGTTGCCGCGCAAGTGCAACACGTGAACGCCGCGCGTGGTAACCCGGCGCTGCGCGCTTCCGCCAATCATGGCAAGCCGCCGATCACTGCCACTGCCCGACCAGGAGATTTTAGCGGTCATGGGACGGAAAACGCAGCCGGTCACGCCAACCCTGCCGTTCATCCGCGCGACCTGCCGCCTGCTTCGCGCGCCGCAGCTCCCAACACCGGGGACGCCAAGCTGGACCAGAAATACCAACAACAGCAGGATAAACTAGCCGCGCAACAGGACAAGGAACGCCAGAAGCTTCAGCAGCAACAAGACAAAGAACACCAGCAACTGGCGAAGCAGAAAGCGAATGATCAGAGAACTCAACAGGTGGAGCAGAAGCACCAGCAACAGACGCAGCAGTTAGTTCAAAAGCACACTCAGCAGCAGCAACAATTGCAGCAGAGGCAAGCGCCACCGGCTTCGCATGCAGCCGCGCCGGCGAGGCCCAAGTAAATTATCCATGACGTTGTGACGGCGAGGGAATGGGCCGCGAGGCTCATGCCCTCGTTCCATTTTTAGGCTACGCTACCGAAGTTATGCCTTCGTTTGTGCTCTCCTGGAATAATTTTCAAACGGGATTTTCTGCAGCGCGCAGCCGGGGCGTGGATGACTTGGAGATCTGAAATGCCAGTTGTGGTCGCTGACCACCAAAGCCGCCGAATCCGCGGCCTTGATGGTCAACGATGTTCAACGGGTGCTTTGCGAGTCCAGCCGGCGAATTGCTCTAGGACTTTTTCCGCGGAACCTTGGCGCCTTTCTTGCGCGCCTCGGAAAGTCCAATCGCAATCGCTTGCTGGCGGCTGGTCACTTTGCCGCCCTTGCCGCCTTTGCCCGAACGCAGCGTGCCACGCTTTTCGCGATGCATCGCACTCTCCACGCTCTTGCCGGCAGCCTTTCCGTATCTCGCCATCATGTTCCTCCTCTTGGCCGGACCGTCAATCTATCGCGACGGACGGTTAGGCCCTTTTGGCGCGAGTTTGAACCACTACGTCTGACTGGTAAGCACGCGTGAATTCATCCACCTGCTTCTGTGCCGCGTCCTTGGCGATCCCGTAGCGTTCCTGAATCTTGCCGATCAATTGGTCACGCTTGCCGTTGATCGCGGTCAGATCGTCGTCGGTCAGTTTGCCCCACTTCTCTTTCACTTTTCCAACCGACTGCTTCCACTTGCCTTCGATTTGATCCCAGTTCATTTTCAGCCTCCTGAATTGAATATCCAACTGCTCATCCATAGTGGCGACAAAGTCGCACGCTCGGAATACAGCGCAATACCTAACTGCACCGGACATTTCGCTTGATGCATGGATTTGGCGGAGTACTCGAACGCCTGACTGCGCGTTGTTTCCAGGCCGGGCCGGCCCGCCCGCCGCTCGGCGGTGAGACTCACGACGGCCCCCAGTCGAGCGCAGTGCGTATAAGGATTGTGTAAGGATTCTTCGCTGCGTGTCGCCTACCGCAACCAGGAATGAAGCCTACAGCGTTTGCTTTATGGCTAAGACCATGAAGGAAGCCTAGTCTAACCCTGCACTCACAAAAATTCGGCCGGTGCTACGGCCAATGCCAGAAACCGGGGGGATGCAAATGACTCAAAATAACCTAAAAAGTCTCTACGTAGACGAATTGCGAGACCTCTATAGCTCCGAGCAACAGCTAATCAAAGCGATTCCGAAAATGGCGAAAACTGCAAACTCGGAGGAACTCCGCAAAGGATTCGAGGAGCACCTGGAACAGACCCGAGGCCACGCCACACGGCTCGAACAAATATTGACCAGCTTGGGCGAGCCCGTGAAGGGTAAGAAATGCAAAGGGATGGCCGGCATCGTCTCCGAAGGCGGAGAGATGATGTCCGAGGATTTCGAGGGCGCGCTGATGGATGCGGCGCTGATTTCCGCGGCTCAACGTGTGGAGCATTATGAAATTGCCGCCTATGGCGCGGTGCACGCCTACGCCGAATTGATGGGCGAAACCGAAGCAGCATCGCTGCTGCAACAGACGCTCGATGAAGAAAAGGAAACAAACCAAAAGCTCACGGATCTTTCAGAGGAAATCAATTCCGAGGCTTTCCGTGCAAGCCCGGAGACGGACGGCCAAGCGGCAAATACACGGCACAAGACAGCCAAGGCTGGCAGCGCGAATTAATTGCGCCAGCCGGCTTCGGAGGGCGCGGACGGTCGCCGCGCCCTTCGACGAACACTAAAAGGAGGCGGACATGCTGCTGCTCATTCTCACGATCGTTCTAATTCTCGCTCTCTTTGGCAGCCTGCCGACGTGGCCTCACAGCAGGGAATGGGGCTATTACCCAAGCGGCGGCATCGGCTTGGTGCTGGTCATACTGTTGATACTATTTCTCATGGGCCGTTTGTAGCGGCCCGCGCTCTAGGATTGACGGGAGCACTCGACGAACGTCACCCGCGATGGCGTCTGGGCCGATTTCACAGCTGACGCGATCACCTTGGCGGCAAGAGGATCGTATATGAAGTAATTTCCAGGACTGGCTTCCAGCAATTCCGTGAGACGCGCCTTAGCGGCGCCCAAACCTTGAACAGCTTCGATCCAAATCGGCCCGGTTTCAGCAAGCTCCCTAAAAATGTCGTAGGTCTCGTTCATATTCCTCCCCCATCGATTCAAGGCACACGACCCCACAGGAAACTAATATTGCGGTCTCAAGTGCAATTCGGATACCAACGGTGCTGCAACAGCGGCGCACAAACTATTGTTAAA
>Ga0209167_10001890_pt1 | contig 11821 bp, 7 predicted proteins | sample Coa_R1_9_FD_187154 | JGI IMG/M metagenome (GOLD analysis project Ga0209167, IMG submission 187154) | Surface soil microbial communities from Centralia Pennsylvania, which are recovering from an underground coalmine fire - Coalmine... | ecosystem: Environmental > Terrestrial > Soil > Unclassified...
AAGGTTATGAGCGAAAATTGCAGAGGAACTTCCCAGTGTCAGCCGGAATCCCTGGACAAGGAACTCTCGTTCGGGCTTCAAATCTTCCGGCACGCCGTAGAGGATTAGGTCAGGATTGATCTCGCCGACGACCGAGACGTCAAGCCTCGCCACGGATTCTCCGTCCGCGCTATCGAGCATCGCCATCCGGCTGACATAAGGCGGGTTGTCCGGATCGAGGCCTTTTTGGACGCCGGTGTGAAACCCGAGCAACTGCGCCGGAAGGATGAGAGCTGCAGGTCGCGCTTAGCATTGCGGTTCGTCTGACCCTGTTTCGTGTTATTTCTTCTCGTTACCTTCTTGGTGTGAGAGCTAGCTTGACACAAAATGAGGATTGCCGACAAGCCTCAGCAGGTGATCGAAAGCGCGGGGAAAGCCCACACGGGAGGGTTTAGCCCGACGGATCGGAAGCGCAAGAGCAGCCTGCTTTCGCGAGTTGTTAACCAGGAATTCCTGCGCTCTGGCTGCAAGCGCGAACCGGGCTGGCGTAAGTGGACATCGGGTTGCCAAGGTGCGGTTTCGGAGTGGGGCACCATTCGTACGGCGGTTTCGGTTCATTCCTTTTCTTGTGATTTGCAGCTGTGCTAGCTTGGCACAATGCTCTCAAGGGACAAGCGCACGTGATTGGCGCACCAATTGTTTGCGTCAGCGCAAATCCTGCGATTGATCGTCGTCTACGCTTGGACGCGTTCGCGGTCGGCCGCATCAATCGCGCGAAAAGAGCCGAAGCGTTCCCAGGAGGGAAGGCCGCGCATGTCGCCATGGCTGCTCGCGCTCTCGGAGCACAGACAGCGTGGCTTGGGTTTCTCGGCGGCACAACGGGCGATCAATTTTTGCGCCAGCTTGGTAAATTCGAGATCGAAATCGCTTGCGTTCGTACGAGGGGAGCCACGCGAATGAACCTCGAACTCCTCGAGAATTCAGGCAGAATCACGGAGGTTCTCGAACCGGGCGAGCCGCTGGACAGAACGGAAATGCGCGACATGGTGCAGACCCTTGCCATGAATCTACAGCAGCGGTGGCACGGAGCGGTGGTTGTGATTTCGGGCAGCTTGCCGTTCGGCGTGCCTCCAAAGTTCTACGCGTTGCTGATTGCGGCGTCCCAGAGGGCTGGTTCCCAGGTGCTTCTGGATACAAGCGGAGATGCTCTGCGGGCGAGCATCGCGTCCGGGCCGACTTTCGTCAAGCCGAACAGACAAGAAGCCGAGGAGTTCCTCGGCCGCAGACTGCGAGGTCGAGCTGCGATTCTCAAAGCCGCGCGTGAATTCGTCGACCGAGGCGCCAAGAGCGCCGCGGTATCTCTAGGATCAGAGGGTCTCGTGTGGATCGAGGGCGAAAACGCACCGGCATGGTTCGGCCGTCCTCCCCACCTGAAGCCCATATCTACAGTGGGTTCGGGTGACGCAACGGTTGCCGGATTCGCCGTTGCGGCGGCCAAACGCATGTCGGGAGAAGCAGCAATCAGGCTCGCAGTTGCGTGTGGAGCGGCCAGTTGCCTCGCCGAATTTCCGGCCGCAATCTCGTCGGGCAGCGTTAAGGCATTAATGCAAAGAATCGACGTGCGCAGAATTGGCGAATGATCCAAAACACAAGAAATTACGTCTTGGCCCCTCGATGACACTATGCTCAGCGATTTCAGGTTAGGGCCGCCCCCTTCCTCTGCATCGCGATTCCGGAGTCCGTTCTTATAGCATCGGGTGTCGCTTGCGGTTCTTGGTGTATTGAATGTAACAGTAGAGGTCCGCTTGACAGGTCGACCGGCTTTCGTTCCCGCGAATTGCGGCGGGACGTCCTTGATTTTCGCTGGGCTCGAAAGTCGGGCTCGCAGGGGTCCTTCGGCGCCGCCCTCTCGCGTAGGGACTCGTGAATGTCAGATTCTTCGGAGTTCCGCATCCACTGCGCAGCAAATTCCGGGCCGCTCGGATGCAACCGCATGGGCGAACAATCCGCGCTTCTCCTCCGTGTGACTTAAGTCATAGTCCACGGGTGTGACGTCCTTTAGGTTTGTATTCGCGGGAGGAATCACGCACGCCAACGGCCAGCTTGGTTCGCGGCGTGTAATCGAGCAGGCCGCTCGAAGCTCACACAAACTACCGCCATTGCCATGCCGAGCCTTTCGCTAGACATAGCGACAGCTGCTGGGAAAAACACCGGATGGAACGGGAAGCTGCTCGCATCGCCGCGTGACCCACGGCCAGTAAGGCGGCCGTGAGGATTCGGCGTCCGATCCGCTCTGGGGCGTCACGTCCCGGAGGAGTGCGCATCTAGATGGAAGCTCGCGAGTGCTTGGGCTTCGTCTTCAAAAGTGGAAATATGGTCGGACCACTTCATCGCCTCCAGCGCCACGCGTACCCGACCACGCGGCCGCAGTAATTTCAGGGTGCCGCCCTGACGGCTGACGCTGACGAACGTGCCTGCGATGGTGCCGATACTCGAACTGTCCACCTGCGTTAGTTCCTCCAGATTCAGCAACAGATTGCGCATCCCTTTGGCGACCAGCTTTCTGAGTTCGCTGTTCAGCAGGTCGTTGTCAATGCCAATCGTCGCTTTTCCTTTCAGGTCCATGATCGTGACACCATCGGATTCGCGAATGGAGGTTTGAAGGCTCACAATGGTCCCCTGGACGGCTCGTTCGGACGCATTAGTATACCGTAGCCATCGGCAGGTTTTTCAGGGGGGGCGGCGTCATCACGCGCGGCACCGTTTCGGTGAAGGCCAACGCGGTCTGCTATTTCCGCGTGGTCGACGCGAGCCTGGCTGTCGGCAACCAAAACCCGTGCAATTTGACTGACACTCATGCTCTGTTACGAAAGCTCTCAGTCCCCCAATCAGACCGGGGTGCCGAGAGTCTCTAACGGCATTGTCGCGAACCAAGACGCTTGGCTCGCTTGCCGCAGATGCTTGCAGGTCGGACTCATTCTTCCTTAGCCCGCTCCCCCTGAGATAGCTCGGTCGGCTGTTGGAAGGGCAGACGGACCCGAAAGCGCGTGTCGCCGGGCTGAGATTTCAACTCGATGGAGCCGTGGTGCTTTCGGACGATGCGCATGGCAGTATCGAGGCCAAGGCCTGTGCCTTGGCCCACTTTCTTGGTAGTGAAGAAGGGATCGAAGACGCGCCCCTGCACATCCGGCGGAATGCCGGGGCCATTATCGCGGATTTCCACGACCGCGCAATCCAACTCGTGAAGCGCACGCACGCGGAGCTCACCCTTGCCGTTCATGGCGTCAATGGCGTTGTCAATGAGATTGGTCCAGACCTGATTGAGCTCGCCGCCATGGGCGCAGACGCGCGGGAGTTGCGGATCGTAATCGCGGATGACCGTGATGCCATTCTTCAGGCGATGGCCGAAGATTTTCAGAGTGTTGTCCAGATCTTCTTGGAGACTCACTTCCTGGAGAGAGCCCTGATCCATGTAGGAATAGCGTTTGATGGCGGTGACAAGATCGCTGATGCGGCGGGTGCTGTTGTCAATTTCCCGGACCAGCCCATAAACGGTGATTAGGGCGGCGACGCGACGAAGGACGTAGCCAACAGCATTCTTTCCCGTCGTGGCGGCAAGAGCATCCAGTTTATGCGGGCTTACCCCAGCGTCGGCCAGGAGCGAGGCAATCTCGTATGGCTCTGGGATGGCGTTGCGCTCGAGCCAATTCGTCACGGCTTCCTCGCGATCACTGAATTCGAGGGGATCGGACGACTGTTCCGCCGGAGAAGCGCTTTGCTTCATGACCTCCTGTTCGAATTGCAGCATCGCAACCCGCTGGGCCTCAGAGAACGAGTGCTGAAGGAGCTTGAGGCTGGCCGCACGGACATTCTCCATAGCTTCCATCAGGGTTTGCGCAGCGCGGCGGGCAGCGGCGGCGGGATTGTTCAACTCATGGGCGAGGCCAGCAGAGAGTTTTCCGAGGGCCATGAGCTTTTCCTGTTGCGTTTCCATGCGGGTGACTTCGCGGATGCGGTCGGACATCAAGGCGACCAGACGCTGGGCAAGCTGGGGCATGCGGTGCAGCATTTCCGGAAAATACTGCTTGTGGAGGCGCAGCAGCCGCGAAGGCAGAACGGCGCGGGCCATGCCGCGCACCTGCGTGAGACGCGAAAAAGGAAGCAAGCCCGTAACTTGGCCGGCTGACGCGACGAGGAGCGGCGAACCAGGAGTATCGGTGCGTTCAAACTGGATCTCGCCCTCGAGAATGACGCTAAGATACTCGACCGGATCACCAGGACGCGCGAAAATCTCTCCTGCGCGGAGGATTACTTCGTCCATCCGTGAGGCGAGCCATTCCAGATCCTCCGCGGGCAGATCCCCGAAGACAGAGATCAAACGCAAGGCTGCCACGAAGCGGGCAGCCTGATCGTCCATTTGTGGTTCGCTCATCTCACACCGCACTCAAGTATTGATGCACGAACTGCACGGCGTTGGAGCCCTCGCCGACGCCGGAGGCAACGCGCTTGATGGAACGGTAGCGCACGTCGCCCGCAACGAAGATACCGGGGACACTGGCTTCGAGGAGCCATGGATCGCGCTCGAGAGGCCAGTCTTTAGGGGGTTTCCCGTCACGCATGAGGTCCGGTCCGGTCAAGAGAAAGCCCTTTTCGTCACGTTCGATCACACCTGCAAGCCACTCTGTGCCGGGTTCGGCCCCAATGAAGATGAACAAAGAGTGCGTGGAGATTTTTTGAGCTTCCCCGGTCGTAGAGCAGCGGACCGAGATCGCTTCCAGGTGGTCTTGGCCGAAGACCTCGATAACCTCTGAGTTGAGCTCGACGTCGATGTTTTCAGTCTGGCGAATCTGGTCAATGAGGTATTGCGACATACTGGTTCGCAGCGAATTGCCGCGCACGAGCACGATGGCGCGCCGAGCGTACTGCGAAAAAAACATGGCGGCTTGCCCCGCGGAATTTGCACCACCTACGATGTAAACGTCCTCCCCTCGGCAGGAGGTAGCTTCGGTCATAGCCGCGCCGTAATAAACGCCGGCGCCTTGCACCCGATCCACTCCGGGAACATTCAGTCGACGGTAGGAAACGCCAGTCGCGATGATTAAGGCTTTGGCGCCGATCTCGGTGCCGTCGGCAAGCGCTACGAACTTGGAGCCGGCTTCGACGCGCAGCCGAGTTACTTCCTGTGGCGTAAGGATTTCCACGCCAAAGCGGCGCGCCTGAGTCACAGCCCTTCGGGCGAGATCAGCGCCGCTCAAGCCTGAGGGAAAGCCCAAATAGTTTTCGATGCGCGAACTCATGCCAGCCTGCCCGCCAGGAGCGTCCCGCTCGATCATGACCGTGCGCAAGCCTTCCGAAGCGCCGTAGACGGCCGCGGCAAGTCCGGCCGGCCCACCGCCGACGATCAGGAGGTCATAGAAGGAAGTCTCCGCGCGGGTGCGCAAGCCGAGGCGCTCGGCGATTTCCAGAGCGGTGGGATCGGAAAGAAACGTGCCGTCCGAAAATAGGACGATGGGGAGCTTGCCCGTTTCGCTGCGTGCTGCCGCCAGAGCATCGCGGGTTTCCGCGCTCTTCTCGGCGTCTTCGGCATCGAGCCAATGGTGCGGCACCTGATTACGCGCGAGGAAATCACGCACGGCATAGGAACGAGGAGACCAGCGATGGCCCAATACGCGCACGCCCGAAAAAGCAGGGCGATAAGATGCCTGCCAATCTTCAAGAAGGTCGTCCAGCACCGGGTAGAGCTGCTGCTCGGGAGGGTCCCACGGCTTGAGCAAGTAGTGGTGAATCCTGGCTTCGTTGATGGCCTGGATTGCGGCATCCGTGTCCGCATAAGCAGTAAGCAGAACGCGGCGTGCCTCAGGGTAAATATCCATGGCGCGGCGGATGAAATCGACGCCGCTCATCTCCGGCATGCGCTGATCGGCGAGCAAAAGGCTGACCGCTTCACTGCGCCTTTTCAGACCATGGAGAGCGTTGAGCGCGGCAGCGCCGGAATCCGCGCGCAACACGCGATAGCGTTCGGCATAGTGCTTGCGCAGGTCACGCTCCACTGCCCGCAATACTTCGGGATCATCGTCAACGGCGATCAGTACCGGCTTGGCCATGCTGGTTCCGTGCCCGTTCCCGTGCCCGTGGATTTGCTGGACTCCACTCTACACTTTGACCTGGTTGGATGCACGAGCGGGGCCGGAGATTCGCGACAATCCAGATAGTGACAGGGCGTCCGTGCGGTCGTTCTGGCGTTCCCTCTTTTCGAATCGTTGGCTAGCTGCTGGCAGGCCCTGAGTGGGGGGCGGTGTTACGTGACTTTTTCTGAGCAACGTCTGCTTCGGCGGCGGCTCCCGCGAGCGATCGATTGGTCCACTCCTCGACAGAACTTCGCCCAAGAACGAGTCTGATCCAGTCTCGCTCAAGGGATCTTAAACCCCTCGACCATCCCCTTTGGCCATTTCAGTGAAAGGCTGTGCAGCTCGCGTGAATGCTATCAAGTGCGATGATTCATGGACCGTCTGCAAGCCGGAAGTAATGGAACAATCAGGTTTCCTGGGATAACTTCTGGTTGCCCCGTCATCCGCTCGCGATGATCCGAAGCATTATCGAAGGCCGAGTCGGAAGCGCCACGCACGATATCGGACATATGGCACGCGGCGGGAAGCAAATCCGCGTCCTTCAGCTGGGGAGTCTGAGTTAGCACTGAGCGCTGAGTGGGCAAGTATGGTGAGACGCGAAGGTTCGTCGCCCGATCTCCTTCCCGCGGGTGAAAGGGACCTTTCTGAGTGAACCGGGCGGGTCCTCCTTGGTCTGTGCACTGAAAGGAATCAGCAGTGCCTGGGCGCATCAGCAAAACAAATAGGGATGGGCACGAAATGGAGAAATTGTTTTTTGAGTTGCCCGTCATTCGCTCGGAATCGCCGGGCATACGGAGCGCATGCCCGTTGAACGCGAATCTGTTGGTGAACCCACGTTGTTGTAGTTTATGGCTGCCAACCCATTTCGTGAGTGCCGACTTGCGAGGCTCCTGCAGTATACTTTCCCGGTTTGCGCGGTCCGATTCTTACAAGAGTGCATACATCATGAATCGAATTTCGTGGGTTGCGTTTTGCGAGCTGGCTTTCGCCAGCGTGCTGGCATTAACTTTGAGTGCGGCGGCGCAGGTCAACCCCGACCTCTACGCCGGCCTCAGGTGGCGCAACGTGGGACCTTTCCATGGCGGACGCATTTCCTCTGTTACCGGCGCTATCGGCCAGCCCGGCGTGTTCTACGTCGGAACGCCCCAGGGAGGCATCTGGAAAACCACCAGCGCGGGCGTCACCTGGTTTCCCATCTTCGACCAGGTGCAGAGTGTGGATAGCGTCGGCGCGGTCCAGGTGGCGCCCTCGAATCCCGATATCGTGTATGCCGGCGCAGGCGACCCGATCGGAGGCAGCTTGGGCAACGGCATGTGGAAGTCCACGGATGCCGGCAAGACTTGGCAGCACACCGGCCTCGAGGACACGGTGAAGATCGACCGCATCTTGGTCGATCCCCGCGATCCCAATTTGGTAATCGTCTCCGCGCTCGGTGATGACACGCACCACGGCGGTGGCATCTACCGCTCCACTGATGGCGCCCGGACGTGGAAAAACGTGCTCAAGCCCGCCAACTACGACGGCACACGCGACCTCGAGTCCGCATACGACGACCCCAAGGTCATGCTGGCCGCGACGCAGGGCACGGGCGGGTTCCGCTTCGGCCCCGCCCCTAAAACCAAGCCGCCGCTGGTGTTCAAATCGACCGACGAAGGCCAGACCTGGACCGAGATCAAGATTCCGCCGTTCCCGGGACGCGTCGCGCTGGCGATCGCGATGCACACCGACGGCCAGCGGATGTACATCGTCGGCAACGACATTGAAAAGGGATCGGGGCTGTACCGGTCCGACGACGGCGGTGCCACCTGGCGGCACATGGCAGGTAAGGACACCCGCATCAGCAACGGCCAGGGCGCGTATAGCTCCGGCGTGTTTGTGGATCCGGAGAATCCCGACATCGTCTATACGGTCAGCACCGCGCTGTACCGCTCGACGGATGGCGGCGTCACCTTCCACGCGTTCAAGGGTGCACCCGGCGGCGAGGATTACCACCCTCTGTGGATCGACCCGACGAACGGCAGTCGCATATTGGTCGGGGCCGACCAGGGCGCCAGCGTTACGCTCGACGACGGCAAAACGTGGAGTCTCTGGTATACGCAGCCCATCGCGCAGGTCTATCACGTCGCGACGGATAGCCAGTATCCCTACCGGATAATGGCCTCGCAGCAGGACACCGGTGCGGTCATGATCAGCAGCCGAGGCACGTGGGGTCAGATCGACTTCACCGACTGGAGCCCGCTGCCCTCGTCCGAATTCGGCGTCATCACGCCCGATCCGCGAAACCCGCATATCCTCTATGGCGTCGGCTATGGGCCGGGTAGCGGCGGCAGCGGCCTGATCAAAATCGATATGTCAACCGGGCAGTGGGGTAACGTTGCGCCCAACTTTGGTCCCGACGAGAGGAAGTATCGAGCCAGTCGCGATTTCGAGAAGAAGTTCGACACCGCGTTCGATCCGAGCGCGCTCTACGTTGCGTATCAGTGCCTGGTGGTTTCTCGCGATGGCGCGCGGTCGTGGAAGGCTTTCAGCCCAGACCTGACGACGGCCAAAGGCAAACCCTCGATACCCTGCGGCACGCCACTACCGACTCCGCCGAAGCCGACGCCGATGCCAAAGTCAGCGACGAAGTCGACGGCTAAGGGGACGCCAAAACCGGCGCCCCCTCCGAACCCCTTCGGCCCCGCCGGGCCCGTGATCAACGATTTCTCCATTTCGAAGGTCAAGCCGGGCGTGGTCTGGACGGTGAGCAGCAACGACCAGATCTACAACACGATGGACGGCGGCACACACTGGACCAATGTCAGCAACATCGCCGACGCTCCGGCCCATGCTGACTTCAACACGATAGAAGTCGGCGACAACGTCAACACTGCCTATGTGACCGGCCGCATCGGCGGCCAGCGCCGCCCCGCCGCTCCCAAGATCCCCGCTACTGAGGACGCAGATGTGCCGCTCATCTGGCGCACCACTAACGGCGGCAAGACTTGGACCAGCATCGTCAATGGTCTGCCGAGCGACGAGCGAACGGGAAGTTGGGTAAACACCGTGCGCGCCGATCCCAAGCAACCCGGCCTGCTCTTCGCCGGCACTGAGACTACTGTCTACGTCAGCTTCGATAATGGCGATCACTGGCAGTCGCTGCGGCAGGACTTGCCCAGCACATCCATTCGCGATCTCGTCATCCACACCGATTACCACATGAATGATCTGGTGATTGGCACTTATGGCCGCGGCTTCTGGATTCTCGACGACATCACGCCGCTGCGCCAGATCGCCGCCGAAGCGAAGGCCATCAGCGGGTCCTCCGCCTATCTCTTTAAGCCCGAGGAGGCCATTCGCGCCCGTATCAACAGCAACTGGGATCAGCCTTTCTCCGTCGAAGTACCCCATGCCCCCAACCCGCCTTATGGGGTGATCGTGGATTACTACCTCGGCCATAAGCCCGGCGGTCCGATTCAGCTTCAGGTCTTCGACGCCCACGGCGATCTGGTGCGCACCCTGTCCAGCAAGTTGCCGCCGCCCATCGAGGGCCAAGCTTATCCCCGCTATTGGCTAGCCTCGCCGCAGTCGCGCGCCCTCACCATCAATGTCGGTATGAACCGCGTCAACTGGGACCTGCAGTACGACGATCCTCCCGCCTTCCAGCACGACCTCGAAAACCAGATGAACATGGTGGCGGGCAGCACCACCCCTGGTCCACACGGGCCGCAGGTGATTCCGGGCGTTTACACGCTGAAGCTCACCGTGGACGGCCGCGTCTACACACGCCAGGTCACCGTCATCAACGATCCGCGCGTCGGCCAGAGCCCCCAGCTTATGGCTGCCCTGCGCGCTCAGAGCCGGCTCACCCTGCTCGCGTATCACGGTATGCAGCAGACCTACGAAGCACGTAGCGAAGTGGATGCCGTCCAAACCCAGCTTTCGTCGCTGATGAAGAAGAACCTGCCCGCCGATATCGCCTCGCAGGCAAAACTACTCGACGCCAGCCTGACCAAGATTAGCGGCGTGATGCCACCCGTCGGACCCGGCTTCTTCCGCCAGCACCCTCCCGAGCCGGACGAGATGCGATCCTTCCTCACACTGAACGACGACTACAACACCATAGTCAGCATGATGCAGGTGGGCCTCGACATGGCGCCCACCCCAACGCAGATCGCCACTTGGGAGAGCGACTGCCGCAACTACAACCGCACCGTGACCGCCTGGAAGGCGCTGCAGAAGCAACAGATCGCCGCCTTCGACGCCTTGCTGGCCAACGACAACTTGCAGGAGCTCAACGTCGCGCCCACCACGCTCGCCGACCCGTCGTGCACCTTTAAGGCCGGCTCGAACTAAGCAGGGCGCGCAAAAAGAACACACCGCTTAGCGTATAACCTATTGCATGAAAGCGATTTAAAGGAGTTCGTTTTGTAATTTGCACTTCAGCTCTGGTCGGCGCTTTTCTCCAGCAAACCATCATGTGTTATATTATTATATAGTTATCATAAATATATGTTACTTTAAACAGTACCCGTAAAGAACGCTTGTCGTAAAAAAGGACGGAACGCTATAGTGTGCGAGTTTCTTCTGTCGGCGGACCTAGGGAGAAGGCTATACCGGACAGTTCAGGAGCGGGCACCTTTGGCTCGAAGCCGCGCCGACAGTTCCCGCCATCTCTGGGGGTCAGTGATCGCTACCTCCATCGAGCGCCCACCCGTCTCGTGATCGATTTCCTGAGCGACCCTAATTTTTCTGCGACCTGCTCCGCGGAGGGCGGCGACGTTCCGTAGATCCGCTCCCGCTCCTCGACAATGCATTGCACGCCAAGCAGAACCTTAATGAAATCGCGCGTGTGGGCGTCTTCAGGCAGTTGCGACGGATCGAGAGCCTCGGCATCCCGCAGAATCGCGATCGAAATGCTTTCCTTGTGCACATCCATGCCGATATACTTCGTGCTATCCATTGCGGGCACTCCTTCCTGTAGGGATTGAGGCAAGCACCCAAACCCTACTCCAAAGAGGGCGTCCTTTATACTGCGTCCGATGAGGCGCTCGTTTTAGGGGTTGGGCGAGCGGCGCGTCTGAGCCGGGCAGGAGACAGAAACGATTTGACCGCGCCACGCATCCTCGTGGACAATCCTGAGTCGTCCGCAGAATCCCGCGATTTTGGGTGCAACCGTGATTCACGATGAGGCTGTTCTAAAGGCAAATGAAATCGGCAGTCGTGTGCTCTCACCGGCCGCAGCGCAAAACGACAAGGCCGGCCGATTCTCCACCGAGGCGGTCAAGTCGCTGGGTGAATCCGGTCTGCTTGGACTAATGCTCCCGGCGCAAATCGGCGGCTCCGGCTTGGGCCCGCGGACGTTTGCCGCGGTCATTTCCGTTCTAGCCGAAGCGGACGCTTCGGTCGCCATGGTCTACCTCATGCATGTTCTGGGCACCGCGACGATTCTGGCCGCGCGGCCGGGAGCCTCTCAGGGGGTCGCGCCGACACTGAAGGAGATCACGGCTGGTCGCCATTTGTCCACGCTGGCTTTCAGCGAGGCCGGCTCGCGCAGCCATTTTTGGACCCCTGTGTCGCGCGCTCGAAAGAACGGCAGTGGCGTGCGAATCAGCGCCAAGAAATCGTGGGTGACGAGCGCTGGACACGCGCAGAGCTACATCGTCTCTTCGCTGGCCCCTGACGGCTCAGGTCCCACGGACTCCACCCTCTATCTTGTTCTGGAGGGCACGCCT
>Ga0209167_10001892_pt1 | contig 11811 bp, 9 predicted proteins | sample Coa_R1_9_FD_187154 | JGI IMG/M metagenome (GOLD analysis project Ga0209167, IMG submission 187154) | Surface soil microbial communities from Centralia Pennsylvania, which are recovering from an underground coalmine fire - Coalmine... | ecosystem: Environmental > Terrestrial > Soil > Unclassified...
CGGCTGGATCATCCGGTTCGTAATGGCCGAGCGGCGGGTGATCCGGTCCATCAAATACGATGGAAACAAATCGGTGACCACCTCGGAGATCCTGGACCGTTTCAAGGAACGCAAGGTTGGGTTGAGCGTCGAATCGCAGTACGATCCGAACAAAGTCCAGCACGCCCGGAATGTTTTGCAGGAATACCTGGCCGAGCGGGGAAGGCAGTTCGCCACCGTAGAGGCGGAACTCCACCAGGTTCCGCCTTCTTCCCTGGAGATTGTCTTCAAAGTGGACGAGGGGCCCAAGGTGAAGGTCGGCGATATCGACTTTCATGGCAATCAGGTGTATAGCGCGCTGGTGGTGAGGCGCGCGATGAAGAATTTGCACCCCCTCGGGATTCCGCACTCCATTCTGTTCGAGAACATCTTCGCCAAGAGCTACGATTCCACCAAACTTCAGGAAGATCAGGAACGAATCGAACAGTTTTACCGGGACGAAGGCTACTTCATGGCCCGCACCACGGATCACAAGGTGGAGATTGTGGACGTGGGCGGCGGGAAATTCAAGCTGCCGCTGATCAAACCCAACCGGCCCGGAAAGAACGCGAATCTGGACATCACCATCGAGGAAGGCAGGCTGTACCGGCTGAACAGTATCAACTTCGTGGGCGTGAAGCTTTTCCGGACGCCGGAAACTCTGATGCGGCCGGTATTCCAGATGCAACAGGGCGACGTGTTTTCCACCGCCAAATTGCGGAAGGGCTTCGAGCAGCTGACCAAGCTGTACGGGCAGTTCGGCTATATCGATTTCGTAGAAGATCCGGATATCCAGACTGTTCCGGGCACCGACAAGATCGATCTGACCCTCAACTTCGACGAGGGCAAGCAGTTTTTCGTGCGGCGCATTGACTTTTCGGGCAATACCACGACGCGCGACAAGGTCATCCGGCGCGAGCTGCTGATCGATGAAGGCGACGTGTTCAACACGCGGCTGTGGGAGCTCAGTATTTTGCGGCTGAACCAGCTCGGATACTTCGAAGCCCTCAAGCAAGAGGATGCGGCGGACGTCAAGCGCGACACCAAGACCGATACGGTCGATCTCACGCTCAAGGTAAAGGAGCGCGGAAAAAACTCGATCCAGTTGAACGGCGGGGTGTCGGGCATCGCCGGCAGCTTCATAGGCTTCTCGTATTCGACGAACAACCTGGTGGGCCTGGGCGAGACGCTCAGCCTGTCGACCACGCTCGGAACCATACAGCGGGATGTGACGCTGGGCTTCACCGAACCCTATTTCCTGGACCGGCCCATGCAACTCGGCTTCACGGTGTTCCTACAGCGGTTCGACTTCAATCAGGCGCGCCAAGCCTCGATCCTGGCGGGGCAGGACCTCACGTCGCTGTATAGTCAGCTGGGCACGCAGAACCTGCTGAACTATGTCTCAAATTCGAAGGGATTCACGGTGTTCACCAGCTATCCTCTGCGGCGGAGTTTCGCGCGCGTGGGCCTCAGCTATGGCTATACCATCCAGAGCGTGCAAACGCTCACCGACGCCGCGACTTCGTATTACACCTATCTCAACTTCCTGAACATCAACGGACCCAACACGCTGAGTGGGATCACGTCTTCGACGCTAACGCCAAGTTTTACCTACAACACGGTGAATCATCCGATCACGCCCACTGCCGGCAAGAGCCTGTCGGTGGCACTGCAATTCTCCGGCAGCGTCCTGGGCGGCACGGTGAACCAGATCGAGCCGGTGATTGACGCGAAATATTTTCGTCACGGCTTCGCGAAAAATCACGTCATCGGACTGCATTTCTCGGGCAAGTACCTGACGGGCTACGGCGGCAAGACGGCCCCGCCCTTCAATCGTTTCTATATGGGCGGCGAGAACGATATCCGGGGTTATGATTTCTTTGAGATCACCCCAATCGCTTTTGTGCCGGTCGAAGCCAATGTGACCTTGCTCAACAATGATGGCACGCCACGGCAGCAACGGGTGCTCGACAGCAATGGAAATCCGACCTTGGTGGGAGTCACCCAGAAAATTCCGTCCTACCAGTTAGTCACACCGGGCGGCGACACGTCTTTGGTGGGCAATTTCGAATACCGCATCCCGATTTTCGGGCCCGTGGGGATAGCTTTCTTTATCGACGCGGGCATAAACCGGCTCCTCAATACCAGCGGACTCAAACTGAACCCCGACCGGATTGCGACTCTCAATTCCGAATTCCCGGAAGCTTCTTTCCTGGACCGGGCGGTGGTCGCGCCGGGTACGCAGAACCTTCGCGCGTCCACCGGTATAGAGCTGCAGGTGCTCATGCCGGTGGTGAATGCACCGTTCCGGGTGTATTGGGCCTATAATCCTTACAATGTCGCGGAGAACATCCAGGCGCCCATTCTGGCGGACCGCAGTTTTTTCCCCAATCAGGCTTCCTTTGTCAATGCGCTGGCCCAGGTGGGGCAGATATTTCCGTATGTGGAGAGGCGCTCGCTGTTCCGCTTCTCGGTGGGGCGCACGTTCTAGGAGTTCTGCTGGCGCATGCTAGGATGAAAGAATCTATGTTCAGGAGTGTCGCCGTGAAAAAGACAGTATTCGTGTTATTTTTGCTAGCTGCCGCTATGGCGGGGCGGGCTTGGGCGCAGGCTCCGGCGGCGGCGCCGACCAGGGTTGCCGTGATCCAGATCCAAGCCGCTCTGGTGAGCACCAAAGAGGGGCAAAAGGCGGCCGCTGAACTCGAAACCAAGATGGGGCCTCGCAAAAAGGAACTGGATGGGAAGCAGGCCGAACTCAAAGACCTCCAAGAAAAGCTGCAGCGCGGCGGCAACACGCTGTCCGACAGCGCGAAAGAAGAATTGACCCGCAATATCGATCAGAAAACCAAGAGCTTTAACCGCCAGGTGGAGGACGCTCAAGCCGAGCTTGAGGCTGAGCAGCAGAAACTGCTGCAGCAACTGGGTCAGAAGATGATGCAGGTGATCGACAAGTACGCGCAGAGCAATGGCTTCTCGATTGTCCTGGACGTAAGCAACCCGAACACGCCGGTGCTGTACGCCTCGAACACCATCGACATCACCAAGGAAGTGATCGATTTGTACGATAAGACGATGGGCACGGCTCCGGCCGCGGCTCCCGCCAAGGCGCCCGCGGCTCCGCCGGCGGCTCCGAAACCGGCTGCTGCGCCAGCGCCTAAGCCCGCGGCTCCTCCTGCAGCCGCGCCCGCGAAGTAGTAGAAAAGCTTAGCCGCGAATAAACGCGGATACACGCAAATAGGGCAACAATATAAATCGACGGCTACGCCGTAGATTGGCGTGACAGGCAGATGTTGCTATACGTTCTTCAAGTCCATTTGCGGGTAATCTCTTAAAGAACTTCTTCGCTCCAGTTTTCGAGCACCGATTTCACCTTGGCGGTGAACTGGTCGGCCAGCGCGCCATCGATCAGGCGGTGATCGAACGTAAGGGCGAGGTAACACATCGAGCGGATGGCGATGGCGTCGTCGACCACCACCGGCTCCTTTTCGACGCTGCCCACACCCAGGATGGCAACTTGGGGCTGGTTGATGACCGGCGTCGCGAAGACGCTGCCGAAGCTGCCGAAATTGGTGATCGAGAAGGTGCCTCCCTGGACTTCTTCAGGCCGAAGCTGGCGTGAGCGGGCGCGCCCCGCCAGATCGGCGATGGAGCGCTGCAGGCCAACCACGTTCTTTTCGTCCGCGTTGCGGATCACCGGTACGATCAATCCATTTTCGAGAGCCACGGCGATGCCGAGGTTGATGTCGCGGTGATAGATGATGTTGGTTCCGTCAATCGAGGCGTTCAGGAGCGGGAACTGCTGCAAGGCGCCGGTGGTGGCGCGGGCGACAAACGGCAGGAACGTCAATCCGAAGCCGTAGCGGGCTTGGAATTCTCCCTTCAGCCGGTCCCGGACCTTGGCGATGCGCGTCATGTCGACTTTGTGAACGGTGGTCACATGCACGGAGGTGTGCGCGCTGAAAACCATATGCTCGGCGATCTTCTGCCGCATGATGCTCATCGGCTCGACGCGGCCGGAGGGAGCTTCGCCGCGGAATTGCGCGGGCGCTTCGTAGGTCACCGGCGCGGAGGCGACCGGGGCCGGAATGGTCGCTACGGCCTGGCGCGGGGGCGCTTGAGGTGCTGGTTGCGGCGGCGCGGGCGCAGTAGGAGCAGCGGTTGCCGCGGCAGGCGCCGGCGCAGGCGCAGCACTCGCAGGAGCCGCTTGCGCCATGTAATTTTCCAGATCCTGCTTGGTGATGCGGCCGGCGGCGCCCGTGCCCTTCACCTTGCCGAGATCGATGTTGTTCTCGCGCGCCATTTTGCGCACCAGGGGAGAGAGCGGGCCGGGCATGTCATCCGGATTGGGTACGGCTGGAGCGGTCCCGGCTGCCTGCGGCGCGGTGGCCTGGGGAGGGGACGGCTGGACAACGACGGGCGGCGCATCGGCAGGCTCGGACTGCGGGCTAGGCTGGTCCGCGATTCTTTCAGGACCCGGCGGGGGCGCAGGTGCGCGTGGGGATGCCGCAGCCGGAGCAACTGAGGCTGGAGGCGCTGCTGCGCCCGCTCCGTCGCTGATTCTTCCTACCACGGTATTGATGCCGACGGTCTTGCCTTCCTCGACCAGAATCTCGCCCAGCGTGCCGGCCACGGGGGAAGGAATCTCGGTGTCCACTTTATCGGTGGAGATCTCAAACAGCGGCTCGTCGCGCTCCACGCGATCGCCGGTCTTTTTCAGCCACTTGGTCAAAGTTCCTTCGACAATACTTTCGCCCATCTGGGGCATGACAACGTCAATCATATTTTCTCCACATGCCGTTCAAATACGCGCGCGAAGTTGCGGGCGATGGCCGCGACAACCGGGGCACGGCCGGCCGCGGGGCCGAACGTTTTACAATCCCGCGGCACTCCACATTCCATCATCGACGTCACGGGTCTGGTGAGACCACACGGCACGATGTACTGGAAATAACTCAAATCCGTATCGACGTTCAGGGCAAAGCCGTGAGACGTCACCCAACGGCTGATATGTACGCCGATGGCCGCGATTTTGCCGCGCGAAGTCCACACCCCGGTGGCGCCCTTCTCCCGGCCGGCCTCAATTCCGAACTCCGCCAGCGCACCGATCAACACCTGCTCCAGCCCGCGAATGTAGGCCACGACGTCGCGCTTCCATTCTCGCAAATCGAGGATGGGGTAGCCGATCACCTGGCCCGGCCCATGATAGGTGACGTCGCCGCCGCGATCGGTGCGATGAAATGCGATTCCGGCGCGTTCGAGCAGTTGGGGTGCGGCCAGCAGGTTCTCATCGCGCCCGCTACGGCCCATGGTGACGACGTGGGGATGTTCAACGATGAGCAACTGATCGGGGATCTCGCCGCGTTTTCGCCGCCCGACGAAATCCTGCTGCAGGGCGAAAGCGTCCGCGTAAGCGACGCGGCCGAGATCGCGAAGCTGACAGACGGCGATCTGGGCACGGCTTGGCTCGACACAACTATGCATTGATCGCCTGCCCGTAGACGGCGTTGAACGCCTCCCCCATGGCTTCGTAAAGAGTGGGGTGCGCGTGGATAGTGTGTATCAACGTTTCGACGGTCGCCTCGGCCGTCATCGCCAGCACGCCCTCGCTGATGAGCTCGAACGCTTCGGGCCCAATGATGTGTACGCCCAAAACCTCGCCGTACGCTTCGTCGGCGACGATTTTGACGAAGCCGGTGTGCTGCCCTAGAATGCTGGCCTTGCTGTTAGCCGCGAACGGAAACTTGCCGATCTTCACGCAGCGGCCCTGGGCGCGGGCCTGAGCCTCGGTCATTCCGACGCTGCCGATGCCGGGCTCGGTGTAGGTGCAACTGGGAATCTTGGTCCGATCGACAGGGGTGGCAGGCTTGCCGGCCATGTGAGCGATAGCGACCATCCCCTGGGCGGTTGCCACGTGCGCCAGTTGGGGCGTCCCGGCCACGATGTCGCCGATGGCGTAGACGCCGGGCTCGCCGGTGCGCTGGTATTCGTCGACCTTGATAAAGCCGCGGTCAAGCTGGATACGAGTGCCTTCGAGACCAATGTTCTCCGTGATCGGCTTGCGGCCGACGGCGACGAGAAGGGTGTCGGCTTCCACGGTCTCCTGTTTACCGCCCGCGAGCGTTACCGCGAAGCGCACTCCGTTGTCGGTTCTCTCTACATTTTCGGCGCGCGCACCGGTTTCGACGCGAATGCCGGACTTCTTGAAGTAGCGCTCGAGTTCTTTGGAGATTTCTTCGTCCTCCAGCGGGACGATGCGCGGCAGCATCTCAAAAAGGCTGACTTTCGTGCCGAAGCGATGGAAGCAGGAGGCGAATTCGACGCCCACGGCGCCGCAGCCCAGGATGGCCAACGATTTCGGAACTTCGCGCAGGTTGAGAATTTCGATATTGGTAAAGATGCGTTTATCGTCGGGCGAAAGACCAGGCAGCATGCGCGCCTCAGAGCCGGTGGCCAGCACGATGTTGCGGGCTTCGTAGGTTTGTTGGCCGGTTCCCGAAGTGACCTCGATCTTACCGGGGCCGGCCAGACGGCCATAGCCCTTGATCCAATCCACCTTGTTCTTCTTCATCAGGAACTCGACGCCCTGGGCATGCTTGGAGACAATCTTGTTCTTGCGGTCGCTCACCAGCGGGAAATCGAGACGAGGATTTTCGCAGTGAATCCCCTCTTCGGTGGAGTGCAGGAACCGCTCCCAGACGTCGGCGGTGTGCAGAAAAGCCTTAGTGGGAATGCAGCCAACGTGCAGGCAGGTGCCGCCCAGCTTGGGGTCTTTTTCGATGATGGCGGTCTTCAGGCCGTACTGGCCCGCGCGAACGGCCGCCGAGTAGCCTCCCGGGCCGCTGCCCAGGACAATCACGTCATATGTCATTTTATTTTCAGTTTAGCAGGCTCACTTAGCGCTCTTACTGGAACTTATTGCCGCCGCGAACAGAATTAGTAACAGAAGCCGCGCGAAGGCGTCCAAACTGGAATCGATGAGCGAAAGCGACGAGAAACTGCTGGGGCGGATGCTCGAAGGCGACGAAGAAGCCTTCACGACGCTGTACCGGCGGCGGCAGGGTCCGGTTTACCGCTTTGCGCTGCATATGAGCGGCAGCGCGGCCATCGCCGAGGACGTCACGCAAGAGGTGTTTCTGGCGCTGATCGAGAACGGACGGCGCTTCGATGGATCGCGCGGACCGCTGTTGTCGTTTCTGTATGGCATCGCGCGAAATCGGGTGCTGCGGAGGATCGGAAAAGAGCGCGCGGGGGAACCCGTGAGCGAGGAATACGCGGGTGGTGAAAACCTACTGGATGATTTGACGCGGCGAGAGACCGTGGAGCAAGTGCGGCGCGCGGTGTTGAGCCTGCCGGAGGCGTATCGCGAGGCGGTGGTCCTGTGCGATCTGCAAAACGCAAGTTATGAGGATGTGGCGGCGGCGCTCGAGTGCCCGGTGGGCACGGTGCGATCTCGACTGAGCCGCGGCCGGGCGATGCTGGCGCAAAAACTCGCAGCGCACGTGATGAGGAGTGTTTCATGAGCGAAGAACGCGTTATCGAAGCATTGCAGGCGTTGTCTGAACAGGACGCTTCAAGGGAGGCTTCCCCTGACGTCGAGACTCGCTTGCGCGTCCAGTTTCAATCGCGCAGGCGGAGGCGGGCTTGGCGGCGAGGAACAGTGTGGGGAGTCGCGGCGGCAGCGATGATCGTGTTCCTGGTTGTGGCGAATCGTAAGCCACCCGCTCCTACGCTGGTGCACGAGGTCGCAACGCAGGCAATCGCGGTTCAGCCCGAAGCCGTGCCCGCGGTGGCTGTGAAAACTACCAAGCGCGTGAGGAAACCCGTCATGCACCCACAAGAAGTGGTGACCGACTTCTTTCCATTGATGGACCCGGCTCCGCCGTTCGAACGCGGGCAGCTTCTTCGCGTTGAGCTGCCGGCGTCGGCCATGCAGATGGTGGGGCTGCCGGTGCGCGAGGATCGTCTGGCGGATACGGTGCAAGCGGACGTACTGGTGGGCGAAGAGGGATTGCCTCGGGCGATCCGATTTGTGAGTTTTGAGCTGAAATAGAAAAATAGAACAGGAGATAGAGACATGAGGACGATGACAATCGCGTTGCTCGCCGCGGCTGGCGCCGTATATGCGCAGGAGCCTCCGGCAGGCATGATGGCGCAGGTGAAGGTGGTCACCGGCGGAAACTTCGGATTCATCTCCGAGAAGCTGGTGGGCGGTAATCCGGTGAAAGGAGCGCCCTACTCGGCGCAGGCCGTGACCGAGACCACGCAGACGCTGGCGGACGGCAACCGGATTGTGCAGAAGAGCACCGCCATGCTGTATCGCGATTCCGAAGGGCGGGAGCGCCGCGAGCAGACCCTCCCCATGATCGGACCGTTCACCGCGCCGGGCGATGCGCCGCAGATTATCTCCATTTCCGATCCAGTGGCGGGCGTCAACTATTCGCTGAATCCTAGCGAAAAGATAGCGGTCAAGGTGCCCGCCTCGCCGCCCGGGCTCCCCGGGGCGCCACCTGGAGTCGCCGGAGCGAACGTGAAATTGGGGGTGATGATCAACGGCGCAGGACCGGGCCCCGGGCTCGGACCAGGTGGTCCGCCGGTGATGATCTACAGAGGCGGCAGTGTGACAACGGGTGCTGCGCCCAACGTCGAGCAGCTTGGAACGAAGGTGATTGCGGGAGTCCAGGCCGATGGCACGCGCACGACGATCACGATACCTGCCGGGCAGATGGGCAACGAGCGCGCGATCGATATCGTGGACGAGCAATGGCGTTCGCCCGAGCTGCAAGTGACCGTGCTCTCGACACACAGCGATCCGAGAATGGGCGAAACGGTATATTCGCTCATGAATATCGATCGGAGCGAGCCGCTGCTTACGCTGTTCCAGGTGCCGCCGGACTACACCATCGAAGATGGACCGATCATGTTCAAGCAGAAGCTGCCGGCCCAGTAATTTGAAACCGGTCCAAGTGCAGCCGCGTAAAATGGAAGTGTGGGGTGTGGGCTCCTACTCGCGTTCGGGGCGATGCTGTTAGCGGCGGCTCCGCAACAGAAGAAGCGCGCGGCGTCCCCAGCACCGCCGCCACCGGCTGAAGCGTCGAATTCCGCTCCCGCGACGTATCCACTCGAGAGTCTGCACGTGCAGGGCAACCGGCACTTCACGCCCGAAAAAATTATCGCGGCGGCGGGCTTAAAAATGGGCCAACCGGTGACGAAGGAAGTCTTCGACGCAGCGCGCGCCCGGCTGCTGGCGACCGGAGCCTTCGAAAGCGTGGGCTACGAGTTCAAACCAAGCGGTGCGAACAGCGGCTACGACGCGACGTTCGAGGTGGTCGAGGTCGCGCAGTTTTATCCCTATCGCTTCGAAGAGTTGCCGGCCGCGGACGACGCTCTGCGAGCAGCGCTGGACAAGCTGGACCCGCTGCTGGGCGCGGAGATTCCTGCCACGCGCGAGGTGCTCGGCCGATATGAGCGCGCGCTCGCGGATTTTCTGCAAGGCAAGGTGATGGTGGAGGGCAGGCTGATTTCCGATCTGGCGGCCGGCCCTACGATTGTGTTTCGTCCACCGGGCGAACGGGCCCGGGTGGCGGAAGTGCATTTCACCGGCAACCAGGTGATCCCCACGCCGCAGCTCGCCAACCGGCTGGCCGACGTTGCGATTGGCGCGGCGTACACCGAGCCCGCGTTGCGTGTGCTGCTCGACACAAGCATCCGGCCTTTGTACGAGGCGCGGGGACTCATCCGCGTGTCGTTTCCGAGGGTAATCGCCGAAAAATCAAAGCTGAAGGAAGTGGACGGCGTCTCGGTGACGGTGACGGTGGATGAGGGTGCGCCCTACAAACTCGGTGATGTTCGCCTGGCAGGCGTGCCCGGCAGCCAGATGGGTGAGATCAAGGACCTCGCCAAATGGAACACCGATGAGGTGGCGAACTTCGACGAGATCAAGGCCGGTATCGGACGCATCGAACGGCGATACCGAAGCACGGGATACCTGCATGTTTCTTCGAAGGTGGACCGCACCTTGCACGATCAGGAGCACACGGTGGATCTTGTGGTAACGCTCCAGCCGGGGGCGCAGTTCACCTTTGGAAAACTCGACGTGAAGGGTCTGGATCTTATCGGCGAACCGGCCATCCGGAAAATGTGGGGCGAGAAAGGCGGCAAGCCGTTCGATCCCGAGTTCCCCGACGCGTTCCTCAAAGACGTGCGTGACCAGGGTCTGTTCGACAACCTCGGGACGACCTCTTCGGAAATCAAAGTGAATGAAGTGTCCAAGACCGCCGATGTCACGCTGACCTTTAACGGCGCGCCGGCGAAAGAACCGCGCAGGAAACGCCTGGGAGAACAGCCCTGAGTTTTCGCCCCTGATATCCTAGTGTGAAGTGCCGCTGCCGCTCAGTTTTCACCTGGAGCATTACGAGGGCCCGCTCGACCTACTGCTGGACCTGATTCACAAACAGCAGATCAATATTTACGACATCCCGATCGCCCAGATTACGGCCCAGTATCTGGAATTTATGCAGCGAGCGATGGAGATGGACATCGAGCTGAGCGCGGAATTCGTGTATATGGCGGCCACGCTCATTCAAATTAAGTCGAAGCTGCTGCTGCCGCGCGATCCGGAACTGGACAAGCTCGCGCCGGAGGAGGACCCGCGCCAGGAACTGGTCGAGCGGTTGCTCGAACACGAGCGTTTCAAGAGCGCGGCTGAAATGCTGCACCAGAAGCGCGTGGTCGAGGAGGCCGTCTGGTCGAATCCTCAAATCGAGCAGTTCCGCGCGGAGGAGGACGGCACACCGGCGCTGGCGGTCACGCTTTTTGATTTGGTCAAAACGCTTCAGGCCGTGCTCGAACGCGCCAAGAACCGCCCGCTGTACGAAATCGACAAAGAAGATGTTTCAGTGCCGGATATGATCCGCTATCTGCGCCACGTGTTCGAGACGGAGCGGCGCACCGGAGTGATCTCGGCCCGCGAATTATTTGAGCGGCAACGCAGCCGCCGGGCGATGATCTGCCTGTTTCTGGCGCTGCTGGAGCTGGTGAAATTACAGGCGCTGGGCCTGACCCAGGCCGACGCATTCGGCGAGATCGGATTGAAACGGCTGCAGGGATTCGAGACGGTGCTGGCCTCGGAACAGGTGATCACCCGGGTTGAAGAAGGATACTCGTAAGAGCACAGACGGCTGGAAGGCGGACAGTAAACGATGGACGAACTGGATGTGACGCAGTTGACCGAGGAGCGTCCGTCGGACAGCGAAGACGCGCGGCTCAAAGCGATGCTCGAAGCGATCGTGTATGTGACCGATGAGCCGCTGTCGGCGCAGCAGATCGCGGCGGCGCTCGAGCGTCCGATCGATGTAGTGAAGCGGACGCTCGATGAACTAGTCGCCGAATACGCGCGGCCCGAGCACGGCTTGGGCATCCGCGAAGTGGCCGGCGGCTACAAGATGGCCACCAAGGCCGAGCATCACGAGGCCGTGCGCGCGTTTGTGAAGAAGCTGACGCCTCCGCTCAAGCTGTCGCTGGCGGCGCTCGAGACGCTGGCGGTGATCGCCTATAAGCAGCCGGTGACGACGCCGGAGATCATCGAGATCCGCGGCGTGCAGGGCGCGGGCGTGCTCAAGACGCTGCTCGACCGCAAGCTGATCACTGAATCGGGACGCAAGAATGTGGTCGGGAAACCGATCCTTTACAAGACCACCAAGGAGTTTCTGGTGCAGTTCGGCTTGAAGGACCTGAGCGAGCTGCCGACGCTCAAGGAATTCGAGGAGCTCGGCCGCTTATCGGTAAGCGAGGAAG
>Ga0209167_10001894_pt1 | contig 11797 bp, 12 predicted proteins | sample Coa_R1_9_FD_187154 | JGI IMG/M metagenome (GOLD analysis project Ga0209167, IMG submission 187154) | Surface soil microbial communities from Centralia Pennsylvania, which are recovering from an underground coalmine fire - Coalmine... | ecosystem: Environmental > Terrestrial > Soil >...
CTGGCAGTCATCGATGCTGCGGCTCCCCCCACAAGAGGGCTCACGCCCCCTTGTGTATCCCCCTCACTGCACAGCGCGATCAGCGCTCCGTTTCTTTCTCAAAACCAAAACCGAAAGGAGTTCCCCGCTACCGGCCTTCCTTCTTCAGTTCAGGCTCATCCTTCGATGAGAATATGCTACACGCGGCGGCAGCCGCGTTCTCCCGGGACACGCGGTGATAGCCGCGTCTTTACGCTATCGGCGCCTCTACTTTCGTGTCGCACACCCGATTTACACCCACAAGAGTTACGCTATACTTTTTTTCAAGAGGCTCGAATCTCCGATGTTGATTCTCGTCGCAGCTCTGGCCGTTCTTCTTGCGGTACCCGGAGCAACCGAAAAAGGGCCGTCACCGGCGGCGCCACCTTCGCTCGTCACCCTCAGCGGTGCCGAGCTTGCCAGGGCTATAAAGAAGGATCTTGAGTCGATCTCCGGACCCGGTACTGTCGGCGTGACCATCGATCGTGACAGGCTGTTCAACGTGAGAATCGCGATACCGGGCCTGAGCTCGAAAATCTCCACTCAGATCTACAACCGCGAGCTGCAGCTTCACCAGCTGTTTCCCGATCTGAATTTCGATTTCTACTACGATAGCCCCGAACTCGCCCGCGCCATCAAAGCGGACCTCGAGTCGATTTCCGGACGCGGCACCGTCGATGTGAGCATCGACAGTAAGACGCTGTTCAACGTCAGAATCGCGGTCCCGGCCTACAGCTCCGAAATCTACAGCCGGATCTACGACCGGGAAATCGAGTTTTACCGGGACTTCCCCGACCTGAGTTTCGATTTCTACCTGTGGGCGGGTAAGTAAGCTATATCTCGAAGCGCACGCCTTGGGCCAAAGGCAATTCGCGGCCGTAGTTGATCGTATTCGTTGCCTGGCGCATATAGGCTTTCCACGCATCGGAACCCGATTCCCGCCCACCCCCAGTGTCCTTCTCGCCACCGAAAGCGCCGCCGATTTCAGCGCCGGAAGTCCCGATGTTGACGTTGGCGATCCCGCAATCGGAACCCGCGGGAGAGATGAACCATTCGGCCTCGCGCGTATCGTTGGTGAAGATCGCGGAGCTGAGGCCCTGGCGGACGCCATTCTGTAGTTGAACAGCCTCCTCGATGTCCCGATAGGCCATCACGTAAAGGATGGGGGCGAACGTCTCTTCGCACACGACGTCGAGATTGCCCGGCACCCTCACGATCGCAGGCCGGACATAGAAGCCGCCGGCCGGAACCCCTTCGGTCACACGCTCGCCGCCGCATAGCAAAACACCTCCCTGCCCCATCGCCCTGTCAAGGGCAGCGCGCATATTCAGCCATGCGCGCTCGTCAATCAATGGACCCACCAGCACGCCGGGTTCCCGGGGATCGCCGATCCTCAAACGGCCATAGGCGTCGCGCAGCCGGTCTGCGACACCATCCAGAACCGATTCATGAACGATCAGGCGGCGCAAGCTCGTGCAGCGCTGACCGGCAGTACCCACAGCCGAAAACACGATCGACGGCAATGCGAGTTTCAGGTCGGCCGAGGGCGTCAGTATCGCGGCGTTGTTGCCGCCGAGTTCCAAGAGACAACGGCCAAGCCGTTTGCCGACGGCCGCGGCAACTTGCTTGCCCATCGACACCGACCCCGTAGCCGAGATCAGCGGTACGTGTTCCGATTCCGCAAGGCGCATGCCGGCTTCTCTCCCTCCCTGGATAACCTGCGCCAGTCCTTCCAGGATTTCCGCTTCGCCCACAACGCGCTCGACGGCCTGCGCGCACAATGCGCCCTTTTCCGACGGCTTCCAAATCACGCTGTCGCCGCAAACCAGGGCGATCATGGCGTTCCATGCCCAAACCGCCATCGGGAAATTGAACGCGGTGATAATTCCTATTGCGCCCAACGGATGCCACTGCTCCATCATCCGGTGATTGGGCCGTTCCGACGCGATCGTCAATCCGTAAAGCTGGCGGGACAACCCCACGGCGAACTCGCAGATATCAATCCATTCCTGCACTTCACCCTCGGCCTCGGATGGAATCTTGCCTGTTTCCAGAGTGACGATTCGAGCCAACTCGCTTTTGCGCCTGCGCACAATTTCCGCAATCCTGCTCACGAGGTGCCCGCGCCTGGGAGCGGGTACCAGGCGCCATTCAATCGCCGCCCGCCTTGCCCGCTCAACGATTGCCGCTATTTCCTGTGGAGAAGTCTCTTCAACCTCTCCGATAACCGAACCATCGATCGGCGAGCGGCAAATCATGAGACCACCAGACTGGCATGTTCGGCGTCGTATGCGTAGTACTTACCGAATCGATTGGCGAGAAACACCTCAAGCTCCACGTCTTCCTGGCGCACGAACCCGCGCTTCACAGGCAGTTCTCCGCCGCGGAAGAGATCGACCATCACGCACGCGGCGGCGGATGTCGTCAACTGAATGGCGCTCCAATGCTCGCCTCCCACCTGCTGGTGATAAATCTTACGCGCGTTGGTTTCTTCCGAGTAAAGGCCCTGCCGCCATCCCGAAGCCGCGCATAGAATCAGCACCACATCCTGCCGCGTCATGGGAATCGCCCTGTCGAATATACGGCCCAACTCACGCTGCGTTTCGAGCGTGTCGCCCATGCGCAATCCGTTAATCAGAAAGTCCATCAGGTAATGATGGCCGGGATAGCGCACCGTCTTGTAATTCAATTCGTTCACTTTTCCTTCGAGCGTTTCGCACAAGGTGCCAAGCCCGCCGGAAGTATTGAATGCCTCGTACTCGACGCCATCGATGGCGAAACGTTCCAGCCCATCGAGCGGCAGCACTTCCTGGCGATGACCTCGATGTATCACCTCGCAGGGCTTGCAGTACTCGTTGATCACGCCGTCCGTAGACCACGTCAGGTGATACATCAGGTGGTTATGCGGATACTCCGGCAGCGCTCCCACCCGCATCTTCAGGGCGTCGAGGCGATCGAACTTGTTCCGCATGGACGCGGCGAGAATGCCTATGAAACCGGGCGCGAGACCGCACTGCGGCATGAGAATCTGCCCGTCCGCCGCATCGATCGCCAGTTCGCGCACACGCCGCGTGGTCTCCACGTCTTCGGTAAGGTCGAAGTAGGAAACGCCCGCTTCCATCGCGGCCAGCGCAATGAACGGATTGACGTCGAAAGAACACGCCGACAACACCGCCGCGCGGCGTCCGTTCGCCATCAGGCGCAGTTCGGCCGTGAGATGCTGGATATCGCGGTCGACGTCAAGCTTCAGGATGCGCACCGGCGCCGCTGCAGTCACGCGCTCCAGCGCGGCGGTGTCATGGTCGGCAACGGTGACCTCGAAATCGCCGCTGTGGTGCAACAGTTTCGCGATACTCGCGCCTATCCTGCCGGCGCCCACCACCATAACTGCAAACATAGGCTGACCCAGTTCGAATTTAGCAGAACGGCGATTTGCCGCCTGCAATCGAAATCTTGTATCCTGAAAGTACCCAAGAGCTCGACGCTTCTAGTACGAAGCGCCGGACCACCATGCGGGATAGGAACGTTATGAATGTTAACCTCCATCGCCGCGCCAAAAGTTGACCCTGCGCGCGGTTTTCTTCCTCCTCACAACCCTCTGACTCGTCTTCCCAAAGCCTTCGATGCCTGGGAAAGCACTGCCGTTGGGTTACCCAAATTACTGGTGTCCGACCATCTCCGGCTCAGCCTCGAAGGCCTCCCGCCGTTTCCACTCGATCAGATCGCAAACGACCGGGAGCGGGAGCGTGCGATGACGCTGCTCAGCTATCTCGGCCATTCTTATGTATGGCGCGGCGAGCGGCCGGCTGAAGTCTTACCAAAGGTGTTGGCGATTCCATGGCACGCGGTCGCCGGCAGTCTCGGCCGTCCGCCGGTGCTCAGCTACAGCAGTTATGCCCTCCATAATTTCTCTCGCTTCGATCCGAAGCGCGAGATCGAATGCGGCAACATCGCTCTGATCCAGAACTTCTTCGGCGGCATTGACGAGGAGTGGTTCATCCTGATCCACGTCGATATCGAGCGTAAAGCCGCGCCCGGCATGGCCGTTCTGCATGACTGCCTGGATGCCATGGAGGCAGCGGACGCTGAGCGTCTGGAATCTCTCCTGGCGACCGTTCAGACGTCCATCGAATCGATGTACGCCACCTTGAAGCGCATGCCGGAATGGTGCGATCCCTACATTTATTACCAGCGCGTCCGGCCGTATATCCACGGATGGAAGAACCATCCCGATCTTCCGCACGGAGTGATCTATGAAGGAGTGGAGGCCTATGGCGGCCAGCCGCGGCAGTTCCGCGGCGAGACAGGCGCTCAGAGCGCGATCGTTCCTTCACTCGACGCGCTGCTCGGAGTCCGGCACAAAGAGGACATGCTCCGCTCGTATCTCATGGAGATGCGGACCTACATGCCTCCGGATCACCGGGCCTTCATCGAGTCGTTGGAGGCGCGAGGATCTGTGCGGCCTTTTGTACAGCAGTGCGGGCGCGGTGCGCTGACGGATCTGTACAACGCCTGCCTCGAAGGCATGGAACGGTTCCGGTCATTGCATTTGGAGTATGCCGCCGGCTACATTTTCCGCCAGGCTCAAACGGACGACAAGAATCCGCACGCGGTCGGCACGGGCGGAACACCCTTCATGCCCTATCTGACGAAGCACCGCGACGAGACCGCAATGCACCGGATTGGGTAATCCGCTCAGAGATAGAATGAACGAAGAACGATGACCATCGAAGAGCGGGTAGAGTTTCTGATGCAGTCCATCGAGTCGCATGATCGCCAGATCGGCGAATTAGTGGAACGAATGGACCAGACAGGGGAACGTATGGACCAACTGGTGGGACGTATGGATCAGACAACGTCGAATATCGATGCCTTGGGCGCAAAAGTCGACAAGTTGGCCGAGACCACGCAACTCAACTTCGACCGCCTCACTACGGCTATGCTCGCCTTAACCGACCACGTCGCCGATCATCGGCGGCGGATCGAAAAATTGGAGCGGTAAAGCCGCAGCTTCCTCAGAGAACTTCACGTTCCGGCGCGCCCGTCCGGTCTTCCGCGATTTCCACGTTCAGCGACATTTCCTTCTTGTTCCGGACCACCGTGAACGCAATCGCCTTCTTGTTGCGGCTTGCCCGCACCAGACCCGAGATTTCCCGAGGGTTGGTAACCGGCGTTCCATTCACCTTGACGACCACATCGCCCGCTTTCAATCCCGCCCGCTCGGCCGGAGTCTTCGCGTTGACGAAGCGTACCAGTACGCCTTCTTTGACTCCGAAGAACTCCGCCAACTGTGGATTTAACGCCTCGCCCTCGAATCCCACGACCGGGCTGGCTCCAGGTATCGTCGGGAACGGATTGACGCCATTGAACGGTACTTGGGGCATCGGCGGTATGGGCGGCAACGGGAAATCCGGCGCATTGAACGTGAAGATGTTCGGACGCGTGTCGAGTGTTGCGGAAATCGTCTGGCGGGCGCCATTGCGCCAAATCGTGAGACTCACCTTCGTGCCGGAAGACGTCTCTCCGATCGACGTTTGAAACTGCTCGATTCCCTCGACGCCTTTCCCGTTGACTTCCAGAATGACATCGTTTTCCTTCAGCCCCGCTTTTGCCGCCGGGCTGTTTTCATCCACCCGCTTGACTTCCACGCCCTGATTGTCCTTGAGGTTCAGCGCCTTCACCCGGTCGTCCGTCAACTCGACGACGCCGACACCCAGGTATCCCCGGTTGGCCGCGCCCCGGAAAATCGTCGACCGCGGGGACTGCGGCTGCAATGTCTGAGCAAAGCCGCCGGGCACCGCGACCAGGCATGCCAAAAATGCGATCAACGTTCTCATATCTGTTTCGACGGCGCGGGACTCAATACGTACCAACCGACGCCTTCATGGTCTCCAGCAGGTCCCGGGTGCGTGTCCGGATATAACCATCGTCCTCCTTCTGCATCACATCCTGCAGAATGCCGACGATCGAATCGTCGTGGTGCGACGTCAGCACGTCGATCGCCCGCACGCGCACGCCCGCGTTGTCGTCCTTCAGCAGGACGTTGGCCAAGGTCTTCCGGACGTCCGCATCGCCCGCGTAGGACGTAAGCCCTTCCAACGCTTTCAGGCGGACCCCCGCGTTCGGATCGTGCGATACGGCATCGATCAGCGCGCGACGCACCTGTTCGGAATCCGCGCTGTTCTTCAGCACGCCGATCGATTGCACCCGCAGCCCCGGATTCGATTCTTCCCGCACGGCATCGAGCAGCAACTGCTGGATGCGCGGGTCGCCGAGACTCCCGGTCACTACGCGCCGCTGCACTTCATCCACGGCGATATTCACTTTGCCCGAGGTTTCCGGCTCGATCGACTGCACATTGGAAAACATCGGCTGCGTCAGGCCCGCCCGGATACCACCGAACTTCTCGGGCGTGTATCTCGCCCCAAAATATCCCAGGGCAACCAGTGCCATTGCTCCCACGGGGATCCGCAATGGGACGTGAAATCGGGAAAAATCGCGCAGATTCTCGAACCAACCAACATGCGCTCTGCGAGTCCCTTCCGCGGCCAGTTGGCGGCGAAGATCGATCCGGCATGTAGTCAAAAGCGCAGCTTCGTTCGCGTCCTCTCGCCGATCGAGCGCTTCCATAAACGAGCGGTGCTTCGCGTACGCCGCACGGCACTCCGCGCACTCCGCAAGATGGGATTCAATCCGCTCCTCAACTTCCGGCGAAACCTCTCCGTAACTGTGAAACGGAAATTGCTCGACAATCTCACTACACTTCATACGAACGTCTCCAAACTAGCCCTCATCTTCTGCGTCGCGCGGAACAGACAATTCTTGGCAGCCTCTTCCGTCGTGCCGAGAACGTCGCCGATGGCGCGCAAACGCATCCCTTGATAATGCCGGAGCTCGAACACGGTGCGTTCGCGGGGTGTCAACCCCTCCAACGCACTCCGGATGCCTGCGCTCAACTCACGGTTCCACGTCTGCCGCTCCGGATTGCCGGTAGCCCCCTCTTGCGCGATCCTCGAAACCTGATCGACCGGGCCGTCCGGCGTTTCCACCACTGTCGATTCCTCCTTACGGACCTTCCTCCGCCGCAGGTGGTCCAGGCAGACATTCGTGACGATTCGGTACAGCCACGTGTGAAACGAGCAATCGAAACGGAACAAATGCAGGTTCCGGAACACCTTCAGGAACGCTTCCTGGTACACATCCCGCGCCTCATCCGGCGAATGCAGCAGGTTCATCGCGAGGCGCAGGACGCTTTGGTCGTACTCGCGCACCAACCGCTCGAAAGCCTCCTGATCGCCCTTCTGGGCCATCCGGATCAGGGCTGTTTCGTCCAGCTCTTCTATTGGCGTAGCCAAAAGGGCACTCACCGTTCCTGCTGCGGCATCGTGCATCGGTCGAGGATTTCCCGTTCGGATAGACGCACGACTTGGCGAAAGGTCTCGAACATTAAATTGGTCCGGATTGACCCGGTCCGGATTGGCCTATCGCCTATAATAAGGCTTACCCATGCACCAACAACTCACCCAACGCTCGGTCGACCTCGATCCGCGGGAAACCGCGGAATGGCTCGAAGCTCTCGACCAAATTGTTGAGGAAGCTGGATCCGACCGGGTCAATTTCCTCCTCGACAAGCTGACGGAACGCGCTCGTGACAACGGGGTCATCGTTCCCATCCGCACGACAACAGATTACATCAACACCATCACCGTGGATGAGGAAGTTCCTTATCCCGGAGACCGGGCGCTCGAGCGCCGTCTCAAGAGCCTGACGCGCTGGAACGCGATGGCGATGGTCTCGCACCAGAATAAATACGACGACGGCATCGGGGGACACATCTCGACGTATTCGTCGCTGGCAACACTGCTCGAAGTCGGGTTCAACCACTTCTTCCGTGGCAGCTACGGCGATCAACCGGGCGATCTTATTTATTTTCAGGGACATGCGTCGCCAGGCGTTTACGCCCGCGCCTTCCTCGAAGGGCGTTTGACCGAAGAACATCTGCATAATTTCCGTCATGAGCTGCGCGAAGGTCCTGGGCTTTCCTCTTATCCCCACCCATGGCTGATGAAGGATTTCTGGCAATTTCCGACCGTCTCCATGGGGCTCGGGCCCATCAATTCCATCTACCAGGCGCGCTTCATGCGGTACCTCGAAAGCCGCGGCATGATTCCAGCGACGCCCCGCAAAGTCTGGGCGTTTCTGGGCGATGGCGAGATGGACGAGCCGGAATCGACAGGTGCGATCGGCGTCGCGGTACGGGAGAAGCTCGACAACCTGATCTTCGTCATCAACTGCAATCTGCAGCGTCTCGACGGCCCGGTACGCGGCAACGGCAAAGTCATTCAGGAATATGAAGGCCTGTTCCGCGGCTCGGGCTGGAACGTGATCAAGTGCATTTGGGGCGGCGATTGGGACCGGCTGCTGCTGAAGGACACCTCGGGACGCCTCGTGCAGCTGATGAACGAATGCGTGGATGGCGATTATCAGTCGTTCAAAGCCCGGGGCGGGGCCTACGTGCGCAAGGAATTCTTCGGCCGTTATCCGGAGACCGCGGAACTCGTTGCGGACATGACGGACGAGGAGATCGGGAGCCTGCATCGCGGCGGGCACGATCCGCTCAAGGTTTACAACGCCTATAAAGCCGCCGTGGAGCACAAAGGCGGACCGACGGTCATTCTGGCGAAAACCATCAAAGGCTATGGGCTGGGCCAGATTGAAGGCCGCAACGCCACCCATCAGCAGAAGAAGCTGACCGAAGAGACAATCAAGTATTTCCGCACCCGTTTCGAGATCCCGATTCCGGATGACGCGGCCCGCGACAGCGCGCTGTATCGTCCGCCGGATTCGAGCCCCGAGATCGCGTACCTGCACGAGCGTCGCCGCCTTCTGGGCGGATATCTTCCCGTGCGTAAGCCCGCTCCGTCTCAGACCAAAGCGCCGGGTCCGGAGTTCCTCGACGAATTCAGGAGTGGTTCGAAAGAGCCGCATCCTTCGAGCACGATGGCTTTCGTTCGCTTGTTGGGCAAGCTGATGAAGATCCCGGAAGTGGGGAAACGAATCGTGCCGATCGTCCCCGATGAGGCGCGCACGTTCGGCATGGAATCGATGTTCCGGACCTACGGGATTTACGCGTCGGCCGGGCAGAATTACAAGCCGGAAGACGCCGACGTGTTCCTTTATTACAAGGAAGCGAAGGACGGGCAGGTTCTCGAAGAAGGCATCACCGAGGGCGGATCGATGGCGGAGTTCACCGCGGCCGGCACGGCGTACGCGAACTACGGCGTCGACATGATTCCGTTCTACATTTACTATTCGATGTTCGGCTTCCAGCGCGTGGGCGATCTGATTTGGGCGTTCGCCGATTCGCGCGGGAAGGGCTTCCTGCTGGGGGGCACGGCGGGTCGCACCACTCTCAACGGCGAAGGCTTGCAGCATCAGGACGGGCATTCGCTGCTGCTGGCGAGTACGGTTCCCACCTTGGCGGCGTATGACCCCTGTTTCGCGTATGAGATCGCCGCGATCGTGCGGGATGGCATCCGCCGGATGTTCGAGAATCGCGAAGACCTGTTTTATTACATTACGGTCTACAACGAAAATTACCCGCAGGCGGCGATGCCGGAGGGTTCGGAAGAGGGGATTCTGAAGGGTATTTATCTCTTCAGCAAATCGGCCATCGCGAAGCCCAAGGCGCGGGTGCAGCTGTTCGGCAGCGGATCGATTTTTACCGAGGCCATCAAGGCGCAGCAGATTCTGGGCGAAAAATACAATGTGGCGGCGGATCTCTGGAGCGTGACCAGCTACAACGAGCTGAGGCGGGAAGCGTTGAAGGTGGATCGCTGGAATCGTCTGCATCCGGCCGAACCGGCGAAGGTTCCTTACATTCAGCAGGCGCTCCAAGGCTCGGAAGGGCCGATTATCGCGGCGTCAGATTATATGAAATCGGTCCAGGATCAGATCGCGCCGTGGTTGCCGGGCCGCTATGTGGCGCTGGGCACGGACGGCTTCGGGCGCAGCGACGACCGCGCCCATCTGCGCGCGCATTTCGAGGTGAACGCGGCGTCGATCGCGGGCGCGGCGTTATCGAAGCTGTCCCGCGACGGCAAGTTCGACCCGAAGAAGGCCGCGAAGGCGCTCGTCGATTTGGGGATCGATCCGGAGAAGCCGGATTCGGCTACTGCGTAATTGTAGTACAGGCCATCGTTTTTTGTGGACCGTTCCGGAGGCAAACGGCGGTCTACCCGTGGCCGAGTCTCATCAGCCAGCCGATGGCGAACAAGGCGAACAGGAAGCAACCGAAGCAATAGGCGCCGTAGTTCAGACGGTCCTTGTCGGTCTTTTTGGACGTAATCCCCATCACCACGGATGTGAACAACGCGAAAAGAAACGCGGCTTCAAAGTGCGAGAGATTGATTTTCGGCATTAGTCTGGCTTTCCTTAATCTTTCTTGCCAATCGCGATTTCGTAGCTGTCGACCATCGCGAGGATATTCAGCAGTCCCGCAGTGACCAGGAACTTGGTCCCGTAGTCGTGAACCGCTCCCGGCATATCCGGGGCAGCATAGCCGAACATCGCCGCGGCAAAGTAAAATGCTCCCGACGCCAGATCGCAGACGAACCCGCCGTAATTGATCAGCGTGGTCAGGATGTCGCCCCTTTCCGGAGTGAACATCATGCCCCGCATGAACATTCCGAACAGGAACATCAATCCGACCGATGCCAGGATCAGGACTCCGCGGCCGTTCTTTTTCTGCAGAAAGTGTCCGCCGCCGGGGACCACCCAAGCCGCCAGCACCGGCAGGATCCAGGTGCCGACAGGATGTGCCGCTTCGGGTGACGCCGAGGTTGTTGTTTGAGCTGCCATTGTCTGTGCTTCTATTCTATCGTTCACCCCATTTGAGCTTTTGGCGCAGGACGTCGAAAAACGTCTTGTCGGGCGTGCTGATCAGCAATACGTCGAAGTCGGCTATCGAGCACTCCACCGCGTCCCCGCCTTCGAGCGGGCTTCCAATCTGCCCATCTACCGTCAGGTAGGCATCCTCGTCGCGCGCCCTGCTGACGATCCGGATCGGCATGTCGGAGGGAACGATCAGCGGCCGGTTGGTCAACGTGTGTGGGCAGATGGGAGTGAGGCAGATGGCGTTGACTGTGGGATAAACGATGGGGCCGCCGGCCGAGAGCGAATAGGCTGTCGACCCGGTCGGCGTAGAGATGATGAGGCCGTCGGCCTTGTATGCACAGATGAAACTGTCGCCCGCCCAGGCTTCCAGATCGACGATGCGCGCGATGGCCGATTTCGCGATGACGACGTCGTTCAACGCCTGGTATTCCGCGATCACCCTGCCGCCCCGCACCAGGGAGACGTGCAGCATCTTGCGGCGCATGACCTCCTGCGCGCCCAAAAGACAGCATTCCAGTTGCGGGAAAAGGTCCATCGTCGGGATGGAAGTCAGGAACCCCAGACCGCCCAGATTCACGGCCAGCAGCGGGATTGCGCGATTGCCCACGGCGCGCGCGGCCGAGAGCAGGGTGCCGTCGCCACCCAGCACGATTGCAAGATCGCAGCCTTCCGGGACGCGCGCCCGTTCGAGGCCAGCGGGTAGTCCGGCGTAGTGGGCGGTTTCGTGATCGAGGCGCGCTTCAATGCCGCGCTGCTTCAGCCAGCGGAGAAGCTCGGGAACGAGTTCCATCGCGGGCGGCGAGTTCGGCTTCGAGAAAATACCTACCGAATTAACGACGGCCATAGAGCAGGAACTCCTTGTTGCCTTCCGCGCCGGTGATCG
>Ga0209167_10001895_pt1 | contig 11797 bp, 8 predicted proteins | sample Coa_R1_9_FD_187154 | JGI IMG/M metagenome (GOLD analysis project Ga0209167, IMG submission 187154) | Surface soil microbial communities from Centralia Pennsylvania, which are recovering from an underground coalmine fire - Coalmine... | ecosystem: Environmental > Terrestrial > Soil > Unclassified...
AGCAGCGCATCAGCGAACTCTCGGATCCCAACGACGTCGGCGAGGTGGCGGCGACGATCCTCCGCTTCGCCGCGGAGTACGTCGATCGCGGCGTGCTCTTCGTGATCCATGACGAGCATTTTGCCGGCGTCGGCGGCTTCGGATCGGCGGGGGCGGGAGAGGACATCCGGGAGCGCGCCCGGAAGCTGCGGATCCCGCGGGAGGCCGATTCGATTCTGGCCGAGGTGGTTGCGTCGCAGGTCGCGCACTGCGGGAAGCTGCGGCGGACGGAGACCAATCAGGAGCTGATCGAGGCGCTCGGCGGCCTGCTGCCGACCGAGGTGCTGGCGTTCCCGATCACGCACGGCGGCCGCGCCATTGGTATCCTTTACGGTGACAACGCCGAACATCGCGGTCCAATCGACGTGATGACAGGGCTGGAGATCTTTCTGGCGCAGGCTGCGTATTCGTTGAACAACGCGCTTGTGGCAGCGCGGAAGGCGTGAAGCGATGAAAATCCTGCTGGTCGAAGACTCCTCCTCGATGCGCTCCATGCGTCCCGTGACGCCGGTGACTTTTGCGAGCGCGCGCGCGCAGATTGCGGGCGAAATGCCCTGGCTGCAGGCGGTCGCGATAGCAGCCAGGCAATTGCTCACATTAAAACGACCGACGAGTTGGGTTTCAATCTCGACCTCGGCGCCTGGCATGATGGCGCGAAAGCGCGTGCGACTGGCATCGAGGCGCACATCAACTGCGCGGATAGAGGCAGGTTGATCGATGGCATAATCCAGCAGCGGAACGCGGCAGTATGGCCGCAAAAAATCGTAGGACGAATCGTCACGATTCAGGATGGCAGCGGGCCAGATATTCAGACCTTTGTCGCGAGCAGGGTCGAGCATTTCGAACAGGCGCGCTTTGGCGCGCCGGTAATTCTCAAGCGATTTATGAAATTCAAGGTGCTCGTGGGTGATATTGGTGACTACTCCGACATCGAAGACGCATCCGCGCACTCGTTGTAACGCCAGCCCGTGTGATGTTGCCTCGATTACAGCGTGCGTGATGCCCTCGTCGACCATGCGCCGTAGTAACTGCTGCACCTCAAGAGCTTCCAGGGTGCTCTGGCGGGTGGTATTCTCCCATTCCTGACCATCGATCTTGAAATTCGCAGTAGTCATGAGACCGGCGCGTTTGCCGGCTTCACTGAAGATGGTATGAATAAGATTGCTGGTGGTGGTTTTCCCATCGGTCCCGGTCACGCCAATGGTGCAGAGTCGCTGCGCAGGATAGCTATAAAACGCGCACGACAGGTCGGCCAGCGCTGCCAGCACATCCTGCACTTCTATATAAGGTAGAGGAGGCTCTATAGAGGACGGGAGAATGCCAGTGAGCGCCGGTCCAAGCGCGGCAACGGCCCCGCGCTGCGCGGCGTCGGCCAGATATTTGCGGCCATCGGTATGCGAGCCTGGAACGGCAATGAAGAGCGTTCCCGGCGTCACCTTGCGTGAGTCATAGGCCAGGTTGGCAATCTCTTTTTGCTCAAATGTGGGAGCCAGATGCATTGCGCCCACCTCTTGTGACTGTTGCGGCGACTGTTCTAAGGCCGCCAGCAGGGTCTTTAGTTGCATTTGTATTCCTAGTAATAGATGGTGCGCGTCCGATGATATGGACGCATGTCAGCGATATCATGGCTCAACAGCCAGAGCCGTTGATCGATTTCGGCTGCCGTCAGTGACCCATGCCCGGCGGCGCTCATCGTTTGTCGTAGTAATTCGCATGCCCACACCGCTGCTGCTCGAATCTCGACTTCCTCGTCACTGCCGGACTCTAACAGTTCAAAATTGTCGATACGTTCGGCCAGCGCGGGGTGATATTCCAGCACGCCGAAATGACGCAATATTTGTGGTAACTTATAATCCGCGAAAATGGTGAGTTGATGCAGGTCTGTAAACGCGCCCCATTGTTTGCCGCCAAATGCGCCATGGAGGTCAGATACGCAAATCTGGGCGCGCTTGAAAAAGCGCACTTCTTGCTTGCGAAAATCGGCGACATCGTGAAACGAGGGGAAATGCTCGACCAGCAGCAAGGCCAGTCTGACCGCGCTTCCGCCAGCTTCCTCAATGGCATGCGTAAATTGCCCGTCGAAGCGCTCAAGCAGAACGCTGCCTGCTTCGCGCGCGTTAGCTAAACGCTGCTGGAAAAGTGGAATCGGAGCCGAGGTCAGGTTTAGCGCGCCCGTTCCCTCAGGAGGAGGAACGCTGCGAAAAATATGCGCCAGGTCAACGCTGCTCATTTCGCTCAGGTAGTGCGCATCCCACAGGGGATAGCCCTCTTGCACGGCTCGCGTGAGCGAGGCAGCTAAGGCCCAGTATCCATTCAGCACCTCACCCTCGTATTCGATAGACCAGCGCGGTTGATCCTTCTCCGCCCAGAAGCAAAAGTTGAGCGCGTCGAGCAGCAGCAGCCAGTTGGCTGTACGCTCTGTGCCATCAAAAAAATGATATTGTTGATGCCATGTCGGATCAGGAGCAGTGGTATCCGGCGCATTCGAGCGCATTGAGAAATCCAGCAGGTGAATTTGCAGCGTATTGAGGCGTTCGTAGTTGATCCAGACAAGCTCACCTAACTCGACTACCGGGAGCGTCGATGTGAGTACGCCGAGTTGATCGGGGTTAATGAGGTGATAGACGTTGTCAGTTTCATCGTCCGCATCAAACCATTGAGCGTTCATCGATCATTTCTCCACATTTCCGGGCAGATACACCCGCCACGATTGTACAGAGAATACGACGGTTCGTCAATGCCTTAAAAATGAACCGATGAGCTACTCAGCATTATGGACATAACGAACATTACACAGCATGCAAATATGGTGTAGTATATGCATCGTAGTATTCCAAACAGCAGTTTGTCAGGAAGGAGGATTCTCAACAGCAGTAAAGACGAGCGTATATACGCTACTGTCTTGTAGCATCATCCTTTCTATCGCTTCAACCCTGACAATACCGAAATTATTATTAGGAGGTATTCTCGTGGCAACATCGAAACGACAGGCTAAAGAAGAACTGATCGCGCACGACATGAAACGCCTGCACGGCCTGGGCTACGCGCAGGAACTCTTTCGCGCGATGGGCGGCTTCTCCAACTTCGCTATTTCCTTCACCATCATCTCAATCCTTAGTGGGTGCGTCACCCTCTTTTACCTGACCACGCTCGATGGAGGGTATTCAGCCGCCTCGATTGGCTGGCCCCTCATCACTGTCTTCGTGGTCATCGTCGCGCTGGGCATGGCCGAACTGGCCTCTGCCTTTCCGACGGCGGGCGGACTATACTACTGGGCCTCTAAGCTTGGTTTTAGAGGGCGTGGTGGGCCTGCCTGGGGATGGTTCACCGGCTGGTTTAACCTGATCGGCCAGATCGGTATCACCGCAGGTATCGCTTATGGCGCTGCCATCACCCTTGACACGTTGCTGCATGCCTGGTTCCCTGGTGTTCCCGCCACAGTTTACAGTATTTCAAGCGCGGGCGCCTTCTATGATCCTGCCACACAACAGGTAACCCTGCTGATCTACGCCATCATACTGGCTGCGGTTGCCATGCTCAATATCTTCGGCGTGCGCATTGTGGCGTTCCTGAACGATGTCAGTGTCTGGTGGCATATCGTCGGTGTACTCCTGATTGTCGTAGGAGTCGTAGGTGCGACGCTCTTATCGTATCAGTTCAACCCTGGTGCAAGCGGAGTATCACCTGCTACGCAGGTAACGGGCGCCGCTGTTCACGGGTTCAATTCTGTAAGCACGGTTTTCACACCCAACAACAACTTCAACTCGACCGGCTATCCCCTCTGGTACGCCTTCCTGCTAGGGCTGCTGCTGGCGCAGTACACCTACACGGGCTACGACGCTTCGGCGCATATGACGGAGGAGACCATCGGGGCCGAAACGCGCGCACCCTGGGGAGTAGTGATGTCGGTAGTCGTCTCGGCTTTCGCCGGTTACGCGCTGCTGATGGGGCTGGTAGCGGCTTCTCCCAACCTGCTAGCGGCAGGTGGCTTCGTCAATCCGGTGCTGTACATCCTGCAAAGTCGTCTCAGCTATGTCCTGGGAACCCTCTTGTTCGCCGTGATATTTGTTGCGCAGTTCTTCTGCAGTATGTCCTCGGTCACGTCGAACTCACGTATGATCTATGCCTTCTCGCGTGACGGCGCTGTGCCTGGACACAATCTATGGCACAGACTGAATAGAGGTCGCACACCGCGTAATGCTATACTCCTGGCTGTAGTGTGTTCCTTTATCCTGGCTATCCCTTCATTAGGGAGCGTTACAGCCTACGTGGCGGTCACTTCTATTGCCACTATCGGCCTCTATATCGCGTACGCGATACCAATTTTCCTGCGCCAGTTTTCAACGGACTTCGAGCGTGGACCCTGGCACCTGGGAGCCTGGAGCAGGCCGATTGGCTGGATCGCTGTGATCTGGGTTGTCTTCATCTCGGTGCTGTTTATGTTGCCTACCTTCAATCCTGCATCACTTGCTAAGGGTGTCAGCCCCTTTGCTACCTTTAACTACGCACCTGTGGCAGTGCTGGGCGTGCTCGTGATCGTGACTATCTGGTGGCTGGTGAGCGCGCGTAAGTGGTTCAAAGGACCAATCATTCAAGGCTCTGAGACGGAATTGGAGGCCATCGAGCGCAGCGTGGGCGAAACGGTTCACGTCGAAGGCAGTGCTGGCGGCGGCGAATAACATCTGATCATTATGCAACCCCAACGAGCGAAGGATGGGTCCGGCAATTGATGCCCTCCTTCGCTCTTTTTAAGTATTCAGGGCGGGGGCAAGCCCCGCCCCTACCCTACTGCGAAGCGGGTGGCGAAGCCGTACAGGGTAGGGGCAGCCCTGGCTCTATGGTTTTTAATCTCTACCAGTTTGCTTGTTTTATCTCGCAGTTCCCTTTTCGATAGAAAATGCATTTTCTTTTATCTCTTGCATTATTTTCAACTATGATGTATAATTATAGCGCGCAAGCAAACAGCTAAGCGTGTATTAAATGACCGACTTCGTATTTAAAGCTCGCAATGTTCCCCCCGTTTGCCTCTCTATGTAGGTAGTAGGTGGATCGCGTTAGCGCTTTTAGCTTGTATAACAGCATCAAAGATGTATCTCTCAAGGAACCAGGTAAGAAAGGAAATCCCCCATGGAAGAACGTGTGATTCAGGATTTTGTTCATCGTGTCACCACCGATGAGGTATTGCGCAAAGAGCTGGTAAGCGACCCGGATGGCGTGATTATGCGCGAGGGTTTTTCGCCAAGGGTTGCTCGTGTCGTGTTGCGATTGACACCGCATTTGACAATACATGGATCAATAGGAGCTCCCGGCTGCTGGTGGAATCGCTGCTAGAGCCTCAAAGCCGTAAATACACCGGAGTTAGTGCGCTGAGGCTGCCGCCGTGAGTGATGATACTCAACTACCGGTAAGTCCATTTGCCGCTCGGCAGCAAGTGCTGCGTGAGCGGCTTCATCTTCTAATCTCGATGTTGCATCCCGCGCTGCGAGTGGATGTTGAACGCGCCTTTGCGGAGCGCGGTAAGCTCCTATTTCAATCTCCCAATGACAGCAGTGATACTGATGCTGGCAATCCCCCAGGTTCATGGCCTTTGCTCACCATGCTGGTAGCCCAACATTTCTCCCCCGGTATCGATACAACGCTTGCTGCGAGTGTGGCAATAGCGACTGAATGTTTCGTCTGCGCGCTGGACTTGCTTGATGACGTGGAAGATGAAGACCGGACAGCGGTTATCGGGGAGCTTGGGGCCGCGCGCGCGCTCAATGTCTCGACGACTCTGCTGGCGCTTGCGCAACGAGCCATCCTCTCGCTAACGCTGCTACATATAGATGCGCAACTCATACTGCGCTTGCTGGATACGCTCCAGGAATCAACACTTGTGGCTACCGCCGGACAGCATCGAGATTTATTGGCGGAACGGCGCGAGGCCAGCGATCTCACACGCGAAGAATGTGTCGAGATTGCTGCTGCCAAAGCAGGAGCTATTATGCGTCTCGCCTGCCTGTCAGGGGCAATCTGCGCGGGCGCGACTGAAGCCGAGCGCGCTGAATTTGCAGAAATAGGGGAACTATTGGGGATAGCGCATCAACTTGACAATGATTCCCATGACTTGTATTATCTATTACAATCGGTTGACACATCGTCAGGTATGCCTGCTGAGGGAAGCGCGAAGACGGACCTGGCACGAGGCAAGAAAACTCTCCCAGTTGTGCTTGCTAGCAGTATGAGTACGCCTCTTCAGGAAAGACGCGAATTATCCGATGGAGAAAAACAGGAGTATCGGCGCGCTCTTGACGAAGGCATCATGACCACGTGGGGCATCAGCCTGCTTTATCGCGAACGAGCCTATGACCTTTTACGAGCGATTTCTTTGAGGTCACCTCTTGCTCCAGAACTAAGTTTGTTGTTGGGCTTCAAGTAGTGGATTCTTTTGCGACGGGAAGTATGGGAGGGAAATGAATGAAATACCTGAACTGGGTGCGTAGCCGAGCCGGGCGCTTCCCGGTCATATTCTCTGCAATCATCGTCTATTTCCTTTTGCTAGACCTGGGCGGGCTGCGTTTCTTTCCCCAAGGTGGTGCGAATGCCACTGCGCTTGCTTCATTCTGGTTTCTCTTCGGCTTCTCGTCTCTAACAGCGCTCATGTTTCTCACTATTGGCAGCCTGGTCTGGCTCTTTGCGCGTAACCGGCGAGTAGCACTCCTTCTTTTTTGTTGCTCATTTACTATGATGATTGCCTTTGTGGTGCAGACAGGGTCAGTCTCAAATGATGTAGCGTCTGGTATTCTCAGCAGTGTTAGCAGCATATTGACGGTCGAGTTATTTGCCATCTTCTTAATGCTGTTTCCAAGAAATTACCTGCCTTCGATACTATCGAGGAAAAACCGTCATATCCAGCCCGCGAAGTATTATCTGCTGTGGGGATACCTGGTGGTGATGAGCCTGCTATGTATCGCGTCGATTATGGGAAACATACTATACTTCCCGCGACTGCCGCTTTTTGCCCTCGTGTATAATTTTGTCAGTAATTTCTACTTTTTGTTTGCGCTGGTAGGCATCATAGTCACCATGATTATTTCTTACAGGCGATTGCCTACGCTGCGCGAACGCCAGCAAGTTCGCCTGTTTATGGGTGGTGTTGTGCTGGCATTTGCGCCTTTTTTACTGCTGACGATATTCCCACTCCTGTTGGGTTTGTCATCGAAGTTTGTGGTTAACGGGCAGATCAGTACGCTCTCGGCTATGCTTTTACCTCTGGCGCTTGGCTATTCTATCCTGCGCTATCAAATACTCGTATTCGACATGTATGTTCGCCGCGTTGTTGCCTGGGTTGTAGGCGCTGTTAGTCTTATAGTGCTGGGCTACCTGGTGGTGACGTTCAGCAGCCTGACTGCATGGAGTAATTCCACGGCACATATCGTGGTGGTTGCTTTTGCCCTGGCGGCACTGGCTCCATGCGCCTGGTGGCTGGCGCATGTAATTACAGAACGACTCTTCTTCAACGAAATTCGCTATTATCGCCGCCTGATTGAAAAACCAGCTATGCTTGCGCGCGAGACATTTGATATCGATGAGGCGGCAACACTGCTTACCCTGGCAATCGTTGCTGCTTTCGAGATAGATGAAGTGTGCCTGTATGTACTGGACCAGGAAACCGGTAATTACCAGCTATCTCCCGAGCTTGAGACTGTAAACCAGCAGGATGATGCTCGCCAACGTTTGGCCCGGCTGCTCTTTGATGCAAGCCAAATGGTCATCGAGGGGAAACAAGCGCATAAGCAATTAGCGCTTTTCAGCAACGTGAACTGGCTTCCAACCGGGCTTCCATTGTTTACCAACGTTGCAACAGCTAAACGCCCCCTTTTGCTGAGTGAGGCTGCGAAAGCCGTAGGAGATCTGCCTACGGGCCTGGCGCGCTACCTGTCAACCGATGCGTATGTCGAAAATGATCCACTGCTGATACCCGTGCGTGCGCAGGGTAAGATGATTGGTCTGCTGGCGTTGGGCGAGCGTAGTGATGGTCAGCAGTACGCGGGTCCCGATTATGAAGTTATAGATCTCATAGTGTCGCGTTTCGCGCCAGTGCTGGAAACGGCGCGTCTCTACCGGCAGGCGGGTCGGCACGCTATAGCCCTTAATGCGTTATATAGTGGAAGCCTTGCGCTGGAAAAAGCTTATAAGAGCATTGAAGAGGTTGCAGCGGCTTATGCAGCCGTTGCCGCCGACGCCATCAAAGGTGGAGCGGAGATATGGCTACATGTGGATAAAGAACATGCAATCAAGCGTATCTTGCATGTTGGTGAGGGCCCGCTTCTTATCAAAGAGGAGCAGCTGGAGTCCCTGCGGGAAGAGGACTGGCAAGCCCGGTTTTATATTGGTCCCGACCTGCGTACATGGCAAGGGTCTTCGTCTGATGTTCCGGCATGTCTGCCTCAAACGCCCCTTTTCCCTTTTGCCTGGCTGCCGCTGCTGACGAAAGGAGACCAGCGATTTGGCATGCTGGCGCTCACCTATCCGCGTCCGCACCTGTTTTTAGAGGAGGATAAGCGTGTCTTGTCGATGTTTGCCAGCCAGTGCGCGGCGGTGATGGAGAACACGCAGATGACCATTGCGCTGCGTGATGCCTATGAACAGCAGAAGGAACTGGACATTCTAAAAGACCAGTTTATCATGACAGCTTCTCACGAATTGCGCACGCCATTAACTGCGGTGCAGGGCTATATCGAGTTATTACAGAACTATAACGCGCGTTTGAATACTGAAGAGCGCGCCGAATTCATTGCCAAAGCGCAGCGTGGTTGTGACGAACTGGTGTTGATGGTTGGCAATATCATGGATTCCAGTCGTATACAGGTTGATATTAACGAGGTCAGTCTAGGCCCGGTACCGCTTGCAGCTTCGGTGGCACACGTGCTGGAAATCATGGAGGGTGTTACCATACGTGAAAACAGGCTCATCCGGCTTGATGTTTCTGGCGATATTGTGGTCATTGCGGATGAGCTGCGCCTGAGACAGATCATTCTGAACCTGGTGGGCAACGCCGTCAAGTATTCTCCCGCCGCTTCCCCGCTTGAAATCTCAGCCAGTGTTACTCTTGAAGAGAGCACGCTACGCATTCGCGACTTTGGGTCGGGCATACCGCCGGGAGACCAGCCGAGGCTTTTTGAGCGATTTGTGCGGCTGGAGCGCGATATGAATAGTCCAGTGCGCGGCGCGGGCCTGGGGTTGTATATCAGTAAGCAACTGGTCGAGGCAATGGGAGGGCATATGTGGGTAGAGAGCAGTGGAAAAGAAGGGGAAGGAAGCGTCTTTGCTTTTTCCCTCAAGCAATATCATGCCGTCCAGGCGCTGGCGTCGTAATGTATCCTCTTTCTCGCGCATAATTCCACAATGATTGCTGCAACTGCCTGCGAGCGCGCGAGATGCGGCTCATAACCGTCCCTATGGGGATCTGCAGGGCTTCCGCAATCTCTTTATATGTCAGGCCCTCAATATCGGCCAGGATGACCGGCATGCGAAAGTTGATCGGCAGATCGTTCAGCGCTTTATAGACATCCTCGTCCAGGTACTTACTGAGTACCTCGTCCTCGGTTGCTGTAGTCAACTCCTGCCCGTTCAGATCGCGAATGCGATTGTAGAGATAAAATTCTTCCCCTTCGGGAAGTGAGGCAGGCGTTGGGTGCGTAGCCTGTTTGCGGTAGCGATTGATGGCAGATGTATTTAAGATGCGGAAGAGCCACGCGCGTAAGTTGGTGCCTGGCTGGTATGATTTTGCAAAGCGGAACGCCTTTAGCATCGTTTCTTGAACCAGATCTTCCGCCTCCTGCTGATTGCGTGTCAGCCGTAATGCTGTGCGATAAAGACTATCTAACTGGGCAATGACGCCCGCCTCAAAATCCTCTGTAACGTGATCGTCACCTGGCCCACTCTGTGACTGTGGCGACAGCGACTCTTCAAACATTCACATCTCCTCTATCACTGGATGACTTGTACTGTCACCCGGTACTATTGCAGTATATCGTATACTGCCTGGGAATGAAAGCCCTCCCCATTTATGTTAGAATGAGCAGAACAATGTAATAGCGAGACGACAAGTTTTATGAGTCTCATGAAGAACACGAAAAGTGGAAGGTTTATGGAATGTATGGACTGTATTGAAACCGTTGCTCGTCTCCATCTGTTTATTGACCGGGAACTCAGCGTAGATGAAGTCGCAGTTGTGCAGCAACATTTGATTGCCTGCCCAAATTGCGAATGTCGTTTTCACTTCGACTTGAGTGTGAAGCGGTTGATTCACGAACGCTGTACCATCGAGCGTGCACCAGCGCACCTGCGAGAGGCGGTGATGCGCCTGGCCCGTATGCCTGCTGGCGAGGCTGTTAAACTCGACCCAGAGTTGGAGATGGAGATCAGAGCTGATCTACTGGAAGAATGTTAGTACGGGCGTAGTGAGCTTCCGGGGCGACCGTGTACCAAAAAACTACACATTGATGCCCAGGATAAAGAAGCGATTGAGCGAGAGCAGCAAATTGAAGTAGATCATGATGCCCATGAGAATCATGATGATACCTGTGCCGATCTCGATTTTCCCGGCGTGCGGCTTCAACCACTTGAGCACCTTGCTCAGGCGGTCAAGTCCCAGGCCGAGCAGGAGAAATGGAATACCCAGGCCGAGCGAATAGATCAGCAGCAACAATACTCCTTCGCGCAAGGTCTCGGTGTTGGACGCAAGCACGAGAATAGGCCCCAGGATCAGCCCGACGCAGGGCGTCCAGCCGATAGCAAAGATCAAGCCTATCAAAAAAGATGCCGGGTAACCTGGACGATTAGGACGATATTCAAAGCGTTTTTGCCGGTAGAGAAAGGGCAATTTGAACAGCCCTGTCAGATGTAGCCCTATGATCACCAGTAAGACTCCGCCTACCTGGCGCAGCAAAAACTGGTGGATTTTCAGGAATGCCCCTAACGCGCTGGCGGTTGCGCCTAATGAGACGAACGCCAGCGTGAAGCCTGCTACAAACACCAGCGCGTGCAGAAATGTGTTAAGGCGCGCCGGGCCATCTACCTCTACCTGTTCGCCCTGGTCGCCTGTAGATTGATAGATACTCTGCCCGACAAGCTGAGCCAGGTAGATAGGGACGAGCGGTAAGACGCAGGGCGAAAGAAAAGAAGCCAGACCCGCGATAAAGGCCACACCAAGCGTCGCTTGTGATGAAATCATAAAGAGTGGAGCTCCGAAATATCGTTATTTGCTGTGCATACTATAATACGCCACTGCCAACGCTGCAAGAGGTGAGGTTCAGGGGCTTTTCTTCCTTCTTTCCTCAATACCAACCTCCGAACGATCACCAGGGCGGGGACAAGCCCGCGCCCGTACCCTACACGAACGGGACGCTCCACCGTACAGGGTACGGGCGCGGGCTTGTCCGCGCCCTGGTCGCGTCGCCATTGCTACGGTTTAAAGATGCGCTGCAGATGTTTCCAGAATGTGCGATGTGTTACTGGTATTTGCGCATCTTGCTCACTGGTAGTGGGATTATCTGCGTTGAGTGGTCCGGTTGGAATATCATCTTGCTGTTCCGCTGCCTGGCCAGAGGAAGTGTCCTGGTCGGATTCACCGGGTGTGTGAGGCTGTCCCTGGTTGTTGAGTTCGGCGGAGGAAGACTGCGCAGCCTCCCAATCTATGAAACGCGGGCGTTGCGCCTGTGGGCGTTTCGGCGGACGCATTACGATTCCTTCGCGCTGCCCTGGCAGACGCATC
>Ga0209167_10001899_pt1 | contig 11784 bp, 11 predicted proteins | sample Coa_R1_9_FD_187154 | JGI IMG/M metagenome (GOLD analysis project Ga0209167, IMG submission 187154) | Surface soil microbial communities from Centralia Pennsylvania, which are recovering from an underground coalmine fire - Coalmine... | ecosystem: Environmental > Terrestrial > Soil >...
CTGGAAAAATCCGCCAATTTCGTGGCATGCTGCCAAGACCCAGATGGCGATCCAATTCGAGGACCGATTCATCCTTACTGACTAATCACCACCACTGGCTCAAACACGAAATTCCTGACAGATCCCCTTTTCATGATCAGATAAACCTCCTCTGAATCTGAGCTTGCGTTAGTGAAGCCGGACCGCACCGAGACCCGCGGTTTCCAAAAACTTGGCGAACCGTCAACTCGAGAAGCGGAACTCGTGCTCTCCAGCGAAACATCTTGCCCAACCAGGTCGAGTACTCATCGATGCGGTCCTGATGACCCATTCCTGACCTGCCTAGTAGTCCATGGGCGGGGCAGCCGCCAGTGCGGGCTTTTTCTCCGGTTTCTCCGCGACAACACATTCCGTGGTCAGCAGCAGGCCGGCGACCGACGCAGCGTTCTGAAGAGCACTACGCACGACCTTGGTTGGGTCGATAATTCCGGCCCTCATTAAGTCCTCGAATTCCTCAGTTGCCGCGTTGAACCCATAGGCGCCCCTGTTGCTCCTGATCTTGTCGATCACCACGGAACCCTCATGGCCGGCATTCTGAGCGATCCAGCGAGCCGGCTCGTCAAGGGCCTTGCGCACGATGTTGATGCCAAATTTCTCCTCCTCCTTAGCGCGCAGCCCTTCGAGCGCTGCCGACGCGCGAATGAGCGCCACACCGCCGCCCGGCACCACTCCCTCTTCGACCGCGGCTCGGGTCGCGTGCAGCGCATCTTCGACGCGAGCCTTCTTCTCCTTCATCTCGACCTCGGTCGCCGCGCCGACCCGGATGACCGCAACTCCGCCCACCAGCTTCGCCAGCCGCTCCTGGAGCTTCTCGCGATCATAATCCGACGTGGTTTCGTCGATCTGGGCTCGAATCTGCTTGACGCGGCCCTCGATATCGGCTTTCTTGCCGGCACCATCGACGATGGTCGTGTTGTCCTTGTCCACAACGATCCTCTTCGCGCGGCCGAGGTCCTGGAGCGTCACATTTTCTAGCTTGACGCCCAGTTCCTCCGCGATGCACTTGCCGCCGGTCAGGATAGCGATGTCCTCAAGCATCGCCTTGCGCCGATCGCCGAAGCCCGGCGCCTTTACCGCGACGCACTGTAGCGTGCCGCGGATTTTATTGACGACCAGGGTCGCCAGCGCCTCGCCTTCAATGTCCTCAGCCACCAGCAGGAGCGGCTTTCCGGTTTTCGCTATGGACTCAAGGACCGGCAGCAGGTCTTTCATCACCGAGATTTTCTTTTCATGGATCAGGATGTAGGCATCTTCGAGCTTCACCTCCATCCGTTCGGGGTCGGTGACGAAATATGGCGAGAGATAGCCGCGATCGAACTGCATCCCTTCGACTACTTCCAGTTGGGTCTCGAGGCTCTTCGCTTCCTCGACGGTGATGACCCCTTCCTTGCCGACCTTCTCCATCGCCTCGGCGATGATCTCGCCGATGGTCGAGTCATTGTTTGCTGAGATCGTACCCACCTGTGCGATCTCCTTGCGATCCTTGGTCTGCTTGGAGAGCTCCTTCAGTTCGCCGACCACAGCATCCACCGCCTTATCGATGCCGCGCTTCAGCGTCATCGGGTCATGCCCCGCAGCGACCATTTTTATGCCCTCAGTGTAGATCGCGCGTCCCAGCACCGTGGCACTCGTCGTGCCATCTCCTGCCACGTCTGAGGTCTTGGAGGCCACCTCCTTAACCATTTGGGCGCCCATGTTTTCGAACTTGTCTTCGAGTTCGATCTCTTTGGCGACTGTGACCCCATCTTTGGTCACATTCGGTGCGCCAAAGCTTTTTTCCAAAACAACGTTTCGCCCCTTGGGACCGAGCGTGACCGTCACGGCATCGGCTAGGATATTCACACCGTGCAGAACCTTTTCGCGTGCCTCTTCGGCAAACTTGACCATTTTCGCTGGCATGTCTTTCAGCCTCCCTTGCTGAATCTGTGCTTGCTGAATCTGTGTTGGAGTTGTATCAGCCCTCGAGTACGCCCAAGATGTCGTCTTCCCTAAGGATGAGATGCTCCTCACCCTCAAGTTTGATCTCGCTTCCCGAGTACTTGCCGAACAGGATCTTGTCGCCGGCTTTGACCTCGGGAGCGATCAGTTTGCCGTCCTCATGCTTGCCTTGCCCGACGGCAACTACTTTGCCTTCCTGAGGTTTTTCCTTTGCCGTGTCGGGGATGATGATTCCGCCCTTGGTCCTCTCTTCCTCGGCGATTCGCTTGACCAGAACTCGATCTCCCAGCGGCCTGACTTTCATAGTTCGTCCTCCTTATGCGTCCCAAAAGCAAAAAAGCTGCGGGTGGCTAGCCTCAGCAGCTTTTCCCTGGCTTGGCCATGGCCGCTGCCAAAGCTAACCCAATCCCTCTAATCGATTTCACTGCGCACGCCGACCCATTTTGTCAAGGGGGTAGCTTCCCAAAAAAAGGTGTCGCAATGACCGGAGTCTTGCCTCAACGCAAAAGTCACGCCGGAGCCTGCCGCATGCGACTCGACCCCCCGGTTGCGAGTTCGGGCGGTTATGCCTGCACCTTGATCTTGCCGTCGCCCCTTGCACGATTTCGATCCGTGGTTATTCGTAAAATCAAAAAGCGACAAAGGAGGTGAACCTTCCGTGACTAACGCTTTTCGTGCCTGGTCCCCGACCCAGGGCTGGGAGCGACTTCGGTCCGGAGTCCGACGGGCAGGTCAAGCTTTCGGACGACTAATCAGACGCGACGGCCGCAGTCATAAGGAACTGGAGACCCGACGAGGCATATTCCGCCGCTTCAGGCGTGGTGCTGGTCAGGGGTGGTTAAGCTAGACGCGGCAAGGGCGCTTGGTTTGCCCCGGACCGTTTCAAGTTTGGTCCAGACGAGTGGGGTAATCGTTTGCGGCTCCCTCTCGGGAGCCAGGATCATGACAACACCCAAATGGTGGAAAACCAGATGTAAGATTTAGGAAAATGCTGAACCACGATCGTCGCCGCCTTCGCATTGCGCAGGTGGCTCCTCTGTATGAAAGCGTGCCTCCCAAGCTTTACGGTGGCACCGAACGTGTCGTTGCTTATCTGACTGAAGAACTCATCCGGCGAGGACACGAAGTCACGCTCTTCGCCGCCGGCGATTCGACTTCCGCTGCAACCATTGAGGCTACGCATCCGAAATCGCTCAGAGCCACCGGAATGGTCTCTTGGGGGAGCAGTTTGCATCTGCCAATGCTCAGCGAAGTGTTCGATCATGCGGAGCGTTTCGATGTCATCCACTGCCACTTGGACTACTGGAGTTTCCCGTTCGCCCGTATGGTGACGACGCCAACCGTAACGACCCTCCACGGGCGCCTCGATATCCGGGAACTTCTGGATGTCTATCGCTACTACTCAGAGGCGTCTGTCGTGTCGATCAGCGACGCCCAGCGCGCGCCTCTGCCCGAACTGAATTGGGTCGGAACTGTATATCACGGCTTACCTGTACATCACGAGCTATCGGCTGACCAGCTAGCGTTTCATTCGGGTCCCGGAAAGTACCTTGCGTTCCTGGGCCGCATAGCGCCGGAGAAACGCCCTGACTTGGCGATCGAGATCGCCCGGCGCGCGGGAATTCCGCTCAAAGATCGCGGCCAAGGTCGATGTCGCAGATCAGGAATATTTCGATAGTAAGATCCGCCCACTGCTCAAAACCGAAGGTGTCGAGTTCATCGGCGAGATTGGGGGGCGGGAGAAGAGCGAGTTCCTTGGCAACGCGATCGCGCTGCTGTTTCCGGTCGATTGGCCCGAGCCCTTTGGTCTGGTGATGATCGAAGCCTTGGCCTGTGGCACGCCGGTGATAGCTCGGCCTTGCGGATCGGTCCCTGAGGTGCTGCGCCATGGGGTAACCGGACTCATGGTCTCGGGCGTTGATGATCTTGTGCAGGCTGTCCACGCCATCCCTTCTATATCGCGGCAGAGATGCCGGGCGGAATTCGAAGCTCGCTTCAGCGCCAACGTGATGGCGGCAAACTACGAACAGATTTATTGTGAACTCATAGATGATCGTCGTACGCAAGCACGGCAGAACGGTGGCCGACCAGCGCGCGGAATAGGTGCGGAGGTGGTTGAACGTGAACGATCGCAGCGCTGGCGATCCGACCTTGAGACTGCGTGACTCGGAACAGGAATCGCAAACTGTCATCAAGGTCGGATCGGATTTCTATATCCACGCATCGTCGCTGACCTCGCGGCGCGCAACCCGTGTGCTCGTGAACGGCGAAAGCTTCGCCGTCTTCGAGGTTGGCGGCGACATCCTGGTGACGCCCAACGAGCCGCTCGGATTTTTCCATCGCGACACGCGCTACCTCAGCCGCTTCGAACTCAAGATCGCCGGCGAGACCCCTTACTATCTCAACTCTTACGCCAGCCGCGAGAACGCTCAGCTACGCATCAACCTGAGCAATCCCGATCTCGGGTTCCAAAATGATGAGATCGAACTGCCAAGGAACTCGATTCAGATCGAGCGAAACTGGGTGATCGCGGGTGCCGCGCTGTTTCACAAGCTCACCGTCAAAAACTATGCTCGCCTCCGGGTTGATATCCCGCTCGATTTCGTGTTCGGCGTCGATTTCGCGGATCTCTTCGAAGTTCGGGGCTACAAACGTGCTGACCAGAGACCGCACCCTGACCGCGGGGTGACCGGTAATGTTGTGACCTTCCTGTACCGCGGACGCGATGGGATCCGCAGGTTCACCAGGATTATTTTTGAGTCGCCGCCCGCTACGCTGGGGACCGAACGTGCGTCCTTCCGGTTCACTCTGAACCCGGACGAACAGCGGGAGCTTGAAGTTCGGATAATCAGCGGATGCGAAGAAGCCGACGACGGCAGCCAAACGCCGATCCGGTTTGACGATGCGCTCGCGCAACGCCGATCCGAGATCGCCCGCCTCGACGCCGGCTGGGCCAGAATTAGCGCCAGCCACGAATCATTTGACTCGCTGCTCCAGCGTTCGGCTGCGGATCTGACTTCTATGATCCGGTACGCTCCGGAGGGCACATTTCTGATGGCCGGTATTCCCTGGTTCGCAACTTTATTTGGGCGAGACAGTATTCTTACCGCCTTGTTCGCGTTGCCCTTCAATCCGGCGCTCGGCGTGGGCACCCTCAAAACCTTGGCCAGTCTGCAAGGCTCGCAAGTCGATCAGCGGCGCGATGAGCAACCCGGAAAGATCGTGCATGAAATTCGTGCCGGCGAGCTGGCGGCTACAGGCGATGTGCCGTTCGGCCGCTACTACGGCAGTGTCGACGCCACCCCACTATTTCTCTGGCTGCTTGGCCGCTACGTGGAAACGACCGGTGACGTGGAATTGGCCGAACAGTTGTGGAGCAATGCCGAGCGGGCGCTCGATTGGATCGAGCGATGGGGTGATTGCGATGGCGACACGTACGTCGAATATCGGCGCGAAACGCCGCGCGGATTGGCCAACCAGGGATGGAAGGATTCACTCGACGCTATCTCCCATGCCGACGGAAGCCTCGCACGGCCGCCGATCGCTCTGTGCGAAGTCCAAGGCTACGTGTATGCCGCTTACACTTCGATCGCATGCGTCGCCGCGCGGCTCGGCCGTGACGAACTGGCGGCTAGGCTCAACCAGCGCGCGGCGGCACTGCGGTCGCGATTCTCACATGATTTCTGGCTCGAACCCGAGCGCACTGTCGCTCTCGCGCTCGACGGCGACAAAAGGCCCTGCCGCGTTATGTCCTCGAACGCAGGTCAGTGCCTCGCCACCGGTCTGCTCAACCGTGAACAGGCAGAGGCGCTCGCCGAGCGCTTGATGAGCGAGGATATGTTCTCCGGCTGGGGAGTGAGAACTCTGAGTGCCCGCGAGCGGCGCTACAACCCCATGAGTTACCACAACGGGTCAGTCTGGCCGCACGATAACGCCCTCGTCGCGGCCGGGCTCGCCCGCTTCAAGAAACACCAACACGCGATTGGGATTCTGGATGGCCTATTGCAGGCTGCCACGAATTTCAAAACCGGAAGTCTGCCGGAACTGTTCTGCGGATTTCCGCGCGATGAGCGGCTCGGTCCGGTTCCCTATCCGGTTGCTTGCCATCCGCAGGCTTGGTCAGCCGCCAGCATCTTCATGATCGTACAGGCGATCCTCGGAATCGAGATCAAAGGCTTCGAGCGTAAACTCGTGATCGACTCACCCGCGATGCCAGATTGGCTCGACTGGCTAAAAATCGAAAATCTTAAGGTGGGAGATGGCGCAGTTTCGCTCATTGTGCGGCGGGCGGCCGAGGGTCCTTCCATTGGCATAATCGAACGCACGGGCGATGTGACGGTCGAGGTGCTGGAGTAAGGTAAAAGCCCAACTTCATTTCGAAGATCAGCACCTCGACATCGAGTATCTCTCCGGGCTGAGCCAGCGGTAGCGCCGCACTGATCAGCCGATCACACAGCATTATGACCTAATGTCGTCGAGCAGTTCTACCGGATCGTCAAAAACCCGTCGAGAAATTTGTAGGAGGCGAAAACCAGGCTGGCGCTCTCTCAGTTGCCGATGGACAACTCTGCGCTTAATTTTCCTTTTGAAAGAAGGATCCAGACAAGACCGGCTCACGAAAGAAGCAAAGGTACGCGAGTCGATACTAAACACATTGATGGTATAGAAGTGAGAATAGTACGAAACCAAGTCAACTGCCCCCACTGTGGCCTTCCAGTCGCTGCGTATCTGACGAGCGATCATACCAACGAGTCAGCGACTTTGACGGTGAAGCATAAGGAAGACATGCGAGTCTGCATCGGCAGGCTGTCCGCTATTGACATCCACATTTTCGAGAACACAGCGACGGCCGAGCGAGAGCCAAGACGACATCGATGAGGGCCCCGCGTCATTCTGGGGGCCACGCTCTGCGATTTTTCAAATTTTCCCGCGCAACAGTTTGCGGCGACGGCTTCGCACTGTACTTGGGGGGCCCTCCGACTGAATACCTCAACGGCGAATGCCTCTACGGGTCCGTCCTACCGCAGCTTCGCTCGGAGCCCACCGTGTCACCATCCCAGGACCACTTATGGCGTAAGCAGCCCGGCGCCTGCCCCCGGCCCCGAGCGCCCGTCGAACCAGTGATCGAACGAATCCACAAACGCCTTAAGGGCCCGGTCGAATTCGTCGAACTTCTTCCGAACACGGTCCCATTGGCCGAACTTCCTACCGACGCGCTTCCACTCCACGAACTTCTTGTTCAAGCGGTCCCGCCGTCGAACTCGGGACCAGAGTTGAGATTCCGCCGACATTGGCACCATCTCCTTTCGGAGCCCAATAGCTTCCAGAGGTAGAGTCCGCGCCAACCCGAATCTCAGGGTTCTGAAATTAGGCAGGGCGCAGAATTGTTCTCTCTCATGGTACGACTATCCTAACATCGAGTAACAGATTGCCTATTCCAAGGTTCTCCAAGTCGACTTCATACCGCGCTCCGTCTCGAGAACCGGGTGGTATCTCAAGAACGATCTGCCGGCTCGATTTGACCACTCCTTGGCCATAGCAGACCGGACAAATCCCCAACCACTCGCTCACTCCGTCACAGCTGGGGCAGGTGACGAACGCCGGGACATTGAAGGGCACACGGCAGCCGAAGCGCGCTTCGTCCGCGTCCAGTATCGCCTCGACGCCGAGCCGGCGGTACGGTCCGCCACTCTTGCGCGGGTATCCAAAGAAATTCAGCCCAATGTGGTCCAGCAGTTCGTCGATCGATGGCTGGAGCGTCAGAAAATCATCGGTAATGGAAACCGGGGTCTTTGGCCGCAACGCTTCCGCCGATAACGGCCGGCGCCGAATCGAGATCTCGACATCGTAGGAGCGGCGCCGGTCCGGATCGCTGAGAGTTTCGTAGGCGTCGTGGACTTCACGGAAGCGTTCGGGATCCGGACGCTCACCTACGTCGGGATGCACCGCGAAAGCAATACTACGATACGCCCGTTTGATCTCGCCCGGCGCCGCTTGGGTCGAAACACCCAGAACTCTGTACAAGTCTCGCTTGGGCATGATGGTCACCCCGCGAGCGAGTTTTCGATCTTTCCCAGTCAGGCACTGCGGACTTCAATCTGTCGCGGCCTGGCTTTTTCCTTCTTGGGCAAGTCCAGCTCAAGAACCCCGTTTCGCAAAGCTGCCCTGATTTTCGACTCGTCAATGTCCTCATTCAAGGAGAACTCGCGATAGTAGTTGCCGACGTTGTATTCCGTGTACACCGGCCTCAGTCCGGCGTACATGTCGGTCGCGACTTGGCCGACAATCGTCAGCACGCCATCCTTGAGGGTGACGTTGACATCCTTTTCCTTGACTCCCGGCATGTCCGCCCAGAGCTTGAGCGAATCATCAAACTCATAAATGTTCACGTCCGGCACATAGTAGCGGCCCGGTCGAGTCTGCTCCTGTGGCTGCGCGAGCTGCTGCTTTTCCTTGGTAGCGATTTCCCTGGTCTCTTTTTCTGCCATGATCTTTCACCTCCCTCACGCGGTCTGCACCGTGATCTGCCGCGGCTTGGCGTGCTCCGCTCTTGGTACGCGAACGACCAGGAGTCCCGCCTCGTAACGGGCCTCCGCCTTCCCGGCCTCGTAATCCTCCGGCAACTGAATCGAGCGGGAAAACTTGCCCTCATTTAGCTCGCGGCGATGATACCCCCGCCCATCACCGTCTGGCTCAAACTCCCGCTCGCCGCTGATTGTGACCGTTCGTCCGGCACCCGCGACGCTAAGCTTGGCGGTGTCGAGCCCGGGGATCTCCGCAACGATTAAGGCGCCTTCCGGCGAATCGAAAATGTTGACCGGCGGGTAGGCGCCGAAGCCGGATGGGCCCATTGCGAACGTCGGGTTGCGCATGAACCGTTGAAGCTCATCCTGCAAGCCCAGCAAGGCACCGAACGGGTCTGTTTCGGCATCAAATCTCAACAAAGCCATAGCAGCTACACCTCCTTTCTCGGACTTTGCGACGTCCTCTTCGCTCGAAGACCATGGCTAACCGGGCTTCTGAGTCGCTGGAGCGTAAACCCCGAAGGCTCTGGTTTGCCGCAAGGTCCTCTTCTGACTTTTGAAATAATCATCCTTCCCGAGATGGCAAGGGGCGATGTCCACAATGCTTTCGCCGAATAGTCCTTCGGCCTGCTTCGACCGCAGCCTTGGCTGTGTCCGAAATGTTTCGGGCTCGGGATCCGGATCAACGAATGGCTCGGTCTTTCCGCCAATGACATTGAAAGGGTCAGCCTGTGTGTGCGGATTTTGCACATGCACACCTCCTTCCCTGACCCTGGTTCTTAGCAACGCCTCCGCTCTTGGCTTTCTGAGGACATCCGAGGACACCAAACGGCATTCGCGTTGCAAGTTCAAGGGCTCCAAAAAATAGGTGCGGTGGTGGGAGGCGGGCGGTTCCTTGATCTTCCCGAGGAGGCGTAGTTCCCATGTCCGAGCTCCAAAAATCACGAAACCAAACAGGACGATGACAGTCTGCTTCTCGCCGGCTACCTGAAACCGAAGGACCTCGCGAAGGGGCTCGATGTTTCACAGCGCACGATCGCGCGCTGGCATCACTTCCGGGAAGGTCCGCCGCGCGTCGAGATCGGGCGGAAGGTCTATTACCTACCGCAAGGAATCCGTGATCGCTTGGATCGCGTCCTGCGAGCGTCCCGAGCCGCGCGCCGATCGCACCCGCCGACCGCGCGCTCGCGCGGCCGATTCGTCACGCTTCACGGTCGCCCTGGAGCGGAACGACGTCGGCGCGCTTCCGGGACCGAGCGGCAGCCACAATTGAAGCGAAACGATTCGTTGCCTGACGCAGCGGATCGTCGGCTAGATGCGCATAACGCGCCGTGGTCTGCGGCTGAGTGTGCCCGAGCAGGCGTCCTACGATGGGGAGCGACAACCCCGATGACACCAGGTGGCTCGCGTATGTGTGCCGCAGATCATGGATTCGCACGTTTTCGATCTTCGCCTGTTTGCAGAGCTTCGCCCACGCCCACTTGATCTCGTTGAGCGGTTGTTGTGCCACATCGCCAGGGAAAAGGTGCGCGTTATCGTCGGCCTTTTCTTTCATGGAGACCAAAAGCTGAACGGCAGGCGCGCTCAGCGGAACGTGCTCCGTCCGCTTTTGCTTCGTGTGATGACTGGGCTTCGTCCAAACGCCGAGCTCGAGATTGAAGTCTTCCCATCGCGCGGTGAGCGCTTCGCTCTTTCGCGCACCGGTCAGCAGCATCAACCTGATCGCGTTCGCGACCGATTGGTTCGAGTACTTGTCGAGCGCGTCGCAGAGCCGCTCGATCTCTTGCGTGGACAGCCAACGCTCGCGCTTCTCTTCGCGGAACTTCGGAACTCCCTGGCACGGATTATCGTCGCGCCACTCCCACGCCTTCGCGAGATTCATCATTTTGCTGAGCAGCGCTCGCACTCGGTTGGCCTGATATGGCGAATCCTTGACAGAATTGTGGAGCTCTTCGACATCGCGCCGCGTCAGGTCCGCGACTTTTATGTGACCGATCTTCGGCAGGATATGCTTGGTGGCCATGCCCTCGGCCGAACGGATCGTGTTCGGCCTGAGATGAATCTTCGCGTGACGCTCGATGTAGTCGTTGTACAGATCAGCGATGGTCGGCGCGGCGCGTTCGTTCTCCTTGCGCTCCATCGGATCGCCGCCGCCCCTGATGATTTCGCGGAGCGCGAGCGCCTCCTCCCGCGCCGCAGTCGCGTTCAGTTCCGGATACCGACCGATCGTGTAGCGGCGCTCACGTCCTCGCGCGTAGTAATTGAGTACGAAAGACACAACGCCAGCCGCCGTGATCCGAGCCCCGAAACCGACGATATCGGTGTCGTAATAGACCCGATTTCCTGCCGTTGGCTGCTCCAGAGACTTGATAAATCGCTCAGTAATCCGCTGCCCCATTGTCCTCCTCCGTGTCCGCACAAGAACGCACTTCCTAAGCAAAACCCGCTTCCCATCGGTATTTCTGTGTCCGTGCTGTGTCCGTATGAGAACGGATTTCGATGACATCGATGATCATCAAAAATCAGCAGGTTGTCAATGAATGTCGTTCTCTGACAGGTGATTTTGTTCACAGAGCATCGCTTTGTGTCCGTACCGTGTCCGTATTTTTGGACTTTGAGCTGATTCGTAATCAGCAGGTCGTCGGTTCGACTCCGACGGGTGGCTCCAAAAACTTCAACAAATCAAAGTTTGTTTGACCTGACTTCACGGTTCAACTCGCCGATCGAAGTGGATTGTCCGCAAACCGTCCGCATCTGTCCAAGGGAGTCGATGCGACTAGAAACGAGGAAAGGCGTTTTGCAGCCGCATGACGCAGCGGTGTTGCGCGAGTCGAGCGCACAGCCACCGCTGTCGCCGCTCGGTCTCCGCAAACGATCTGAAGACTCACTCAGCGGACCCGCTAGAGAAGACTTTGTCAAAGTCGATCAGGCCACAGTCTCAGCTGCGATCGCACAGCAACCTGGCATTGAGCTGGTCGAACCGGAATTGCAGAATGCCTTCCGAAGGATTGATCAGGCGGTCTCTTCGCTGCCGCGAGCGACGTTCCGGCGCTTGAGCTGACTCCCCGGTACGGGCATACCGAGGCTCTTAAGCGCTGGACCGGGCCGGGCGCTCATCTCGCGTGCGACTATCTTCGATTTGCAGCATGGACAGATGAGTTCCGGTTTGATCGTGTGGCCGCAGGGCCGGTGGACCAATTCCACCGGGACACCCGCGCGTCCAGCCATCCAGCGATCGCCCCACTCGGTCATGGTAGCCATGAGAGGGTAGAGATCAAGCCCT
>Ga0209167_10001900_pt1 | contig 11778 bp, 5 predicted proteins | sample Coa_R1_9_FD_187154 | JGI IMG/M metagenome (GOLD analysis project Ga0209167, IMG submission 187154) | Surface soil microbial communities from Centralia Pennsylvania, which are recovering from an underground coalmine fire - Coalmine... | ecosystem: Environmental > Terrestrial > Soil > Unclassified...
CCAAGGTATACGCCCGCATAGCCAGGTTCACCCGGCGCTAAACTGCGCAGACCGTAAGGAGTTAACAGCCGAGACATAGACGAATCGACTACCGCTTTTTGCTGTTCGAAGGGAAGCGGGCTTACGTTAAGCGATACAGCAAATATCTGGTTGGGGCGGACGGAAGCATCGCTGCCAACTCTGGGTGCGTCCAGGACGTCGAAGCAGCAATTTCGCTGCGCGTTCCAAAATCTGGCGAAGTTGGATTTGGCCCTCGCTGAGAGCTGCTCATAATCGCCAGTCGTGTGGGCGAGCGTTTCCGCGAATTGGGTCATAGTATCAAGGGCATTGATCCACAGCGCGTTGATTTCGACCGGCTTGCCAGTGCGCGGTGTGACCACCCAATCGCCAATCTTCGCGTCCATCCAGGTCAGTTGCACGCCGGGTCCGCCGCCGTAGAGAAGTCCATCTTCGGGATCGACGTGGATGTTGTAGCGGGTTCCCCTCACATGAGCGGTCACTATTTTTTCCAGAATCGGGAAAAGTTCTTTCAGAGTCTCCAAATCCTGAGTCGCGTCGAAATATTGACGGATCGCTTCAAAGTACCAGAGGGTGGCATCAATTGTGTTGTATTCAGGCGCGGCGCCGGAGTCAGGAAAAGTGTTTGGGAGCATTCCACCGTCAACGAAGCGCGAGAACGCGAGCAGAATCTGGCGTGCAATGCCGAGGCGGCCGGTGGCGAGCGCCAGCCCCGGCAACACAATCATGGTGTCGCGTCCCCAATCAGCAAACCAGTGGTAACCAGCGAGCACCGACTTTCCGTCAGGCTGGCCGGGCAAAGCTCGCTTAACGATAAATTGGTCTGCGGCCAGCGCCAGTTGTGGCAGCCAGGCCGGCGTCGATTCAGTCGGCGCCGCAGCAAGCAGCGGGGCCGCCGCGGCCAGGATCTTTGACTGGCGTTTCTTTTCCTCCCGCAAGGCCGCCGCGCCATCGATACCCGCGTTGTTATCGGTACTGAAAATGACTGTAAGAGTCTGGCCTTCATCAAGTTGTGCGCGGAACAGCGCCGCAAACAGGTGGTCTTCGCGATCGTCAAGGCCACGTTCGTTCTCTCGCGAAAAGTAAAAATCGCGGTACCAGACGTGCTGCGGTTCGCAGGCCGCCTCTGCACAGCGGATGAAGAATGGCACGGCGCCTTCAAATGCGGCAACCCGCACGCCGTTTTCGATGGCGTCGATGCCCATGCGCCAATCGCTGGCGTGAGTGGATGAATGAAAGTCGCGGTAATTCACCAGTGCTTTCAATTCGAGACTGGCTGGCGAAGCAGACTCGAGGAGCGTATACTGGACGAACGCAGTGTTTTCGCCATCGCGCATCCAGACTCGTTTTCCGATTCGCGCAACACCCGCCTGGTAGGTCCATGCTGGAATCAGTCCATCGAGCCTAAAATCGCGTATCGCGAGGTACCCCTGCGGCGCAATCGCTCCGCTCAGCCAACGATGGGTTGCAAGCGGGTATGCGACGCCGCCGATGTTGACAATTTCATCGACGCCGCCCACCAGCAGGGTACGTCCTACCGGAGGGCTTAATGCGGCGATGAGCAAGCCGTGATAGCGCCGCGTTGCGGAACCGGCGACGGTGCCGGACGCAAATCCTCCGATCCCATTGGTGATCAGCCATTCACGCTGTTCCGCGGCCATTAGGTCGTTGCAGATCGCGGATTCCAGCGACACCACTCCAGTTGTGTACTTCGTCGTGGTCTCCAGGCGTTGCGGCTGCGAGAGGTTCTTCCCTTGCTTCTTGACGGACAGCCGTGGTTTTCGTGAAGCCGCCATAACAGAGAATCACTCTCCACTCTGTTCAAGCAATTTCGCCACCAGCCCGGTCCAGCCAGTCTGGTGATTCGCGCCGATCCCGGCGCCATTGTCTCCGTGAAAATACTCGTGAAAGAGAATCAAATCTCGCCAGTAGGGGTCGCTCTGAAAATTCTCGAGCGCTCCGGCGACCGGGCGGCGTCTATCTTTGCCCCGAACGAAAATGTGACCAAGCCTTCGCGAAATTTCGCTCGCAACTTGCCATAAATCAGAATTCTTGTTCGAACGAGATGGACAGGGCACCTGAAAATCTTCGCCGTAATAATGATGGAACTTCTGTAATGATTCGATCAGCAGATAATTCATGGGCATCCAGATCGGGCCGCGCCAGTTCGAGTTCCCGCCAAACAGGCCGGTCGAGGACTCTGCGGGTTCATAGTCCACGCGGCTCACATTTCCGTTTACCGCGACTTCATAGGGGTGGTCCAAGTGGTACCGGGAAAGAGCGCGAATTCCGTACGGAGAGAAAAATTCCGTTTCATCCAACATACGCGATAACACCCGCTTCAGCTGTTTCCGATTGACCAGCGATAGCAACCGCCGGACTCCGCGCGCCGATCGCTGGGTCATTTCGATGTGTTCCGGCACATCCGGATGATTGTCAATGAACCACTGCATTCGCCGCTTGAAGCCCGGCAGGCGATCGATAATTTCGGGCTCCAACGTTTCCACCGCGAAAAGCGGAATTAACCCGACCAGCGAGCGAATCTTCAGATAGTGTTCCTCGCCGTTCGGCAGTTGCAGCACATCGTAGTAGAAGCCGTCTTCTTCGTCCCAGAGCGAAATGCCGCCGGTGCCAATGTCGTTCATTGCGCGCGCAATGTGCACAAAATGCTCGAAAAACTTGCTGGCGACGTCTTCGTAGGCCGGATCGTCCTTGGCCAGCTCAAGCGCGATGGCCAGCATGTTCAGGCAGTACATTCCCATCCAGCTGGTGCCGTCAGACTGTTCGAGGTGTCCTCCAGTCGGCAGCGGAGCGGAGCGGTCGAACACTCCGATATTGTCCAGGCCGAGAAATCCGCCTTGAAAGATGTTGGCGCCGTCGGGATCTTTTCGATTGACCCACCAGGTGAAGTTCAAGAGCAGCTTGTGAAAAACTTTTTCCAGGAAGCCGCGGTCGGCGACGCCACGAATGCGCCGCTCAATCTTGTAAACGCGCCACGCAGCCCAGGCATGCACTGGAGGATTGACGTCGCCAAAAGCCCACTCGTAGGCGGGAAGCTGGCCGTTCGGATGCATATACCACTCGCGCAGCAGCAGAATGAGTTGTTCTTTGGCAAAATCAGGATCCACGATGGCCAGCGGGATACAATGAAACGCCAGATCCCACGCAGCATACCACGGGTATTCCCATTTATCTGGCATTGAGACGATGTCTTCGTTGTAGAGATGGGTCCAGTCTTTGTTTCGCCCGCGTAGCCGCTCTTTTGGCGGAGGCGGCCCGGCCGGATCCCCTTCCAGCCAGGTCTTCACATCGTAGTGGTAGAACTGTTTGGACCACAGCATGCCGCTATACGCCTGGCGCATCACGTTCTTCGCGTCTTCGGAAAGCTGCTGCGGGATTCGCGACGTGTAAAATTCGTCGGCTTGTTTTATGCGCAATTCAAACAGCCGGTCGAAACCATCGGCAAACTCGTTGGTGCCGGGGACTTCCTCGGCCCGTTCCTGGTGTGCGGGCGAAGAAATCGTGCCGACCACCGTGGCATTGATGTCCATGCTGCCGAGCGGTTCCAGGTCGGTCAGCCGCAGCTTCAGCGTTTCGGATTGCCCGGGTGCCAGCTCCAGACAATAGTGCGCGGCCATTTTCGTGCCGGTCTGGTCCGGATTTACCGCTGATTTGTTTTGTCGAATCAGGTATTCGTGAAAAGCGTCCTTGACGTACGGCGATCGGTTGCGGCCGTTAAACAAGCGGGCGTTATTCGTCTCGTTTTCTGTGAACAGGAGCTCCGGCTTGCCGGCCGCTAGCAACCACCGCTTCCCGTATTGCCAGTGTTGCATCTCGGCGGAAAGTATTCCGCCGATCGGCGTGGCCCGGCGGATAACCGGACGCCGCAAGTCGGTTCCCCACGACCAGGTGTTGCGAAACCAAAGCGTTGGCAGCAAATGCAACGTCGCGGGGTCAGGCCCACGATTCCATGCGGTGATGCGAATGAAGATATCTTCGTCGCTGCCCTTGGCGTACTCCGCAAAAACATCGAAATAGCGGTTCTCCCGGAATACCCCAGTGTCGTACAACTCGAATTCCGGATCGCTTCGACTGCGGCGCCGATTTTCGTCCAGCAGCGCTTTATACGGAAATTCGGCTTGCGGATATTTGTAAAGCATCCGCATGTAACTGTGAGTCGGCGTGGAGTCGAGATAAAAATAGTATTCCTTCACATCCTCGCCGTGATTTCCTTCGTTTCCGGTCAGGCCAAACAACCGTTCTTTTAGAATTGGATCCCGGCCGTTCCACATCGCCAGCGCGAAGCAAATCATCTGATGGCGATCGCTGATTCCCGCAATGCCATCCTCGCCCCAGCGATAAGCGCGCGAGCGCGCGTGGTCGTGCGGAAAAAACTCCCAGGCGGTGCCGCCCGGGCTGTAGTCTTCGCGAACGGTTCCCCACTGCCGCTCCGAAAGGTACGGTCCCCAACGCTTCCAATATTCCTTGCGGGTGCGATTGTCTTCCAGTCGGATATCTTCGGTGGTCTGAAGTCTAGGCATGAACACAATCCTCGGCGAGGAATCTGTTTCCGCAAGCTCCGGTCAACGGTAGCAGCTTAACAGGAGTACCGCTGTAAGGCTGTAGTGTAACGTGCATCAGTCTGTTGATCTTGCCTATGCGATGCAAGGGTCGCGCAGATCGTGCACGGACGGTTGTGGCGAAGTGCGGCGTGTACCCTTATGCTCACGAATGATGTCAAACTGAGCGGAGACCCATGCTTGAGGATTGCAGAGGATGAAACCATGAGCAAAGCACTGGCGGTTGCACTTTTGGCAGTCTTGTCGCTGACTGCGGCTGCATCCGCAGCGATGGCCCAAGGCGAAGCTGACGCGTTGCGCCGGTGGAATGAATCTGCCGACGCCCTGCTCCGCAGAGTCTCGCCAAGCGTGGTCCAGATTACGGTGATCGGCTACGGAACGGTTTCTGAAGGCGATCGTGGCAACGCCGGCGCGGTAATCGGTAGGCAGAAAGCGATCGGCTCGGGATTCGTGATTGACGCGAGCGGCTACATCCTGACCAACGCCCACGTCGTCAACGGCGCGCAGCGGGTGCAAGTGGCCTTGCCCAGTTCCGAAGGTGACGGCTCCGTGACCACCGCTCTGGCTTCGCGAGTTCGCGTGGTGCCGGCACGAATCGTCGGCGTCTCGCGCGAAATCGACCTCGCGCTGCTCAAAGTGGATGGTGTGAAGCTGACCGCGCTGCCGGTGGCGAACTATCGCAATATCCGTCAGGGCGAGACAGTCTTCGCTTTTGGCAGCCCGCAGGGACTTCGCAACAGCGTCACCCACGGCATCATTTCCGCCGTCGCCCGGCAAACCGATCCGGACTCGCCAATGGTTTATATCCAGACCGACGCTCCCATTAATCCGGGCAATTCCGGCGGACCACTGGTAAACGTTAATGGCGAAGTGGTCGGCGTAAACACCTTCATCTTGTCGGAGTCGGGCGGAGCCGAAGGACTGGGCTTCGCGATTCCCTGTGGGGTCGTTCACGTTGTTTACGAACAGCTGCGCAAGTACGGGCATCTGCACCGGCCTGAAATCGGAGTGCAACTGCAAACCATCTCGCCGGAGATGGCTGAGGGTCTAAGCCTTTCGCGAAACTACGGGGTAATCGTTTCCGACGTTCTTCCGGGTGGCCCGGCGGAGGCAGCTGGGATGCGCATCGGTGACATCGTGCTCACTGTCGACACCAAGGATGCGACCAGCCTGCCGTACGTGGCGTTTCACATGCTCTCGCGCGACGCTGGGGAAAAAGTTCATTTCGAAGTCTTGCGCGGCAGCACCCAGGTGGGATTCGACGTCACTTTGAAAGAACGCCCGCACGAGATGGATCAGGTCTCGGCGCTGGCCGATCCGGAAAAGAATCTGGTGCCGCAACTCGGAATCCTGGCAGTGGAAATCGACAAGAACATTGCGTCGATGATTGACGATCTGCGTGATCCCTACGGACTTATCGTGGCGGCGCGCGCTGCCGGCCCGGCCGGCGAAGTCCCGCTCACCACCGGCGACGTAATTCGAAGCTTTAACGGCCAGCCAATGACCACGCTGGAGCGCTTGCGCGCCGCGCTGAAAGCGTTGCCACCAGGTGCGCCGATTGTGCTGCAGATTCAACGCGAGGGTAAATTGCAATTCGTCACGTTTTCCCTGGAATAAAAGTTTCGCTTTCAGGCGATTAGTTCGCCGACCGCTCGGTACGCTTGATCGATCGCGACATCGGTATACGCAGTCGCCCCGGAATCGCTGTTGGCAATCGCTATTCTGCCGAACCGCTTGCGGCCAATAACGTGCGGGGCTTGACCCTCGGGCCATTCCGGATCAAACAGCGGATTGTATTCATACCCGTAGCCGTGCGGCCAGCGGTTCACGGTGATGGCTTCGATATCGCGCGCTGGGTCAAATCCCCCCGCGGCAAGCGTTCGCGCCAGTTGGTCGCGAATCTTCCGTTCGAACAGCTTGAACGGAGTGGCGAGCAGTTCCATTCGTCCCGCCTTGTGTTGTTCCCGTGCGGGAAGCCCCGGCTTGCACGGCGTTCGGCTCAAGAACAATAGCATCGGCTCTTCTGGCGAGCGCGGGCTGCGATACTCGCCGATGTTCACGGGCCAGTTTAGACTGACCGAATTCCAGTACGCTCCGGGCGCGTGGACATTCGCAACGCCGAGTTTCTGGAATGCGGTCCAGTTGCGCAACCCGACGCTGGTATACACCAATGGAACTTTCACCAGGTAATGCAACGCTTCCTTTTGCTTTTCCGGCAATTCGGGACAGAGATACGGAATCGTCATGTTCCAGCAAGCCAGCACGCATGCCCCGGCATGAACGGTATAGACCTGCTTTCCGGTGGCGTAGGTGACTTCAGCCTCACGGGAATTGCTCGGTTCACCAACGTTGCGAGCGCGAACCACCGTGCTGTTGAGCCTGATTCGAATGGGCGAACCCTCTGCATCCAAACGATCGTAGTGCACCGCCGCGGTAACGATGTCTTCGACGGAATGGCCGGAGACTGCCGGAGGAATCAGATCCCGTACCAGCAAGCGCGCAATCGAGGCATTGCCGTCCGGAAAATGAAATCGATCAGAACCGCCAGTCGCGTAACCCGCCGCCGAATAGCTCATGTGCGGCGCGGAGCCTGGTTCGAGCTGCATCCCCTGAAATCCCGGCAACCCCAGCGCCCAGCAATCCAATGCAGGCTCCGCGTCGATGCCGACTCCCCACTCGCCGTTGGTGCGCGTCTGGTAAAACGCCACGACCCCGGGATCCACTTTCGCGATGTTCAACAGAAAGTCCTTGTAGCTGATGCGCGAGAGCCGGTCCTTCTTTTCGGCCGAACCAAGTCCAGGAAGATAATCGATGTTCGCTTGCTCGATTCGCAGAATGTCCTGGCGAACCTTTTCGTTGAGCGGCGTTTTCTCCAGGAAAGCTTTCAGCTTGCCGGCACTGGCCGCGTGGGACGGAGTTTCCAATCCTTCGGGTTCGAACCCCGCAACCAATCGATCTTCACCGAAAGTCTCTCGGTCAAAAAAAACCCCCGGCCCAAGTCCAAGCGACTTGTAGAAACCATGGACCGTACACTGTTTGTCGAGCGTCACTGCATCAACGCCCAACTTCTTCAACAGCCCCGCAGATTCGGTACTGTAAGCCGTCGGGCTATCGATCAGCATGGTGCCGCCATTCAGCAGTTGCAATTTTCCACCGAGATGAAATTCGTTGCGTTTGGCATGTCCACCAAAATCATCGTGATTTTCCAGAATCAGAATTTTCGCTCCGGCACCCACGCGTTCTCGGTAGAAATGCGCCGCGGCAAGCCCGCTGATTCCGCCCCCTACAACAACCAAGTCATATTTTCCCGCCAACCGTTCGGGCACAGCGGCATTTTGCCAAAACGTGCCGTCGCGCAAGCTGTGAGCAATCTCAAATGAGCCGGGATGGCTTCCGCGCAGACCATTGCTCGTTGGCGGATTGTAGCCCGCATGATTTTGCAGCTCGTCGGTCTTCAGGTCGCTCGCCTGAACTGCCGCCGGGAGCATCGCCGCTCCGATGGTCATCGCGGCGCCGTTTAAGAAATCGCGCCGCGGAATTGCGCGGTCCATTCCAAGCTCGCGATCAGTAAGCCTGCTGTCATTTTGTTTGGTCATGTCGTTGACTTGTAGCCCGCGGGCGCCGAGCCCGATCCGCTAGGAAGCTGAACTCAATTCCTCGACAGCGCGCCACGCCTGATCCATGGCCTGATCGGTGTACGCGGCGGCTCCGGCATCGGAATTGGCAATGGCGATTCGTCCGAAGCGTTTGCGGCCGATTTCGCAGGGACTTTCGCCCTTCGGCCATTCCGGATCAAACAAATAATTGTATTCGTAAGCATATCCATGCGGCCAGCGATTAACGGTGATCGCGGTAATGTCGCCGGCTGGATCGAATCCGCCGTCGGCGAGAACTCGCGCAAATTGGTCGCGGATGTTTCGTTCAAATGTTTCGAACGGCGTGGACAGCAAATCGCCGCGGCCCGCGCGATGCTGATCCCGCTCCGGTAATCCCGGCAGGCACGGCGTGCGCTCCATTCGAACTAGAATCGGCTCGTCGGGTTTTTTCGGGGATTCGTAGCCGCCAATATCTACCGGCAGATCCAGATTCATCTGATAGTGATACATGCCCGGGCACGCGATGCTGTGAGCGCCGATTTTCCCGAAGGCTTTCCAGTTTCGAATCGCCACCGATGTGTATACCAGCGGAATCTTGACGCCGTAACGAAGCGCTGCTTTCTGCTTCTCGGGCAGGTCCGGGCAGAGATACGGAATCATCATGTTCCAGCACGCCAGAATGACGTTTTTCCCATGCACCGTGGACAACTCGCCGGCACGGGTATATGTGACATGTGCCTGCTTCGCGTCTTGTAGATTTCCCTCATGTCCAGCGGAGACCACAATGCTGCTCAGTCGAATGCGCACCGCCGAGTCTGCCTTATCCAGCTGCGAGTAGTCGAATCTTGCCGTAACCACATCTTCAGCATCGTGACCCGGCGCGGCTCCGGGAATCATTCTCCTCACCAGCATCCTCGCAATCGTGGCATTTCCGTCAGGGAAATGAAATTCGTAGGGCTCCTTGGGCGTTGCAAAACCCATCGGCGTATAACCCATACGGGGATGCGGCCCTCGCTCCAGTTGCAAGCCTGTAAACCCTGGCAACTGCAACACCCAGCAATCCAGCGCCGGCACCGCATCGATTCCCACTCCAAAAAGTCCATGCGTGCGGGTCTGGTAGAACGGAATTACGGCAGGGTGAACCTTAGCGACGTCAAGGAGAAAGCTTTTGTAGCTCATGCGGGAGAGCTTGTCTTTTTTCTGGTCGGAAGTGAGACCCGGTAGATAGTCCACTGCTTCGGCCTGCAGGCTCAGAATGTCGCGGCGAATTTCCGGAGCCAGCGGCGTTTTATCGACAAACGTTTTCCAATCATCAGGACTGCCGCGGCCCGTCCAACCGATCGGCGCAGGGGTCACCAGGCGGTCGGCGCCAAAGGTTTGTCTATCGAAAAACATGGCGTTGCCAAGATTCTTGTAAACATCCTGGCGGTAACATTTCTTGGCCAACTGTTCAGGATCAATTCCCAAGTCGTCCATCAAGCTGCGGGCTACTTTGCTGTAGGGAAACGGCGATTCGATGGCCCATGTTCCGCCGTTTGCCAGCAGCATACGTCCGTTCGCGCGCAACTCGTTACGTTTAGCGTGGCCTCCGAAATCGTCGTGATTGTCGAGTATCAGAATCCGCGCGCCGGGATTCTTTGCGCGCCAGAAATAAGCCGCGGCAAGCCCGCTGATGCCTCCGCCCACAATCACCAAATCGTAGATCTCTTTCGTGTCCTTCGCCGTCGCGCTTTTCGCAGGGAATTTTCCGTCGCGAACGCCGTGCGCCGCTTCGAACGAGCCATCGTGGCTCCCGCGCATGCCGGTCAGCGCCGGAGGATAGTATCCCGGCTGATCCTGCGCCGCGTTGGATGCGCCCAATCCCTCAAAGGAAAATCCCGGAAGCATGGACCCAGCCACTGCTCCGCCCGCCCCAACCGCAACGCCATTCAGAAAATCGCGGCGCGTGATGTTCCGGTCCATCCCGAGCTTCCGGTCGCTGCGTTCACTCATAAGGGGCCCCTGAAATTCTCTCTTTGATTGGACGCACGCCGTGGCCGGTCGAGTTTCCTGGCTCGTACGGTCACTTCTTCGGCGCGGCCGAATAGTGCAGGAACACGACTTTCCATTCGCCGTTTCTCTTGAATAACACGTCGGATTCCTGATTGTTTTCGTCGGTGATCTTGCCGTCCTTCAGCTTGGTGCGTACGTGCAGCAGGTAGCTAGCCACCGCCGTGTCTTTGCTCGGCCCCACCTGGATGTGCATGTCGGAAAGTTCCACCTTCTGCACGCGGTTGCCTTCTCCGATATATTCGCCCCACTCTTTGCGGTACGCCGCGAGATCACTCCGTCCTTCCGGCAGGAATTGCGAAAAATCGCCGGCGTAGAAAGAAAAGTATTTCGGCAGATCGTTCGCCTCGTACGCGGCATTAGCCTTCTGCTCGAAATCCTTGATTTCGTCTTCGGCAGAGACTGGGCGCGCCTTTGCCTGCAATGTAAGATAGGGGATCGGCGCAATCAGCATCAGCACACAAACTACGATTCGAGCGGGCTTCATAGGTTCTCCTTGTGCCCGCTACCTTACTATAATTCAACAATGTTCGGAAAGTGAGAAACTCAGAAAGGCAAGAATGGCTGCGTTTTGGATCCGTTGAGGGCTTCTATCGATTCTGCATCCTCACGACTCGCCTTGCCATCGTCACGACCCATTTCACAAGCGTCGTAAATACCACCTGGTTGTCTCCAGCCCGAAGATCCGGGTCATAGGCGGACATTACTTCAGCGGCTCGCATTTCTGCGTCTCGCACTGACTTAGCGATCAAATAAACGGCCGGGACCTCACTACCCGGTGCAGCCTTCCGACAGAACTGAACCCTATACAGTCCCGGTCTTACCTCGTTCACCTCTTACCATCCGCGCTGATTTCCCCCGGCTGCGAGCCAGCAATCAGCCTAGCTCGAACGTCGAACACCCGATAGTTTGTGAATAGACCACGGCACCAGTAAATCTTCTTGTTACGCAAGACCTGCGTTGAGATCGAGATTGGAATTAGACGTGGAGACTCGCCCTCCCTTCGGAGCCAGCCATAGCTCACTACCGACGACAAATCACTCCAAGCGCCTGACATTTCGTAGTGCTGTGAAATGCGCAGCACGTTCGTTTCTTCATCAGTCCAGACCTCTCCGTAACACGCATACCACCTATCCTTACCTACCGAGAAGAAACCAAAATCTTTAACCGAACGCCACTGGCAGACGCCATCCTCAATGCTGGCCCAGTATTGGAACACCTTGACCTGACGCCCGTTTATTATGGTGCTCGCGGCTTGATGAATATTCAGCCCCAGCACTGTGCCAACCATTGCGGGGAGTTCTGACCACTCTCCGCCAGGCACCAGCGAATTATCGAGATTGGGAAACGGCACGTCCTGAAGCAGTTTCGTACCGCCCGGATATGATCGAAAGCGTTGGTACCCATCAACCACCCGGATTTCGTAGGCAGCCTCCGCCGAAGGCTCGTGGTTACCTGATCCCCACTCGAACGTCTGCACAGCGATGAAGTTCCGCATGCTGTCGCCCAGCGCCTGAGACCGCTGCCTTAGCAGC
>Ga0209167_10001901_pt1 | contig 11776 bp, 9 predicted proteins | sample Coa_R1_9_FD_187154 | JGI IMG/M metagenome (GOLD analysis project Ga0209167, IMG submission 187154) | Surface soil microbial communities from Centralia Pennsylvania, which are recovering from an underground coalmine fire - Coalmine... | ecosystem: Environmental > Terrestrial > Soil > Unclassified...
AGGGTCGGCCCGCACGCAAGCCTCGATAAACTGACGAATGAATACGATTTTCTCAGCGTTTTCCAACGGGTGGCCTCCAAAATCTCTCTTCGGATATTACACGACGTTTTGGGCGTATCGTCGGCAAACAAGAAGTGATGACGAAAATATCAGGACTCGGGGACTACTTCCGCATTGTCCATCTTTCCGGGCAGATCCCGAGCGACATTCATAACCGTCTCCAGAATTCACTTTCTCGTTTGGCCTTGCGAATGGTCAAGCGGCTCATTTGCTTTCCAGAGTCGCACCCTGATTACTATAGTTTCGCGTACTCGGCTTTGGCTTGCTTCAGGATAGGTATGTCAGGGTCGGCGTCTTTCCAGAGAGTGAGGAACTCTTGATAGGAGGCTTTTGCCTTCGCTGTGTCGTGCGCTAAAGCGTAAGCGCGGCCAAGTTGAAGGTAAGCGAGCGCTCCCACCACAGAATTGGTCACCACAGTGCGGTGCTCAATAATTTTTTGAAACTCTGTCGCTGCTTTCTGCCCGTCCCTGACTCTCAGATAGGCTTCGCCTCGCACGTAGACGGGGTACAGGCTTCCCGCCCTCCCCAGCTCGTAAGGCGACGCTGCCTTCAGCAATTCCAACGCTTGTTGAGCCCGATCGTGGTCGAGTTCAATCGAGGCACGAATAGTAGGCAGCCAATAGTTGTTGAGAACTGCATTCAATGGTGAGTTCTTGCGAAGGTCATTTGCTATCGCCAGCGACCTACTGGTGTCTCCGGCACAAGCCAACGCCAAAGCTGCGATTGTCTTTAGGTCGCGGCTAGACGCTAGACCTAGCGCAAGCCTGACATCCTCACCTACCCCCGTAGGATTACCAACCTGAGCTTCTCGGACAGCCGCGTTTAGCAACGCGCCAGCCGCGGCCTCCCGAAGCCCATTCCGCCGAGCCGAGTCGAAAGCAGACTGTGACAGCTCCCGCGCCCTCGCAAAGTGTCCTGCAAAAGCCTCCGTGTCTGATTGAAGCGACAGCAGTTGGTCCTCCGCACCCGGCCGTCCACCCGCCCACACCATTTGTCGCTGCATCTCAAGGCTGTCTCCTTCAAGGAAAGCGATCAAGTAGCGGGAGACATGTATACCGGGTGTTTCAAGCTTGCGGGCTAACGCCTGCTCGTATGTTGCCTTGGCTTCGCCCAGACGACCTAAGGCGACATAACCGTCGATCAGAAGAGCATATTGCACACCGGAATCTGGGTTCAGACGCAGCGAATCGGCAAGCAGATTTAGGGATTTCTCGTACCGTCCCATCGTAGCATAATTCGCACCTAGATTTGTCACAGGAATCCAGTCCCGTGGATAGGTCTGGAGCCATTCCTGATAAATGTCATTGGCTTTGTCCAGTTCGCCTGTACCAAAGTGGTAGTACACGGCAGAAATTAGATATCTCTCCCTCTCGCTCGCATGCTCCCGCAATTCGAACCCCTTACGGAGATTTTCGGTTGCGAGCGCCGTTTCGCCGAGAATGTTGTACGTAACTCCGAGGAGCGTATAGGCGATTGCGAACTTCGGATCAAGCTCAATAGCACGCTTCGCAAACGGAATCGGAGCAATCCCTCCTTTCTCGTCAAAAGCCGTTTGAGCCTGACTGTACGCCTGCAGCGCGGGAAGTGACGGCGTGGTCACTTGTTCGAGCGGGACGCTGAACTTCTTCACCGAGACCAGAGATTCACCCAGCCTGCTGCGGATTTCGGACGCCAGATTACCTAGCGCGTCGAGGACGTGGTTCTTGTCTGAGGCTTGAGCCTCCGTGCTCGCTAGCAGTTCACCGCTAGCACAAGTGAATGCCTTCACGGTCAAAAGATATTGTGTACCGATTTGCGCTATCGAACCGTCGAGAACCGCAGCACTCCCCCGTCGCAGGCACAGTTCCTGCGCAACCTCGGGCGTGAGCTTCGCATCCGGCTTCTGACCCATCATCTGAAGGGTCTGCTGAATTTGCTGGTCAGGGATAATGCTCAGGAAGGGTGACTGTTCCAGTTGTATGGAAAGCCCCTGACGCAGTGTGCCATCAAACACCGGGTCGCCCGTTGTGTTGGTGAAATCCGCGAGCACGATGGTGTCTTTGTCCGTGAGTTTTGGCGTTCTGTGGAAGTAGAAATAGCCGCTAGCGGCCAACGCGACCGAAACCACGCTAGCGGGAACAATCGCCTTCCAAAGTTTTCCTATGCGAGGAGCTTCGCCCTTCAAGGCCACCGGCAACTTTGATGATTCCAAATCTCGTTTCAGCCGCTGCAAGTCGGTGCGAATGTCCGTGGCAGTCTGGTAGCGCAGCCTGCGGTCTTTCTCCAGCGCCTTCGTGATGATGCGCTCCAGTTCCGGCGGTAGGTCAGGATTCACACGCGCCAGCGAGGTCGGCGTGCGATTGAGAATCGCTTCGAGGACTATGGCGGATGTGTTGCCCGGAAACGCCATCCGCCCCGTCGCCATCTCGTAGAGCACCGCCCCGAAAGAGAACAAATCCGACCGCGCGTCTAGTTCCTCGCCGCGTGCCTGCTCCGGGGACATGTAAGCCATCGTACCCACGGTGGAACCGGGGCTGGTCAACAGCTCTTCCGCTGTTGCCGTGGGCATCTTCGAAGCGCCAACACCTTCGGCAACAGGGGCGAGTTTCGCCAGACCAAAATCCAGAATCTTGGCGTGCCCGCGCTCGGTGACAAAAATATTGGCGGGCTTGATGTCCCGATGAATGATTCCTTTGCTGTGGGCCGCGTCGAGGGCGTCGGCAATCTCAATTCCCAGCTCCAAGACTTTCTCAATCGGCAGCGCTTTGCCTGAAATGCAGTGCTTCAAGGTCTGCCCGTCGAGAAACTCCATCGCAATGAAGGGTTGGCCTCTCTCCTCGCCGATTTCATAGATGGTGCAAATGTTGGGGTGGTTCAAGGCGGAAGCAGCCTGCGCTTCACGCTGGAAGCGGGATAGCGCCTGAGGGTTGCGGGCAACCTCATCCGGCAGAAATTTGAGAGCAACGGAACGATGAAGCCGCGTGTCCTCGGCCTTGTAGACCACGCCCATGCCGCCCCCGCCGAGTTTTTCTAGGATGCGGTAGTGCGAGATGGTTTGGCCAATCATGCGGAAGTAAGCCTGCCCTTGCGGGTGGCATGTTAGGCCGCACCAACAGCCAAGTCAACATACGGAGAAATTCGCGCCGCGCGGGTGGCCGACTCTGTCTGGTCGACGAGTCACCTCGGACAATGGGGACTTCCGCTGTAACTACCCGGTTCAGCTGGGTCCGGTACCTGTGACCCAAGTGGGGCAAATTGCGGGGACCTATTTCTTATATTCGATTACGCGTCTGGATTTAATGCCCTCGAATTCGTACCTACCGATTCTTTCGCTTGTTATGTTTCAGGTCCCGTATCCTCTTCGACGGGGAGTTGCAACGTTAATGGTTTCGGCACGGTATCCGGTGCGTTTTTTTCCTCGGGCAGCGCCGCGCCGACAACCACGCCTGAGCCATCCTCGCTGCTCCTGCTCGGCACCGGCCTGCTCGGCCTCGGACTGTTGACTCGCCGTTTTGCCGCGTCCTGACCGGCATTGGCAAACGGACAGGTAGCGATTCGGCTTTACGTTGCCATAGCCATCGAGTACGCCGCTGGCCCGATTCCCTTAGCCACAAACCTTTGCGCAGTTTTCATTTTCCATTATTTTCCAATTAAGGGCCGAAAATCGAAGCTAAGTGCCGCCGCTCCAACAAATAGATTTAGCTTCCCAAGCTTAATCTAAGTTCATTCTAAGCGTTGAAACGGCGGCACTTACTCTATGCAGACCTTCTCCAAGTTGTGACCAAGATGTGACCGAGATAACAGCGGCAAATGAAAATGAAAAGAAACGATTAAAGCGCGAGATAATCGTTCTTCCCATCCGGTCGTAAGAGTTCTCACGCTGTGGCAAGGCGGTCGCTCGGCACATCTCATCGGCGACGCTAAAAGCGTATTTGTCCCATCCGGGACAGATATTGCCGCCCGACCCTGGGCCCAGGGGAGCGGCTATCCCATCGCTGCGCGGCTGGATCGCCGTCTTATTGCAAGAGCGAAGGCAATGGCGGCTGAATCGAGTCATTCGCCGTGTTCTCGCCCTACTGGAGCGGCGTGGTCAGCACGTTGGCCGCTGGGCCGATGACAAAGAGTTGGCGGAGTGGAACCAGCGAGTCGAGCAAGCAAAAAGCCGAATTCCCCCAGCGAACGACGCATTTGCCGCCGCTGTGAATTATCGCAACAGCGTCGTGAGCAAACTCCAAGAAACGCAGGCGGAGTTAGAGAAGATCGGCGCTGAGGAAATTCGTTTGAAGAAGCGGCTGGCTGGCGAAAGTTTCGTCGATCCGGAATTGGGGCTGCAATCAGCTTAAAGGTTTGCTGCCCATGGAACTCCTGCCGATGGGCGGCAAAATAGCGCGTGCAGGGTTTTGCACTGCGTCGTGCCAGTCCTCCTACTGAGCACGCAAAACGAGGACGGGAGCGCACTTCACGGGTTTGCGCTCCGGTCCTGTGTCCTCCCCCTCAATTTCTTCGTCTTCTTCACCGATGACTGGGATTCTGCGCCCTCTCCCTCTTCCGGTTCGTCAACTAACCTTGCCCGGACACCAAATCCCGACAAAAGCGGGCGTGGCGGTGTATAAGTGACCACGAGGCCGCTGTCCTACCGTATTCCGCGTCCAAAGCCTGAGCGGCCTTCAAGGGGAGCCTTTGTGACTATCGCCGCTGGAATTCTTTGCCAAGACGGGATGGTATTGTGCGCCGACACAGAAGAAACGATTACCGAAGGACGAAAAGCGCAGGCGTCTAAATTGCGTATGTGGCAGATAGCATATCCTTTGGATTCCAATTGTGATGCTCATCGTGACATTCGCATAACGATAGGGCTTGCGGGCGCTGGTCATTCCGATTGGATAGCCGCTTTCATTCAAGGGATCGACCATCATGTTGTGGAGGATGTTCCCGACGACTTCAACGTCGAGATATTCGAGAAACGCCTTAAGGAGTATACGGAGCAGTTTTTTCTGAAATACATTAGAGCGTACGCTGAAAATCCTGACCATAGGCCGCAGGCTTACATGCTGGTTCTCGCACAGTTTCCAAAAGTACGCGCGATCTATCGCGTTCACGAGAATCTTGTGCTTAAGACAGAGGATGAGAACTTCTTCTTGGCTGTTGGAGCCGGAGCTCCCGTATTTCAGAATTTAATGAGACTGCTTTTAGGAGACTGCCCCGCATATCGCCTTCCTTGGACGATGGATGAGATGGTTCCGCTCGTGACCTATGTCATGGATAAGGTTAAGTCCGAGGTGCCAGGTTGCGGTGGAAATTCCCATATTATGAAAATCGGTAAAGATTGGGAACATGAAGACATACCTATACGCCGAATCAAGGAACTGGAAATCCAGCAAACGGACATCGAAAGAGAGATGTATCGGAAGTTTGCAGAAAAGCTGATGCAGCAGGCTAGGGAATGAAAGCTCTCAATGTCACCGAAAGAAATAATGCGCTACGCCGGCAAACAAACCTTCAATTCCTACACCTCGATTGCAGACCTCGGAACCCTAGCCATCCAGCGACCTGTTTCAGCGGCCCTTTCTTAAACGTCGTAGCCGATAGAAACAGGTCGCACTATTCACGCCCATCGCTCGGGCGACTTCGCGCCACGATTTTCCCGAGCGGCGCAATCGGCGAATCTTTGCCACGTCAACTTCACGGCGAGGTCGCCCCAGAATTTTCCCTGCGGCACGTGCGCGTTGCAACCCTGCGATTGTTCTCTCCGAAATTCTGATTCTTTCTTGGCGGGCCAACGTTGCCATGATGCTGATGACGGCATCGCGGAACGGTCCGCAGGAATCGAAAAACTGCTCGGTGAAACTGCGCCATTCGACGCCGTACCGGGTCAAAGTTTCCAGATAGCGAAGTGTCGGGAGGCATCCTTCGCGGCTTAGCCGATCAAGTGACCAGAAAAGTAGAAGGTCAAATTTTCGGCGGCTGGCATCCGTGAACATCCGCTGGAACTCGACACGGTTGGACTTCGCGCCCGATTCGTGATCGCAGTATTCATGGACGATTTGCCAGTTTTGCTTTCGAGCAAAGCTGCGAAGTTGGACCGCCTGATTTTCTGCTTCCTGTTTGTCGGTCGAAACGCGGAGGTAGAGAACGCAGGTGAGTTTTCCCCTATTGATTGCTCTGCTCGAATTCAGCGGCACGGCTTCGACGATCTCGGACTTGGCCAACCGCTTTTCGGTGGACGACTTTCGCATCTTTGCTTTCATTTTTTCCTCCCTTTTGCCCCGCGCCGTTAGGAAACTTCTCGGTGGGGCCGTTATTTATCGGTGTGGCACGGTACACAGCGGCCAACGCCGGGTAAAGGGGAAAGCCGCGTTAGAGCATTGAATCAGCGTTGCAGAACGCTATTTGCCGCGCTTCAGAGCTGTTCCTAGCGATTTTCGTCTTGAAGACGTGGTTTCAGTCGTTCCGAGCGTGATTTCAGCTTGCCTGCGCCGATTCCATCGGCGCGAGGAATGCTTTCCGGCGTTTGTTCTTGTGACGCAAGAAAGCTAATTCCTGCGTCTACAATGCGACGCAGAAATGCTGCCCGGTGCCTTCAGTTCGACACAAAATCGCTGTCGGGAAGGCGAGGTGCGAAAAAAGTTTAAGCTGCCGAGTAAATTGATATAGAGAAGAACGGCACGGGTTGGTAGCAGCCTCCCTTCTAAACCGCGCAGATCGGGCGGCATCGAAGCTCCCAGCTGCAAAGGCTCGTGCCTTCTTCTCACAAAGGAGCTTCGATGAGCAAACATCACAAACACAAACATTCGCATCACCACCACCACCATCATCATCATCGCAGTGGCACGTCTGCTGATTCTAAATGGAAGCCGTTCGATTATGACGGGAAGAAATACGAATACCTAGAAGACGGAGGGGGGCCCTGCCAATGGAGACTGAGAAGGCATGGGCATAAAGAGTATGAATATGTTGATGCGTTTGACGAACTGTCGGAGCTGGACAACGCCCTGCTGCGGGCCATCACGGGCGAGGAGGAAGAGGCAGCGTCCGAGTCATCCGAGTCGTCCGATGAATCTGGAAGCGGTGAGTCTGGAGAGAATGAGAAGGCGCCGAAGAAATCCAAGACTCCCCCCGTTGTGGCAATTGATGCTGCCGGGGAGATCAAACGGAACAAATACGGTGTCAAACTTTTCAGCAATGACGGCAAACACTACCTCCAGTTTGTTGTGAATAATTCCAAGAACTTTCCGGGGCGTTTTTCGGTTCGCCTTCATGTTGGCGTTCAAAAAACGTATACATTCAGAAAGGAAGAAATGAGGGCGCTGTTGAGAGAAGTGGCACGGGCTTTTTCACCCAAGGAACGGCGTGAACTTCTCTAGAAAAGGTCATATATACGACCAGGTCATATATATGACCACCAAAGAAGAAAGGTCGTATATACGCTAAGGTCGCACCTACGTAGGAACGTAGGACTATAGATACGTAGGAAAAACAAAATCAAAAGCCGTAGAAGAAGTATTTCGCAAGGGCCTCGCCTGCGGCGAGGCGTAAGGCGAGCACAAACCGCTCGCCTTACAGATACGTAGGAAACGTAGAACCTTAAAAAACAAGACCGACCGTGAGGAGAATAAATCATGCCTACGGACAACACAGACAATCCGAAACCACGGAAGCCTCTCACTCGGCGGCAGGCTCTAAAGCGGAAAAGGAAAAAGCTCCGCGGCAGATTGAATGCCTGCCTCTCGGAACTTTCTCAGATCGAGCCGCTCCTCGCGGAAGTCGAGAGGCTTCTGGCCGAGGACCGGGAACGGGATTTGGCGTCCTAGTGGGAACACCTAATTCCTTTTCCGGACAGGCGTCTTTCCCGTTGTCCCTTTTCGGGCGGTTCCGGGTGTTCTTCGATCCAGGGCTGGCTTCTTCGCTACTGCCTTCCTAGCCATCTTCAGTATCTCTTCTGCCGCTCGGTAAGACGGCGAAGTGGAAGGCAGGGGAGAGGGGCTAACATTGTTGTATGACCCGATAAAACCCGTGTGTGGAACACCTGGATTCAGCCGCTCCACATCAGATTCGTATGGGACGCATGAGGCGGGCGCGTAGAAGTCGGCGTGGATCAGTTGTGGAATTTCTTGCCCTGGGGGAGGGAAGTCCGTTTTCAGCCAATTGAATTCGAGCACTTCATATTTGAGGTCCGCAATTAGCTGCAAGTTGGGGCCATAAGGACTCTGTGTCCAGAACTCCCAGCCTACCAGATCCGAGGTATTGACCGAGACCGCGTAAAAATAATCCGCTTGAACCCGCCTGGTCTGTTCGTTTTGAAACACAGCAAGAACCCTCCAGATCCCTGAAACAATACGGACTGCATAGAAGTCAGTCCCCTTCTGGGAGAACAAAAACGTAAATGTGGGTTTTTCCCCATTTGTGTCAACCATAACGATCTGTTCTGGCACTTTCAAGTGTTGCGTGGCCTCAAGGCATGGTTGGAGAGTGTCCAATGGATTTTTATTCTGGGCTTTAGCCCTAGAACTCAGAAAGGCGAATCCGAGCAAAAGCATTGCCGACATCAACGGGCATTTCAGAAATTTCCCCATTTTCCCTCCTTATGATCGGGGACCGGCACAGTAACGGCAGTTCCCGGTTCGCTCTCCTGCTTACTACACGACTTCCGCGGCGACTCAGCGAATCCGTTACCACGGCGTACGCTCCGCTCGCAGGAAGTTTCTTATCAATCGCACGATTCGTTGCCCGGCAAGTATAAATTGGCTGGGGCTGGCTTTGACCATTCAGAGCATACAAAGCAAGCGTAATCTCCCCGCCCATACCGCCACTTGGAGTGACATGGCCTTCGATTTCAACATCGTTCATCATGTTTTGGTTTACAACCAAAGGCCAACTCTTCAGTTTTTGCGCCGGAATTTGTATGGAGCCGTCCAGCAGGTCGTCTGTTACGGTATTTTCCGCAATCACATCTGCAAATGTCTGCGGAGTCGCCTGATCCACTTTCCACGGAGGGTTCACGCGCTGCACGGTCTGCGCAAAAGCACTTGAGCAGAAAAGAGCAAGAACGGCAACGATCCCTAGTTTCATAAGCAATTTCCCACCATCATCCCCCCTTTCTTCCAGCGGACAAGACATGGCTTTAGGCACCGTTTCAAAAAGGTCAAGGCAGATCGCATCTCGGAACCACCGTATTGTCGCGAGTTCCACAAGGCCGCAGGAGCGCCTTGGGCGGTCTGCCAAACGGTGGAATTTTAGACAGTTTTTGTATGGCGAGGGTTAGTAAAGAAGAGAAGCCCCCAATGCGGGGCGCGAAATCCATGAGCGGAGCCGATTGCAGGCTCAAAAGGGGAAATCCAGTGAACGAGATCTGAAAATGTCGAAGCAGAAAAAGAATTCTCGCCCCAGCGGGCGTTGTGTTAGCCTGCGCCCGCGCGCCATCGACGAGGCGGAGGAAATAAAGAAAATGTCTCGTCGTAGGCATCAGGAAGGGCAGCTTTTGAAAGTGAAAAACGGTTACAGCGTTCGTTTTTACGAAGACATTCGCGGCAATGATGGCGTGAGGCAACGCCACCGCGTTCAGAAATTTCTGGGGGACTTTCTCAGTCTCCCTACGCGGCGAGCGGCGTTGAACGCCATGGACACCGAGCTTGCACTCGTAAATGACTACCGCCGTCAGCCGAAAACAACAATCACGTTTCGCCAGCAAGCCGCCGTCTGGGTAGCAGAATGCCAGCGGCGACGAGCGCGGCGAATTAAACCGGGTGTCATCGCGCTCCGGCAAAGTGTGCTGAAGAATCATGTCTTGCCGGTGCTCGGTGACCTCCCGCTTTGTGACGTAAAAAACGGGGCGATGCGCACACTGGTCGAGCGTCTCGCCGCGAAGGGGCTGAAGCCGAGTAGTATCCAAACCAGTTGTGGCGTCGTGAAATCGGTCGTTGCGAGCTTGGAAAACTCGGATGGCGACCCGATTTTTGGCGTGGTCTGGAACAAGAAATTCGCTCCGGTCATCAACCCTACGGCGCAAAACCGGCCCACGTTTACAACCGAAGAGCTTCAAACCCTAATCAACAAAATAACCGGGCGCTTGCAGATGGCGGTAGTCCTTCTCGCCGCTAGTGGCCTGCGAATCGGAGAGCTTCTCGGCTTGGAGTGCAAGCACTTCGCCGATGGAGCATTGCGAATCGAGCAGGCCGCTTGGCGGGGAAAAATCCAAACGCCCAAAACCGCGAACGCCTACCGCACGGTCGAGCTGCATCCGGCAGTCGCCGCTTTGCTGCGCGGGTTCATCGGCGACCGGCAATCGGGTTACATCTTTACGACTCGAAGCGGTCATCCGATTGGCACCCGGAATTTCTTGCGGTTGTTGTACGCGAGCTTAAAACAGCTCGGATTCCGGCAGCGCGGCTTTCATGCATTCAGGAGGTTCAGAAACACCTATTTGCGAAAACAAAGTTGCCCACCCGGCCTTCTCCGTTATTGGATGGGGCATTCCGCTCGCAGCATGTCGGATGTTTATGACCGCAGTTTCGAGGATGCGGCCTTCCGGCGTGAAGTGGCGAATGCGGTCGGCGTGGGCTTCGAAGTTCCCGAAAGGCTCGGCATGAAAGAGCGTAAACAACTAACTCAGCCCGAAGATCGGGCGTTAATGGGCGTCAGGGTAGAGGCCACACGGGTGCTAAGTTGTTGAAAAATATGGTAGGCCCGTGCGGGCTCGAACCGCAGACCTCTACCGTGTCAAGGTAGCGCTCTAACCAACTGAGCTACGGGCCTGATGAACAATAGACATTTTAGCACAGGCGGAGCGGGGGAATTCCGAACGAGACGAGCCAAGCCAAGCGAAATTCCCGAGCGCGTTTGAAAGGCCTTCGCTCGGCCCGAGCTAAAGGCCCTCGGCGGGACCTGAGTTATAGAAAGGGGCTTTCGCGGGATGAAGTAGACGTCAACCTTGCTATTGGCAGGAACCGGAGCCGGAGTCGGTAAAAGTGTTTCCAGCAACCGGGATGAATTGCCAGTCGTAACTGTGCGCGCGCAGGGTCAGCTTCAGCACGCCAAACGTAAAGGCCTTGCGCACCTGGCTATTAGGCTTGGGAGGGCCGAACGGGCGCGGATGGTTTCCGCCGGTGCCGACGACGAATTCGCGAATGCCATGGGCAGGGTCGGCTTTGCCGTCGGGATCCTGCGGAGCAAATCGTTCGTAATCATGATCGTGTCCATTGAGAACAACGGTGGCGTGAGCGCGGTATAAGTCCCACCAGAAGTCACGATAGTTAAAGTTGTCGTCGTGTTCAGCGCCAGAACTAAAAAGCGGCTCGTGCCAGTACGCGAGCGTGCAGGTGGCGGGATGAGTGCGCAAATCAGCGCGTAGCCACTTTTCCTCGGGCGAGCCGGTCTGGCAGCCGCCGATGTCTTTGCATTCGCCGTTCATGGAGATGATGTGCCAGGAGTCGAGCTGATAACTGTAGTAGCCCTTGCGGGGATCGCCGGCGGCAGCGCCGAAATAATCGAAGTAGGGCGTAGCGCCGGAGGAACGGAATTCATGATTGCCCGGAGCGGGACGGGTGCGGGATTTGAAGGCGCCCCAGGTTTTGTCGTAGCAATTCGCGAATTCGGCGGCGGAGCCATTCTTCAAGGCGAGGTCGCCGAGGGCTGCGACCGTTGCGCTGGGAATAGACTCGATGATTTTTGCGGTGGCTTCGGCACCAGAGAGCGCCTGGCAATTGGCAATGTCGCCGGCGGCAAGAAGGATGGCGGTATC
>Ga0209167_10001903_pt1 | contig 11768 bp, 12 predicted proteins | sample Coa_R1_9_FD_187154 | JGI IMG/M metagenome (GOLD analysis project Ga0209167, IMG submission 187154) | Surface soil microbial communities from Centralia Pennsylvania, which are recovering from an underground coalmine fire - Coalmine... | ecosystem: Environmental > Terrestrial > Soil >...
CTAACCAAATGGGTGACAAAGTCGCTGGCCCATTAAGGGGACATAATCGCTGGCCTACAACAGTTCGAATGTGGTGCTCTCTCGCATCGTTCAGATCCGCGCCTGCGAGGGATCGGTTCACCGCGTGGCGCGGTCGGAAACCGGCGTCAATTCGCGTGCCTTTAGCAGGTTGCCCGGCAGTTTGCTCTCCCGCAAATACGCCTGCGGGTCCATCAACACTTGCGTGCGAGCCAGAATGCGTGCGAGCCGGGGAATATCCTGCGGTCTGACTCCCTTGAGCCATTGCCACCATTTCTTTCGTCCGGCGACGTTGAGCACGCTGCGGCGCCACGTCTCGCAATACAGTTCCCAGAACCGTTCCACCGGAAGGCGCGGCTGCCACAGCAGATGATGCAGATCGTAGTGGTTCCAGTCAAAAACCTCGAGGCGCTTCTTGGTCTGTTCAAAGTAAGCGGTGCCCGGCAGCGGCGTCAGAATGGTAAAGCCGACGCGGAACAGGCGGTGCTCTTCGATGAAATCCCAGAGGCCCTTGAAGTCCGCCTCGGTGAAATCCGGATCGATGATAAAGTTCCCCGTCACGCCGAACCCAAGTTCGCGGGCGATCCGAACGGCCTCGATGGTCTTGTCGATTTCGGCATCCTTCTTCAGAAGATTGAGACCCGAGGTGGTATGCGATTCCAGGCCAATGAAGATGTCGAAGTTCTTGGCCAAGGGGCGCCACAACTTCAACAGGTCTGCATTCTGCGTGACCAGGTCGGCGCGAGTCTGCACCAGCAGCCAGTTCTTCCGTTCCTTGGAAGCGAGCAACGCTTGGCCTAGCTCTTCGCTACGGGCGCGGTCTGCCCAGAACAGGTCGTCGACCATGAACACATTGCGCCCGGTAGCCTCGAAATCGGCCCGGACATCCGCCGGCGTGTGGCATCGGTAAGTGCGTTTATAGAGTTGCCACACGGAGCAGAAACTGCACCGGTAGGAGCAGCCGCGCGCGGTCTCCATGGTCCAAACCGGCATATAGTTGAGGCAGCAGTAGTGTTTCTGATAGCGCGCCACGATAGAGCGGTCTGGCAATGCCAGCGTGGCTAAATCCAGCCGCGTCGCCGGCGGGGCTTTGGTGTCCTGAAACTTCCCGTTTGCCGCTCGCAACAGCAAACCCGGAACCGTGTCCAGGGGCCGGCTGTGGGCCAGCGCGTCGCATAGCGCCGGGAATAACGTCTCGCCCTCCCCGATGCAAATGGCGTCCAGAGATTTGTTGTGGTCGAGCGCCGCGGGATAGGCAGACACAGCATGCCCGCCCATCGCGACAAAGATTTTCGGATCGTGAGCTTTTGTCGACTCGGCAAGCTGTAGCGCCGCCGGAGCCTCCAGGATGTGCAGGCAGGAGATGGCTACCACGTCTGGCCGCGTCTCCCGCAGGATCTCGACAATTCCGCGCCGCTCGTAGCGCATGTCCGCGAGCACGACGGCGTGTCCGAACGGCCGCAGCGCCGCCGCGACATACATGAGACCCAATGGTTCGGTTTGAAAGAAAGGCGCCAAGCCAAACTGCATGGCGTCCGGGCAAGGCTTAACCAGTAGGATTCGCATGCGTGCGGGTACCGGCCATCGTACCCCAACCGGATTGGGGCTAGCAAATCACTCGCTTTCCTCCCCCCTCCTCCGAATGAATTCGATGGCTCGCTCGCGCGCCGGTGCCACCCCTGAAAACGACGCAAACACGCTCGCCCGCAAGTCGACCATCGTTCCTTCCGCGACGTCGTGTCTCAATAGCAATCCGCAGCAGATCTGGACGACCCGTCCGGCGGCATGAACCGATTGAATCATCCCCAGATCGCGATAAAACGCCCCATCCTCGCGCTCCAACGTTAGAGCATCCAAAGATAGAGCGCGCGCCGCCAACAACTCTGAGAGTGCGTCAGCCATCGAAAAGGGGATCGACTGACGGGCTTCGCGAAAAAGCGCAGCTTCGCGCAGCCGATCCAGCGTCCAAGACCAAAGTTCCATCGCGGCGGCAATGGTGCCTGCGCAAGGCGCTATCGTCTTGGCCTCGCGCATATCGCGAGACCACCCGGCGAACTGCGCCCGGAAATCCTCATCGATCATGAAAGCGGAGATTTGACGGCGCTGGATTGCCTCCGGCCCTAGATATACCGCCTCGAGTTGCGCGTCCGCCAGCTTGTCACGCAAACCGACGCCATAGGCCGCGACATGCGGCAACATCGCGCAGGTCGTCACCGTACTGAATAGCTTAGCCGCGGGACAAATGACCTGCGCCTGTCCGTCGAGCCCGGCTTCGTCGCAAAGCCGTGCTGCCGAAAAACCCAGCGACGCAGCAGCCTCGCCTGCGGCCCACACGTCCAGCAGGCGCCCCGCCCATTCGTCGTCCTGTTCATTCCTCCGGCGCAATCGAATTACGGCGGCCACCGCGGACAGCAGCTTTGCCGACGTTACCAGTGCCATCACCGCGCCTATGCGTCGAAACGCGGATCTCAGCGCTTCTCGATGATTGAACGTCGGGATGATGACTCCGTTTTCAACTGTGTAACCGCCCAGGATTCGATCTGCAGGAACCTGTAACCGGAAAACAGGGCTGGTGGTCGACGATAGTTGATGCCCCAGCTTTCTGACCGGAACTCCACGATCGAACACGCCGGAATCGGAAGGTTCCAGAAGGACCAGGCAGGTGCCGTGGATACGTTCATCGCCCGAGTCGACGGCAGCGACCACGAATTCGGCAAAATCCATGTGCGACGTGAAGCGGCCGCGTTTGTCCACGTCGAGCAGCGGCTGCGCCCCGGGTTTCCATTGCGCCACGCAAACCCGTCCCTCCAGGGTCGCCGCGTCGGCACCTGCCCCCGGCACAGGTTCGGTGACGCAAAGAGCCCCGTGCCGGCGCGCGGCATTCCCGACGTACCTGAACTGTTGTTCCTGTGTTCCGGCATCGCGCACCACCATCTGCGCCAAACTCCCGGACAAACTGCACACCGCGGCGCCGCCGTCTACACAAGCCAATTCCCAGAGAACCGCCGCCAGCCGCATCGTCACGCCGCCGGAGGATCGGGTGACGATCGAGGTTAGGCCGGCATCATCCAGCGCGCGGAGAACTCGTGCCTTATCGGACGTCCACTCGTGCGTGGACCTGCCCCCTGCTGCTACCACGGGCGAGACGACGTCCCGCGTTACCCCGCGAGCGGTTTGCATCAGTTGCCGCAAATCGGCCCGCTCCGAAAAGCGCCACATGGTTGCTACTTCGAAAGGCGCATGGGATGTGTCTTGGAGCCCGATGAGAGCAAGCCTGGAGCGTAAACCCCGGTCAAGAGATTGGGCCCATCCGAAGTGAGTTTCGCGGAGAACCCGACCTTTCCCTTGTGGGAGAACAGCAGGTAAATTTCGTTGCCGCTCACCACGCCCGAAATGTCCCAGCCGTCGCCAGTTCCGATAATCCTGCGTCCGCCCTCTTGTTGACTCAACGGGATTCGACCCCACTCACCGCCCTCCCACACACCTGTCACATTGAGCGCGGCCGCTCCCCGGTTGGCGTCGAGCCAGGCCCTGCCCTCCTTGTCTTCACTCTGACCGTAGATACGCTGATCGCAGACTAGGGCGGTAAAACTCAGTGTTATCGCTAGCAGGATGGTTCGTAGCGTCATGGCTTGATCTTCCAGACGCTCGGGTGAGCCGCCACCAGCTCGCTACGGCCCGCATCATCGTCCAAGATCGCCAGCTCAGTGCGAGGCTTGATCGGGAAATAACGGACTTCCTGTTCGATGTAGTACGTTTTTCCCGCCTCCGCCGTCAGCACCAGCACGCTTCGGTTCTCGGCCTCGGAACAGAAGTAGTGCAGCCCCGGTTGCAGGGCGAAGAAAAAGTAGTTGTGGGCGCGATTGACCCCTTTCCATTCGCCATCCACGGCCAGTTTGGTTTGAATCAACGGTCCATAGAAGCTCGACCGAAGAATGTAAATCAATGCCGTGGCTGCACTCTGCTCCCCGGTGGGGTGTTTGGTTTTATCCGTCTCAGCCGTGTACTTCACCTCTTTGGTTTTCGGCCCACACGCTTTCGATTCGCGTTCCGAGAATGAAACCGGCTCGTCGTTATTCTCATTTTGACAAAGGAGTGGCGCGGCAGTCGCGCAAGCAACCATCAGGGCAACCATCGAAAGCCGCATGCTCGTCTCCTTGTATCAAATCCTTCGCGAGAGGATTCTAGCGGATTGTCACGATTCGAGTCAATCCGTCGAGGGAACGGAAGCCAGGACTTCCCGTGCTATGCTGGCGCGTTGAAGTTCGAATTCCACCGCTTTCGCTTCCGCTTCTGCTCTACGGGCACTCTGCACTTCCCGCCGGGCCAGGCGGGCAACATCGCGCGAGGCGCCTTCGGCAGCATCTTGTGTAAGCTGGTGTGCCTCCCAAACTGCCCCGGTGCGAAGACCTGCGATGTGCGCGCCGCCTGCCCATATGCTCGAGTTTTCTCGCCTCAAGCCGCTCCGGGCGAGGGGCCGAGCGGGTTGGTGGACCGGCCCCGACCGTTCGTGTTTCGCGCCTCGCACCTGGACGGATGCACCATTCGCGAAGGCGAGCCGTTCCACTTTGATGTACACCTCTTCGATGTACGCGACAGCGCGCTACAGCACTTCATCCAAGCCTTCGGTCAGCTGGGACAAGAAGGGTTGGGGCCGGGCCGGGGCTGCGCGGTGCTCATCTCGGTCGATCAACTCGACCTGCTCGGCCTGAACGTCGCGCTGCCGATTGCAATCGACTTGGGAGCATCCCCGGATCAGGTTGAACGGCTGCGGATTCGTTTTGTGACCCCCACGGAATTGAAGCGCGGGCGCGAGGCCGTCGATCGTCCCGAGTTCGGGATTCTGTTCGCCAGGTTGCGAGACCGCATCAGCACGCTGCGTGCGTTGTATGGCGAAGGCCCGCTGGAGATCGACTTCCGCGCGATGGGCGACGCGGCCGCGGCAATCACGATGACGCGCTGCCGGATCACACACACCGCCGTTGAACGGCTTTCGTCGCGCACAGGCCAGCGGCACCCTCTCGGCGGATTCGTGGGAGAAGCCGAGTACGAGGGCGAGTTGGGCCGCTTTGTGAGTTACTTGAATCTGGGGAAGTGGATCGGAGTGGGACGGCAGACAGTGTGGGGGAAGGGAGAGGTCGAGGTCGTGCAATAACGGTGGTGGAATGAGCTGCCCGGTACTTGCGCGCCATCGCCTAGCCGCTTGCCCGCCTGTATCCGCTGGCGGTGATTCGTATACCGTCTGCATACGGCGTTGGCTCGAAGCCGAAGGCCTTCGAGAACTTTGTTGAGTCAAAGAGATACTCGGCTTCGCTTTGGTAGAGCATTTCGTATGACTCACCAACGGTTTTGTCGAACCAGCCGATAACTCGGAGCATTGGCCTGGTAAGCACGCGATGCCTAGGACGAACCCCGAATTCTCGAGCGGTCATCTCGATGAACTCTTTGCCCGTGGGCGGAGAGGACGTCGTAGGAACGTGCCACGTTTGGTTCCACGCGTCTTCGTTTCCAGCAAGAGCTACTAGGCTCCTCGCGGCATCGGGAGTGAAGCAGAAGGAATGTGGTAACGAGTCGTTCACGAGGCAGTATGCCGATTTCTCTTTGGCGAAATTCTCGAAGACCAGCACGTTGGGAATTCCCGCCCTTGCGTCGGGACCATAGAAATCCGGCGAGCGCGCGATAAGCGCAGTCAGACCGCCTGACTTGATTTCATGTAGGAGGGTGGTGGCAATCCGCGCGCGAATTTCCCCCTTCCTGCTGCAAGGATTGAATGGCGTTGTTTCCGTCATCGGGCCGGTGACCTTGCCATACATATACACGTTATCGAAGAAGATGAGTTTTGCCCCGGTTCGCTTGCAAGCTTCGATCGTGTTTTGCATGATTCGAGGCCACTGTTCCCGCCATACTTGAGTCCGGCCAGCAAAAACACAACCGTTGAACCCGCCACTGCGGTGATGGTCTGGTTCAAGTCGACTAAGTCCGCGGAGATCGTCTCCGCCGCTCCGGCGACGGCCTTGGGTTTGCGCCCTACTAATCGAAAGGGTTGCTTGGTTCTGATGAGCTCCTTGACGAGTTCGTTACCGATTGCCCCGCCTGCTCCGAGGATCGTAACCATGCCTTCCTCCACTGGTGGGTTGGATGCGCGCGGCTGGGGTTCCGCTTCAGTGAGATTATCTGCCCGGGAACTGGCCATGACTGCGCACCTGTTCGGCTTGATACAAATGCCGCCTGTCATGTGTCGTAAGTAACGTCAGCCGCGCGCCCAACGGCATTCTCAAGAGCGGCCGAATCGGTCGCGGCAGCGCCGGCATCTCCGTTTTCACGCGAGCCAGATCCAGGCCATTCGCGCTTAACGCCAGCTTGCGCAGCTCAGCGCTGACACGCGTGTATTCGACGATGGTGCATTCCGGATCGGCCTCACGGGGAGGCATGTAACTCTTGGGAGCCTTGAATTTCTTCTTCATCGGCAAATCCATGCTGGCGATAAATTTCTTACTGAGGAATCCATAGCGGAAGGGCCCGGTGCCGGTCATCCCGCGCGCACGTCCGTTCTCAATCGCCGCCCGCACCGGCGCGAGATCTCGCGCATTCACGATGTTCAGATGACTGACGCACTCCCCGATCGACCATCGTCCTGCTTCCGGACGCCAGTTGAACTGATCGCGCGACAGCCCTTTGGCGATGCTCTCCAGGTGGCTGGCGTTGGCGTCCATCTCTGCGATCAGGATCGCCAGGTCTTCGCTCATGGCCATGGGCGTATTGTATCGCCAGTAGCCGGGAGGAGTTCATCGGTTGCGGGTATTGCAGTCGGCGGCGTCCCCGGCCTTGCTCGCTGACCGAACAGGAAATCGCGCCGAACGGCCCGACGATCGCCAACAGCAAGAAGGAACTCGGCATTCGCGTTGCTCTGGGCACTCGGCCAAGTCGACTGCTGCAGATCTGTGCCACACGGTGGTGATCGTGGGCACGGGGGGCATCATCGGACTCGGACTGCCTGCGGTACGTCTCGGCATGGAAGCGGCGCGCCACGCCTGATAAATCTGCACGAGGTAACAATTCGGTAACATGAGCCTTGTACTCTCTTCTTGTCCGAAAAAGGAGAAGGGACTTATGTATAAGACTTTTGCCACGCTCGTTCTGGGCTCGATGCTCGCCGCCGCGCAGACTCCAGCCCAGACCCAGCCGACTGCCGCGGAGCTCCTGCAAAAAGGAATCTACGCACAGGAAACCGCCGGCGACCTCGACGGCGCCGTCAAGATCTACCGCCAGATCGTCGATTCACATCCCGTTCAGCAAGAGATTGCCGCGCAGGCTCAATACCGGCTGGGGCTGACGTTGCTCCAAAAAGGCGACGCGGCCCTAGCTTCGCAGGAGATTCAAAGGCTGGCGTGGGATTTCCCGAATTATAAGGAGCTGATCGCGGCGTCGAAGACTGCGAATGCTACGCCTCGCACGATCACGTTCACCGTGACAGGACCCACGGGCTCAGAGCGGCGACAGATGGCGGGTTTACTCGAAGCGGACTTGAAGTTGGCGGAGGCGGAGGACCTAGCGAAGGCGATGGCTCTGGAATCCGCACACGACGCTGCGTATGACTTCAGCAAACCGGTTACCGTGACCGGCACAGTGGCGCAGGTCGAATTCGTCCCTCCTGCGGCGTGGATTACGGTGCATCCGTCTGACGGGACACAGCCGATTCGAGTTTCCCTCGAATCGGTTAGTGCACGCGTGCGTGCCGGCGGACTCTCCAATTCGCTGAAGCCTGGTGACCAGGTCGTTGTCACTGGCGCTCCGGCACGCGATGGCTCCTCGATCGTCCAGGCGACCAGGATTTCGGACAATGGCGCGCAGGTATATTTGCGCGGCAACACCCCGACAAAATAGGTACCCGTGGGTCTCGACCGCTCTAGTTGGCTGGTTCCGCTCTTCCTGATTCTCGGAGTCTTGCTGCCCACCGGCTGCGTGCTCTGGTTCATGAACGACGCGGCGACTAGCCAGGCGGCCGCGGCTCGTCAAAGCGTGACCGAGGCGTATCGCAATCAACTCCCGCTGCTACGCGACCGCGTCGAGGCCAATTGGCAGACTCGAGCCGCGTCACTGGATTCCCAAGCCGGCGCACGGACACCCTCGGATTTCGCGAGAGCGGTGAAAGCGGGCTTGGCGGATTCGATTGTTTATCCCGGTGTTTATCCGCAGCCGGTGCAGGCGTTGCATCCGGAGCTGAAGCCGCGTGCGGATCTGAGCGCTGCCCAAGTGCAGATCCGAGACCTCGTGCGAGGCGGCAACAAAGACGCCGCGTTGCGGGTCATCCAGAAACAGTTTGTCACCGGCCCCTTGGCTCGCGCGACCGATCCGCAAGGCCGCCTCATTGCCGCCGACGAGCAACTGCTCGCACTCGATCTGCTGCCGCGCGGGGATCACCGTCGTCTTGTCGCGTTGCTGAACGACTACGAACACGCGGCCATGCCTTCGGCGCAACGCCTGTTCCTGATGGACGAAGTCCGCGCGCTGGACCCCGCAGCCGAGTTTCCCACGATCGAAGCCGAGCGCCTCGCCGCACAGTATCTCGAGACCGGGTCCGCTCCGAAGGACACCTGGAAGCTCGCCTCAAAATCTGGTCGCGGCATAGCGCTGTACCGCACCTCCACGATGCTCGCCGCGATGAGAACATTTCTCGATCAACAGAGTCCGTCACGAAGCGTTCGCTTCGAGATGCTGCCGCCGGGCGCGAGCGCCTCCGGTGAATCCCTGGAAGCCGGATCGCTGCTTCCCGGCTGGCGAATTTCGTTTGCACTGCTTGACACGAAACCGCTGGACGAGGCGGCCCACGCGCGGCGGGCCTCCTACTTGTGGGCGGGCGCGCTCGTTATCGGCGCGATGGCCGTGATGGGTCTCGTCGTCGGCAATATCTTCCGCCGCCAGATGCGCTTGGCGCGGCTCAAGACCGACCTGGTCGCCGCGGTGTCCCACGAGCTGAAGACGCCGCTCGCCTCCATGCGGCTGCTGGTTGATTCGCTCCTCGAAGACACGCATCCCGATCCCACGAAAACGCGGGAGTATCTGCGGCTTATTGCCGGAGAGAACGATCGCCTGACCCGCTTGATCGAAAACTTCCTCACCTTCTCCCGCATCGAGCGCAACCGCCAGCGCTTCGACTTCGCCCCAGTCAAGCCCGGAAACGTGATTCACGCGGCCGCCCACATCCTGCGCGAGCGCCTGCAGTCGCCGGCTTGCCGCTTCGAGATTGACGCGCCTGACGATCTGCCCCCGGTCAACGCTGATGGGGATGCCCTGATCACCGTTCTTCTGAACCTGCTCGATAATGCATACAAATACACACCGGCCGGAGAAGAGATGGTCAAACGCATTTCCGTGCGCTCGCATCACTCTGCTGGTGAAGTTGTATTTGAGGTGGAGGATAACGGCATCGGTATCGCTCCGCGCGACCAGAAACGGATCTTCCGACGCTTCTACCAAGTCGACCAGCGCCTCGCTCGCGAAACCGGCGGCTGCGGCCTGGGGCTCAGCATCGTCGAGTTCATCGTGCGCGCTCACGGCGGAACGGTCTGCGTCACCAGCCGGCCCGGCGCTGGCAGCACTTTTATCGTGCGCCTTCCCTGCGCTGAGGAAGTCCGCGAGGCTGCGGCTTCTGCCGTGGTGTCATGACTCGCGCTCGCATTCTGATTGTGGAAGACGAGCCCGCGCTTCTCCGCGGACTCAAAGACACGTTCGTCTCCAAAGGCTTCGAGGTGTTCACGGCCGTCGACGGCCAGTCCGGCCTCGACCTCGCCTTAGAGAAGACCCCCGACTTGATACTGCTGGACATCATGCTGCCCAAGGTGAACGGTTACGAGATCTGCCGTGCTCTCCGAAAGCACGGCATGGAAGTGCCCATACTGATGTTGACTGCCAAGGGCCAGGAGGAAGACATTATTCTGGGTCTGAACCTTGGCGCCGACGATTACGTCACTAAGCCGTTCCGCATTCGCGAGCTGGTGGCTCGAGCCAACGCCTTCCTGCGCCGGAGCAAGGCGCAGAAGACAGCCGTCGTGACATTTGGCGATTTCGAATTGAACCTGACCGCGCGCAAACTGTTTCGCAAGGGAAGGGAAGTGGAGCTGACGGCAAAGGAATTCGGTCTGCTGAACCATTTCGCAACCAGGCCCGGACGAGCGCTGGCGCGCAACGACGTTCTCGACGCCGTGTGGGGCCATTCGGTGATGGTTACACCGCGCAGCATCGACCGTTGCGTGGCGACTCTGCGCGCCAAGATCGAGCCCGATCCGCGTCGTCCGACCTTTATTCAAACCATCCGCGACATCGGTTACCGCTTCGAAACCGAGTAGACTCGCTCTGGCTATAATTCAATCATGAGTGAGCAACCCCAACAGCACATGCAGTGCATGGAGGTCTGGGGCGGCAGCCAGCTCACCACGCAGGGGGTCGCCTTCGGCGGGCTGGACGCGTGGGTGTACAGCAAACCCTTCGGCAATGCGCAGCGGGGCGGCGACGTTTACTATGGGTCCAGTTGTGCCAGCGGCCGTATCACGCGTCTGTTGCTGGCCGATGTCGCGGGGCACGGGACTTCCGTAGCCGAGACTGCGGCCGACCTGCGCACACTGATGCGCCGCTTCGTCAATCGCCTGGATCAGACCGAGTTTGTGCGGCTACTCAATCAACAGTTCACGGCATTGTCGAAAGACGGAGCCTTCGCCACTGCCGTCGTAGCCACTTTTTTCGAGCCCAGCCGTCGCATGAGCGTGTGCAATGCCGGCCATCCCCGGCCGCTGGTGTATCGCGCTGCGCGGCAGCGCTGGGAGTTTCTGGGCCATGGAACGTTCGATCCGGAGGCTGCCAAGAAACAGGCCGGACCCAGCAATCTGCCGCTGGGGATGCTTGAGATTTCGGAGTACGATCAGTTCGACATCGAATTAGAGCCCGGCGATTGCGTCCTCAGCTACACCGATGCGCTGATGGAATCTAAAGATGCCACTGGCGAGATTCTGGGCGAGCACGGCGTCTTGCGAATTCTGCGCCTTGTCGGCGCAGCGGAACCTCAAACGCTGATTCCGAAGCTGCTGGCGGAAATCGCGGAACGGTATCCCCTAAATCTCACCGAAGACGATGTGACGGTGCTGCTGGTGCGCGCCAATGGCCGCAAGGCGCGTTACACGCTACGAGAGAAGTTCGCAGCGCTACTGAAGTTCGGCGGGTTCCCGCCGCTGCCCGACCTGAACCTCGCCAACGTTGGCGGCGCATTCATCCCCGCGCTGGCTCGCCGTTGGCGCGCCAAGCCCCGGTAAACTTACTCGGATCGAATCGTGATCGCTGGATCGACTCCGGCTGCGCGTAGCGCGGGACGCAGACTGCCGGCCAGCGTCATCAACAATGCCAGCAGTGCGGCGGCCGCGTAGATCGTCGAATCGCCGGGCTGCACGCCGAACAGCAGCGACGCCATGGCTCGCGCCGCAGTGTAGGCAAGCGGCACGGCAAGCGTTACTCCCGCTAGGCCGAGCGCGAGACCCTGGCGCAAGAACATCCCCAAGATGTCGTTTCGCGTTGCGCCGAGCGCAATGCGCACGCCCACCTCCTGCGTGCGCGACGATACCGCAAACGACAGCAGTCCGTGAATTCCGACCGCTGCCAGCAGGAAAGCAATGATCGCGAACGCACCCAGCACACGCAATTGTGCTCGCCGCGATGCCGTCTCCCCGGCGATGATGTCCTCCAGCAGTTGGACGTCTGAGATC
>Ga0209167_10001906_pt1 | contig 11759 bp, 11 predicted proteins | sample Coa_R1_9_FD_187154 | JGI IMG/M metagenome (GOLD analysis project Ga0209167, IMG submission 187154) | Surface soil microbial communities from Centralia Pennsylvania, which are recovering from an underground coalmine fire - Coalmine... | ecosystem: Environmental > Terrestrial > Soil >...
GCCTCGCGACGATGGGCGGAAGGCCAGCGGTCAGGGCAGAAGCCCCAGCCCTACACCGGATCCCGAGGCTCATCCCGGCCCCGGTTTCGCTATCCTCTCCAGTTGCGCGAATAGAACGTCCGCTATCTCGATCGCATTCCCGGCGACGCGACGCTGCCGCTCCTGTCGGGAACGATCGAAGGGCATGCGGACAGGCGGAGCACCCGCAACCGGCCGCGCGGACCGCACCTCCTTCGCGAAAGCCGACACGTTCTCGCGAAAGGTCTCGGTCGGTCCCATCAAGTCCGGCCGCATCGCCACGATAAGGTAGCCGAAATCGGCGAGGTCCGGCGGAATCGGCGGTGAGCCCGCCATGATACCGAGGAGCTGCACCACAACGCCCAGCCCCGATCCCCTGTGCCCGCCCCACGCCGCGAAAGCGCCCGTCAGCGCGGCGGCGGGATCGCGGGTCGGCTCGCCGTTGCGATCGAAAGCTACGTTCTCCGGCAGTTCATGGCCGAGCCGCCGCGCCAGCGTCACCTCCGCGTGAATGATCGCCGACGTGCCGATGTCGTAAATGACAGGATCGCCCGCGCTCGGGAACCCGAAGCAGATCGGGTTAGTCCCCAGCCGGCCCTCCGTCGCTCCATACGGCGCGACCCACGGCGAGGCATTCGACGCGATCATGCTCACCAGCCCCCGCGCGGCGGCCATCTCCGCGTAGTAAGAGATCATGCCGGTATACCAGGTGTCGCTCGCGCCAACCACCGCGATCCCCGCCGCCTCGGCCTTTTCGACGACAAGATTCGTGGCGCGGTGCGCGACGACGTAGCCGATGTGGTCGCCGCCATCGATCCTGGCGGATACCGGTGTTTCATGCAGGATGCGGATCGGACGCCGGCGATCGCCCGTGCGTTCGACTCGCTCCGCGATACTGATGGCCCGCGCCAGTCCCCCATAATGGAGCCCGCGCAGTTCGCAGTCGATCAGATGGTCGGCAATGAGTGCGGCGTCACCAGCATCGTGGCCTAAAGCGGCCATGACGCGTGCCACCAATTGATGTGCCCCTTCTACTGTAAGCCGCATGGATCGTTCGTAGGCTGCGCGCGCCCCTTTTTTGGGTTAAAGTATATCGCTGGAGGTTCTTCGATTATGTCGATTCCAGTTGTGCTTTTGATCGTCCTGGCCGCGGCCTTGATCGTAGTTTATGCGTACCGGAGGATAGTGGCCGGCAGCACGGACGAGCTGGTGCATCTCAGCGATCCGTCCGACATGGCGATCGCGAAGCAGGAAGCGACGGACCAAAAACTCAAGCAACTGGATCGGCTGGTGATCACCCTTGCCGTAGTCTTTGTAATATACGGGCTCGCGCTCGGCGGCTTCCAGATCTACACGGCACTGGTGTCGCCGTCGCCCGGCAGTTAAGGTACACGCTGCTTCAGCGGCGTTTCTTACCGGCTCGACCCGAACCGCCGGCGAGGCCGGAACGATTGTGTTTTACTGGCAAATCGACGCGGGGCCGGCATCTCGATAACCGCGGCGCCTCTCTCTTCGCGTCCTAAACCGTCGGGAGTTTCCTTCAGTCTCAGCTGAACTTTCAGCATGCGTTCAATGTTCTGGACATCCCGGCGCTCGGCGCGAGTCCCGAAAGTGATGGCGGTGCCCTCAGCGCCCGCGCGCCCCGTGCGGCCGACGCGATGGATGAAATCCTCGGGCTGCTGCGGCAAATCGAAATTCACCACATGCGCGATATTGTCGACGTGGATCCCGCGTGCGGCAACGTCTGTTGCCACCAGCACGCGATACTGGCCATCCTGAAATCCGCGCAAAGCCTGATTGCGCTGATTCTGCGAACGGTCCCCGTGGATGGCGGTCGCCTTCACGCCCGCGCCATGGAGTTTCTTCGCCAGCCGCTCCGCGCCGCGCTTGGTACGCGCGAAAACGAGGAACGAGCCCTGGCTCGATACCAGCAGATGATGCAGCAGAGCGAGCTTGCGATCCTGCTCGACCTCATAAACGTGCATGTCGATCTTATCGGCGGGCTTGCTGATCGACCCCACCGCCACGCGCACCGGATCTTTCAGATGCTTGCCGATCAGCCGTGCCACCGAGGCTTCGAGCGTAGCCGAATACATCAGCGTCTGCCGGTTGGCCATGGTCTTGCGAAGGATGCTCTCGACCGCGGGCAGAAAACCCATATCGAGCATGCGGTCCGATTCATCCAAAACGACAATGCGAACGGCGGCGAGCACGACCAGTTTGCGGTCGAGGAAATCGCACAAACGGCCCGGCGTCGCAATAATGACCTGCGCGCCCTGCCGGAGCGATTTCAGCTGGCCGGCTTCGCTCATGCCGCCCACGACCACTGCGGCGCGAATGCCGGTGCCGGGCGAAAGGAGCAGGAATGTTTCGTGAATCTGCAGCGCGAGTTCGCGCGTTGGGCTCAGAATGAGAGCCTGGGGGCCCGGGGTCGGTGGCTTTTTGCTCGACTCGCCAATTAACGACGCAAGGATCGGCAACGCGAACGCGAGCGTCTTGCCGGTACCGGTTTGGGCGGTGGCAACGACGTCGTGTCCGAGCATGGCGGGCGGGATCGCCTGCGCCTGAATAGGCGTAGGCGTAACGAATCCCTGTGCGGCAAGGTTCTTGCGAAGGACAGGGGAAGCGACTAAGTCGGAAAAGTTATTCATTCAGAAGTTTGTTGTGTAAGGGCAAATCAGCGAGGCCGGAAGTACACGAGGGGCGTAGCGGATTAAATTCGATTACCTCAACAGTATAGCGCACTTCAAACGCGCTGGCGCGCGAATGGGTGTGCGAATCGCCCAACGCCTCCTGAACCACGCCGTCTGACACGCAAGAGCAGGGTCAGGGCCGCTGAACGGTCAGTTCCTGCGCTTCACGTCGTTCGCGAGCATCACCGCCCCCAGCTGCAAATCGAAAATATCCGCGCCGGTTACCGGACGCCGCCGGAGCAAGTCCATCCATCCTTCAACGGCGCGGGCTGGGACGGGCGGCACTTGCAGAAACGCGAGAAAGGCCGTAATAGCGGCCAAGGCCTCAGCGCTCGAAACGGCCATGTCATGCGGCGCGGGTTGGTGAGCACGGAATAGAATTCGCAACGTGAGGCCGGGTGCTGCGGAGCTTCAGACGCAACCGCGTAGGTGATAACGTTCGCGTCCAGGATGCCCGGCTCAAGGGACATCGTCGTAGATATCGCGACGGTGCAGGGAACCGAGCACGCCCACGTGCCACACCGGCAATTCAGGAGCCTTGCTTTTCCGCTCGGCCACGCCGGGCGCACGCTCACTGATTAACCGCTCCAGCAGAGCGTCAACGCTGATGCTCTGCCTGCGGGCTTCCTCGGTCAGGCGGGCTTCGGTCTGTTCTGATATCGTCAGGCTCATTGTGGCCGCTCCTTCTTTCTTTCAGATTAGGTGGGGCCGAATTTTACGCAGGCCGGGCCATCTCTTCGCCTCAGGCGCGGCCGGTCCAATGTAGGCGTGCCGGTCGCGAATCATACGCAGGAAGATCTCGTGAACCAGATCTTCCGCCGCCGTCTGCCGGCTCGTCATACCGTCAAGATCGCCGGATTCTTCGATGATTGAGCCGTAGGGATAGACACCGGCGGGTGTTTTTTCGTACTTTATTTCACGAGGGAAGTGAATTGGTAATCGATCCGAAATTGATAGGCGGGTATACTGTCGCCACGGAGGATATAATGCGACCGGAAAATCGTCAGAAATTTCCACCTGTGTGGGGGGGCATGTTACTCGCACTTTTCATGCTGCTTTTTGTTTCGACGGCAAGTGCGCAGGTGCACGCTTTTCTGGCCACATCGAAGGTTTCGACCGCGGTTACGGAGGATTTCACCGACCCGGCGTGCCCGCCGTACACCGGTCCTTTGAGCGCGATTTCGGTCGCCGTCAACGATTCGGTCACTTTAGTCGTTGAGATCGGCAGTACCCTGCCCTACGACGTCGTATTTACCCTCGCCTCGGCGAATCCCGCCTATGTGGCCGCCGGTAACAGGGTGCAGGGTTTCCTGCCGATGGTCACCGTCCCCGCCGGGTCGCTCTTCAGCGACAGCTTCACAATATATGGCATTACCGTGGGAGCGACCACGATAGACGCCACTTCCGTCATCGGGGGATTCTCCACTCCCGTCACCGCCTGGGGCATCACCAACACGACGGGATCCACGCAGCTTCTCGACGCAAATTCTCCTTCCGCCTCCTGCATCGATCCCACTACGGGAATGGTATCGGCGACGATGGTGCTGGCGGGTTGCGGCACGCCGATTAACGGTGTAGCGGCGGATGGCGTGAATCCTGTGCTGCTTTTGGCACAGGCCGGCTTGGACGGCACTGCGTGTTTTGATATCACCTCTACCGGCCCTCCGGACCAGGGAACGGTTTCCACCACCAATAACCCCATGACGCCGTCCACGGGATCGTCGTCCTTGTTGTACGGCTATTCGGTTTACACGCCGCCGGACGGCTACGGCACGGATGGGACCGATGACCGCCAGGTCAGTATGCAGTTCGCGTTCACGCCCGCCGGCGGGACGACCAACACAACCACGATCAGCGTCATGACGAACATCGTTCGGCCTCCGCTGGTATTGATTCACGGGCTCTGGGCCGATTCGACCGGATGGAGCGATACCTATCTGCGGAAGGGCATGAGCACGGACTTCTATACCGTATACCCGGCCGATTACAAAGCGACGAACGCCGCCAGCTTCACGACGAACCAGGGAAAAGTGCAGGGGTTCGTGGCGGAGGCAGTCAAGAGAATTCGCGCCAAGCAGTACGCGGCGACTCAGGCCGATGTGATCGCCCACAGCATGGGCGGCATTCTCACCCGGCTGTATTCCGGGCTGGGCACCTACACGCGAGCGGATAACCTCATGAAGGGCGACGTGCATCGTATGATCACCCTGGACACGCCGCATATCGGAACCAATTTTGCCAACCTCCTGGTGGATCTGCACGCCGCCGTTCCGACGGCGACGGAAACGACGGTTTTCAATCTCACCAAGGGATCGGTAACCCAAGGCGCGGTCTGCGATCTGGCGCAAAACAGCACGGGGCTGACGCTGCTTTCGGCCCCCACCCAACTTACGGCTCAATTTCTCACCGGAAACGCGGGTCCCGCGGGAACGGCAACAATGGGAGCTCCCTACTGGGGAGGGGCGACGTTTGCCGGGTTCAGCTCATTCGAGAGCGCGCTCACCGCCAAAACGTTCCCTGTTTTTGGATCCTACATTTTTCCGCAAGCCACGGTCAATGCGTTCCGTTTTCGGGAGCAGAACGACGCGGTAGTCCCCTTGTCGAGCCAGCAGGGCGGTTTGGCCGGAACAGTCAACTTTCCGGACCTGCATATGCATATCCCCGCGATCCCCGGGGTCACGCGAGGTATCACCGACGATACCGCCGCTGCGACCACGGCCTTCAACACGCTGGATGGACCGGTAACCGCGCTGACCAGTCCGTTGCCCGGAGTGGGTTCGACGGGGACAGGGGTGCCGATTGCGCCGGTTCCCGGGCTGGGGGCGGCGACCGATGCCGCCAATTATGCCGCTCAGTGCGGCGCGGGTTCGCCCATGCGAAACGACAGTATCGGGACTCCTCTTACACAAGTCAGGCGGCCGGGCGCCGCCCTGACGGCCGGCACCACGTACGATCCGCGCATTACGGTCACGTCTCCGGCCGCGGGCACCGTTTATAACTCGACCGACACCCTGTCGATCACGGTGTCGGTAGCCCCGAGCATCACGGTGGTCGGGTATGGGGTGAATGTTCCGGGAATCGGCCGGCTGGATGGGACCGGTTTGACGACCGGGCCCGGCGGGACCACTTTTCAGGCGAGCGTCGTTCTGAACTCTTTCTCGGTCGGACCTCTGACGATCCTCCCGGAAGTCTACGACAACGGGGGGAACCTGATCCTGGGAACGCCGATTACGGTGGTGGAAAAGTACAGCGGGAGCACGTTGTCTTCGGCAGCGCTGGTGGACCACAATTTTCTGAGTCTCACGCCGCCGGCGACGCAACAGCTGTACTTCATGGGCACATACGCGGATGGAAGCATGTTCGACATTTCTCCCGCGCTGATAGGGACGACGTGGTCGTCCAGCAACCCTTCGGTGCTCACGGTGGATTCGAACGGTTTGGTAAGCATTTTAACCACGGGGATTGCTGTCGTTACGGCGCAGAACAGTGGGTTCACCGACTACGCGACCTTCGTCGTCGAATCGTCCGCCAGTCCTTTGCCTCCGGCGGACTTTACCTCGCAAGTGACGATCCGGAAATCGGGCTTGATATTGAATCGCAATACGGGCTTCTTCGTCCAAACTGTTACTCTGACCAATACTTCGGGATTACCGTTGCCAGGACCGTTGTACCTGGTCGTTTCCGGGCTGCCGACGGGCGTTTCGCTCATCGGCATCAACGGCGTGACAGCGAATATTCCGCCGATCGGCAGTGGCTATTTCACTCTCCCCCTGGCGGGCGGAAGCCTGACTATGTCGCCCGGCCAGGTGACACCGATTCGCTTCCAATTCCTGAACCCGAATCGCGTCCCATTGAGTTATTCACTCAGGATGATGCGAACGTCGGTTGCGCCGTAGGAACGACAGTGAGAGGCCTTATGATGAAACATCGGATTGTTAAAAGTTATGCCGGGATCGCGTCCGCCGTTCTGTTCGGTCTGCTGGCTTCGCCCGTGCTGCGCGCGGATATGGACTATAACGTGAGCGTCAACACGCCAGGGGTCACCGGCACCGGAGGATTTCTGGCGTTCGATCTCACCGGCGGCATCCCATTGCAGGACAATGTCGCAACGATCAGCGCGTTTTCTTCCGACGCGACCCTCGGCGCGGGTTCTACTTCCGGCGACGTGACCGGCACGCTTACTCCCGGTCCGCTGGTGCTGACGGCCGATCAATTCTTCAACGAATGGTTACAGCCCGTGACGTTTGGAACCACGATCACGTTCAATCTGGACGTAACGACGGACTTCGCCAGCGGGTCCACACCGGATTCCTTCGAATTTTTCCTGTTGGACTCGACTCAGACCCCGCTTTCGACTTCCGATCCGTCGGGGGGGAATTCTATTTTCACGATCGATCTGACAGGAGACAGCACGGCTCCCGACGTTTTCCTTTCAACCGCGCCCTCCTCCCAGTTCACAGCTTCGGTAACACCCTCCACCATCAGTACGCCCGAGGTTACTCCGGGGCCAGCGGTTGGGCTCGGGCTGTTGATGCTGGCACTTCGGCTGTTGTATAAGCTCAAAGAGAAGCCGGGGAGAGAAGCCGAGAACCGGTGACCGCCGATTCGAGGCTCTTCGTGGTATTGCTGGCGATGTTACAACTTGCCGGCGCCACGCTGTACTTTGCTTCGAGGGTCAGAGCGTCGTTCGGGATCAATGCCGCCGGGGCATTATTGATCCTGCTGGTGGTTTCCGGTTCCTGGAACCAGATTCGAGGAGCGCAGGTTCTATTTCTGGCCGTGGAGGCTGTGTTGCTGCTGACAGCCATTGCAGGATTGACCGGACATGTTGCCTCTGCCGGCTGGTGGTTTGTCTGGACGGCCAATCTGCTGATGCTGGCGTTCTCAATCTATGGAGCCTTTTTCTTCCATGTGTTCTGATCGCTCGAGACGGGCAATTATTTTCCGCAACGCTCGTACAGTTCCGTCAATTGTCTGAGTTTTCGCGCTGTCGCGGGAGACAACATGCCGGACTGGTATCGCCAGCGCCAGTTCCCGGCCAGCGTCGAGGGCCGGTTCATCCGGGCCTCGCTGCCCAGACCCAGCACATCCTGAAGAGGGATCAGTACGGTGTCCGCGACCGATGCGAGCAGGGTGCGGATGAAAGCCCAATGGATCTGAGCCCCGTCGGTAGCCAGATACCGTCGCGCATGATCCCGCTCCCGCCGGATGTCCTCGTCGCTGCGAGTGCTTTGTCCGCGGCCCGTGCCGGTCCACCAGCCGACCGTCGTGTCGCAATCGTGAGTGCCGGTATAAGCGACCAGCCCCCGGGGGTAGTTGTGAGGCTGAAAACTCCGCGCCTGCGGATCGGCGCCGAATGCGAATTGCAGGATACTCATTCCGGGGAGGCCAAATTCCGCCCGGAGCGCTTCCACTTCAGGTGTAATGACTCCGAGATTCTCCGCCACCAGCGGCAGAGGCCCGAGTTCGGCCTGCAGCGCGCGAAACAGCTTGCTTCCCGGCCCTTTTACCCATCGTCCGGCCTCAGCGGTTGCGGCAGTGGCGGGCACCTCCCAATATGCCTCGAAACCGCGAAAATGGTCGAGACGTATTACGTCGACCCATTCGAACAGGGCGCGAAGCCGCTCCAGCCACCAGCGGTAGCCGTCGCGTTCGAGCGTATCCCACGCATAAAGAGGATTGCCCCAGAGCTGACCCGTGGCGCTGAAATAGTCCGGCGGCACACCCGCGACAACGGTTGGGTTACCCCGCTCGTCCAGCTGAAAATATCGGGGATTGATCCAGACATCCACGCTGTCGTGCGCCACATAGATGGGGAGATCGCCCATGATGCGAATCCCGCGTTCGCGGCAGTAGCTGCGAAGTGCTGCCCACTGGGAGAAGAACACGTATTGCAGGAACTTCTGGGTTGACACAGGCTCCGCCAGCTCGATGGCCCACCGCCTGATTGCCCGCGGATCTCTGGCGCGAATGTCGTTTTCCCAGCGGCTCCAGATCACCGACGGATCGCGTTGTTTGAGAGCCATGAATAATGCGAAATCGTCAAGCCAGTTCGAGTGCATGCCGCAGAAGTATTCGAAACGCTGCCGCTCGGCAACAGTGGCGCTCTCACGAAATTGCCGGGCAGCCGCTTCGAGCGCCGCTGTTTTCCAAGGTGCGACCTTCGCAAAATTCACTTCGGCAAAATCCACTTCGTCCGCCGGAAACGCGGGCGGGTGAATGGTCCCATCGAACCATTCGGATTCCGCAAGATCCTCCAGGCTGATGAGCAGCGGATTGCCGGCAAATGCGGAAAAGCACTGGTAGGGCGAATCGCCAAAACCCGTGGGTCCCAGTGGCAGGACCTGCCACAAAGTCTGCCCGGCTGAAGCGAGAAAATCCGCAAAGCGGCGAGCTTGGAGTCCAAGATCACCGATTCCAAAGGAACCCGGCAGAGAAGTCGGATGCAGCTGAATTCCACTGGATCGCGGGAAATGCGTCAAGTGCGGAGCCTCGGATTGGCCCGCCGCTTGCTGGGGCGGGATGCGGTATGAAATCGGACGGAAGCGCGCTTGAGCCGCTGTGGTTCAAGGACGCGGTTATCTATGAAACCCATGTCAAGGCATTCTTCGATAGCGATAACGATGGTATCGGCGATTTCAACGGTCTGACAAAGAAACTGGACTATCTGGAGAACCTTGGCATCACATGCCTGTGGTTGCTCCCTTTCTTCCCTTCGCCGTTGCGCGATGACGGCTATGACATTGCCGATTACAGGAACGTTCATCCGAGTTACGGCACTCTCGACGATTTCAAAATCTTTCTGGATGCGGCTCACCGGCGCAATCTGCAGGTACTGATTGAATTGGTCGTCAATCATACCTCGGACCAGCACCCCTGGTTCCAAGCCGCGCGAAAAGCGCCGCCGGGCTCACCGGAGCGGGAATTCTATGTGTGGAGCGATACCGATAAGAAGTACCGCGACGCCAGGATTATCTTCACCGACACGGAGAAGTCCAATTGGTCCTGGGACCCGGAGGCTAAGGCCTATTATTGGCACCGGTTTTTCTCCCATCAGCCGGATCTGAATTTCGATAACCCGGCAGTGCTGGACGAGGCTATCAAGACCATGCGCTTCTGGCTGGATGCGGGGGTTGACGGACTGCGACTCGATGCGGTCCCCTACCTGGTGGAACGGGAGGACACCAATTGCGAAAACCTGCCCGAGACCCATGAAATTGTGAAGCGCATGCGCCGCGAGCTCGATGCCAACTACACCAACCGTTTGTTGTTGGCCGAAGCCAACCAATGGCCGGCGGATGTTCGACATTACTTCGGGGATGAAGACGAGTTCCATATGGCTTTCCATTTCCCACTGATGCCGCGCATTTTTATGGCGCTGCGACTGGAGGATCGCCTTCCCGTGATCGATATCATGGCGCGCACGCCCGAGATTCCGGCGAACTGTCAATGGGGCCTGTTCCTGCGCAACCACGACGAGCTTACGCTTGAAATGGTGACCGACGACGAGCGCGATTACATGTATTTCGCCTACGGCGGGGAGCCCAGAATGCGGCTGAATCTGGGGATCCGAAGAAGACTGGCGCCACTCCTTGATAACAATCCGCGGCGCATCGAGCTGATGAACAGCCTGTTGCTTTCATTTCCCGGAACGCCCATCATCTATTACGGCGACGAAATCGGCATGGGGGACAACATCTATCTCGGCGATCGCAACGGGGTTCGGACGCCGATGCAGTGGACCACGGACCGCAATGCGGGATTTTCCCGCGCCAATCCCGCCCGGCTCTACAGCCCGGTCATCATGGACCCGGTCTACGGGTACGAGTCCGTCAACGTGGAGGCGCAGGAGAGCGATTCCTCCTCGATGCTGCACTGGATGCGCAACATGATTGCGCTGCGAAAGTTGTATCGCGTATTCGGTAGAGGTTCACTGGAATTCCTGAGCCCCCGTAATCGGAAGATTCTGGCCTATCTGCGTCGCGATGAGACAGATCAGGTGCTGTGCGTGGCGAATCTCTCGCGATTCTCTCAGCCTGTGGAACTGGATCTTTCAGCCCTCGCGGGAATGGTCCCCGTCGAGATGCTGGGCTACTCGGAGTTCCCCAGGATCGGCACGGAACCGTACCGGCTGTCGTTAAGCCCGTACGCATTCTTCTGGTTCGAACTGCAGCCGGCGGCGGCAGGCTCGGTCGAGGAAACTGCCAAGCCCGGCCTCTAACCTATAAATGGTGGAAGTGCTCTTCAGCGCTCCGTTCGAGTTTGTCCCCCTGGCGCTCCCAGGCCCGGCTGACCATCTCTTTCGATCCGAGGCCCACGGCGAGTGCCAGCGCGAGAACAATGCCGCCGAACAGGATCGCAAATGACAACTGCACCACCATCCCTCCGAGTCTCAGATGGTCGAGGGCCATGGCCAGAGTCAATACGATGACCAGCCATTTCACTCCAAGGCTGAGAAGTCGCGCCGATTGAATCTGCATATTCACCGCGCTGATCAGAACGCCGCGGGCAAGGACACGCGAAACGATGACCCCGACGAAGAGGATGAATGCCGCCGCGGCCACGTGTGGAAAGTAATGGAACAGCTGCACGATGAAAACGGAAGGAAGCGTCGCATCCAACGCGCTCAGACCAACCAGCGCGCCGATGAGCATTACGGTCAAAAATGCACCCCGGGCGGCAAGAAGAGACGGACTCTTTTGCGGAGACCATTCCGCCACCGCGGAAAGTCCCCACCGATCCATACGGCTGTCAAAATGAATCCGCTCCAGCGCCCGCCGGACGATCACCCGCAAGATCAGTGCGAACACAATTGCCAGGCCGAGTATTATGAACAGCGCGAGGATCCCGGGCAGGAAGTTGGTCAAGGCGCCGGCCACGCGCGCCGCAACCTGGCTGAGCACTTCGTTTACTGCGTCTCTCATATTTGCCTCTTCACGCTTCGCCTCTTTACGGATTAAACCGGTCGGGCCAGCGCCACTGCGAAATAAAGTTGCTCTTCTCGATCTCAAATGCCGTGCATAACGCTTCAATCGCAGCCTGCGTCTG
>Ga0209167_10001907_pt1 | contig 11751 bp, 8 predicted proteins | sample Coa_R1_9_FD_187154 | JGI IMG/M metagenome (GOLD analysis project Ga0209167, IMG submission 187154) | Surface soil microbial communities from Centralia Pennsylvania, which are recovering from an underground coalmine fire - Coalmine... | ecosystem: Environmental > Terrestrial > Soil > Unclassified...
GCATTGAGTTCGCCTTCGCAGCTGACTTTCACAACCATGTCAAGCCCAGTGTTGGCTATGAGCAAGTCGCCGTTTGACGCCGGCGCTACATGATGAAGATCGTTAAAGCACGGGAGTGAAACGTACCCGATTCTTTGAAAGTCGGGCAGTTTGAAGACCAGGACTTCCGTCGAAGTACATGCGTAAAGAATGTCGCCGATGAGGGTACCAGCTTTGAAAACGATCGAGGAATGCTCGCCCGCCCGAACCTCGGGAGGACTCTCGTATTCGACGCAAGTCTGCACGCCGCCAGACTCTGTGTCGATTCGCAGAATCAAAGCGGCCTCATACAAGTTCCACTCCCGCTCGTCCGTCAGTAGCAACTTTCGTTGCCTCGCACCCAGGACATACAAACAAGCCATTCAGTCGCTCCGCGTTATTTGCCACACCACTGAGGCATGTAATAGAAGTGGAAATCGCTGTTGGCCGCAGCGGTATTCATAGGCTGATAGTGCGTCAATATATAGTCGAGGAGCCTGGGATACACGACCCTCATACCCTTCTCGTCGGCTGGGGTCAGCAATATAAGAGCCGTTCGATTTTGAATCAAGGTGTCGATATGCCTGGTTTGAGACTCGTCGCTGCGGGGAAGTCGGAAAAGAATGAAGTAGATCTCCCAGAAAGGCGAGCGTGTTTTCAAGAACGCGTAGAGCGATGGATAGTCGGGCGACGCCAGAAAACTTCCATCACGAGCGCCGCAACTGTCGAAAGCGACTCGCGTTGCTCGCATCAGTTCGGCATCTGCTTCGGGCAATAAGAACCGCGTGTTCTCGATTTCGATTGGTTCAAAACGATCGCGTGCACGAAGATATTCCACAACAGGCTCACGAGGAAGCCAACACGCAAGCACGAGACCCGTCAAGCAAAGCAAGACACCCAGCGACAGGGGACGCTTTCCGATCTTAAAGAGATATGCGGAAAATGCGATCGAGGCTACCACGAAAGGCAACGTCGCCTGCGACAAGTGTCCGAACGTAGCATAGCTGAACCCGTGAAAAAGATAAGGAACGCCCGCGATGGACGCACCCAAGGCCAATCTACGTTCGCCGGATTCGTCAGAGATCGGTCCTAACCGAGGTAGAAGCAGCAGTAACAGCACATAAGTAAGCGGGGCCGCAATAAACAAGAATGACGCGGCGATTGGTTGCAGTCCGTAGAGCCCCAGTGCGTGCAAACGCCACGGAAACGGAACCGGAACCGGGATTAATTGCTTGGAATTTAACAGAACGGATCGCCACAGGGCAGCCGGGAATCCAGCAATCGTAAGCACCATCACCAACATCGGCAAATAGCCCACGACACCACCAACTACATACGCACCTAGGATGCGGCGCACTCGCATGGTCACATTTAGAAACTTCAGCATGACGAATGCGAGCACTGCGGCCACGGCAAAGTAAAGACCCGAGTTACGTCCGATAAATGCCGCGAGTCCGGTGGCCAAGCCGTAGTAAAACCATCTCTTCGCGGATGGTTTCGCCAGCACGAAAGTCACGCCGGCGACCGCAATCAAAGATAATGTTTGTTCGTATATCTTGTGTCGTGGAAAACCTAAAGTAATTCCTAGAAGAAAGACCGCTGCAATTCTCCATCGTCGCTCGATGCTCGAACGACACATCGCTAGGTAGGTCACGAAGACGCCGATCAGCCCGAAAAGGTCATTCGCGATAATTTGCTGAAACAGGCCATCCCCTCTGAGCAACTTGAATATGAATGCAGACCAGTAATATCTGCCGGGGTCGTAACTGAAAAAATCGAGAAGAGGTACCTGTCCTAACGCGGTGCGCTGACTGACATACCACAATAAGCCTTCGTCGCCTAAATCGAGGATGCGCGTGCTATAGCCAAGATGGGATTGTGGAAACAGGAAAACCGCACCCACGATGAGGGTGCAAAGTAGAGCTTCGGCCACGTGTGACCGGATAGGACGTGACACGACGTTTTGGTTCATCTCGGGACTTGGAAAAGTATTAAGGTCACCCGCTAAATCTCTGCATTCCAATGAAGAGTAAATTCGTGCGTTGCTTTCCCATCACCCGCGCATTGGGTCGTGCGCTCAACGAACCCAAGCCGGTTTGCGACCGGCAACAAAGTTGGCGAACGCCACCAGCGCGGCCGTGTTGAGCATGACGAATGTAAAGGCCGCATCGGCAAGCCGTGCCAACGGACCGCGCCTTGGCTTAACCAATGCCCACGCGCTCAAGACGTAGAACGCCAACTGCAAGAACAAAGCGACGCGATAAATTGGACCGGGAAGAATGGCGGCTGTAAAAAGCAAAGCTGCTAACGCAAACGGAACAAATAGCCTCAGCAACTTGTGGCTCACGAATTCAAACCAAATTGGATTGCCGGGGCTCAACAGCCAGGGCGCCAACTGCAACAGTTGGTAGTTGCCGGTCAGAGTCCTTACCTTCCGCGCAAACTCGCGTTCTGTGCCGAGATCAGGAACGTCCCAAGCTTGCGCCCGGGCGTCGAATACTACTCTCGCGGCTTGTCGCAGCACATGCATTGGAATGTAGACGTCGTCCAAGATTGTTTCTGATGGCAACTGCACAATCAAATTTCGCCGCGCTGCGTAGAGGGCTCCGGTAGCTCCGACGACCGATCCGGAGATTGCTTCCATCTCCCGGATCTCTTTCTCGATTTTCCAATACAGCCCCATCCCTTTGTTTGTCTCCCCAGACCCCGGATCACCGAGCATCAATTCCCCGCTCGCGCAGCCAACCATGGGGTCCGCGAAGTTCTCCATCAGCAGTCGCACCGCGTCGCGATCAATCTCCTGTCGCGCATCCGTGAAAACTACCACTTCTCCGCGCGCAATTTTGATTGCGTCGTTAAGTCCGTTCGCCTTGCCGCCACTCTGCTCACGGACAAGCACTCGCACGTCAAAAGCGCCTGCGAATTCCGAGAGGATTGAATTCGTACCATCCGTCGAACCATCGGAGACCACGACGATCTCCATCCGATCGCGTGGGTAATTCAACTGCAGCAGGTTTCGCAGCTTACGCTCCAGGACTCCCGCCTCATTTCGCACGACCATGACGATGGAGATGGAGGGTGAAAACATCCCCGACCGCACGGGCCGGGGTCGCCATCGGCTTCGCACCCACAGCCACGCCCCGTAGCCTAAATAGGTGTAGCCGACCATCGCGACGGCTCCCCAGAAAATCCATCTCATTGCGTCACCGTGATCAACAGTGCAGCTTCAAGGGGAGGGCGGAAAAATGTCATGCTCAACTCCGAACTTCTGAGCCGAGATTGGACAACGATGACCGGGATTCAGAAATAGTGCTTACTCCGATCTCATTGAGCACCACTCCCACGAGGGACTCTTCGCGAAATCTCTCTCGTGCTTTGCGCACAACGTCGAATGGCGTAGAGCTGGAGCGGACGACCATTAACACTCCGTCGCAATAATTGGCAAGCAAACACGCGTCCGAGACTGGAACTGCGGGCGGTGAATCGACAATGATCCAGTCGAACAAGGGCTCGACCCGATCGATGAGGGACTTCAGACGTCCATTCGCAACGAGCTCGGTCGGTCCCGTTACTGAGCGACCGGACGGGATGAAAAAAAGGTTCTCCACTGAACCCTTTTGCATAATGCCGAACTCTTCCGCTTCCTGCAGCAAGTATTCCGAAAACCCGGGCGAAGGAGAAGTCCCCAAAGCAGAATGAAGCCGAGGAGCCCGCAGGTCCGCATCGATGAGTAGCACCCGAGATTCTGGCTGCAGAGCCATCGCCTGCGCTAGATTCAAAGCAACGAAAGATCTGCCTTCCCTGGGCAAAGCGCTGGTGATCAAAATGGATTTAAGCGGACTCTTCCCCTGCAACTGACAGAGCCGGGAGCGCAGCGCGCGGAAGACTTCCGTTCCGTGCGCCGGCTCACTCCCACCGAAAGAGAGCATTGCCGCAGGATCAGGCATCCATGTTTTCCGAGGGCAACCCGCCAGGACGTTATCGCGCGTCATAGAATCTGTCGCAGCCAGGACGGGCTGGACCTGTCGAAGCGCCGATCCGCCGTTCATCCGCTCCGGTCCCGCATCGACCGCCTGAACCAGATCTATTTCGTCTTCAGCTCTCTTTCGTGAATCCTGCATTCGACTCATATTTCCTTTCCCCGCGGATGCTGACCCTCGGGGTCTGATCAATTCTTCGGCTTAATCCAAATTGTTCACAGTCCGCACCGGTTCGATTTCTCGCCGCGTTAGCCGCGCAAGAAATCGCGCGCGGTCCAACCGCCTAAACGCCAGACTTAGGCGCTTCTCTTTTCTCCGGAAAGCGGCTTGAAGCGGTCCCGAAACCGACCCTTACCATCTCCGCCGTTCTCATTCGCTCCCAGCCAAGGCACGGAAGCAAGCATCGGCAATTCCAGCGCCGCCAATACGTCCCCTTCGTTACGAATCGACTTGTCCCTCAATTCCAACCAGAAGGCAATAGAAAGTCCGATACACAAACCTGCGCCGAATCCACCCAACGCGAACTTCCAGCGCACTGGAAAACTGGGGGAAGTCGGCAAAATGGCCGGATCGAGCAATTTCATCTGTTCTCCTTGCTGTTTTCGCTCCATTTCTGTCTGCATCCGAGCGGCGCTCTCGTTGGTGAGCAGATTGTCGTAGATTGTATGCGCTGTCTCATTGTCGCGGGTCAGCTGTTTGTACTGCTCTTCTACATCCGGGCTGACGGACAATCGGTCCTGATAAGAGTTGATGAGCTCCTGTAGTCGCTTCTGTTCGTGGGTCGCCCGCGCCATCACGATCTCGTTTTGATGTATCTGCTCCCGCAGCCTCAGGATCTCCGGCGGCTCCATCTTGGCTCGCAAACCTTCTGTTGAATCCTCAGAGTCCGGGTCGGAACTCATATCCTTGAGGTTAGCCTTCATCTCTGCGATGTCGTTTTCTATCTTCACAACATCGGGATGATCTTCCGTGTATCGACTTTGCAGCTCGACCAGCTGATTCTCAAGCGCTAACAGTTGCTGGCGAAGCGTTGGCACGTTTGGCGATGCTTGCAAAGACTTCCACGCTGCTACTTCTTGCGTTAGCACTGATTCCGCGAAAGCCTTATCTTGTTGTGCCCGGCTGAGAGCCTGTGTGTTTGCGTCCAACTGCGAGGCGAGCCCCATCAAGATCTTGAGATTATTATCCTCGTCGGTGGGCAACCGTCCGAGGTGCAGCTTCTTGAACTCAGATAACTTCTGGTCCAATCCGTCCAGGTTTTGCTTGGCTTGTTCGAGCTGTCGCGACAGAAAATCTGTAGTGCTCTCTGCCGCCTGTTGACGGACTTCCAGGTTTTCTGCCAGCAGCATGGAAGTAATTTCGGCGCAAACCTGCTGGGCGTCGCGCGGATTGTCCGTGGCAAAACTCACGTAAAAACCGGTAACGTCCTCGATCCCCGCCCTATTCCTCAAGGCAGGGGAATTGGAAGAACCCGATGCAGAACCAGGAGGGGGCGAGTTCGGATCTGCCTCGGTAATCTGAACATTCGCGCGGATCGCCTCGATAATGCGATCCTCGCTCTTGCCCGACGCGGTCAAACCCAATCGGCTGACCAGCGACTGCAACCGGCCACGGCTGAGCACGTTTTGTTGCAACGTCGTCATGCGGTCGCTCACCCGCTCCGTGATTATGGGCTTTACGTACCCTGTCGGCACTACTTGCGGCTTTACCAGTAGCAAAGAATACGACGTATATTTTGGGGTAAACAAAAAAGAGATCAGAAACGCGAGCAGCGGCGCGAGCAATGCCGGAATAACAACAACGATCAGCCGGCGGCGACTTATCGCCAGATAATCTTCCATGCTCAGTTCGCGATTCGCAATCATAAGTCACTCTTTTGTTCTGGCAATCGCAGGAGCGGAGCTGTTCTGCTCTCCCAAAAAGTCCGACGGGCCGCCCAGCCAGCCTGACTTGCCGTATACACGGCACAAATAATTAAGGATGGATCGGCAGACGCCGCCAGAGCTACGGTACAACGATCGTATCTCCTGTCTTAAGCGCGATATTCTGACTCATCCCCTCGCCCTTGAGAAGTCGTTTGTAGTTCACGGGAAATTTCTGCTCGACATCGTTGACCAATCGAAGAACGTAGATCTTCTTCGTGTTGGCGAACTGTGTTAAACCGGCGGTGGCTAGCGCCTGCAACACAGTCATATCTGGCAGCAGAGGCAAAGGACCGTGGCGCAAGACTTCTCCCACTACATAAACCCGTTGGTGATTCATCTGCGAGACAACAACCGTGACCCTCGGATCGTCCAGATACTTCTTTAGCTTCTCAGTTAGCGATCCAGAGAGTTCCATCGGGGTCAAACCGGCGGCCTGCACATCGTTGAGCAAGGGAACGGAAATCTTGCCGTCCGTACGAACAGGAATGGTTGCTGAGAGCTCCGGTTCCTTCCAGACGGAAACGCGGAGCACGTCATCCGCCCCGATCCGATACTCCGGTTCCCGAGCCGGTGCGCTCGCATCCGTCGGCAACGGACTCTGGTTCGGCTTGGAACGAGGCCACGGCCACGCGCTGGCGGACGTAGGGCCCAGCAGTAGCACAATTGCAGATGCAATCGCTAGCTTTCGACCTTTTCCAAACATTACGACCTCAAATTCGGGACAGCCAATCTATCTCAAGAAGAACACGATGACAGGCACTCAGCACTCAAATTTATCCCACCGATTACACTTCGCCCTTGCCACCGTCAATATCGGCGGAGCGATCGCAACGACTCGTTGCCATCTGCAGTACGAATCTCTTACTCTACGAAGCCTAGGAAAATAACGGCAATATCGGCATTGTCATGCCCTTGATGGCCTATAAGTAATACCATGAAAGGGAGAGACTTTCTTGCCTTGAGTCTGTTAATTTTCGATTAAAATACGGCAGTTCTAGTGCCAATCGGTCGTGAACTGATGCAGAATTTGAGCTCGTCGGTGTGCCCGACGCCGAGAGTCATTGCTCAGACCTAGGGTAATCGTTAAGTGATCGTTGCAATCGGTCGCGCATTGCAACTGCTAGAGGCTGCTTCGCGTTTTCTTGGCCTGAAGCAAGGTTTCGCTTTAGTTGGAATACCGCAACGATTTCTTGTAGGTTCAGCATCGGACAGAAAGGGAGCCGTGGCATCCAATCTCAGATTCTCGGCGGCGGTTATTTTGCTTGCCGCCACGGCATTGTTCCTGCGAGCTCAGAGCCGTAGCGAGATTACGCCGCCGCACAAGCAGCTCGCATCTTTTCCCCGCCAATGTGGACCTTGGACGGGACAAGACATGATTATTTCGCGAGATATCGTCGATGTGCTCGGCCCTGGGGACTTTCTGATGCGCACCTACCAAGATGGTGTTGTCGGCGATCCACCAGTGAACCTGTTCGTCGCCTATTTCCCCAGTCAGCGCGCCGGCGATACTATTCACTCGCCGAAAAACTGTCTCCCGGGTGCGGGCTGGGTACCGTTGAACTCCAGCCGGGTTGAGATTTCCTTCCCCGAAGGGAAACCCTTTCTGGTAGATCGCTACCTGATAAAGAAGGGAGCCCAACGTGATCTTGTACTTTATTGGTATTGGGCACACAACAGGGCGACGGCGAGTGAATACTGGGCGAAGGTCTATTTGATTGCTGATTCGATCCGACTCCGCCGAAGCGACGGTTCACTAATCCGCGTGACGACCGAGATACGACAGTCCGAAAGTGTAGATATGGCGCAGGCGCGTCTGCTTTCGTTGTTGAGCAACGTCGTCCCGGCGCTCGAAGCATATCTTCCGCACTGATTCATTTGAGCAGGTCAATCTCACCCATTCGCCCTTGCTCGGACTGCATTTTTCCACATGTTCCCCTACGTTGAGTCAAAAATTCATACACGATTAACAATTCGGTCACAAACCGCACGCTACGCGGAGGGTAGGATTGCTGCGCTAAGAAGACGGCAGTTCAGCTAGAGCTTTCCTCAGCCCCGAGGTGAGTGCAGAGGGTTACGTTCTGGACCGAAACAAGGCGAGAGAACGGTCAACATTCAGCAATGAAAGCCAATTCGTCGGAGGCGCGAATGAAACTAGCAACATGCTTAGCTGTCGCCGTACTAGTAACGCTGATTCCGGTGGCTGCGTTGGCGGACTCCAACACCACCTTTGACAACAGCGACGGAACCTTTACGTCGAACACCTTGGCAGGAACTCTGAGTTTGGCGGGATCCGCACTCAGTGGAGTAAGTAACCTGATGACGCCATATAACTGCCCTCCCGGCTGCTCGGGAGTTGTAAGTTTGACCACCGGAACCTTGATGAGTGGGTCGTTCGATCCGCCAGGTCCGTGCCCCACGGGCTGTACCCCGGCTATTTTTGCCGCCGGCGGGAGCTTCGATGTTACCAGCCACGGAGCGGGTGGAGGGTTCACCTTCACGGGTAGCTTCTCTAGCGAAAGCTGGCAGAAGTTCGGCTCGGGCACTACGGTATTCTGGACATTTATCGGCCAAATCACAAATGGAACGCTAACCTTGGGAAACGGTGAGGTTTTCAACAATATCGACGCCGGTACATTCGATCTGACTACGGTCGGAGGACAGCCTAAAACGGTCAAGGGCGGATTGCAGTGGACGGATAGCAAGGGCTCCACGAACTTCCCGTCGCCAGTGCCTGAGCCAAGCACTTTAGCTCTGTTTGGCAGCGGACTAATCGCCGTCGGGCTGCTGGCCAAACGTAGGCTCGCGGGAAAAGTCTCGGCCTCATAGACCGGACCGAGAAACTTGCGGTTAAGGTAAGCACATTTTGTTCGCAGAAAACAGGCTTCTGATTCCCAGGCCGGCCACCCTCGGGTGTCCGGCCTAAAAATGTGAGTTGTGGTTGTACATCAAATCGATTCCCGCCGACAGGAACCTTGACCTTCCATCCCCCAAGGTAAGCTTCGGCTGGGTTCAGACCTTCTCGCTCTGGCGTTGGCTGGCGGGACATTCGCATCGGCAGGTTATAGACATTCCGTCATCGGTTGCGTGGGAAGATCTTTCCGGCGACATTCCCGCCTTCGATCCTATAGAATGTCAACTTTCCGCGGGGTTCTGACCTATGCCGCAGCCTTGTACTCCGACTGCCGGAGATGGTTGACATAGATTGTGACGATCGCAAGCGGAACTCCCGAGTTGCACGCGGGTTAAAAGGAAAGACATTGATGGGGTTGGTTTGGGAGCTTATCGTGGATTTTGCCTCTTCCAGGTCGCGGCTACAATCCGCTCCGAAGCAGCGATCTGCCGGCAGCAGGGCTCTGTTGCTGGCTACCGCACTAGGTTTGTGCTTCACCATCGGTTGCTCCAGCACCAGCAACAGTTCGGGCGGCGGGGGTTCCGGCGGAGGTGGTGGAAAGGGTTTCACCAACGCGAGTTTGAGTGGAAATTATACTTACAACCTTGGCGGAAGTTTTTTCGGTTCATCCGCGAACGGCTTTTACAAACGCCAGGGAACTTTCGTAGCTGACGGCAATGGAAACATAACCACCGGAAGCGACGACCTTGTGCAAGGTTCCGCGCCTTCCACCAGCGCGGTTACGGGCAGTTACAACATCGCAAGCGACGGCACAGGCCTCATGATGCTTAGCATCGGGGGCACGCAACTGCAATGGGCGTTAACCATGACTTCTGACGCTCAGCTGACGCTGATCGAGTTTGATTCGTTTGCGAGTGGAGCCGGCGGCGCAAACTTGCAGACCACCTCCGCATTTACGTCGACTCCAAGCGGCACGTTTATTTTCAACGTCCACTCGTTCCAGGCGAACAATGCCTCGCTAGCTTCGGTTTCCAGCGTGGGCAGCATGAACTTCAGCGCCAGTACCGTCACCGGCAACGAAGATGTCGTGCGCGCAGGTGTGTTCAGCTCCGCCACCCTTACGGGAACTTTGAGTGCGCCTGATGCTACGGGGAAGGGATCGCTCAGCCTTACCGACAGCGAAGGCTTTGCCTCCACGTATTTCTTCTACGTGATAGATTCCAACACTTTGGATCTACTGGAGACGGATTCGGACACCAATGGACCGCACTTCGGAGCGGGCCGCGCTGACACTCAGAGCGGTACACCCTTTACCAAAGCCAGTCTGAAAAACGGATTTGTCTTCACCAGTTCCGGGGACACTGAATCCACGATCTTCGGTGTCGTCTCGGTGGGGGGATTTACCAGCGACGGCAACGGCAACATTATCAGCGGCAGTTACGACTCGGCGGCCGACGGCGTGCCCGTATCCAATGCAGCGCTCGGGGGAACTTACACCGTCGATTCAAATGGGCGGGCGGTTATAAGCCTCACCTCTAAGATCACCGGACTAACCTCGATCCCATACGTCGCCTGGTTTGTGAGTCCTTCGCGCGCCTTCTTTCTGGTTGACATTCCGGGCATTTCCGAAAGCGGAACCTTGTTCCAACAAACCAGTTCCTCCTTTGCTGGCGCGTCGTTGAACGGACAATTTTCCTTTTCCATGTTCGGGCATGACAATCAGAGCCCTCCTCAGGTTAACCGGGTTGGCGTAGCCACCTTCAACGGAAATGCAACGCTCACCTTGGCGGATTACTTCGTAAATCGAAGCGGGTCGAGAAACCAGACCAACCAAGCGGGAGTAACTTACGCTGTCGGCTCCAACGGCCGAGTTACCGCCTCCATTCCGGGGATCACCAACACCCTGGTCCTGTACCTGATTTCTAATAGTTCGGGCTATATGATTCTCGAGGATCCTGAAACCGAAATTGCAGGCGGGGTCACTCAGCAGACAGCGCCATAAGCAGCAGATGAAGGCGCAAATACTTGCCCCATTGTGCGAATTGCGCGGGTTCCAACATGACCCGAATCAAGGAACTCGACGGCCTCCGAGCGCTAGCCATCTCTGGCGTGCTTATGGTTCATTTCCGGCCGATTCACCAAGGATCTTTTGATCCAATGTCGCTGGGTTGGTCAGGCGTTGATCTGTTCTTTGTGATTTCGGGATTTCTGATTACTGGAATATTAATCAAGCTCAGACAGCATCCGACACCCTTCAGAGAATTTTACTGGCGAAGGGCGCTCAGAATCTTCCCTCCTTATTATATGGTTCTCCTGCTGATTCTGGCATTAAGCACTCTGCACGGAGAAGAGATCCCTCGACACGAGTACGCCGGCGCATTTTTGTTTTTGACATCGATCTCGAAGAAATTCTCCTTGCACCTGATAGCCAACCGGTTATTGCTCCGCACTGGATTTAGCATCTCGCCCGTAGCCATGAACCATCACTACTTCGTATTGTTCCAGAGCGGCCTCTGGGTTTTCTGGTCGTTATCGGTGGAGGAGCTGTTTTATTTGTTGTGGGCTCCCATCATTCTCAAGGGTTCGATGCGGTTCATCGTGTTCTGTTCGGTGATACCGCTAATTGTCTGCCCCACTATTCGCGGACTCACTCTCACTTCTTCAAACTTTGGCGACCAGGCGCTGTCCTTCATCACGCGTTTCGACGCTCTGGCTGCAGGCGCTTGTCTAGCCTTGCTGTTTCTCGGCGTGCAACGCGGAAGAGTCCCAGCGCAGGTGCTGGAGCGCGGATCTGTGATTGCAGCCTCCATCTCTGCCATCGCTTTTGCCCTGCTGCTCTGGTGGTGCGGATTTTTCCGGAATGTTGAAGTGAGATCGACACTTCCATTCAGCATCTTCGGATACAGCCTGCTCGCGATCTTCTTCGCCTCGATCGTAGCCTTGTCGGTACGCTGGTCCGGCCTTAGTCGAACCCGCG
>Ga0209167_10001908_pt1 | contig 11746 bp, 15 predicted proteins | sample Coa_R1_9_FD_187154 | JGI IMG/M metagenome (GOLD analysis project Ga0209167, IMG submission 187154) | Surface soil microbial communities from Centralia Pennsylvania, which are recovering from an underground coalmine fire - Coalmine... | ecosystem: Environmental > Terrestrial > Soil >...
CACGTACTTGATGGCGTATTCCGGGCAAAAACCGCTCGCCTGAGCGGGATATCGCCAGTAGTTCAGTTTGACTCCTTTTGCTGCCCAGTGTTCCTTGAAAGTCACCAGGCCCAGGTTGCTTGCATCGGATCGTCCCATGTCGAACTCCCTCATTCCGGCGGCCTTCGCCTCCTGGATGGTTCGCCACAACAGCAAAAATGTCCCGCCTAGATGGTTAAAGCGCGGATCCCTGCATCCGTACTTGTAAACCATCTTTTTTGGATCCGCGATGGTGAGAATGCTCGCAATTGGAATGTCACCTTTCAGCGCAACACGAATCTTCAGATTCGATCCCATGCATCGAATCAAGCTGCGGAACCATTTCAGAGGCTGCGGAGGAACGCCTTGGCGTCGCCGCGTCATGATCAGCAATTTGTAGAACTGATTCAGCAGCAACTCCGAACATCCTTCCTCGTAACCCAGAGACTCACTCTGGGCGCGACGAATTGCCCTTTGCACGCAGTTTTTATGAAAACTACGAAAGAGTATCTCTTCAGAGTGATCCAAATCGAGCCGATGCAAAAAATAGCGACTGCTGATTGCAAACGATTCGGCTAAGCGCGGAGCGAAGTTGATGGGACGAATCTCCAGATATTTCAGCCGCTCTCGCTCTACTCTCCTGATTGATGCATCCAACAACTGCTGGAATTCTTCTGAATCATTCACCAGTGGATCACAATGGTCCGAAAAGGGTATCGACACAAGGCGTCTGCCGGTCAACCGGCTGCGCACCTGGCAGAATACGATTCCGTTTGTGAGAGGTTCGCACGGCGGAGTCGACGACAAGACGCATGGTTCGTACCCGTAGCACGACTTCAAAGCTTGCAACCACCCCGGCGAGTGAAAGATACAAGCGTCCGTGCGGCGATCGACAAATGCCTTCCACCTGGGATCCTGTAACGGATCAATCTGAAAAATCCCCGCTTGCGATTCCATCGCTCTTGAGGACTTAGTCTGTTCGGAGGTAAGTTCCTGCGCCTGCCCACAGATCTCAGTCATAGGACACATCCGCTTGGTTTCGGTCTGAAGCCATTTTTGGTGATTTATCTCGCCTTGCTTCCGCGAAACTAAGGAGCACCCGCTGGCGCAGTTTTAGAGCAAGGTTAATCCTGTGGACAATTTGGGCCAGCACATCAGGATTCTGCTCTACCGCGGCGGCGCGGCAGAGCATTCGCCAATTCAGCGATTCATCGGTGAAATGAGAGTTCATCAAGGTCTCCATGGCGACACGTTCGCCCTTATATCGCGCAGGGCAGAGGTTGAGCGCTCCGGACTGGTTCTCTTCCAGAATGATGTGGTCCGGGCGCCAAATCATCAAGTGGGGCCACTTGTCGTCTGCTTTGCGAAGTTTGGCTTACCGCGTATAGAACCACTTCCACGCGGCTGGACACTCCGAGTTTGTCGAAAATTTTGAGAATATAGTTCTTCACAGTGTGCGTGCTCAGTTTCAAATGATAGGCAATTTCCCGATTGGTCATTCCTTCAGCTATCGCACGAACCACCTCCTGTTCGCGTTTGCAGAGCAGGGGCCTGCCGCTGAAATCGACCAGTTGCGTCGGCAACGCGCTTCTCAGGGTTTCGAGCACCATTCGGAGCTGATCACTGCTGGCCCAGACCTGGCCTCTGTGCACGCAGCAAACGCACTTTTTTAGAGAATCCAGGGATTCACGCCGAGAAAGTATGCCGTTGGCACCCGCCCGAAATGCATCGAGTATCAGCTGCGGCCTGTCAGGTCCAAGAAGAAGAACTACTTCCATTTGGGGAAGCAGGAGACGCAGTTGACGTACGAGGTCAGAGCCCTTCCTGGGGTCTTGCGCCGATCCGGTGTCGATTACAGCAACGTGAGGTTGGTACTTCGACAACGCTCCGGTCACTTCTTCGCAATCAGTGTCAACGGCGTCGAAGGCTCCATCCTGTCTTAGCTGTCTTGCGAGCAATTGGGCATATATTCCCATCCCGACAACCAAGACGCGTATGCGGTGGGTTGGTGGGTCGCGGTGAAAATCGCGATCAAGGGTCGGAGCGCTGGAGAGGTGCGCATTCGTGATCATCGCGGTGAGATTGTCGAGGTCGGTTCCACTGCCGTCAAAGATGCCGTCTCGTCAACACGAAGGTATGCTGGCAGACGACAACACGCAATTAGGACTCTACCTGCGTTATCCAAGAAGAGTTCCCTGAGTCCCATTTGAGGCAAAGACCCTATTCAGCGACGGTCAAAGACTGGCGGTTGGGAGAAGAGCCCTGAACCCAGACCGCAAGAGACGAACGGCCGAGCGGGGCACCTGGAATCAACGAAATCGCTGGCTTCCCGACAGTCAGCAATGAGGCTGCTTGCCTCTTGCCTTCCGCGGATCGGGGTCGCGTCCTCATATCTGCATGTTTGGCCTCGGCGCCGGCTGGCCCTCACAGGCCCACTATTGAAAACATAGCTTAGGGGTTTTACCCGCCTCATGAATAAAGGATTCACCCGATGGCGGACTAGGATGCGCAACGTACGATTCCAGAGCAGCCTTGAAGTCGAGTTTCAAGCGTTCATCGCGACGTTAGCAGACAGGAGCTAACTCTTATGGCTCGAACAGATATAGATATCGATGCGAGCAGCAGGCAACTCGAGGAGCAATACGGGGGGAGCGCAGAGCGGACCAAGCCGGCCTCCGTCTTGCTGAGTGAACTGGTCTCGCATTTGCGGGATAACCGCACCCAACTCCGCGAAGAGTGGGCGCGGCGTATCACCGAAGCGCGATTGTTGACGGCGATGACGAAAGAGGAAATTTTCGCCGAAGCTACATCGGTCTACGACAATTATGTGGAGGCATTGGAGACTGGCACCTTTGAAGCCTTACAGGCCTATGCGCGCAACCTGTCCGAGCGCATTATCCCACGCGGTGTGGAAACGCACGAAGTCGTCGGGATTGTGCTGCTGCTTCGTGATGTCCTGGCGCGCTCCCTGTTTGCCAAATATCACGCCGACTTTACCAAACTGAACCGAATCCTCGATGCCTACGAACCGGCTGCGAACCGAATCGCGAATACGGTGGCGGTGGGCTTTGTGCAAGAGCGGGAGCGCATCATCCGCGAACAACAGGAAGCGATCCGTGAACTTTCGACTCCTGTGCTGCAGGTGCGCGAGCGGCTCCTGATCCTGCCCATCATCGGCGTGATTGACCCGCAGCGGGCGCGTCAGTTAACGGAACAACTGTTGCGCGGGATTCGCATGAACCGCGCCAAAGTGGTAGTGATTGACATTACCGGTGTGGCGGCGATGGACGCCACCGTCGCCAACCATCTGGTGCAGACGGTGGAGGCGTCGCGGCTGTTGGGGGCCACAGTGATCGTAACCGGCCTCTCGCCCGAAATCGCCCAGACTATCGTGAACATCGGGGTCGATCTGGGCAAGATGAACACCGTCGGCGACCTGCAGGGCGGCATAGAGCAAGCCGAGCGTCTGTTGGGGTACAAGGTTTTACCCATCGCCGACGCCTCGTAAATCACAGCGTGGAGGCCCGGTTGTGGAAGTCCCAATTCTCAAACAAGGAGATTTCCTGATTGCCACCATCCAGGCGGCGCTCGCGGACGCGGATCTCCTTCATCTTCGCTCGGCGTTATTGCAGCAAGTGGTACGCTGCCGCTCGCGTGGCGTCATTGTGGACGTCACTTCGCTGGATGTAATGGACTCGTTCGCCTCGCGTACCCTTCGTGAGATCGCGCAGATGATCCGTTTGCGTGGAGCCGAAACGGTGATCGTGGGAATCCAGCCGGAAGTTGCTTTTGCGATGGTGCAATTAGGACTCAAGTTGGAGCAGGTGGCCACGGCCTTGGACCTGGAGGAAGGCTTAGCGCACCTGAAACGAAAGTCCGAGAGCCCTGCGTGAGAGTTTTCAATTTGTGGATACCGAAATCCAAGTTCCGATCAACTCGGACCAAGACATCGTGATCGCCCGTCAGAAAGGGCGCTTGCTGGCGGCAGCGCTGAGTTTCTCTTCGGTGGACGCTACTCTAATCGCTACAGCTATCTCGGAGTTGGCGCGGAATATCATTACGTACGCCAAGTCTGGAGAAATCCGGCTGACTGCGATTAACGGCTCAGCCCGGCGGGGGATTCGGCTCGTCGCTCGGGACGAGGGGCCTGGCATCAACGATATCCAGCAGGCCCTCCGTGATGGGTTTTCGACCTCCGGAAGTTTGGGCCTCGGACTGCCGGGAGTGAGGCGACTGGTGGACGAGTTTGAGATCGTATCCGAGAAAAACCGCGGCACGACTGTGACAGCCCAGAAATGGAAACCCTAGCATCATCAATCGTCGAATGGGAAGTTGCCTCTCGCGCCCTGCCGGGTGAACCCAATTCCGGCGACCTTGAGGTGGTGCAGTCGCTCCCCGACGGAGTGCTAATAGCCGCCTTGGACGGAGTTGGTCATGGAGAAGAGGCTGCGTCGGCGGCTACGGCCGCAAGGACCATCTTAGAGGAGTACGCCCAGGAGTCGGTGCTTACTCTGATCGAGCGGTGCCACGAAGCACTCCGCGCTACTCGCGGCGTCGCTATGAGCGTCGCATCGTTTAATCGCTTGCAAGGTTTAGTAACTTGGCTGGGGGTGGGGAATGTTCAGGGTGTGTTGCTTCGACGCGGTGCAACATCGATTGAGGCGACGGAAGAGTCGTTGCTGCTGCGTGGGGGCGTGGTAGGAGTGGAGTTGCCTACACTCAGAGCAGAGGTCCTCCCGGTATCCAAAGGGGATACACTCGTCTTCGCAACCGACGGCATCAGTAGCGACTTCGATCGGAGACTAGCGCGAAACTACCCGCCGGGGAAGGCCGCTACAAGCATTCTAGCCCGCCACGGCAAGACAACCGACGATGCGCTCGTGCTGGTAGCACGATACTTGCAGGATCGCCCATGACTGTCACTCAGAGCACCCAGACGGATCAGAAACGCGACCTAGAGCAGGCGTATAGCCGGTCTCTTGAGGATTATCTATCGAATGGCAACGAAGACGCATTGCAGAGTGCGTACGAGATCGGGCGCGTCGCCCTCGCCGGTGGCTTGGGTATACTCGAGACGACAGCAATGCACCATGCTGCCTTGTCTCATACCTTACAGCGCACAAGCCGCCCCTCCTCCCTTAGGCAGGGCCTTGCCAGGGCCCAAGAATTCCTTGCCGAGAGTCTTTCTCCGTACGAAATGGCCCATCGCGGATTCCGGGACGCCAATTCGGCGCTTCATCGGCTGAATGAAACACTGGAACAGGAGATCCAGCGCATTGCCCACGCCGTCCATGACGAGGCTGGACAACTCCTCGTTGCTGCGCGCCTTGCTATGTCAAGTGTGGCTCGCGATGTCAGTCCCCCTCTCGAGGGGCGCCTTCAGGAGGTAGGCACGATTCTCGATCAAGTGGAACAGCAGTTGCGCAGGCTCTCCCATGAGCTCCGACCCATGATTCTAGACGACCTGGGTTTGGTGCCGGCGTTGCAATTCCTAGCCGATGGTATTTCGAGGAGAGCGGAACTGTGGATCAGGATCCACAGTTCCCTGCATGGCCGATATGCCCCGAACATTGAGACAGCCTTGTATCGCATCGTTCAAGAGGCGCTCACCAACGCGGCTAAGCATTCACGTGGGAAGAACGTGGAGGTTCACCTCACCCAAGTCGCCCAGACTCTGCATTGTCGAGTTCATGATGATGGCGTAGGTTTTGACGTCCCCAATGTCCTTTCGTGCAAGGACCGAACAGGACTGGGGCTGGTCGGAATTCGCGAACGTCTGGTTGCAGTCGGGGGAACGTTGCAAATCGACTCCATAGTCGGCCGAGGAACAGAATTGCTCGTCAGAATTCCCTTGGAGAAGTGAAATGCCGATTCGAGTATTTCTCGCGGATAATCACGCTCTTGTCCGCCAAGGTTTAAAAGCGCTGCTGGAACGAGAGGGTTTCCAAGTCGCCGGAGAGGCATCTGACGGCCAGGAGGTCGTCCGGTTGGTTTCCAACGTTCGCCCCGATGTCGCCGTCCTTGACATCGGCATGCCGATCTTGAATGGGATCGATGCTGCCCGCGAACTGCAAAAGTCTTCTCAAAGGATAAGAACTATCTTGTTAACGCGACATGATGAGGATCAGTACGTGACTGAGGCACTTCGGGCGGGCGTGAAGGGGTACGTGTTGAAGAACCAAGCGGCCACGGACTTAGTCCATGCCATTCGGGAGGTTTCCCGCGGTGGAATTTATCTGAGCCCAAATGTATCGCGCACGGTCGTGGAGGCGTTGCTGTCCAAATCGGAGCCGCCGACCGATCCCCTTACCTCGCGAGAGCGCCAGGTTCTTCAGCTCGTGGGCGAAGGCAAGTCGAGCAAGGAAGTTGCCACACTCTTGGGAATCAGCCTGAAGACAGCTGAGTCCCACCGGTCCCGGCTGATGCAGAAACTCGACATTCATGAAACCGCCAGCTTAGTTCGCTATGCGATCCGGCGCGGTCTCATCCAGGCATAAAGAATTTCTCAAAGGTTTTCCCGTAACCCTTTCTCCGTGATTCCACTCAAACCAAATGGATGATCCACCGGCTTGTTTCTTTTTCCTCGAGGTCTATGATGTAACGTATCAATTGGTTGCTCCGGGGAAGGTGACCCTCGGGGGAGGGGCGCCAGGCCTCACAGAGCGAGCCGATTTGCAGCCAGTCGGGCAGTAATGCCCGATGCGTTAGCTGGTTCAGGAAAGCAGTCGCGTGCCACCTCCGCGGAAGGTGACTTCGGGGGAGGGAACCTTGTTTCACGGAGGTGGCCCAGTCTGAACGCAGCCAGCGGCCGAGCGACCGGGCAATCATACAAGCCACAAGCCACTATCGGAGTTGTGCCGAGTGAATGCTTTCGTTTGTCCGAAATCGCCCACTGCTGCGCCACGGAATAGCCTCGAGGAGCATTTGAAATGGCGACGTCGACCGGACGCGTTGAGAAGAGAATCCCGCTGGAACTGCCCCTACAAATTTCTGGAGTGCAAAGTCTTGGGCCTGCCGACCTCATCGAGAAGACGACCACAGAAAACGTCAGCACTCATGGTGTTCGGATCTTGACCAAACGCGCCTTACTGCCTCAAGAACGACTGTTGGTCACTTCTCTCAACGTCCGTGAAGAGCTTATACCCGCTCGAGTGGTTTACTGTGAGCCGCTAGCAGAGGGAGTCTTCGCAGTGGGTTTGCAGTTAGAGGGCACAACTGACCGAAGACTTCGCGCTTCAGTCTGAAGGAGCACGTGGTGATTTTGCCAGAAGTCTGAGCCGTCTGAGCGAAGCCCGATAGCCGAGAAACCCTCCGAGCCGGACTTCAAAATGTGCGCTCTAGTTGCGCTCCGTTTGCGGGATTAAGAGTGTTTTTCGTGGTCTTAGGTGTCATCCGCTGACCTCATCTCGTTGAAACTACGTTTGGGCGTACTTTCAAATCCTCTAACCACTCAAGGACCCAATTCTGCAGCCGGATAGTTCGCCGACTTCCTGCGCGCTTCGCCTCCCATATTCCCACTGACCTGTAGGTCCCTTTCGCAAGGTTCTCTTCACGCTGATAATTCTGCGCTCCCAGTCAACGTCCTGCCACTTGAGCCCGATGTACTCGCTGGGACCCATTCCAGTGGTGACGGCAACAGCAAACAGAGTCCGGTCATCGTCGATGGCGCAGCTTTCAGGGAGGTTTTTGCTTCCTCCACACTGAAGACCCGCATCTCGCGCCTTCGAATCCGTGGCAACTCACGCCTTTGGTCGGAACCTCCAAGATCATTTCCCACTGCAATGCCTGTCTGAACGCGGCGGAAGTACGGTGTTGATCGCGGCAGCCGCTGCGAGCGTCAATCCGATCGACTGGAACTGCGTTCAGGGATGCGCCAGAAGGATTCTCCATTGTCGTGATCCGCCGATGCGGCCTTCATCGCTCGTTCATTCATCGTTCCGGGATTCCTCTCGCACCCCGATCGACTGAAAGAAGGCAGCGTGCAGTTTCGCCGAACCTCCGCGCTCAAGGTTTGCCGCTCTTGCAATCGCAATCCTTCCATCAAGCAATGCCTCAGCAAAGTTCTTCTGAGAGCTGCCCGCGGGCTCGATTCGAGTAATCAACTCGCTTCTGGACGGTTCCGGTGCAAAATCCCTGAGAGTTACGCACTGATAGCAACGCCCGGTCTTGTTGATGAGCTGGCAGAGCCCATCAAAACTCGTGGTCATCCGTTGCCGCGCGGAGGAAAGTCCGTGCCGGAAAGCCGGCTCCGAAAGGTCGAGAATACGTGCCGCGTCTGCATTGCTGAACTCAAACACCTCGCGAAGAAGCAAAGCGACCTCTTCCGTGGGGTCCAGTGTCCGGCCTATGCACGTAAAGCAGAAGGCGATGTGTTCTTTTACTTCGTATCGGAAGTCCGGCTCGCTCATCACAGCGGCTAATTTCTCGACTTCGTCCGGCTGGGAATCCGATTCCTGCTCTGCGATCAACTGGGCCTCCACGCGCCAGCGCTTGCGCACCCTCAAGTGGTCCAGAGCCAGGTGGGAAGCGATTCCGAACCACCACGCTTTCAAGGCACTTGCGTTTCCGCGGAAAGCACGAATGCCCTGCTGACCCCGCAACCAGCATTCTTGAAGCAAATCTTGTGCGTCAGCCCGATTTCCGAGCACACGGTACACGAAGCGGAAGAGGTTCGCTTCGTGCTCAGCAAAGAGTCGCTGCAAGGCATCAACATTGCCGTGCCGCGCGACGGTCAACAATTCGTTCTTGTCAGGTTCGCTCATTTGTTCTCGCACCACCGCCGCGCCTCCTCGTTTGGAGTCTCGCTCCGAACGATTAGGAAGGCCCAAGGCTCTCCCTCGAAGAGAATGAAGGGGGCATAGCTTCCGCCATGCTCTTGGGGCATGGACAGGCCAAGTTGTGCGTTCGTCGCATACGGAGCATAAAACATCAGGTGTGGATGTTCACTGACCAATTGTCCTAACTGGTCACTCACCCGGTTACAAGGCGAGAGCATGTAGGCCAATCCGAAATTCTGGCTTGGCCGGAGTTCGCCTCGACGATAGCGTTGGCCGATTTCCGCATCGACCGCCGCATCGTTTAGCCCATTCTCCCGCAACCGCTGCTCAATGAACTCTCTCGCTACGAGCGTATGCGTCTTTTCTTCGTCCTGATAGCAGATGGGCTCGATTTCACCGGGCAGGGTTCGGGCCACGAAGCATGTGAATCCATTGCTACCCTGTCGCTGGAGAACAAATCCCCCTCTGTGCAAGAGAAATATGGACGCTTCCTTCGCAATAACGGGGGGAGAAGCGCTTTCAGCAAGCGCAATCTCGCGGTCCGGGGGCATAAGCGGGGGCAACATCCGCTGTGCGGATGAGACTTGAGCTGCAACAAAACCAACAAGCAGGACAACACTACATTTCATCATGGCTCGCCTCCATACAAATAAGACGAAACCTGTATCACCTTCCGCCAACCTTTGAGAAACACAGGTCTTAGATGTGGAATTTGCCATTCGGAGGCGGATCACGGGCAACCCGGAAGTAGTACCTCCAGATTGGTCCAGACAAACGCCATCGGATTAATTGAGCTTGGTGCGAACTCTTTCGGATGGTAGGGCACACGAAAGTTGTGATTCCGAGGCGCTGTCGGTCTCAAGCCTGTTGCACCGGAGGGGTAAATGTCACTGCGGTGCTTGGCTGTTTGTAGCCGATTGGTTTAACTCCTGCTGCAATTGCCGGAGCTGGCGCAACTGGTCCGCACTGGACGAGCTCGAAGTCGCACTGTTCCGCGCGCTTGTCGGCGCCTCAGGTTGATTGGACTTGGGCGTTTGTTCGAGAACAACGGAGATGGACGCACCAGCTGACACAGTCACCACGATCTGCTGGTTTATTGCCAGTCGAGAAACCTCTTCGTCCCCGGTTTCACCGATATTATTGCTCACGCGCTCTCGCATGAGATCGGATTCGCTCGGCGGCTGGTTCAGACTGCCTTGTCCCACGAACATGGCGCTGGCTTGGCCGATTCCCGACAGTGATCTGGCCAAGGCGTTCTTTCCCGTGTTCTTGCCCGAAACTTTCCCTTTCAGTGGCCGCAAGTCCAAATCTGTCGCGGCAGCCTGGAGGGGAACGGATGCGCCGTCCGGCATTAGGAGAGAATCAAACTGAAGATCCATGTACCCCGAACGGTTTGCAGCCCTGATGTGGCCGACCGCTTTGTGCTCCTGCTGGAACAATAATCTCTCCATCGCGCTCGTAGTTGTACTCGATCACTGCTAGAACCGGCGACCGTACCGCCGTGCTTGCGACCGATTCCAAGCGGGCTCGCAAGCGCGTCCCGGTGGCCATCAAAAAGCAAATGAAGGATAGTGCGAAGGAAGTTTCCCTGAAGAATTTGAGGCCCGAAACAGCCACGATCCAGTGATTTGGAATTGGGGACTACGCCGGTAGTCCCTCAAATCCGTAAATGGTTGCGGGGGGTGGATTTGTTCCCCGGTCGCTCACTGGTTCTTCGGAACTTGCTGATTCTACGATGGCCCGGAATGCCAAGAACGGCTACAAAGGCAAGTCCTTCATTCAGTTTTCATTCAGTTTTCCTCGTTTCATCATTCGGAAAGCGGTTTTCGCCACCACCGCGCTCGTCAGCGAAGACGCAGGCTTTCCCCGGTCCAGACTGATCCTTCCGAATCTCGTGCTCCGCCTGCTCCCAGCCCTGAACCGCTCGACCGTCCTGGCGTCCCGTCTCTCGTCACATTTCATAGGCGCGGTTGGCGATCTGCGGGGTAACATCAACCATCCTCTTGCACACGGCGTTAGGAACGCGCCACTTGATCATCGCGACCTTGACGGCGTCGTTCAAGCCGAGGCAGGCGACCATCGCATAAACAAAGACCGCGAGCGTCTGCCACCAAGGCAAGGGCTTGAGTCCAGGGAGACCCACGAACGTAAGGACGGTGCCCGTGAGCGCATCGACTGCGAGGGCTACCAGGAAGGTTTTGCTGGGCAGAGTCGCCCAGAACCAACTGCGCTCCCGCGCGGATACGACGGAGAATACGGCAAAGTAAAGCAGCAGAAGAAAGCTGAAGGTATAGAGGGCATTGTCGTCGGTTCCTAAGTCAAAATGTGACCAACCGACCCACAATATGAGGAGCGTCTCAGAGACCATCGCGATACCAAGCACCACCGAGACGGCTATGAAACCTCCAATATTCCACGTTTCCGGTTTTTTGGATGGCCGAACATTGTCGGTGGCAAGGGAAATCTTGGCGAAGTCCGTCATGAAGACCAGCAGCAGCATCGCAAAAGCAGAGACAACGAACTTGCCGGTCACTACGAACGCGATGGCCACGAACGCAGCTTTCAGGATCGTCCGGCTAATTTTGTTGATAATCCAGGTCAGAATGCGTTGGTATATTGTTCGTCCCTGTTCGACCAGCGCAACGATGTTCGTTAGTCCTGGTTCGGTTAGGACGACGCTCGCGGCGCCTTTGGCCACATCGGTTGCAGTGCTAACGGCGATTCCCACTTCGGCCTGACGGAGGGCGGGCGCATCGTTGACGCCATCGCCAGTCATGCCGGTTACATGCCCTGAGGCTTGGAGGTGCTGTACAACGATGTATTTATCCTCCGGGTACACCTCGGCGAAACCGTCGGCGCCCGCTAACAAGTCCACTGCCTTGTTGCCGGCTTGAGCGCTCGCGGCCTTCAGGTCCGCAACGCGTCGGATGTTCGGCAACCCGACTCCTTTG
>Ga0209167_10001909_pt1 | contig 11740 bp, 8 predicted proteins | sample Coa_R1_9_FD_187154 | JGI IMG/M metagenome (GOLD analysis project Ga0209167, IMG submission 187154) | Surface soil microbial communities from Centralia Pennsylvania, which are recovering from an underground coalmine fire - Coalmine... | ecosystem: Environmental > Terrestrial > Soil > Unclassified...
TGAGAGCGCATGTGAGTTCAGGCGTGACACTTTGCGCGAAGAATCTGTTCGGTGCCACGAGTATCAATCCCGACTGGCACAAGAACGCCCACGATGGTTTCCATCACAACACCGATGGTTCGGCAAGTTACTCCGCATTCACCGATTTTCTGGGTCATAAGGATCTCGGCGAAAAAACCATGCTTTTTCTCATTGACGGGCTCTATGGAAACGACAATGTGGATGGCCCGCCTCACCGCAAATGGAAGATGGCGCCGTTCAATGATGCATGGCCAAACAGCATCTTCATGTCGCTTGACAGCGTAGCGATCGATTCAGTGGGCTTCGATTTTCTGACTTCGGAATGGCCAGATCTCCCGGATATTGCGAATGCCGATAACTACTTGCGCGAATCTGCTTTGGCCAACGACCCACCTTCGAAGACGGTCTATGATCCTGAACGCGACGGCATCCGATGCCGCAGCCTCGGGGTGCATGAGCATTGGAATAATGGGACGGACAAAAAGTACTCGCGCAATCTCGGAAAAGCGCACGGGATCGAACTTTTCCCGGTCAGTTGAAATAAGGTAGCTGCAAATAAAAGCAGCTGAAATAAAGGGCACACTTGAGCTGCCGCAGCACAGCGGAGACCAGGTCTGTGCCCAGCAGTTCGACGGTGGATTTCAGGGTGAACGCGGCCGTAAACGATAGCTGGAGCTTTTTGCATTCATCGTCTGCCAACTTCCTAGAGGCCCGTTTCTGGATAACTTCCGGTTGTCGACAAACGGAGTCAGGTTGGCTTGGGGGACCGAAAAGCTGGGTGCTCTCCGAGCGACGGCGAGTCCAATCGATCTCGGCTTTGATCGAAGCCATCTGAATCGTATTCGGCGAGTGTTCCTCGCACGGTCACAGTGACTCTCACATGCAGGACGATCTCTTCGTGCAGCTCAAAATCGTACATGACCCCTGTTCGTTTCGTCGTAGGGCCCTGCTTTCTCCCGGGCCGAGTTGGTCCTAATCGCGACCCTTCCAGCCATGTTCTTCGATAGAGCTGCGGTTGCCGTGCTCCGAGTTTCGCCGACCTGGTTGTAATCCTGCATTGCAGCCCTTGCGAAAACCGTGTGCGCCTTCCAGCGTCAGCGAACCGACGCCTACTGCCCTGATTACCACAAGAATTTCAACCCGAACTGGATCTCTCGCGAATCATTTGCAGTTTGATCAATCGCACCGGCACCGCCCTGCAGGTTACCACTCTGGTCGAATAAAGTATTGTTATCCAGCGGGCTCTGGAAATTAGCACGGTTCACCACATTGAAAAACTCCGCGCGAAATTGGGTAGTTAACTTTTCAGAAATTCGTGTGTTCTTATATATGGAGAAGTCCAGATTGACGAGCCCCGGACCATACAATATGTTGCGTCTTGCGTTTCCCCGCAGATTGACGCATGTGGGGAACGGTAACAAAGGGTTGCAGTACTGGTTGTAGAAAGCCTGGGTGGGGGCTGTCGGCATGGAGAAGCACTGCAGCTTAATATACTGGTTGACATTTCCCGGGTTGACCAAGGAATTGCAGCCGGAACCAGTCAGCCGATCCGGGAATGCGAACGGATCACTGCTGTTCTGCCCTAGTGGGTCGCCCCCGACGAGTACAGTGAATGGCTGTCCATCTTGAGCATTGAGGATGCCTCCGAGCTGCCATCCGCCCAAAATCTTCTGATTGATCTTTGCGGACCCTTGCCAGGAGGGAATCTCCCAGACCGTACTCAAGGTCAGTACGCGCGGGGTATTGAAGTCCGAAACTGACCGGTTGAGGCTTTGATCGTACCAATGCAGGCTGCTTAGGGAATTGCCATACGAATCCGATCCTGCGCCGGATGAGCTGTCATCAATACTCTTGGACCATGTATAGGAACCCTGGAACAAAACTCCCTTGCTCATACGCTTGGTAACGCCCACCTGCAGCCCGTTATAAGAAGAGCCACTGTTCCACCACAAGGATCGAATCGCCCCGAAGTTAGGATTCAAAGTGGGGAGCGTTACCGTCGGATCCGGTGAGAAGGGGAACACATAGCCGGCTGACGTCAGAGTTGGCAATGTCATATCGGAGTCGTCCACTTTGAACTGCTGATGCACTCCTCGGCTCCCGACGTATCCAACGATGAAGCCCAGGTTTTCGGTCAATTGGTGTTGCACGTTAAGATTCCAGGTCATCACATAGTTGCGGTGAGGATGCTGCTCGACGAACGCTGTAGTGGAATTAGTAGTGGGGCTCAAGAGCGGATATCCCCCTGCGAAGAAGGTGCCGTCTAGCCCCGTTTGCACCGATGCTATCTGGTTGAACGGCCCCGCCGCTGATTCCACCAAAGCCATAACGTACGGAAGCGGCAGGACATCGAACACGCCGAAAGCTCCGTGTACCACTGTCTTCGAATCGGCCCTCGGATTCCACGCGAAGCCAACGCGCGGCTCGAAGTTACGGAATGTCGGATTGTGGAAGAGTTGGCCGCCAACTTGTGCCTGCGCATCCGTCAGGTTTAACAGGGTTACGTATCTGCCGTTAACCTCCTGTGGGACGGTTGACATCTCATACCGCAGTCCCAGATCGACGGTGAGAGTCTTGCGAATTCTCCAATTGTCCTGAACGTAGGCGCCGTAGATCGTTGCGCGCACATCACGAGGAAAGACCGTATTGAGTTTGCTTGCAGTGAAGTTGAGCGGCTGGTTGGTGAGAAAATCGGCAAGGGATCCAAAGTGCCAGTCTCCTGTACCTCGGCCTCCCAACACATTGGCCCGAATATTCTCGATAGCAACGCCAAATTTTAGACTATGAGAGCCACGCGTCAGAATGGCATCATCATAGCCTTGGACGGAGGTATAGGACTGGAGGTCGCCGGTCTCGGCAACGCCTCCCGGAAACGTGGTTAGATCCGGTATGAATACTCGAGCTGCATTGTCCCCTGGTATCGCGGCGAGCGACGTGTCTGTAGACAGGGGAGCTATGGGCCCCCTATTGCTATTGATGGTCGCCACTACTCGATTCACTCCCACGTGAAACGAGTTCAATAAAGTGGGGCTGAACAAATGCGTCTCTTCCAACACTATGTCTTGCCGTCGTATGTGATGGCCTTTTAATGTGATGTTCATCGCGTCGGGCGCAGAGTATGGCGTGTCGTCAAAGATGTAGCTTCCGGATAGGCTGTTCTTATCGGATAGCGCTTCGTCGATCCGCGTCGTGAAGAAATTCTCTGTAAGCACTTGCTGAGCGGCGAACGAGTAAATTCCTGTGTCGCCGGCTCCCGCCAGGTTCGGAAGAGGATAGAGAGCGAGATACTGGGCAGCAGCGGGATCCACGGTCACGGTCCCCGTTGTAAGATTCCCCGCCCGCGCCGCGACTGAGGGCACTATCGCCTGGGTCGCAATGCCTTTGCTCTGCCTGATCCCTTCATAATCCCCAAAGATAAAGGTATGGCTCTTGAAAATTGGTCCGCTCAACGATCCACCGAACTGGTTTCGCCGGAATGGTGGCCTGTCTGGGTTGCCGGCTGCGTCGTAATCGAAGTAGTTTCTGGCGTCCAGAGCGCTATTCCGAATGAATTCGTAGGCGCTGCCGTGCAAGTCATTGGTCCCGGATTTGGTGATCGCGTTGACGACTCCTCCCGAGGTTCTTCCATACTGGGCGGTGTAATTGCTCGTAATCAAAGAGAATTCCAGGATGGCATCTACTCCCAGTGCTCCTCCTATAACGTTACTCGGACCACCATTGGCGTAGTCGTTGACGTTTAAACCGTCTATACGGTAGTTGTTTTGTACAGGCCTGCCCCCACTAATCGAGAACTGAGTGCCAAAGCCCTTCAAGCCACGGTCGAACCCCGAGGCGTAATTAAATGAACTCTCAAGTCGCACCACGCCCGGCTGAAGAGCGGCTAAGTCGGTCCAGCTCCGGCCGTTCAGAGGCAGCTCTCGAACCGTCTGGGAGCCAACCACGTCCGCCACCTCAGAAGATGCCAGTTGAAGTATGGGCGCTCTTGCGTCCACCTCGACCTCTTGGGTCGAAGAGCCGACCTTCAAATGGATGTCGAGAACTTGATTGCCGCCAACGTTCAACGTAATACCTTTGAGGGTCACGGTAGCGAACCCTGATGCTGAGGCGGTCACTTCGTAGCTTCCAGGGGAGAGGTCGGGAGCGCTGTAGAAGCCATCGCCCTGCGTTAGAGACTTGCGCGTCACTGCTGTGGACGAGTTCGTAATGATGACTTGCACTCCAGGCAAAACGGCACCGGAGGCATCAGTGACGGTTCCGGAGAGCGTAGCTCCCGTCACTTGGGCAAAGAGGGGAAAAGATGAAACCGCCAACGCCAGGCCGAGCAATGCCAAACCAAGGCGCAAACCCTTTATTCGCATTATCATTGTTCTGATTTCACCAGACCGATCTGGAACGTCAGGTCCGAAGTAGGACAGATTCGTTGCAACGGTAGGATTAATAATCCGAACACCAATTACTTGTCAAGCAAATTTTTATACTTGACAGACAACTCTATCGAGAGTCATTCTGGCGATTCGTTGCATTCTGGTAAATCGAGAGTCACGGAGCCCGCCGAGAGGCATGCCGTCAAGCAGGAACCAGTGGCTGGCGGGGCACGCAGATGGCGTTATAGAATGTCCGAATTCACGGACGCAGTGGCTCATTGAAGAAAATAAACATGTCTCACAAGTCTTGACAATACTGCAGCTGCGGCACATAAATACAAGGTGATCGCCGAAATGGAAGCCTGACAAGTTTGGAAAGCTGACTCATTAAGGCAATAACGCGTAAGGCTGGGACGAAAATGATCGAGACAATTGCGATAAAGGAGTCGGCTGGGATTGAGAAGACCTCGGCCCGATACGCCGACCGGATCTACGAGAACATTCTCGAGCAGATCGTCGCCGGCGAGTTCAAAATCGGCGAACGGTTGCCGTCCGAGAGTCAGCTGGGCGCCAAGTACGCCGTTTCGCGCGCAGTGGTGCGTGAAGCGCTGGTCCGCCTGCAGGCTGATGGGGTCGCGGTCACACGCAGGGGAGCTGGCACTTACGTGCAGCGCCAGCCCGGTCGTGAATTTCTCCGCCTGGCCCCGATCGGCGGAGTGGCTGACCTGATGCGTTGTTTTGAGTTCAGAATTGGTCTCGAAGGAGAAGCAGCCGCTCTTGCTGCTCAACGCAGAACGTCTGAGCACCTCGCAGCAATCGACGAGGCTTTCGAGTCTTTGAACACGGCCAATGCGAACGGAGAACTCGGCGTTGATGAAGACATTCGCTTCCACGGGGCCATTGCACTAGCCACCCGCAATCAATTGTTTATCCAAGCACTCGACGCTCTGGCGATGCACGTCTTCAACGGCATGAACGTCACCCGTCATCTCTCATTGACCCGCAACAAAAAGCGCTTGACTCTGGTGCAAGAAGAGCATCAAAGGATAGTCCAGGCAATCCGCGACTCAGACGAAGAAGAGGCGCGAGCCGCAATGCGAGCACATATCTCGAACGCTCGGATTCGAGCACTCGATAGCACCGCAGAACCACTCTAGCAATCGCGGTATAGACAGTTTTTTGCCTCACTCCCCACGAGCGAAAACCATGCGAACGACACTACTTGCACGAAGGCTGCCCTCCATCCTCCTTCTATTCGTTGGTTCCCTGCCGGCTATGGCTCAGACGAACTGGGCGGTCGAGAAAAAACTCAAGATCGGCGGTGAAGGTGCGTGGGACTATCTCACGGTCGACCCGAAGACGCACCGGCTGTTTGTTCCGAGGAGCACACACATGATGGTGATCGATGCCGACTCAGGAAAGACGCTGGGTGACGTTCCTGGGCAGAAAATCGCTCATGGTGTCGCGATTGTTCCCGAGGTGGGGCGCGGGTTCATCAGTGACGGCGGGGGGGACGGGGCCGTTGTGGTCTTCGATCTGACGACGTATGCGGTTCTTGGCAAAATTGTCGCCCAACCCGATGCCGACGGGATCATCTTTGATCCCGGTAGTGGGCTTGTGCTAGTCGTGTCGGGAGATAAGGGAGTGCTGATGTCGTTCAAGCCTGACATCGATCTTAAGACTGGCAAAATCGATGCTCCGATTGATCTGGGCGGAGCTCCGGAGTTCCTGGCATCCGACGGGGCCGGCAAGCTTTACGTCAATCTCATGGACAAAAACGAAGTAGCGGTCGTGGATTTACATGAAAGGAAGGTAGTCGCCCGTTGGTCCGTAGCGCCCGGCGGGAGTCCGGTTGGGATGTCGATCGATACGAAAACCCGGCGTCTTATGATCGGCTGTCGAAATCCTCGGAAATTGATTGTGATGAGTACCGATGACGGAAAGGTATTGTCGGATCTCCCGATTGGCGAGCGTGTGGATGCTACAAAGGTTGAGAATGGCCAGGTATTCGCCAGTTGCCGGGACGGTTCCCTTTCGGTGGCCAGCGAAAAGTCGCCCGGCAAGTACGAGACCGTACAGGTTGTGAAAACTCAGGTCGGGGCGAGCACGATGGCGATCGACAGCGGGGCCCACAGGATTTATCTACCTGCCGCGGAATTTGAGGACTCCAAAGACGCACCTAACGCGCGACCGAAACCAAAAGCTGGAACCTTCATGATCGTGGTGGTCGCCCCTGCGGGCACTCAATAGCAGGAAACGATGGGGGCGCTGGAGACAGACATTCACAACTCGGCCCGCGGCGCATACCGTTCGTTCACCATAAACATATATGAGATCACACCGGCCACCAGGAAGGCACAGCAAGCAAACATCGGACCTTCGTAGCTGCCCGTGCGTTGCTTCAGCCAACCGGTAAAGATCGGCGCAACTATGCCAGCGACGCTTGCGGCGCAGTTTTGCACTCCAGTTACCCGGCCGATCGCCGAAGCAGGAACTAACGTTTGGGTCAAAGCCCAATAGTTGGCGGTTGCCAGGCCCAGGCCGGACAGTGAGACTATCGAGAAGATCAATGCCGTATGCAAGGAGGCGGAGCGTGCCCCGATGAGTTCCGTGCACGCGAAGACAAAGCCGAGAATCGTAAACCACTTCCTTACGGAGACGGGATCTCCTCCACGCCCTATGGCAGTATCCGCGAACCATCCGCCCAGTGCGGCAACGACAGCCATTCCGCCAAAGCTGAAAAATGTGTACATGCCCATTTGAGTTAGTGACAGGTGCCTTCTTTCGATAAAGTACGCAGGCATCCACGTCAGGCAAAAATATACGAAGTACATGTACGAGAAGGTTGCGATAACCGTGCCCCATATCACCGGACTGGCGAAGAGCAGGCGGAATGACAATGTCTTTCCTGTACTTTGCCGGATGGGGATTGGACTGCGGTTTCCGTCCCTGTCGGTGACCATGAAAATCCACGGGATCAGCCATACAAGACCGCTTGCCCCGACCACGAAGAACATGGTCCGCCAATTGTGACGCGCGATTAACCAGGCGGCCAGTGGAGCGCCAACCGCTGGGCCAATCTTGGTACCCGTCATGTACAAACCCATGGCTAGCCCGCGCCTGCGCTCGGCAAAGTTAAAACGAATCCATTTGGCGCTGGCGGGCACCGAAACTGATTCCCCGATACCCACAAGGATTCGCAACGACATGAGTTGCTCCACCGAGGTCACCAGGGAAGTACCGGCCGAGGCCACGCACCAGAACAGCAGGCCAAAGGCATACGTCCATTTCACTCCATAACGATCGACGACCCATCCGGCCGGTATTTGCAGCGCCGCATAAGCCCAGAAGAATGCCGAGTTCACGGTTCCACGGCCCGTTTCGGAAAGGCCAAACGTCCTGCAGAAGTCGGGCATCGCCAGGGCAACGGCGATATTCGATCGGGAGATGTAAGCGATGATGGCTGCTAGACTGAGCAGTCCAATGACAGTCCACCGACGCCAAGAGTCCGCCTCGCTATCAATAGGTGGTGCGCAGGGAGTGTCGAGGAAAGGGATTGTGACCTTCGCATCGCTGCTCATTACTTTAGCACCGTGCAAATTTCATCAGCACGCGATGTGTGCGCTTGGACTGAAATAATCGGCCTCACTTTAATAGCCCCGCCGGAGGCGAGCAAGCTCCACATCGTTTTCAAACTTCGATTCAGCACGAGAATCATGCAGCATCCTCTCGCTTGGGCCGAACGCGCGCATCCTCTCAACCAACTATTCGATTTATCCAGCGCCCATGCAACTCAACCCCACCAGGTTTCACCATCGCCAAGGTGGGCTTTCACCACATCCGGATTTAGCTCGACGCCCAAGCCGGGTTTGTCATTCAAGCGAATGAACCCGCCATCGATATACGGCCCGTCAAGCACCAGTAGTTGGTCCATCCACCCGCCCCGGCCAGTGATGGTCTCGCACACAATAAAATCGCGGATCGAGGCCGCCCATTGGCAGGTCGCCCACGTATGGAGCTGGCTGCCTGTATTGTGAGTGGCGATAGGCAAGCCGTAAACCTCAGCCATGTCAGCAATGCGTTTCGTTTCGAGGAACCCGCCGCTGTTGCGAAGGTCCGGATTGAGAATGTCCACCGCTTGATTGACCAGGAAGTCATTAAATCCCTCCCGACGTTCCAGATTTTCCCCTGTGCAGATCGGAACATTCGACACTTCCACAAGCCGTTTCCAGGAGCCGGAATAGTTGACTCCAAGTGGGTCTTCCAACCAAAGCGGCTTTATCGACTCGACGGCCTGCGCCAGCTGAATGGATGTGCGCAGATCGTACTCCCAATGGCAGTGGACCATGAGATCGTGCTCCCAGCCAATCGCCTCGCGGCAATTTTCGAAACCCTGCCGGACCTCACTCAACTCCCTGGTCGTGAGCACGCGATTACCGAGGTCCCGAGCTCTGTCTGTAGCCGGGTCGGTGTGATTCACATCGATCTTGTGCGCCGTGAAGCCGCTCGGATCGGACTTTACTTTGTGCGCCCATTCCCGGCACGACCCCTTGTCCAGCATGTCTCGAGGAGCTGCATGGTCGTAGACACGAACTTTTTCCCGGAACTCTCCGCCCAACAGGGTCGTCGTAGGGACGCCCAATATCTTCCCCGCCAGATCCCACAGCGCCATCTCAATGCCGCTAGCCGCCCGCATGAGCATGTGCGCCGAACCGTCAGTTCGGCTGCCGTTCAAATTTTCTCCGCCTTTGCCGAGATAGGTATAAATAGCATCAATGCCCAAGGGATCCTTGCCGATTAGCAAAGGCTTCAACGCTAATACCTGTTCTTTGGTTCCAATTGACGGGCTGCCATATGCTTCTGCGATTCCGTAGATCCCGCTATCTGCGATGACCTTAACCAAGGTGTAAGTTCGTTGGCCGGACAAAACCATGCACTGAATGTCGCCTATCTTGTGCTGGTGCTTTACCGGCTCGGCGAGAAGATTGAAATGTGCAAGCAGAGGCGCAGCACCAACAAGGCCAAGAAAATCTCGCCGTGATATTGTCGGGTTCATCGAATTCCTTCCTGATTTAGACGCTTGAGCCGCAGATTCGGCGTTCGTCGGACATCGGCGCGTGCCAAGCCATGGGTTCGGCAAGGACTCGATGTGTCTGCTCGAGCAATTTCTCCGAGCGTTTCTCTAATCAACCAAATTCGGTTTCAACTGCCGGACATGTCAGGAAGTTCCTAAATCGTGCGCATGGCGGGGACGCGAGAAGTGTTGAAATCCGCATTGAGACTGTTGAGCTTTTGATTTACCGGTGGAGGCTGCGTAACCGACCCTGGTGCCTGATTCTTTTTCCCTAGGTATTAGAAAACCTGAAATTGAAGGCCCTTTCCTCAACCCTAGCTTAAACAAACGACCCTTCCTCCGCCAAGAAGTAGGACAGCCTAAGATTGTAGGGCCAGATAGTAGCTCAGGTCTTAATTCATGTCAAACAGTTATCACCCGACCTGACGGACATGTTCTCGAGTGCTGTCGGCGGGCTGTTTGCGCAAAAAAAGGGGGGACGCCTCCACTCCCTAACCCACGGATTTTAAGGTCCTAGCTCCGGGGAGATGTTCATTTCACCCGATGGCTTGGCAACCGCTAGCGACGCCGTCTTGGGATGGTCGGGGCAGGTAATTTGTCTGACATCTCTTGACAAATTTTGCCCTTGCATGTAAACGCTGGAGAGGAGTGTTATCGATAAACCGATACTGCCAAACGCGATCTTCTGAGAGTGAGGACGATTGGAGGCACCGGCAGAACGGTCATAACGTTTCTGGCCGAAACGGGTTACCGTGAGCGAAGGGAATCTTGGTTCGTTTCGCTCATCGGTCCGACGAACCGGTCATTGTCCAAATGTGGCTGTGCAATTGTGGCGGAGGAATTCACGCAATTCGAGGTCGAACGCCTCCGAACAGGGCGCTCGATGAGTGCAGAACAGCAAAGTCAGGGTGGAGATTTGCTTACCTTCCTCATCGCCGGATACTAAATGCAAGAGCGCTCTAAAAACCGTAAATCGCCCGAGGAATTGCGAAGCCATCGCTGGTACGGAGTCGACGACCTCCGCTCCTTCGGACATCGATCGCGAACGGCACAAATGGGGTACACATCTTCGGACTACGCGGGCAAGCCAGTCATCGCCGTGGTGAACACATGGAGCGAAATCAATCCCTGCCACACACACTTTAAGGAAAGAGCTGAGGAAGTTAAGCGTGGGATCTGGCAGGCCGGTGGATTCCCCGTCGAAATGCCGGTGATGACTCTCTCCGAGAACTTTCAGAAACCTACAACTATGCTCTACAGAAATTTCCTGGCGATGGAAGTCGAAGAGCTGTTGCGCTCTTATCCGTTCGATGGCTGTGTGCTCATGGGCGGTTGCGACAAGACCACTCCAGCGCTCCTGATGGGTGCATTCAGCATGAACCTCCCTTCCATTTACATGCCCGCAGGTCCGATGCTTCGCGGCAACTGGAACGGGATTGTGTTAGGTAGCGGAACGGACACATGGAAATACTCAGCCGAACTCAAAGCAGGCAAGATAACCCAACTCGAGTGGAAGGGCTTGGAGACGGGCATCGCACGATCGGCAGGGACGTGCATGACCATGGGTACCGCTTCGACCATGACGAGCGCAACTGAAGCCTTGGGGCTGACGCTGCCCGGTTTCTCCTCAATTCCTGCCGTTGATTCACGCCATGCGCAGCATGCGTCGCTCACCGGCAGACGGATCGTTGAGATGGTTTGGGAAGATATGAAGCCTTCCGATCTGATCACGGCGAGGTCCTTCGATAACGCGATCACGACCGTGCTGGCACTTGGGGGCTCGACGAACGCTATCGTTCATTTAATCGCAGTAGCGCGTCGCGCAGGGATCGATCTCAGGCTTGATCGGTTTGATGAACTTGCACGGCACACACCCGTTCTAGCAAACATTCGCCCAGCAGGTGAATTCCTCATGGAGGATTTCTTTTATGCTGGCGGCCTCCTTGCCATGCTTGCTGAACTGGCTGAGTTAATTGATGGAACGCAAATGACGGTGAATGGGTTAAGTCTGGGAGAAAATATCCGGGGAGCGAAGAACTACAACGACAATGTCATCCGGGGCCGTTCTAATCCGCTCATTGAAAGGGACGGACTCGCCGTGCTGCATGGAAACCTCGCGCCCGGAGGAGCCGTAATCAAGCCCCCTGCAATGGAACCTCGTCTTCTCCGGCACACCGGGCCCGCCATCGTTTTTTTTGACTACAACGATATGGCTGCACGGATTGACGACCCGTCGCTGGATGTGACCGCCGATTCCGTCGTGCTTCTGCAAATAGCAGGG
>Ga0209167_10001911_pt1 | contig 11719 bp, 10 predicted proteins | sample Coa_R1_9_FD_187154 | JGI IMG/M metagenome (GOLD analysis project Ga0209167, IMG submission 187154) | Surface soil microbial communities from Centralia Pennsylvania, which are recovering from an underground coalmine fire - Coalmine... | ecosystem: Environmental > Terrestrial > Soil >...
ATTGCCATGGGTTGCCGGGCATTTCCCACAGATTCAATCCCGCTCTCAAAATTTTTTAGCTTTTCATCCGAACTCCGTTTTGGACCGAGCAGGTGCGTAACACCAAGTACCAAAAATACAAACGCGGCCGCAAAGAGTAGCTGTATAGCAATCGGCAGATAGTCAGCCGCACTATTCGTCCTGGATACCAGGTTTGTGACCTGTAGAAAAAAAGGAGTCATAAGGAACATTCAATTGCGGAACAAAAGTAATACAGGGGGGTCAGATTTCATGGGAATGTTTTGACCGTATCGTTTAATAAAAAAGATCCTGATGTATACATCAGGATCTTCTAAAATTTAATAATTCTTTATTTCCCCGAAGACTGATTCGGACCGCTTTTTGGTTTCGCAGCCGGTTGTTTGGCAGGCCTGGTCAGCACTTCCAGTACCTTTTGAGCAGAAGTATTGGTAGGATCCACCTCCAGCACTTTCTGCATATATTCGATCGCTTTCGGTTTATCTTTCTTTACATCATTATAATATCCTGCCAGATAAAAATAAGCGCCGACAATCTGGCTTTTATATTTTGCAGAATCAGGTGAGCTTCTGGCAAATTGTGCCAGTTTTATATAGGCATCCACGGCAAGCCCCTGTGAATTCAGGCTATCATCCTCTGCCTGCTTACTCCTTGCACACCAGAGGTAACCAAAAATTTCATTCGGATATTTTGGAATATAGATACCACAGAAAATACTGTCAGCCGTTTTATAATTGCCTGCCGAATAATTTGCCGTGCCGAATTTAAACAGATCAGAATTTGTCGGATTTTTCAAACTGTTATACATCGCACCTGATATAATGGCAGCAGCCTGTTTGTTGTGGATCTGTTTGGCCAGGTCCAGCGCTTCGGTTGCAAATTTTTGTTTATCGATGTCCAGCGTATCGGTGGCAATCGCTTTGGCATAATATTGAAATGCCATATTGCGCGTTACCGAGTCCGATAATTTTCCGTAGATCTTCCCGAATTCTTCAAAGTCGGTAGGTAGGATGATCGTTGAATCAGCCTTCGCGAAGAAATTCTGCATTGCTTCCCTTGCTGCAGTGTAATCTCCCAGAGAATCGGAAGCAAAGGCTACCAGTTTATACATGCGCGGATTCACATTGGCGCCATATTGACCGATGAGCTGCTGGGCTCTGGTACGTGCTTCCGCCACTTTACCAGATACATACAGCATACCTGCCTTCATATATTCCAGATCCGGACCCGGATCTGAATTTGCTGCGTACTTATCGAGGTAAGCAGCTGCCTTATTCACATCACGCAGATACCAGTAAAGAAATAATTGCTGATATGCGGGAGCGTAGGCCGGATCGATCGTAACGGCAGATTCAAAAGCAGGCAGAAAAAATTCCCTGTTATTCTGCGTAAGGTAAACAATACCGATTTTCATCTCCGCCTCAGCATATTTGGGATCTACCCCCAGAGCCTTCTGATAGTTTGTTACGGCTCCTCCGCCATCCAATTGCCTCCTGTAGGCATCTCCCAATAATGTGTAGGTTACGGGATCATTGAATCTTTTTACCTGAGTTGCTGTCGTTAGTTTCTGTATAGCATAATTCAAATCCCCGTCTTTTGCATCAATATTCGCATAAGCTACTGCGTTGAGCACGTTGATGTCTTTTTCCTTCGTCAGACTGATAGCCGTTTCAAAACGCTGGCGTGAATCGGTCTTGTTGCCATATAACAATTCGACATGGCCCATCCCTACCAGGAGAAGCGGAGCATTTCCGTTGGTGGCCAGCATCTTTTGATACAAGGCCTTGGCGCCCGCGGTATCCCGGGTATCACGACGATGGATCATAGTTTGCCCCAGCCAGTAAACCGCGTCGATATTGTTCGGGTTCGCATTGAGGACTTTTTCGAAGGCATTCTGCGCACTTGCATACCTTTCGTAATATAAAAATTGTTTGCCCTGTTCCAGGGTTTGGGCGGTAACTGTGCTGCCAACGCAAACAAATATCAGCAGCAGGCTGTAACATGGTTTTCTCATTCTGAATCTCCGTTTATAGTGTATAAATATATCCAAAAAATGATTATTGCCGCATCTCCACGTCACGTACGTCAAAATTCATCCGGGCCGGTACCAGATACGCTCGTTTAAAGATCAGTTGTCCCCGCTCATTCACGAGGAAGTTTACAAAATTATTCCCCACACCGCTCCAGTTCTCTTTTAATATATAATACAATCCACGTACCATGGGGTATTTGCCATATACAATATTCGCCTGAAAGGGGTAAACGAAGGGTTTATCCGTGCAGCGCTCACACTTTATTGCTACCACTTTCACTTCTTTCATAAAGGCAAGTTCGAGGGAATCTTCCTGATCCCCGATCCAGTTCAATCCCACAAAACCCACGGCATCCGGATGAGCTGCCACATAGGAAATCACCTGCGGGCTTGATCTGGCAGCCACCACATTTTTTCCCAGCGCTTTGCCTTTTAATATGGAATCCATGGCATACCTGACGGTACTGGTGGCAGAAACACCGTCCATCACCGCCTCCCTTTTCTTTTTATCATTTCCCTCCAGCAGGTCCTTTACTTCATTCATCGTCATCACCGTATCCAGTGAATGATTATTCACAACAAGCGCCACAGCATCATAGGCCAATATCCCCGAGACGGCCGGCGTTTTGGCGCTATCCCGGAAATATCTTTCCTCAGTCAGGCTCAAACCCCGGGTAACGATCACCATCCGTACGCTGTCGTTGGACAGGTCCCGCAGACAGGCCGCTTCCGCCTTGTACTCGACAAGGACATGGGCATCCGGAAAAGAACTTTCAAACACTTTGAGCTGAGAATCAATTACAGGTTTAAAGGACTCGTCAACACTTATATGAATGGTACCCGAAAGGGGGGTTTCCTGTTGAATCCGGGGTCGGGAATGACATCCTGTAAACAAGACTCCTCCCAGAGCCAATATGATGCATGGAAAACATTTTTGTACAATGTTCATCCCCCTAAATTATTAGTTAAAATAGTTTTTTTTATATCCCCTGTAAATCCGGAAGAATCCATAGAGAATACAAAGACCTGCGAACAGATAACGGAACAAATCGTCGATACTAAAGGTAACACCCAGCCGGGGTGCCAGCAGGAAAAAAATGCCGAGGCAAAGAATAAGAATGCCCATTCCATAATCCATAATAGATCTTCTCAACCTGTAACTTTTGGCACGCTTGTCCAGATCCTTTTCCTCGGGCATGAGCATTCATTTATAAGCAATGAGCAATATACATAAAAAGCATAAAGTCTAAAGCGTAAGGCTCAGGGCTTTTTTCACCGAAATTTTATCTTTGTCCGTTGGCCGGAAAGATTTCGTAATGATACTTGGATCTACCGATTTGCGATCAACGGCAAACGACTAACGAACATCTCATTACGATCAACGATCAACGGCAAACGACTAACGAACATCTCATTACGATCAACGATCAACGGTCAACGATTCATTCCGGTCGCACAAAATTTACGGGCAAATAAAAATACAAGGCTACATTACGATGATTTTGTGACCCGGGTTTCCATTCTGGCATTTTTGCGATAACACGTTTCACTTCAGCATTGAATTCGGCTTCTGCCGGAAGAGTGATTTCTATATCACGAACTCTCCCGTCAGATCCCACTACGAAACGGGCAATAACTTTAACCTGTGCACCTTGCTCCAGATTATTTTCCGGCATACGCAGATTCCTTATTAAAAACCGCTTTAATGCTTCTGCGCCACCGGGAAACTCAGGCATGATTTCCGCTGATTTGAAAACTTCATTTCCGTTTTCAACGGGCTCCGCCTTTTGTGTAACTGCTGCCGCTGTACCGTTTCCTTTTACAGACGGTTCTCCATTGTCCGGGGGGCCATCAATTGTTTTCAATCCAATGGCGTTCCCTTCAATTTTTTCAATTGTCGGCATCGGTTCCTGAACTATCCGGTCGGCTACAATAACAGGCTGATTATACATCACGGTTGCCGGCGGTTTTATTGAATTAGGCCTGGCGGGCAGAACCGGTGGCTTGATATCCGGTTTTATGACGAATTCCCTAATCGTGTCATCAGGTAGCAGAAGTTTTTTTGGGATTAAAGATGTCGACGACTCAGGATACAGTAGCGTAAAAGAAATAAGAGCAACCAGTGACATAATGATTCCCATAGATATCATCAATCTCTGCGGGTAATATTTTCGTAAAGGATAAGCTCCATATGATTTGTTCCTGTTTTCAAAAAGCAGATCCAGTGGATCGGCCCGTAAAATAGCAGTTGGTTCCATATAATCTGTTTAAAAAGATGAATGAATCAGAAATAGAACCTGCGCAGTATGTTTGAGATGCAGCCTGTGTCAAATTCCATAAGAAGCTCCCAATAACAGTTGGCTATTGACAGAAAAGGCGTTGAGCTTTAAGCTTTAGGCATTGGGCTTTTAATGGCTTTACGCTTTATGCTTTTAACCTATTTTTGCAGGCATGAAAATTTTAATGGTTTGTCTCGGGAATATTTGCCGGAGCCCGATGGCTGAGGGAATTCTGGAATCCAAAGCAAAGAAACTGGGACTCTGCTGGGAAGTAGACAGTGCCGGCACAAATAATAATTATCATATCGGGGAAGCACCTCATCCGCTTTCACAGAAAGTAGCCAAACTTCATTCTGTTGATATCAGCCGGCAATGCGCCAGGGCTTTCGTGCCGGAAGATTTCGACCGCTTCGATAAAATTTATGCGATGTCGGGTGACATCATTGAGAGCATGAAAAGAATTGCCAGGAAAAAATTCAAACCTGAAAAAACGGACCTTCTTCTCAACGAAATTTATCCGGGCCAAAACCTGGACGTACCGGATCCCTGGTATGGCGAGGAGCCCAATTATCACGAGGTGTACGAGATGATCGACAAAGCATGCGATAAGATCATCGAAAAATATCTTCATCAAAAATCTGCCTGAACATGAGTAAACCCGGATTGCCACAGGGAACGCGTGATTTTGGACCGCAGACAGTTTATAAACGCAATTTTATATTCGAAACCATTCGTTCTGTATTTGAATTGTATGGATATGAGCCGCTGGAAACACCGGCGATGGAAAACCTGGATACTTTGCTCGGAAAATATGGTGAAGAAGGAGATAAACTCATTTTCAAAATTCTCAATAATGGCCTCGATCACGAGTCTAAAAAAGATTCTGCGCGTGCAGCTTTCGAAAATATACTCTCCGGAAAAAATGATAAAGTCATCACAGAACGGGCTTTGCGTTATGACCTGACGATCCCTTTTGCGCGTTACGTGGCAACACATATTCATGAACTCAGTTTGCCATTCCGCCGTTATCAATTGCAACCGGTTTGGAGAGCCGACAGACCGCAAAAGGGCCGCTATCGTGAATTTTATCAATGTGATGCCGATGTGGTGGGAAGTAAATCGCTGATCAATGAAGTCGAACTTGCCCGGATCTACCTGGACGTATTCGAAAAATTAAGGATTGATGTTGAACTCCGCATCAATCACCGCAAAATTCTTGAAGGTCTTGCGACATCCTGCGGCGGAGTTGAAAATACGGTCCCGATTACGATGGCCATTGACAAACTGGATAAGGTCGGCATTGAAAAAGTGAAAAATGAACTTCGGGAAAAGGGACTGGTTGAAACGCAGCTTGAATTAATTGAAAAATATCTGTTCATCAGCGGGAATAATGCAGAAAAAATTCGCTATCTGACAGATATTCTTCCAGATGCAGCAACACAATCCGGTTTGCAGGATTTGCAATATGTATTGGCATTTCTTGAAAAAGACAGTTCAAAGAAAATCAGTCAGTCCGGAAATATTGTGCTCGATTTTTCGCTCGCCCGGGGACTAAATTATTATACCGGAATTATTTTTGAGATCCGCGCGAGGGGAGTAAATATTGGAAGTATCGGAGGTGGCGGCAGGTATGATGATCTGACCGGATTGTTTGGCGTACCGGGAATACCCGGCGTAGGAATTTCCTTTGGTGTAGACAGGATCTATGATGTAATGGATGAATTAAAACTTTTTCCGCCCACGGTTCATCAATCCACTCAGGTTCTTTTCTTTAATCTGGGTGAAGAACCTTCCTTCAGAAGTTTTGAACTGATGCAGGAATTTCGACTTACGGGAATTCGTTGTGAATTATATCATGAACAGGCCCGGTTTGACAAACAGTTCAAATATGCAGAGAAAAAAAATATCCCCCGGGTGATCATTATCGGCGATGATGAATTATCGTCAGGGACCGCAAAAGTAAAGGATCTGGGATCGGGCATTCAGACTGAAGTACCATTTGATGACCTGATCAGCTTTCTTAGTGCTCAAAGCCCAAAGTATAAAGCCTGAATCCAATACAAGTAGAAATCGTCTAATCGATTGTGAAACGCGATCAGCCGCCGACTACATTCCTTCATAAACCATGGCTGCTCCCTGGCCCACACCGACACACATGGTAGCAAGCCCGTACCTGGATCCCCGTCTTTTCATTTCGTGGATCAGGGTGGTTGAAATACGAACGCCACTGCATCCGAGCGGGTGTCCCAGTGCAATGGCTCCACCGTTTACGTTTATTTTCTGCAGATCCAATCCCAGGTCATGTATGCATGCGATGCACTGGGAAGCAAAGGCTTCATTCAATTCAATCAGATCCAAATCATCGATTTTTAATCCGGCCCGGTAAATGGCTTTTTGAGATGCAGGCACGGGGCCCAATCCCATAATGGCAGGATCCACACCGGCAACACCCATGGAAACGACCCTCGCAAGAGGTTGAAGATTGTAATTTTTTACGGCATCTTCACTCGCCAAAAGAATTCCGGCCGCTCCGTCATTAAGACCGGCCGAGTTCCCTGCTGTTACTGTTCCGTCCTTCTTAAAAGCTGGTTTGAGGCGTGCAAGTTTTTCCATGGAGGTTTCCCTGGGATGCTCGTCCCGGGCAACCCAGCTAACAAGCTGATCCTGCACAAGTTCAACAGCTATTATTTCATCGTTCCATTTTTCGGAGGAAAGGGCGGCAAAATATTTTAACTGGGACTCCAGTGCAAACTCATCCTGAGCTGTACGGGAAATTTTCCATCTTTCCGCAACATTTTCGGCCGTTTCGCCCATTGAATAAGGATAATACTGATCGGTTAAATATTTATTCGGGAAGCGCCAGCCGATCGTGGTATCCACCATTTCCAGTTTCCTGCTATAAGCCGATGTGGGTTTTGCCATAACAAAGGGTGCACGTGACATGCTCTCCACGCCTCCTGCAATGTATAAATCTCCTTCTCCGCACATGATGGCACGGGATGCATCCATCACAGCCTGCAGTCCTGAAGCGCAAAGCCTGTTTACTGTATTGCCTGCAACAGAAACAGGCAAGCCAGCCATCAATGCTGACATACGTGCCACGTTCCGATTGTCCTCACCCGCCTGATTTGCATCCCCGGCGATCACATCTTCGATGGCATCGGGATCTATATTTTCATTGCGGAGAAGCAGTGTCCTGATCACATAAGCCAGCAGGTCATCCGGACGGATCGATGCCAGAGCCCCTCCGTATTTGCCAATCGGAGTGCGCACAGCGTCAATGACATATACTTTATTCATGAATTTTGATAATGAGCGCAAATATCCGGCATTTTACGCTTAACGCCTAAAGCCCAAAGGTTAACACCCTCCAGTTGGCCCATGATCTCGAACTCTCATACTCCCATACTCCCACACTCCCATACTCCCATACTCCCATACTGTTTGCGTATCTTTGCCGATTCATGAAAACAGATAAAACAAATATCCGGACGCTTTCAAAGTCCGAGATACTGGAATATTTTGAAGACCTGGGGGAACCCAAATTCAGGGCCGCTCAGGTATACGAATGGCTATGGCAAAAACAAGCCTTTAAATTTGAGGATATGACCAACCTCAGCAAGGAACTTCGCGCCAAACTTGCCAGCGATTTTGCATTTCCCGCTCTTCGCATAGATACTACTCAATATAGTGCAGATGGAACGGTCAAAACGAGATTCAAAACTTTTGACAATCATTTTGTAGAAGGTGTGTTAATCCCTACTGACGAACGCAGAACAGCCTGCGTTTCTTCCCAGATTGGTTGCTCCCTGAGTTGTAAGTTCTGCGCGACCGGTTATATGGACAGGGAAAGAAATCTGGAATTCGACGAAATCTACGACCAGGTGGTCCTGATAAACCAGCAATCTGAAAAAACCTATGAAAAAAGACTCAGTAATATTGTTTTTATGGGCATGGGTGAACCCCTGTTAAATTATAAGAATGTGCTGAAAGCCATCGACAAAATCAGTTCTGCGGAAGGACTGGGAATGAGTCCCCGCAGAATAACCGTATCCACCGCAGGCGTGGCCAAGATGATCCGGCAGCTTGGAGACGATAAGGTGAAATTTAAACTCGCACTCTCCCTGCATGCAGCCAACGATCAGAAACGGCATGAGATTATGCCCATCAACGATTCCAATAATATCCGTTCGCTCATCGAATCACTGAATTATTTCTATAAACAAACCGGCAACGAAATAACGTTTGAATATATTCTGTTCCAGGATTTCAATGACAGTCTCAAGGATGCTGACGAACTAATAAAAATTTACCGCCAGGTGCCAGCCGATCTCGTAAATATCATCGAATACAATCCGATCACCAACGCCCTGTTCGCCAAACCGGATGAATCGGTGACAAACATTTTCATGAAGCACCTGGAGAAAAATAAAGTTAATGCGAGACTTCGCCGGAGCCGGGGAAAAGATATTGACGCAGCCTGCGGTCAGCTTGCGAATAAAAACGCCTCACCACTTTTGCCATGAAAAGAAAAACAGATAATTTTTCCAAATTCATTAATCGCAAGAGCCCGGCTGCAGTAAAAGAAGAACTCCGTCAGGAAAAAAAACTGATGAAGAAGGAACGTAAGGAGGGCATTGAAAAACATTTTGAAGAAAAGAGAAATAAACGCGCTGTGGACATTTCGCTCAAATCGGGTGCCCACACCATGGGTTCCGGATCTGACCGGGTTGCTGCCAGACCTAAGATGATTGATTCCCATCGGGCAGGTATTAAATCAGGTGTTGGCAATTCACCGAAACCGGCCGCTCAATCAAATACCTCTTCACAAAAAGCTTCTGAACCCCTGCCAGGCGCCGTCCTTCCGCTGAATAAGTTCGTGGCACATGCCGGAGTAAGCTCGCGGAGGGCTGCTGCGACATTAGTGAAAGAAGGAAAAGTAACGGTGAACGGTGTGGTCGTAACCGATCCCGGAACAAAGGTTTTATATACAGATACGGTGAAAGTGGCAGGCAGAAAAGTTACTGTTTCAAGCCATTTCATTTATATCCTGCTGAATAAACCCAAAGATTTTCTTACTACCACTACAGATCCGCACGGAAGAAAAACGGTTCAACAGCTGATCAGCAAGGCCACTGAAGAAAGAGTTTACCCGATTGGCAGGCTGGATCGCAATACGTCAGGCGTTTTACTTTTTACCAACGATGGAGATCTCGCGCAGAAATTATCTCATCCAAAAAATGAGATGAAAAAGATTTACCATGTGGGTCTCGATAAACCGCTTACCAAACAGCATTTTGAAAAGATTATGATGGGTGTGGAACTGGAAGACGGTATTGCAAAAGTTGATGAAATGGCCTATGCCGATCCTAAGGATAAAACCCAGATCGGCCTGGAAATTCATAGCGGAAAAAACCGGATCGTACGACGGATATTTGCTGCGCTCGGGTACGATGTAAAAACACTCGACCGTGTGATGTACGCAGGACTGACAAAAAAGAATGTGCAAAGAGGCAACTGGCGTTTTCTCACGGAAAAGGAGATTCGCGCTTTAAAATATCTTAAATCTTAAGCCTTCGGCTTAAGGCCTAAAGCTCAAAGCCGAAAGCCTAAAACTCGATATCTTGCAACCGTTAAAAATCCGTCAACCGTCAACGGACAACTAAAAGATGAAACTTCCGGAAATACTTTTTGAAAACGATGACTTCATTGCACTCAATAAACCGGCAGGTTTGCTGAGTGTTCCCGACAGAATACAGTCTTCTCCGTCTCTTAAAGACATTCTTGCTGAAAAATATGGTAATATTTTTACAGTGCATCGTCTGGACCGGGAAACCAGCGGCGTAATCGTGTACGCGAAAAGTTCTGCGGCACATCAATACCTTTCAGTCATTTTCCAGGAGCGCCAGGTGGAAAAAAAGTATTTTGGAATCGTTTGGGGCGTCCCGGCCGTGGCCTCGGGCGTCATTGAATTGCCTATGATGGAACATCCGGGCAAAAATGGGACAATGATTGTAAACAGAAAAGGTAAACCTTCATCCACAGGATATGAAATTGTAAAAAATTTTGGAAGGTATTCACTGATTCAATTTAATCTTTTTACCGGACGTACCCATCAGATCAGGGTACACATGAAGGAAACGGGACATCCTATTCTCTGTGATCCTTTATATGGAGACGGTAAACCTTTCCTGGTTTCTTCCCTGAAAAAAAATTATAAGCATTCAGGAATCGAAGAAGAAAAACCAATTCTGAACCGTCTCGCGTTACATGCGGCCATGCTTTCTTTTTCTGATATGCATGGAAAATACTTTACACTGGAGGCCGAAATGCCAAAGGATTTGCGTGCGCTGATCAGCCAGCTGGATAAAAGCGTAAAGCGTAAAGCGTAAGGCGTAAAGCGTAAGGCCTAAAGCATAAGGCTATACGTAATTTGGCATCGCAATTCTGTCAACCGTCAACCGTCATCCGTCATCCGTCAACCGCCAACCGCCAACCGCCAACCACCAAAAAAAAATCATTCGCTCCTGTAGACAACTCCTTCTTTCATTACAAACTTCATCTTTCCCATCACCTGTAGATCATTTGCGGGATCGCCTTCAACAGCAACAATATCGGCCCATTTACCCTTCTCAATACTTCCGGCTTTATCACTTATGCCAATCAGTTCTGAAGCACTCCAGGTAGCGGAGCGTAATATTTCTATAGGTGGCATGCCGGCCTGATTCATATATACCATTTCCATCCAATTTTTGCCGTGTGCATATACGCCGGCATCCGTGCCAAAAGCAATTTTTACGCCTGCCTTATAAGCTTTTGAAAAAGTCGCCTGAAGCTGGGGACCAATGGTGGTTGCTTTCTGTGCGACCAATGGAGGAAAGTATCCCGGCTTCATAGCTGAATCTGCAACTGATTTGCCGGCGATGATGGTGGGCACAAACCACACATTATACTTTTTAAATAACATGATGTCTTCATCGTCCATAAAAGTTCCGTGTTCTATGGATGACACACCGGCGAGAATAGCCCTCCTGATCGCTTCCGCACCATGGGCATGTGCAGCCACTTTCATTCCATAATCTTTTGCTGTCTCAACAATCGCTCTGATTTCCTCTTCGGAAAATTGCGGACCTGATCCATCTTTCTCAAGGCTGAGTACACCCCCGGATGCGGTAATTTTTATCAGATCCGCTCCTTCCTTATAGCGTTCCCGAACGGCTTTGATGCATTCCTCCCTTCCGTTTGCCACCCCGTCAACAGGACCCGGATCTCCCATCAGATCTTTTCTGTAACCAACCGTTGGATCACCATGACCTCCTGTTGACGAGATAATTTTGCCAGCAGTATATATCCGCGGACCGACCACAATTCCTTTTCGAATGGCATTTCG
>Ga0209167_10001912_pt1 | contig 11713 bp, 13 predicted proteins | sample Coa_R1_9_FD_187154 | JGI IMG/M metagenome (GOLD analysis project Ga0209167, IMG submission 187154) | Surface soil microbial communities from Centralia Pennsylvania, which are recovering from an underground coalmine fire - Coalmine... | ecosystem: Environmental > Terrestrial > Soil >...
TCGCGGCGGCCCCGGCCTGCTGGGCCGCCCCCTTTTTGACTTTCTCCGCGCCCTGGGAAACCTGCTCCGATACCTGCGTAATCTGATGGGAAGTGCCTTGAATCCGCTGGAGAATCCCCCTAAGGCCCAACGACATTTTCGAAAAGGCAGCCGCCAACACCCCCACCTCGTCCCTGGAGGGAACCCGAATGGTCCGGGTAAAATCTCCGGCGGAAATCTGCGTCGCCGCCTCCGTGATCTGCGTCAATGGCGCAACCAGGAGGCGTACGAAAAATAGCGATACACAAGCCCCGGCCAGGCCTAAGAGACCCAGCGCCGACACGGCGACCACCACGTGTTTTCTAAACTCTGCCTGAAGATCTTCAAGAGAGACTCCGAGGCGAACCACTCCAATTCTTTCTTCCTGAACGGAATCCGAAGAATGCTCAGGCCCTGCTGAATTCGATAAGACGGGTACGACGACGTCGTAGTACTTATTGCGGTCGGAATCATATCTAAAAATCGCGGCATCGGGGCTCTTGAGCGCCTGCTTGGTAAGCGGATCTTCCAAAATCGAGCCAATCTGATTTTCATCCGAATCGCTGATCACCCTTCCTCCTTTATCCAGAAGGAGGGCATAAGCGATTGAGGGCTCCCGAACCGCTCCCTTGATGATCGGACCCAGTACGGATGCGTCCCCCTTTGAGAGGGCTCTGTGGCTCTGGGCGGCGATGTTTTGAGCGACTGCCAGGGCCCTCGCCTGCAGGCCCTTTTCGGAAGACTGTTCAACATCGATGAGGAGAATGATGACCAGAATGGACCCGATGACCACAAAAAGCGGATTCACAATACACATGAACTTGAAGGTCAGGCCCAGCTGCGAGCCCCCGTCGGGAGGCGTTCCTGACCCGATGATATCCGCTCTCGTGACCAACGTGGGTTTTTCCTAGATGAGGATCTCCCGGCGATTCAGAAATGGGCCCTCGGGGTCTCAGGGCCATTCGCGAATCCTAAAGTTCCTCTGCCGTTCAGATGGAAGATGAATGAGGCTGCCCGACCGAACTGTGGCCGGATGCTCTCTTGTTAAAGAATGAACTTAACAACACCAATCCCAGGATCGCGCCGGTTGCAATCCCGATCATCACGGCAAGCCAGGTGTTTCCCGCTGTGGCTTCAGGCCCGTGCAGAGCGACCGCGGAATCGAGGGGCGAAACACTCGTCGCCGCCTGTCCCGTAAAGTGCATCCCGACGATCGCACCCCCCATGACCATCGCGCTCACAAATTTCTGCAAGGTTCCGATCCCTCCCGTCTCGGACCGCAGATGAAACGCCAGCCAGAGGGCGACCAATGAAATGACAAACGCCACAAAAACCGAAAGTCCGATGAGCGCTGGATTATATGAAATCATCCCTTCCATTCGCATCGCCGAGACACCCGTATAATGCATCGCGGCGATCCCTGGACCCATGATTAAACCGCCGACGATGAGCGGGGTTATCCCCATCGACTCGCGACTCACGACAAAAAGGGCAATCCAGGAAACGATGATCGCCGGAATCATCGAGATGAGCGTCATCGGGACGTCATAGCTGACCGGAATCGGCAAAATGAAAGCCAGCGCAGCAATAAAGTGCATCGACCAGATCCCCACCCCCATAGCAATCGCCCCGCCGACGAGCCACAGTGTCCTGGTGCCCCCCTTCGAACTCGTGACCCTTCCGGCCAGGTCGAGCGCGGTGAAGGAAGCCACCGAGGCAACCAGATAGGAAAGGACCACCAAACGCATATCGTACGTGCTGGTCAGTGTGATGAAGGCATTTTCACCCTTCATGATTGTACCTCCCATTTTCGGGCTCGACGCGAGCCCGTTTTGTTTATCGATGAAGATACCACAGCCCGATGTTCTGTCAAGAAACCCGGAATCCCCCGGCGGGGCCGACTCTCGGTTTTTGCCGATCCCGGCAAAAGCGGTCGTGACGGCTTTTCCCTGTCATCTGAATGAATGGTCCTCCTCCCGAAATCGCCTCATCGGCCTGGAGAGAGGAGCCGCCATGCGTTTTCAAAATCCAACGTCTGTACGGTTTTGTCCATCTGGCCGTCGAGCTGCGGGGCGCGCGCCATCCCGTCTGGAACTTTGACAAGCGACCCCGAATCCCGTAAGATGACCCCTTCGGTTCTGGCCGACAACCTTACATGGAGGGCTGTGGCGTGGTCGCTCGTTTTGCGCCTCGGACCGGGGGTCTTTGGTTAGCGATGGCGTTGACCCTCGCGTTGCTACCAGTATCCACCCGACCCGCCGGCGCGGTATTAAAAAAACTCGACCGCGACCGGGACCGTTTGACCGGTCCGGTCAAAACCGTCCAGATCGAAATCGCGAAGGTGACCAGCCGTGCGGGGGTTCTGCAGGAGAACTACCGTATTCCATGGCTTTCGATGACCTACGATCCGAGAGGAGACAAGATTGAGGAAAACCAGCTCTACTCCGACAGCCATCTGAACTTCAAATCGGTGTTTGCTTTCGACGCGGAAGGCCTTCCCAAAGAGGGCGCGGAGTACGACCACAACGGAACACTGGAGTTCAGCTGGGTTTACACCGTGGACGCCGCGAAAAACAGGATCGAGGAGAACCGTTTCTACGCGGAGAAGAAAGGACTCTTTTCCAGATCAACCTACCTCTATGATGAGAGCGGGAATCTGATCGAGGAGACGCGATATCACGTCGACAGCACAAATGATTTCAAGTGGACCTATCGCTACGACGCGGCCGGAAATAAGGTTGAGGAGACCTTTTTCGTGGTCAACACGAAGGGCCTTTCGGGCGCCGGAAAAAGCGTCATCGATTCGAAAACGATCTTTCGATACGATTCAAAAGGGAGTCTGATCGAAGAAACGCGATTCGACCCCTCGGGTTCCGTCCGGTCAAAGAAGCTTTACACCTATGAATTTGATCAGGCCGGAAACTGGGTCAAACAGATTGCCCGAGAGCTCGCCGCCTCCAGCGGGTCCCTTCCGGAACCGACTGAAGTCACTTACCGGGTCATCACATATTACTAACGATTTCTACTCGCCCAGATACTCGTTGATGCCGCCGAAGGTGCCGAACCATTTGTGACCGCGGCTGTCAATCGCAATCGCATAAGTCGGACCGATCCCGTCCCTCTCGGTGAAGTTTAAAAATCGCTTTCCGTCGAATCGGCTGATCCCTCCGTCGGTTCCGATCCATAAGAACCCTTGAGGGTCGACCTTGAGCGCATGGACCACGTTTCCCGCCAGACCCTCCTGGGTCGTAAACGTCTTCCACTGCTTTCCATCAAAACGGGAGAGACCTCCGCCTAACGTCCCAACCCAAACGCGATTCTGCAGATCCACCGCTGAGGAGACCACGTAATTCGGGTTGTACTCTAGCGGCTTTTGCGGACCCAGATGGTGGGTCGGCATATATTGGAGGGCTTGAACCTCCGGAGGTTTGACCTTTCCTGGGTCTGCCCCAATACCTTCCTTGTGCGTCCAGCTCTTCCAATGGCGGCCGTCGAAACGGGTGACCCCCCCCTCGGTCCCGAACCAGAGGGCTCCGTCACGGTCTTGCGTCAGGGTGTAAACCCACTTGTCCACCAAACCGTCCTCGGTCGTGTACGTCGTGAACCCGTTTCCATCCAGCCGGCTGACACCCTTCCAGGTGGCGATCCACATGCGCCCGTTCGGCTCAAACAAAACCCCATAGACCCAGAGATCTCCCAATCCTTCGCCCCGCCGGTAACTGGCCCAAGCGCTCCCGTAGGTAAGGATTGAACCGCTCCCATAGGGAGTATAGACGGTCCAGTCCTTTCCATCGAATCGGTTCAATCCCCCGCCGTAGGTCCCCACCCACTTGTTTCTCTTCCCGTCAATCTCGATGGTGTGGACCGTGTTGGACAGGAGGCCGTCCTTGGTCGTATAGACTTTCTGCTCCCCCCGGAGGGTGTCGTACTTCAGCACGCCGTTGTGGGTCCCCGCCCAGAGAATATCTCCGTCAAAGGCCAATGATTCGACGATCGTGAAGAGGCCGTAATGGTTCCAAAGGCTCCCCGGATTCGCGACCGGCTCATTGACCGCCTGGGCGGGCCTGATTAGAAAAATAAATCCCCAAAAAAAGAAAGAAATCAGTCGCCGTACCCGCATCGTTGTGCCTCACGGATCTTGATGATCAAGGTACAAGACGCCGCCGCTTGAGCGCCGGCAAAAATTAACAGCAATTCGGGGAACAGTCAAGAGTAAGAAGGGGTGGGGACCCGATCCAACCGATCGTCGGTATCGCCCCTTCGGACGGTCGGGTTCGCCGGTCCGGCTTCGGGTGGACCGATCGGCGCTCCCAGGACCGCAGCTTCAGCCAAAAGAGTCACCCCCGCGATCACCGCCGGGCTCAAGCTACCTAGGGGTTGACTCTGAATTCTCAAAAGAGGTATCTTTTCTCTTTCGGCCGCGTGATTTGGAACGTTCGGCTCACACCGGTGGTTCGCGACCAAAGAAGGAGGATGAAAGGGGGATGAATAGATGACGTGGGCGGTGTTGGAACTTTTCTTTCGATGGGGTCACTTCCTTGCAGGAATAACATGGATCGGGCTGTTGTATTATTTCAATTTTGTGCAAGGCGCCTATTTTAAGGCGATTTCCGCCGAGGCCAAGGCAGAGGCCTTTAAACATCTCGTGCCGCGTGCCCTGGCTTACTTCCGATATGCCGCGCTCCTGACCTGGCTGTTCGGTCTATTGCTCCTGGGTGCACAGGGACGGCTGGGAAGCGCATTTATGTTTCAGGGGGAGGCGGCCGTCATCGGGATGGGGGCTTGGCTCGGAACCATTATGCTTTTTAACGTCTGGCATGTGATTTGGCCAAATCAGAAGAAGGTAATCGGTCTGGCCCCGGCCACGGCGCCCGAAAAAACACGCGCGGCCCGCATCGCGTTTCTGGCCTCCCGTACGAACACGATGCTCTCGATTCCGATGCTCTTTTTCATGGCGAGTTCCAGCCATGCCCCCAACGCCCTCTTCGGAAGATAGAGCTTCGTCCATTCGGGATTAAACGTTAAAGCGGATGGAGAGTCGATGGCGGGAGATTCAGTCGCCCCTTTCAGGGAAAGGGGCGACCGAGGAACACAAAACTTTTCAACAGGTTTATGTTCCCAAATTGAGCTGAAGGTCAGGGCGATTGGTCGATCCAAGGTGTCCCGCCCAGAGCCCACCGATCAATGATAAAAGCGCCGTTAGGAAAAACCACCAAGCCACGGCGCTTGCCACTTTGGTCGCGGTCTCCGCCGGGAGCCGGTCCACCATCCGTTCGGCCTGTTCGCGCGTGAGATTCCCCGCTTGCATCAGAGCAGCGACATTCCTTTCCCTGACATCTCCCCTCAGGTCGCCGGCGGCTGACCCGCCCCGTCCGGGGTTCATCCTGGACGTCCTTTCCATGCTGAGGACCGTCGATTCCGTCTGGACATCCAGTCCGGCCAATCGACCCATGAGGCCGCGTGTCGTTCCGACCCCGGTGGCCATCATCGTGGTTGAAAGTGCGAATGAGAGACCCCAGACGAGGGCTCCCTGAAGAAGACCGTAATCCTTCGCCGGCGCAAATGAATAACGAGCAGCGACCCAGGCCCCGACGAAGATGCTGACAAACGTCATGATCAGCGTCCAAAGAGCCGCACCCACTCCAAAGGCCGTCGCGTTGACGCCGGTGAACGGATTGATCACCGTCAAGCCGATCGCAGCCCCGAAGGAATTTAAAAGAATCTGGAGCCCTGTGGCGATAACAAACCCCCCGATCGCGGCCCCCCAACTGATCGGATTTCGGAGAGGTTCTCGAATAGACCTCTCATGGATCATTTCCATTTTGACCCTCCTTTGGCCTTAAGGTTGCTCAGAACCTGGTATGGTTAGGAATGGCAAGCGAGATGCCAGGACTAACGGCCCGCTTTCTCTAAGGTTTTTTATACTCGATTTGGGTACTTTAACGTAATCGTGAAAGGAGGGCACAACCCCTCCGGAGCACCGCAGCATTTTTGCACGCGCAGGATCTCCCGCCACGGGGCGAAGGGTTGCCGGTCGAGAAGGAGACCGGGGGCTTAATCGCTTCGGTCCGCCCTCCGAGCCGCAATACAGTGCGTCAATCGACGAGCTCCCTCAACCAACGGGTATAACGGAATATAAGAACGGGGGGTCCCGGCAATTTTTACCCCCCGATCGATGGGTCTACTCCCGTTGGCGGACCGGTTACTCCCCGGAAGGTGGAGTTGCCTTCAGGGTTTCATCTCCTCTAGCATAGAAAAGGCAATGAGAATATTAGCATCGAAAAGCGGAGGACCCGATATGAAAGCGACGGATATACTTCGGAACGACCATCAAAAAATCAGAGATATTCTCGATGAATTAAAAAGCGAGCCCGAACGCAGTGAAGCTGTGCTTGCAGAGATTCGGGATAGCCTGAAGGCCCACACCGAATGCGAGGAGCAGATTTTTTATCCGGCCATGAAAAAGGTCAATGCCGAACAGGTCCGCAAGAATCTCCAGGAGCACGACGGGATCGAGACCGCGCTCAACGAGTTGATGGAAAGCGACCCGGAGTCGATGGAGACTTATGACGATTTCCTCGACAACCTCGAGGAAAAGGTTCTCGAACATGTCGAGGAAGAGGAGGGTACGTTCTTTCCGGAGGCCGAAGAACAGATCGGCTCTCGATTGGAAGAACTGGGCTCCCAGATTGAACGGTTCAAGGAAGAATTAAAAGCCAAGAAATATCCGAAGGCCGCCTGAAGTCCAGGGGGTCGGAGAATATCGAAGCGCAACGAGCGACGCCGGAAGTTCCGGGGATGGGCCTGGCTTCCGATCGGTGAGCCAGGCCCATCCCCGGGAAATAAACTGCAGGAAGGCCCCGCCGCTGGGTCGGCGGAGGTCAGACCTTGCTTTTTAACTTCGAATCGTTGGCCTTAATGAAAGCGCGAATCTCCTCCGTCATCTCCAGAAGCTTGGTCCATTGCTCTTTATAAAGCGTCACCGGAAAGCGGCCGAGGCCGTAGACTGAAAGACCGCCCTTCTCGCTGATTTTGAGGGTCAGACCTTTTGATGTGGCCTTCTTCAGGGCTTCATTTTCGGCTCGCAGTCTCTCGACCTCCGCCTTCATACCCTCATCAGACATGCTCGTCTCCTTTTCGATCTTCACCCCACGTCGACGATGGGATCTGAACTGTTTCTCCTGTTTTGAAACCCGCTGACGGGCATTCAAGGGACCAGGCCCGTGTCCGGTCCCGTCACGGATCCGATCAAAACTCCGGTCCTCGTTCACTCGGCAGAAAAGAGTACCATAACTGCCCCAACGTGCCAATGAGGCCCCGCCCGTCACGTTCGTTTGGAGATGCGAAAAACCTCAGAAAACGCTTTTATCGCGACGCGCCACGAAGCCCGGCGTTTCAGACCGGGCACCCGCGATCCTTATCGCCGCTTCGCGGCCATACGCATTTCCCGCTTGGGTCTCAACGTGATGAGGGGGAGAAGCTCTACCGGGTGGCCCTGGACCCTTTGAAGGCTCCACCGCTGCGCGAACGCCGCCAGAACCAGGACTCCCTCCATCCAGGCAAACGATTCCCCGATGCACATGCGGGGGCCCGCACCGAAGGGAAAGTAGGAGAACTTTGGCCGGGCCGATTTCGCCTCCGAGGTCCATCGTTCAGGATCAAACCGTGCGGGATCGGGAAAGAAGCGTGAATCGTGATGCACCACAAACTGGCTCATCAGAAAAATCGTCCGCGCCGGAAGATCATACTCTCCGATTCGGTAATCCTGGACGGCCCGGTAGCCGACCACCCAAGCCGGTGGATAGAGCCGCATCGATTCCGCCAAGACCCTTTCGGTGTAACCGAGATTCGGAAGATCGTCAACGGTGGGAATCCGCCCGCCGAGGACTCGATCGACCTCCTGCTGAAGGCGCAATTCGATATCCGGGTGCTGCGACAGGAGATACCATGTCCAAGTCAGGGCGTTCGCTGTGGTCTCGTGCCCCGCGAGAAAAATCGTCATTCCCTCATCCCGTAGCTGCACATCGCTCATCCCTCCGGTCCCCTCGTCGTCGCGCGCATGGAGCAGCATCGAAAGCAGGTCGACACTCTTCTCCGTTCCTTTTCGCCGTTCCGAGATCATCCGATAAATCGTCTCATCGAGCCGCCTTTTTGCCTTTTGAAAACGGATCGTGCTCGGAACGGGGAGCTTGGCCAGGAGATCGGCGAAAGGAAGATTGAAACGGTTGAAAAAATCGACCACGACTGAAAGCGCCTCAGCGATTTCCGGCGCCTCCGATTCCACATCGGCATCAAATAGTGTCTTCGCTGCAATTGCCAGGGTCAGCTTCATCATTTCCCCATGGACGTCGAAGTGCACGCCCTCCTCCCACTGCTCCCGCATACGCACGGAGTATTGGACGATCACCTCTCCGTATGCCGCGATTCGAGCACGATGGAAAGCGGGCTGAGCGATCCGTCGCTGACGGCGGTGGAAATCCCCCTCGCTCGTCAGGAGGCCCTCCCCCAAAAGCCGCTTTGCCCACTGAAGCATCTTCCCCTTCGTGAAGTTTCGGTGATCGATCGTCAATACCGTCTTGATGTGGTCCGGATGACTCAACAAGACCACGCCCTGAGAGCCCAGCTTAAAGTAAGCGATATCGCCATGTCTGCGCGCGAGGCGGACCATAAAGCCGACCGGGTCGCGGCGATAATCGAGCAGATGGCCCACGAGCGGCTTTGCGGGTGGTCCCGGCGGGAGGTTATACCGATGAGCCGACATGGGCCGAGGATACCTCAATCCGCTTCTAATCTCAAGTGGACGAAAGGAGACAAAGCACTGAGGCCTGATCAGGCTGTTCACCTCCAGTACCGGGAATCGGCCCTCGTCGACCCCTGACAGGCGGGCCGAAGCGATCAGCCGAGGCGGGACATGGGGGCCACTGGCTATGGATCGAAGCGGTTTCGAAGCACAACCGCCGGAACGATTAAGATCCGGGAGGAAACTGAAAGCTCGAAGGAATCTCCTGGGGGGACGGGCCATAGATAATCGCTATTTCTTGGTGGGGTTCAAGTTTAAGTTCGCGGGGATCGCCTGCCACGGGCCGACCATTGCTGAAGACATTCAACGGGGTACCTTCCTGAGCGCAATAACCGCCGATGCAGTCTCGCGTCAGTCTGACGCCCCAAATGTCGAAAAACTGGCCCAGCGTATACGGTTGAACAGTCGGAGACTCGATATGGATGATCCCGGAACCGTCATGAGTATGGATCGGGGAGATAAATCCCTCGATCCCGTTGACGCCGATCGACGCGGGGACCCCGACCGAACTCCCATTCACAAAGATATCCAGATGCTGATGAAGATGGAGGGCGCTCCCCTCCCTCGTCAGCGCAGGGAGGCCCAGGAGAGTGAGTCTCTCTCTCAGCCTGGCAATATCCGGGGGCCAAGGAGCGGGCGACACCTGCAGGCCCGGCAGGGCCTCTGCTCCGTTCGACACCGGGCTCTCGGAGCTACGACTTGCGTACCAGAGAGCTCCGACAATGATCAGCACGAGGCCGCTGATGACATAATAGGGGACTTTGCTCACCTTCTTCTTCTGCCTGCGAGCCGCCAAGACCGTCTACTTCCTTTCCGTCGTCGGAGGGCTCTTTTGGTTCCTGAGCCTGGAATCAGAGAGGTCCAAGGATGGAAACCGCGAAGAGGATCGCCGGATTTAAATCCGTCATCCCTCCTTGCTTTTCAGGACCTCTCCTATTATAATCCAAAAATGGGAACTCACAAAATGGGTTGTAAGCTTATCGTTATAACCTCATCACGTAGGGATTCACAAATTGCGTCCTCGAACTTTTACCGACAGCAGCTCAACCGATCAATCCCCAGCGCCGGGCTGCGGACGGAAGAACCATTAGAAGCCGTTTCGGAGAGATTATGGTGATGATCCTGTCCAGCAACCCTTTCCCATTTTTGGTGTCCGCCACCCAGGCCTGCGCGATGTCGAGACCCAAACAGGGCGTGATCACCTCCGGTCTGCTTTCTGCCGAATCCTAATCTTCTCGTCCAGCCCACGGAAGGCGCGCCGAATCGCACCAGGCGTCCTCACGGTAGCAAATACGTCCGCGGTGTCGATGCGTTTCTGAACGAGATCCGCAGAACCCGTTAAGAGCCAAAAACAAGCAAGGGAGACCGCCGGTAACGATCGGCGGAATTTCAAATCCCGTCTCTTGGAAGGCCTTACCATGTTGACCCAGACTGATTTTGAGCAGCTGATCAGAAGTTACAACGAAGACTATGTTTACCTGCTGATCCGGGCAAGTCAACAGAGTTATGAGTGTCTCATCTCTTCTTTTATGATGCTTAAAGATCTCTATAACGTCATCGTCAAGCTTCAGGACTCCGGAAAGTATCTTTTCCGAATCCTTCCCTATCCTTTATCTTTCCGGGCGAATGATGAACTGCTGAAGAAGATGGGTTTTAGTCCCGAAGGTATCGACAAAATTTACGGCTTTCTCGATTTCGTCAAAAACACTCAAGGACAGGAATTCGAAGAATGCTTGGAAGGAAGCGTCTTCAACCTCTGCAAAGCTCATCCCGGAGATCAACCATGGCGAACGAAAAGCTCAGCAGATTAATTGAGAAAAAAAGAGAAGATCTGACCCAAAATTGGATGCGAATGGTCCGAAGCGACTCCCGCATCGACTCGGATGACCTTCTTACCCGCTCGGAACTTCGCGACCATGTCCCCGCCATCCTGGAAGAGATCTGCGACCTGCTCCTGGCCGACGAGACGCCCACCCCTACCAACACATTGGAAGGGCGTGTAAAAGTATTTCTGCGGATCCAGCAAGGTTATCGGGGACTCGACCTCGCACGTGAGGTTTGCTTGCTGAGAACATCGGTCCTCGATTTCCTGGCGGAACAGTGTTCCACCCCTGACTTTAATGCAGACCTCAAAACGTATCACTCGAGCGCTCGAATTATCGACCGTTATTTTGATGAGGTCCTCTGTAACGCAATCTCGGTCTATAGCGAGACGGCTGACCGGCCCCCATCGAATGACCTCCTGGATTCTTAAATCGAGGAACGGTTCGGCCGGGAACTCCTGAGGTCCAAGGTGCCGCGGCTTGGTAATACCAACCCGATCGGGCCAGCCCCAAAAGCTCGCATTGCCACTTCAGACCCAATGTCCCCTTGTGGGGATCGACCCAGAGCCATCGCTCCTCCGCGCTCAGAGACCGAGCTTTTTTTTAAGCCAGTCATTCTCCACCTCGATTTCTCCGATCTTGCCATAGAGCTTCTCGATCAGAGCTTCCTGTTCCTTCTCTTTATGAGTGGGAACCTCTCCCTTCTGCAAAAAGCCGCGCCAACCCTTGCGTCACCGCCTTCTTCCATAACCCGATCTGGATCGGATGAACGCCAAATTCGGACGCCAGTTCGGAAGTCGTCAGGTCCTCCCTCAATGCCGCCAAAACGACTTTTGCCTTGAATTCGTTCGTGTGATTCTTCTTAATCCCCATATTGGCTCCTCCTGGTCCAACCAGTCTAAGTCAGACAGATTTTCGTGTCCAGTTTTTGGGGTCCACTATACGGTGTGTTTCCGGCAAGGATGCGCAAGTGGGCGATGGACGGAGTGTTTACCGAGCCGGGAGGGCTGACGGGGGGAGCGCGGCGGTGTAATTCCAGGGCAGCCAGCTCTGGGGATTGCGAAAGACTTCT
>Ga0209167_10001914_pt1 | contig 11710 bp, 10 predicted proteins | sample Coa_R1_9_FD_187154 | JGI IMG/M metagenome (GOLD analysis project Ga0209167, IMG submission 187154) | Surface soil microbial communities from Centralia Pennsylvania, which are recovering from an underground coalmine fire - Coalmine... | ecosystem: Environmental > Terrestrial > Soil >...
ACCACCCACGTTGGAAGCCTGCCGCGCCCGCAGGATGTGGTCGATTTTCTGTTCGCCCAGGACCGCGGCGAGGCCTACGACCACGGCCAGTTCGAGGAAACCATGAAGCACGGCGTAGCCGGAGCCATCGCCCACCAGGTGGAATCCGGCATCGACATCGTCAGTGACGGCGAGATGAGCAAGATCAGTTACGCCACCTACATCCGCCATCGCCTGACGGGGTTTGAGGGCGATTCCTCGCGGCCCACGCCTTCCGATATCGACGCGATTCCGGCGTATCGCGACAAGCTGGTGAAGGAAGGCCACTCGGCCACTTATAAGCGCCCGGTCTGCAAGGGCCCGGTTGCCGTCAAGGATCTTTCCGCGCTACGCGCCGACATCGCCCGCATGAAGGCCGCGATCGCGCATGCCAAGGTGGAGGAGGGCTTCATGAATGCGGTTTCGCCCGGCACCATCGCCGTGTTCCAGCCCAACGAATACTATCCTTCGCACGAAGCTTACATGGAGGCGCTCGCCTCAGCGATGCGCGAGGAGTACGAGACCATCGTCAACAGCGGTCTGTTGTTGCAGCTCGACTGCCCGGATCTGGCGATGGGCCGCCACTCACGATTCAAGAACCTCACCGACGAGGAGTTCCTTAGAGGCGCGGAGATCCAGGTGGACGCGCTCAACCACGCGTTGGCCAACGTGCCCGCCGACCGCGTCCGCATGCACATCTGCTGGGGCAACTATGAGGGCCCGCACAATCACGATCTGCCGCTGACCGCCGTTCTGCCGCTGCTGTTCCGCGCCAAGCCGATGGCGCTGCTGATCGAGGGCGCCAATCCTCGTCACGAGCACGAATGGGAAACCTGGGCCACACACAAACTTCCCGATGGCAAACTGCTGGTTCCAGGCATTCTCGATTCGAGCTGCAATTTCGTCGAGCATCCCGAATTAGTGGCCCAGCGCATCCTGCGGTACGCCGCGCTGCTGGGACGCGAGCGCGTAATCGCCGGCACCGATTGCGGCTTCGGTACCTTCGCCGGCTTCGGCCCCGTGCATCCCGACATCACCTGGATGAAACTGAAGGCGCTTTCCGAAGGCGCTGAGCTGGCCAGTAAGAAGCTGTGGGGACGCGCCGGCTCGGCGAATTGATTAAGGACGGGTTCCATCTAGCTTTTATGGACGACCTCGAACGAATACCCGTCCGGGTCAAATACATCGGCGGCATAGTATCCCGGATAGTATTCGAGTCTTGCCCGCGGTGAAATATTGTCCCTGGCGCCAGCGGATATTGCCGCCCTATAGAATTCATCTACCTTGCCATTGTTCTCGGCCATGAACCCCCAGTGAATAGACGCTGGATCAGGCTTCCCTTGCTTGATCCAGAAGAAAGCCCTCGTGCCATCGCCAAATCCCCAAAGATCGGGATGATCGCCTTCGCCCTTGTAGGGTAAGAAGAACTTGATATTAAGAGGCTTCAAGGCCGCCTCATAGAACGCCAACGAACGTTCGACACTGCTGACAGTCAGAATGATGTGGTCGAGCATTGTTCCCCTCCCGTTCTTCAAAGCCTACCCTGCTGAATCAGGCTCGTCTGGATCGCCGAGATCCTGGCCTCCGCTTCTCGCAGCGCCTGGGCGCTTGTGTGCACGGAATGGGAGCCCAGGACAAGGTCATAATCATGCGGGATCGCCGAGCCTAGTACGAACTCTGTATCGGATTCGGCCTCGAATTCGATCGCGGCGTTCGAAGGCCTGAAGGCCACCAGCTCGCCCTGTTGCAACTCGTCGGGCACGAAAACTGAGCCCCTTCCGACCGCGGTCCAGAGCACAGTGTGCTCAGCGGGCGCCTGGTAGGTCCAGTGTTCTCCGGCTTTCAAACGCACCGCGAGGTAATTCATAGGTGAAGGAGTTTTGATCGCACTTGCCGCAGTTCCGTAGCTACCGAGTAGGACACGCGCTGGCCCGTCGTGGGGAATGACGTCTGGCGCCAGGTAGATGCTCTCGGATGGCCCCAGCTCAAGCTCGGGTGGCAAGGCGATCCAAAGCTGAAAGCCACGTGTCCGTCCCGGTTCGCCGGCGCCACCGCCATGCCAGACTCCGCCTCCGGCCCGCATCCATTCAAGACCGCCGGCGCGCAACAATCCCGTCGCTCCGTTCGTGTCTTCATAGCGGACGCTACCCTCGGCAACGTAGGTAAGGGTTGCGATGCCGGAGTGTGGATGAAGCCCGAAACCAGAGAATGGTCTCCCCTGATTATCGATCAGGTCGAGAAATACGAAGGGTTTCAGCAGACGGCCAAAGTCGGACGGCGACATGAGGCGCGTGATGGGACCGTGAGTCTGTCCGAGAGTCCGTCTGGCGATGCGAGCAACTGTTGTATCTTGGGATTTCACATCAAACATTGGTTTGTCCTTTCTAAACTCGGTTATCAGGGGCGGCTCCGGCCGCAAATAGTCCCAGCTTTTTCAGAAGGACGTGAAGCTGACGTTTTTCGGTCGCCTTCAAAACGGCCATCGCCGATTCAAGTTCTGCGGCGTGCCGGCTGAAGGCTCTTTCCACGATCTGCCTTCCTTCCGGAGTCAACTTCAACACCTTCGCGCGCCTGTCACCCGACGCCGGGGTCCGCATGATCAGGCCCTTGTTCTCCAATCTATCGACGGCAGCGGTCATCGAGCCGACGGCCAGCGGCACCTTGCCCTGGATTTCCGTAATCGTCAGCGGACCCTTATGCAAAAGAGCTTCGAGCGCCGCGAAATCCGTCAGGCCCAGTCCTGCTTCCTCAATGCTCCGTTCCGCAATTTGGTTGAGCGCGCGATGACACCTCGAAAGCACCAGCCACAGGCGAGGCGCGTCAACCTGAGCCTTGCTGCTCATGAGCGGACCAGCTCTGGTTGCCGCGCGTGCGAAGCCGTCGCGATCGCGCGATCAACCGAAACCGCACCCGCGCCCCGGATTATGAGGAACGCGGTGATTGCGAGCACGAGCAGGTGATACTCAAAACCCTCACCCTTTTGCGTGCCGGTCCAATTCATGAAGAATCCGAACGACCTATGCACCATCGCGATGGCGACCACCATATTCATCGCAATCCCGAACGCTGCGATTCGGGTGAGGAATCCCAGAATTAATCCCAGGCCGCCAAAGAACTCGGCGGCGATCGCGAGGAAGCCTAACGCGGCGGGAATATGCAAGTACCCGGTAAAAAGGCCCATGGATCCAGAGAAACCGGGACCTCCAAACCACCCCAGCATCTTCTGTGCGCCATGCGCGAAAAAGACAACGCCAAGCACCAGCCTTAAAGTGGCGGTCGCCGCGCTATCGTCCGTGGCAAGTAATCTGCGAAGCATCTGCAAACTCCTTTTCTGGTCGAAACCTGACAAGTCGGGAGGCGGTCACCGACGGCCACCCTGCTACTGAGATGCACTATCCTTACCTAAGGATTCTTTATTTCAGGTCTTTGTCGTCTGCGGACTCATGCAGGCTCCCTGACCGTCACGGCTCGGAACGCGATATCCTGAGCGGCATATCAGATGAGTGAAACGTTCGCAGGCAAAGTAGCGCTCATCACCGGCGCAAGCTCGGGGATCGGACGCGCCACGGCTCTTGCCTTCGCCGCGGAAGGAGCGCGCGTCGTGCTGGGTGCGCGGCGTATCGGCGAAGGCCGGGAAACCGTCCGACTGATCCAGCAGCACGGCGGCGAAGCCCACTTCGTCGAGACCGACGTCTCCGTGCCTGACCAGGTCGACGCGTTGGTGCAAGCCGCGGTGAACCGCTGGCATCGTCTCGACTTCGCGGTCAACAACGCCGGCATCGAGGGCACGCCTTTCGTTAAGGTCACGGACTATTCCATCGACGTCTGGGATCAAGTCGTCGACGTCAACCTCAAGGGCGTGTTCCTCTCGATGAAATACGAAGTGCCCGAGTTGCTCAAACAACCCGGTAGCGCCATCGTCAATGTCTCGTCGATAGCAGGATTGATCGGCGGCTTCGGCGGCGCAGCGTATCACGCGAGCAAGCATGGCGTGATCGGACTCACCAAGACGGTGGCGATGGAGTACGCGGCCAAGGGACTGCGCGTCAACGCGGTCTGTCCCGCGGTGATCCGCACGCCCATGGCGGATCGATTCTTTAAGGATATGGACAGCGCCGCCGTCGACAACTTCCATCCCATCGGCCGCACCGGAACTCCCCAAGAAGCCGCCGACGCCATCTTGTGGCTGTGCTCACCGCAATCCACTTTCGTGACAGGGATCGCGCTGCCGGTGGATGGCGGAATGACCGCGCGCTGATTTTCAAGCGTTGATTTTCACACCCGTCGCGAGAACTTTTTCTCTCCGCCGGGGTTTCAAAAAACAAGGCCGGACGAAGCCAAGAAAATCGACTGGCCCATCTCAGCAATTCTCGCCAAGGAGTGAATACCATGTTTCAATTCGCACGGAAGATGTGTGTCTTTACGCTGGCCGCCGCGGGAGTTTTCGCGCAGGCCGTCCCAACACTGCCGGAAGTGGTGCACACCACCGGCATGATCGGCCTGGCCGAAGGACAGACGGCGCGCCTGAATGTCCTGAATCCAGGCGTCCTTGCGCCCGCGGTAGGCGTGATCTGCACCGCGAACCTGGCCTTTGTGGATGACACCGGCAAGGTTCTCAAGTCCACCAGTGTCAGCGTAATCCCGGGCCACTCGATGCCCTTCGATCTGTTCTCCGATGTCGACCTCAACCTCGGGCTGGACGTTCGCTCAGAGATCCGCGCGGTGATCACGATTCCTGGCGTGGTCCCGGCCGGCTCGGCAACCGCGCAACCCGCAGCCTGCACGCTGATTGGAACGCTGGAGATCTTCGATTCGCTGACCAAGCGGACGCAAGCCGTGCTGGGTGGACTGCACGACGTCCCGTCCGTCGTGACGGTGCCGCCCCCGGCCTCTTCTAATTAGCGCAAAGAGGATGCTCGGCGATCTCCGACATCGTGAAGCGATCCGGCTGCCGCCACCGCACCAGATAGAACGTCTCGGTGGACACTCCGTGCAGCCGGATCCCGATCTGCCACAGTTCCGGATCGCTTGAACACCGGAGCGGAGGGTCGGGAAAGTCGCCCATGCCGTCGTCGCGGTGGAGCTTGCGGTGCCAGATTTCGAGCGCCGGCGATTCCGATCGCGGGGCGCTGTCTTTCCACGGCGCGCTCAACCATTCTTCGACAAAATCGCGAGGCGTGGGCGCGATGGGGTCAACTTGGTTGACGATGTTCCCGCGCACTTCGAAATGGCGCACGGCCTGATGACTCGATCCGTAGCCGGTGCCGCCCGCGATGAACTCAATGCGCGCATCGTTCGGGGAGACGGTACCTTTCGCGGGCGGATAGTCGCCCGCGAAAATGGTTTCGGTGGCGTCGAGAAGCAGCTTCTGTTTCACCTTTGCCGCGGAGGCACCGATTCGCCACAACCGCGAGTAAAGCGGCTGATACGCGTCGGCACAGCTTGAGCGCGAACCCAGAGTGAGAACCAGCCGGCCTCCCTCGGCATCGGGCTCCGAGATCTGCACCGAGTAAATCGTCTGCGGGCGATAGCCGGTTTTGGTGTAAACGTCCTGCTCGGTTTCGAAAACGCGCGTCCATCCCCTACCGTTCCATCGATAGGCGTAGGCGGAATCGTCATAGCCGCAACGAATGCCGACGCTGGTCTGGACGATAAGAAACTCACCCTCGCGGTGCAGCCGGACCGGATCGACGAAACCCAGCGCACTGCTGACGCAGCCGTCGGGGCAATGCAGCCCTGCCAGTGCATCTTGAAAATCGCGATTGATCGCGTCGTCATTAAATGCCGCGTCGAACTTCGCCAGCCGCCCCTCCACCCAATCGCGAAGCTGATGTTTCGCCACCGTAAGCACGGGCATCGCGCCGCGCGTATCGGCATTTTCGAGGCGATGCCGGTGCAGGGTTTCGAGCGTCGCCCGCAGCGCGGCCAAGGAACCGCCTGGGGAGTCGCTTTGAGCGGGCGCGGCTAACTGTGTGACGATGCACGACAACAATAAAGCGCCTGAAGCTCGCGTCAACACCTCTTTCAGTGTAAAGTGTAGAAACCGGTGTAGCGTTCGGGCTGCGATACCTTTGGCCCGGCGATTATGTCGTAACACTCATGCCCAAAGCCAAGGCTGCCTTTGCGGCGACGGCGCTGCTGGCGACGCACGCAATTCTGCGCGCCGCGGACCTCCCGTTCTCGCGAGGCCAGCTGCTGAACCCCTGGGAGATCCATCGTGAGCTCCGCGTGGTTGCGTCCGCGGCGCCAGCGGTCAAGGAATTCTTTCTGACATTTCTTGAATATCAGGACCTGGTGCTGTTCCATCCCACGCTCGGCTACTATTCGAGCGGGCGAGTCAGCTTCACGCAGGACTATCGAACCTTCCCGGACGCTTTGTCGCCGTACTTCGGACAAATGGTGGCCCAGCACATTTTTGACATGTGGGATGGCATGCGGAAAGCCGGAACTCTCACCGCCATCGAGCCGTTCACCATCGCGGAATTCGGTGCGGGTGACGGGGCGCTGGCCGAATCCATCCTGAACTACGCCGATCGCCGCGCCGCCGAAGGTTCCGGGGAAGGGTGGCGTGAATTCGTGCGCCAGACCGTGTACGCCTGCTACGACCGCTCCGCCGCATTGAGCGCGCAACAGAGCCAGCGCAACGCCCGCTTCGGGGCCCGCTTCGAAGCCCGGCAGGGCGACGCTACCGACCCAACCTCAACCATCGCCGCCGGAAGCTTGAAGGGAATCGTTCTATCGAACGAATTGCCCGACGCCTTCAGCGTCCACAAGGTCGTTCTGTCTCCCAGCGGTTCCGCGGAAGTGGCTTTCGTCGCACCGGCTTTATCCCGCGCCAACTGGAACAAGCTCGAAAAGGATCTGCCGGCGGCATTGCTCGATCGTCTCAAGAACGAAGACCGCACCATTCAATCCAGGCTCTTCGGCCGCAAGCGCGAGACCACCGTGTATCTGAGCCGCGCCGGATTCGTAGCGCTGCTGGAAGCGCTGGCATCCGGCCGGGATTACCAAGGCAAGCTGAACGCCATCGAATTCCACGAGATTTACGTTCCCATCGAAACCGTGCCGGAACTCGCGGAACACGTCCGCAAGTATATTCCTGCGTACGCGTATGAACTGGCTCGCGGTGACAAGGGCTTCGCCGCCTATATCAATTTGGGTGAAGGCCGCTTCATTCAAGGGGCCGGCCGCATTCTCAAAGCCGGCTATGTTATCACCATCGACTATGGCTCGAATTGGGACGGGGTCTCGCCCATCGAATTCGATCACCTCCGCACCTACGGCCCGGGGACTCGACGGGAGCGGCCCGATCCCTATCACTCGCCCACGCTCAACGACATCACCACCGACGTGAACTTCAGCCACGTGGTGGAAGAAGGCAGGCTCGCGGGACTGCGCCCCGTGTTCTTCGGATCACAGCACACTCTGCTGACGGGCACGCCGGTGCGTCTCAACGAGCCTCCGCCGGAGCGCGGCGAGCTTTTGGACGCTGATTTACAGGACTATCAGGCCTGGGTGCAGAGTTTCTTCACCTGGGACGTCTTCAAGGTCCTGGTGCAGCAGAAAGAGGCTACCGACGCGGCCTACGTGTTCCCAGATAGTCGAGCGGAGCCGCTCAGCGTGAGGCCAGAAGATCTCACCAGGGAGCAGCAGGCGACGGCTGGGGAGATCGAACGGAAGCTGCAGGAGCGCCTCGCTCCCTCCCGTCCGTAGCCGCTCTCCCCTTGCACTTCGACAGGACCTGCTGTACACTTCCCTCTTGTAGAAGTATTAGGGGAGGGACGCATGCACGATCGGCTGGATTTGCCGCAGGGCACGCTGGACCTGCTGATTCTGAAAACCGTGGCGCTCGAACCGCTGCACGGCTGGGCCATCTCGGAGCGGCTCCAGCAAATCTCGCGCGAAGCGGTGCAGGTGCAGCAAGGATCGTTATATCCGGCCCTGCACCGGCTGGAACGCCACGGCTGGATCAAAGCCCACTGGGCCGTCACCAGCAACAACCGGCGAGCCAAGTATTACGAGCTTACCCGGAGTGGCCGCAAGCAACTGGAAGCCGAGACGAGTGCCTGGCGCAAGCTGGCGACGGCCGTGGGCCACGTGCTGAATCTTGGATGAAAAGATGCGTAGCGACTTTCTCTACCGCCTTCGCGCGCTCTTCCGCCGCCGCGCCGTCGAAACCGAACTCGACGACGAGTTGCGCTTTCACCTGGAGCATCAAGCCGAGAAATACCGGCAAGCGGGGCTGCCTCCGGATGAAGCCGCCCGGCGTCTCAGGCTCGATTTCGGAGGTCCCGATCAGATCCGCGAAGAATGCCGCGATGCGCTCGGTATTAGACTGCTGCAGGACGGTGCGCAAGACCTCCGCTACGCGGTGCGGATGCTTCGGCGCAGCCCCGGATTCACGGCCGTCGCGGTGCTCTCGCTGGCCGTCGGCATCGGCGCGAACACGGCGATCTTCACGCTGATCGAATCGACGCTGCTGCGGCCGATCTCGGTGAAGCATCCTGAGCCGCTGCGGCTCCTGATGTGGCGGGAGCAAGATGGCGGCTGGACCGCGCCCAATCTGGGTTACGTCTCTCCAACTCTGGGAACAATCTACGAGCAGCGTATGAAGCCGGGCCAAGCCATCATGCATGCGGAATTCTCGCCTCCTTTGTATCAGACGTTTCGGCGAGATAACACCGTCTTCGACCCTCTCTTCGCCTTTAAGGAACTCGGCCGCGTAACGGCGGTTATGGACGGAAACGCCGAGCTGGTGAATTGTTTTCTGGTTTCGGCGGACTTCTATCGGGGAGTGGAGGTTTCGCCGGTCATGGGCCGCGCGATCGGCCCCGAGAACGACGTGCGGACACCGGAGGGCCGGGTCGCTGTGATCAGCTACGAATTTTGGACTCGAAGGTTTGCCCGCAGCCCTTCCGTGATCGGCAAGACCATCACCGTGAACGATGTTCCCCTGACCATCATCGGCGTGAATCCCGAATACTTCACGGGAATCGAGCCCGGCGCGAATTTCGAAATTTGGGCGCCGCTGAATCTTGGCTTGGCCGTTTCCGGACGTTCGTACCTGGATGAGGCGAGAGTGTGGCAGATACCGGTGATGGGCCGGCTAAAGCCCGGTGTTTCCAATGCGCGCGCGCAAAGCGAGATGGACGCGCTCTTTCAGGCACAAGTCGATGCCACGGGTACTCTCGTCGCCATGCTCAAAGACCCCGCAAAGCGCCCGCGGTTTATCCTTCAATCGGCTGCCCGAGGCATGGACTATCTCACGGACCGCTATGACCGGCCGTTTCTGGCGCTGCTCTCGCTGGCCGTTTTGGTGCTGTTGATCGCTTGCGCGAACGTCGCGAATCTGCTGCTGGCGAAATCCGCCGCGCGGCAGCGCGAGATCAGTTTGAGGCTGGCTTTGGGAGCCGGACGCTGGCGCATCGTACGCCAACTTTTGACGGAAGGCCTGCTGCTGGCATCGATGGCGGGTGTAGCCGGCGTGATCTTCGGCTATTGGACTCGCAACGGCATCCCGGCATTGCTCGCGACACCTTGGAAACCGAGCCCGTTTGACACCGCATTCGATCCGCGAGTGCTGCTTGCCGCCGTCGCGACGACGTTCGTTACGGGAGTTTTGTTCAGCCTCGCGCCGGTGTGGCAGTCGCGGCGGGTGGAGGTGAATGAAGCTTTGAAAGAAGGCGGCCGCGGCACCGTGAGCCTTTCGAAGTTGCGCATCGGACGGCTGTTGGTGGTGCTTCAAGTCGCGCTCTCCATATTGCTGTTGGCGGGCGCGGGGCTGTGCGTGAAGACCTTCACGAATCTGAGAAACACGCCTCTCGGCTTTCGACCCGAAGGGGTGTTGCTGTTCACGCTGGATCCGCCGCTCCTGCGTTACCCGGCGGAACAAATCGGAGCATTGCTCACACAGTTGCAGCAGCGTCTCGATGCGATTCCCGGCGTCCAATCCGCCACGTTTTCCGTCACACGCGCGGGTACGCGCGCTACCGACATCGGAAGCCGCTTCTTTGAGACCATGGGTATTCCGATTTTGTACGGCCGTTCGATCGATGAACACGACACCTTGAACGGACCACCGGCGGTGGTGGTGAACCAGGAATTCGGGCGCCAGTTTTTCCAGCAGGAGAATACGGTCGGCAAGACCTTCAAGGACTCCGGCAATGTGCTCCACCAGATCGTTGGAGTCTGCGCCGACTGGCGCTTCGAGCGCTTACGCGACCCGATTTACCCGACTTTTTACAGCGCCCTGCTCCAATCGATGCTCCAGGCGCCGCGCAACGGGCGTGTCAATTTCGAACTCAAGATCGCCGCCGCTGAAGCGAGTGTCGAAGCCAGCGTGGTCAAGCAAATTCGTCCGGTGGTACGCTCCCTTGATTCCGACCTGGCGGTCGCCGATGTGCGCACGGGAGTGCAGCAGATCGAGGACGGCCTCTCGCAGGAGCGGGTTCTGGCCGCGCTGGCGGCGGTCTTCGGCGGGCTGGCTCTGATCCTGGCCACAATCGGCGTCTATGGGGTGATGGCCTACGCGGTTGCGCGGCGGACCAATGAAATCGGCATCCGCGTGGCGCTGGGCGCGCAGCCCGGAGGCGTCGCCTGGATGGTCCTGCGTGAGACGCTGCTGCTCGCGGCCCTGGGAATTGGCATCGGAGTTCCAGCGGTGCTGGGTCTAAGCCCAATCGCCGACCACTTTCTCGCGCCAGGATGGACCGGCAGCTTTCTGTACGGTATGAAGCCCAACGATCCGTTCCCCATCGCCGTCGCCGTGCTGATGCTGGCCGCCGCGGGATTCATTGCCGGCTATTTTCCGGCTCGCCGGGCGGCGCGGGTTGACCCGATGACGGCACTCCGCCACGATTGAGGTTTCAATATATGGAGGTTGAACTACGAGACCGACACTGTTTCTGGCGATGACCGGACTTGCCGCGCTCGCGCAGAGTCCGCCGGCGTTCGATGTCGCATCGGTCAAACCCAGCGCCCCCGGCGTGCGGCCCACCAGCTCTTTGGGCCCCGGCGGACGGATGACGTATTCAGGTTTCGCGTTAAAGTCGCTGGTTCAAATCGCGTATGAGATTCCCGGTTTCTGGGTGTCGGGAGGACCGGCCTGGATCCAGGCCGACCGTTTTGACATCGCCGCCAAGGCTGACGACCCATCCGGTCAGGACACCGACCCTGCCTACAAAGCGAGAATGCTGCGGAGGCTTCAGGCACTGCTGGCGGATCGCTTTCAGCTCCAACTCAACCGCGAGACTAAAGAGTTTCCTGGCTATGTTCTGGTGGTCGCCAAGAGCGGCCCCAAGCTTCAGGAATCTTCGAGTGGCGACGCCGCCAGCGATGAGATCAAGCGCGCCGACGGCAGCCCCTACGAAGGGATTCAGATGAGCAACGGCGTTCGCGACCCGAGCGGCCGCTTCCTGGGCGGCGCCACCGCCAAGGCCCAGCGGGCCACCATGGCCATGTTTGCCGATATACTCACGCGCAATGAGGGCGTCCCGGTCGTCGACAAAACCGGCCTCTCGGGGAAATACACGTTCACCCTGGCGTGGGCGCCTGCCCTCACTCAAGTGACCGGCGATGCCGCGGCCTCTCTTCCGGACGGTGTTTCTCTAGTCACCGCGATTCAGCAACTCGGACTGCGCCTGGAATCATCCAAAGTTCCGGTCGAGACCATCGTGATCGACCACGTGGAGAA
>Ga0209167_10001918_pt1 | contig 11704 bp, 6 predicted proteins | sample Coa_R1_9_FD_187154 | JGI IMG/M metagenome (GOLD analysis project Ga0209167, IMG submission 187154) | Surface soil microbial communities from Centralia Pennsylvania, which are recovering from an underground coalmine fire - Coalmine... | ecosystem: Environmental > Terrestrial > Soil > Unclassified...
GTGCGCATACAACGGCGTGAACGGCGACTACGCGTGCGAGAACAAGTATCTGCTGACGGACGTGCTGAGGGGCCAGTGGCACTTCGAGGGCTTCGTCGTATCGGACTGGGGCGGGACGCACAGCACCGAGAAGGCGTCGGCTGCGGGACTCGACAACGAGCAACCGCTCGATCTCTTCTACGGAGAGAAGTTCAAGGAAGCGGTACAGTCGGGCAAGATTTCCGCGCCCGAGCTGGACGAGCATGTTCGCCGCATTCTGCGGACGGAATTCGCGACCGGGATTATCGACTATCCGCGGCAGCCGTTCATGGTGAATGCGGACCACGGTTTTCATGTCTCGCGGCAAATCGAAGAGGCGAGCGCAGTTCTCCTGAGAAACGAAAGTAGCGTTCTGCCTTTGGACGCCGCCAACCTGCATTCGATCGCCGTGATCGGGGATCATGCAGATATGGGCGTGCTCTCGGGAGCGGGCTCGGCGCAGGTGGACGCGGAAGGCGGATACCCTCCGAAATGGCAGGAGCACGTATGGTTTCCAACGTCGCCATTGAAGGCGATCAGGAAGCACGCGCCGAACGCGCAGGTGGAGTTCAATTCCGGCGCGGACCCGGCAGCCGCCGCGGAGCTGGCGAAGAAGTCGGATATCGCCATTGTGTTCGTGAATCAGTGGGAGAGCGAAGGAATGGATTTGCCGAGTCTTTCGCTGCCGGATAACCAGGATGCGTTGATCGAGCGGGTGGCGGCGGCGAATCCGAAGACGATCGTCGTGCTGGAGACTGGAAGCGCGGCCTTGATGCCCTGGATCGACAAGGTGAGCGGCGTGCTGGAGGCATGGTATCCGGGGAACAGGGGCGCTCAGGCCATCGCCAACATTTTGTTCGGCGAAGTGAATCCGAGCGCGAAGCTGCCCATCACGTTTCCGGCGAGTGAATCCGATCAGCCGCCGCCGGGGATCGTTCCGCCACCGCCCGGCAAGCGTGAGAGCCAAAAGCTGAAGGCGCCGATATTCGACGTGAAATACACGGCTGGATTCGACGTTGGCTACAAGTGGTACGACGCGGAACACAAACGCGTACTGTTTCCATTCGGCTACGGGCTGTCGTACACGACCTACGACTACTCGGACCTGAAGGTCGACGCGAGCGGCACGATGGCGAGCTTCACGCTGAAGAACACAGGCTCCCGCGCGGGAGAGGAAATCGCGGAAGTGTATGCGGGTCTTCCGGCGAGCGCGGGCGAGCCGCCGAAGCGGCTGGTCGGCTGGGCTAAAGTGCCGTTGAAAGCGGGCGAGAGCAAGGAAGTGAGCGTGAAGATCGATCGGCTGTACCTGAAGATTTACGACGACGCGAGCGATTCGTGGAAGCTGGCGCCGGGATCGTATGAATTCATGGTAGGGGGATCGTCGAAGAGTTTGCCGCTGAAGCAGCAGGTGAGTTTGCAATAGCGGCGGCTTCATATGGAGGAGGAGGGATGAACGCGATGCGTTGGGGTGTGGTTGCTTTAGCGACTGCGATGGCGGCGGGAGCGGGGGTTGCAGCATCGGGGGCAGCGGGTGCTCGGCTTGAAGAGCGTGGGACGGTCGCCCGCACAGAGGTGAGCCGCGCGACGCCGGCGCGGCAGAGTGAGGCGCGTGGCGCGCTGGAGTTGACGTCGAAACTCGGTCGCAAACTCTACGCGCTGCCAGACGATGCTGCTGTGGCCGAGGCGCGGAAGAAGCTTGCGGCCGATCCGAAGAATCCGAAGCTGGTTCTCGCGCTTTCGCTTGCGGAGGCTGGACGAAAGCAGTATCGGGAGGCGGTGGCGACGTGCACGAAAGGACTCTCGGCGTCGCCCAACGACGCGGAGTTGCTGATCGAGCGAGGGCATCGAGAGGTGGGCTTGCGAGAGTTCGTCGCGGCACAGAGAGATCTTCAGCGCGCGGCGTCAATCGATCCTAAACAGCTAGGCGCGTTCTATCATCTGGGACTGGCCCACTATTTTCAGGGGCAGTTTGCTGCGGCAGCGGATGCGTTTCGAAAGGGCCTCGCCCTGGCCAAGAGCAACGACGACGTGATTGACTGCTCGAACTGGCTTTACGTGTCGTTGCGGCGAGCGAACAAGCCTGAGGAAGCCGCGGCGATGCTGAAGAGAATCACGCCGGAAATGAAGAACAAGGAGCCGCACCTGGCGTTCTATTTGCGGCTGCTACGGTTGTACCAGGGCGCGATGCCAGAGCAGCAGGTGTTGCCGCCGAAGCCGACGAACCCGAATGACACGGAAGCGGAGCTGGCGTACGACACGGTGGCTTACGGCGTCGGCAACTGGCACCTCTACAACCACGATCCCAAGCGCGCCGGGGAGCTGTTCAAGCAAGTGATCACCGGTGATGCGTGGAATGCGTGGGGATTTGTGGGCTCCGAGGTGGAACTGGCGCGGATGAAGCAGGGTTCGTTGGCGGAGTGATTCGTCGAATTCCGATTGTTCGGATTCTGAAAGAAAAAGAACTTTTTTTTGCCGCCTCCATTTGTGCTTCGGGGAAGGGCTGGCGAACTGGCGTGGCATGATTGTCTTGCTGTCTCCGGTGGCCGATGCGGAAGTGACTGGCGCCTCAACGTGGCGCGCGAGGCGAGCGGCGCGTCTCAACCTGCCCCTACGACGTGGAGCGAGCAGATCGGCGCGCGGCGAAAGCGGCGCAGCAAGCCCTTCGGGGCTCAGGCCACGGCAGCGCGCCTTACACTGCGTTCCGCGCGTCGGAGCTTGGGTCGGGCTGGTTCTCGCTGCGCAACCGGCGCGAGCCGCGAATACAGACATGAAGACCCCGGGGCTAAAGCCCGTTGGTGAGCAGCCCTTTATCGCGGGCCTAAAGGCCCGCGCTTCCACCGAAAGACATCCTTCCGCAAACTGTTAGCCCCGGGTCGTCTGCCTTGGCGCGAGCGCAGAGGGGTCGCCGCGCTCCGGCGAGAAAAATCAAAACCGCGGGCGAGACGCCGGCGCCACACACGACCAGTTCGGCGACCCCTACTAGGTGAGTTTGGCGGGGGTGCCGTCGGTGGCGACCATGTGGACCGGGTGGCCGCGCATCCAGAAGCGATCCATTTCAATTTGAGTCCAACCCTGCGGGAGCGAGGCGGGATACTGCGCCCAGTTGCCTTCGCGAACGCGGATTCCCGTGAAGCCGAGCATCACCGTTTGCAGTATCGAGCCGAAGTCGGTAAGGAAGCAGCCGTAATGCTCGGTGGAAACTTCCTGAATCATGCCCCAGGGCGGCAGCCAGGATTCCCGCCAGGCTTCGTTGAAGAGTTGGGCAGCGAGATCCCGTTGTCCGAGAAAGCCGGCAGTAGCGGCCATGGCGGAAACGGCGAAGCCAATCGGGTGAGGCACGTTGCCCATGAGCGCGCCGGCGGGGCGCTGGCGAGGAGTCTGCTCCGCGCCAAAAGTGCTGCGCACGAGCTCGCGGCTGACCGGCGGATCGTGCACGATGAGGAAGTCGAGACTGCCGACAGAGTAGTTGGAGTTGCTGGGCGGAGGTGGATTGTCGTACGGCTGGACGATGTTTTTTGTGGGGTCGATGGGGATGACGATCGCGTCGTGAATTTTGGCCCAGGAGGGCGGCGGCATCACGCCGACCATCTGCGCGCAGCGAATCGCGGAAGCCAGCACCATCTTGCAGACGAGGTTCATGTAGGAATTGTTGTTGATGTTCGGCACGCCTTCGTCGGGACCCATCATGTGCTGGATTTCGAACCCTCGACTGGTGAAGACGCCGCGGCTCTCGATCCATTGCGCGACAGCCCTGAGAACCGGCCACGTGCCTTCAGTCAAGAACGCTTCATCATTGGTGGCGAGCTGATACTCCCAGACGCCCAGGGCGACGTCGGGCGTGCAATGTTGTTCGTCCCAGCCGGTGGCGGCGAAAGTGGGCGTGGTTTCGTATCCGCCGACGGGCGCCGCTTCCCAAGGGAATTGCGCGCCGCGATAGCCGAAGAGCTTGGCGAGGCGTTTCGCGTAATCGAGGCTGCGGACGCGGAAGTCAACGAGGGCGCGCGCGGCAAGCGGGTTGGTGAGCGCGAAAGGCAAGAGCGACCAGGACTCCGTGTCCCAAAAACTGTGGCCGAAGTAATATGTGGCCTGGGAAAGGCCGAAGGGCGGCATGCCGGTGAGCGTCGAGGCATGGACGCTCGAGTGGAGATAGAAGAAGGCGCAGTCGACGACGCGCTGCGCGTCCGTGTCGCCCGTGATCTTCACCCGCGACTGCCAGAGATTGCTCCAGGCTTCGCGGTTGGCTTCGCGGAGATCGTCGAATCCAAGCATTCCGCCCCAACTGGCCAGGCGGATCGCCTCCAGCGCGGGCTCGGGATGGTAAATCTCGGAGACCATCGCGGCAATCGTACGGAAGCGGAAGGGCTGGCCGCTCTTGAGCTGGAGGACGTAGCTGCGCGCGAGGGCGGTGTCGCTGGGCAATGGTTCGAGCGCCCGAGCAGGCGCGTCGGGCGTTTCGATGTGCAGGGCGATGCCCAGCTTGCTGCGGTTGCCATGGCTGTCGAAACCGCCGACGAGATCGATCTCCGTGCGCGCGGGGACTTCGGTTCTATAGGGAGCGGTGAGCGTGCCTTCCGTGTCGATGGAGGGAATCAAAGTGACTTCTGTATCGGCGGAAGCGACGAGCTTGATTTCCTGGCAGATCAGGGAAGGAACGGTACGCGAAGCGAATTGGAGGACTTCGATATTCAGCGAAGCGCCGTCTCCGGGAGCGAAGGTCAGTTCGCTGGTCAGTTCACCGGTAGACATATCGAGCGTCTGGCGCGTGGGCTTGAGGAGATCCGGATTCTGGAGCGCGCGCGCGCCGTTTCCGGTGGCGCCGAGCTGGATGTCCGTTTCGAGAGGATAGGGAGCGGGCGAAATCGCCTGCATGCCGTAGGGCACTTGAGCGTAGACGAAGCCGCTGACTTGCGTGATGGCCTTCGCCAGCGGATTAGCGCCGGGACGGATGCCGATGAGGCCGTTGCTCAAATAGGCAGGCTCAAATCGTTTGGAGAAATCGGTGACAGACATTTTCGGGACGCCGGCCGGTCCTTCCTGCGGCAACGAGGCCCAAAATCGCAGAAGGCGAGACGAGCGCGCCCCGGCCAGAGCAGAGAAGGGAAGGGCGGAGCCGGCGAGCAGAATCCCCGCGTCCTGGACGAAGATGCGTCGCGAAATTTTCATAATGAGAAGCCCCGAATCGAGTGAGAAACCAGCGGCCGGCGGATTCCCTTTTGCCGAACCCGCCCCTACAATACAGGATAAGGCAGCGGAAGTCCTACGGCGGAAACCCCGGAGGCCGAGGCCGGCGGAAAACCCCCGGGGATGGCGACCCGGGCCTCTGGGGGACGAAAAGGGATTGAACCTTGGGGAAAGACACGGTATTGTCGCGGGCCTGTTGGTTGGGTTGTGTACGGCAGGCAGGCGCGGAGCGTAGGCGATCTTAACCGACCCACAGAATGAACGCCTTAATCCAGAGGGCCTCAAGTCGCCGCGGAAAACGGTTTGCGCGAAACACCGGACCCCGGACGAAGGTGTTTCCGCTTGGGTTACCTGTGTCCGTGATGTAGTCTTTCTCATCTCGATTGGACCGGCATGGAAGGGCGGAGCGCGCGGGTTGCCGGGGCGAGGGCGGTGAGTGCGGCGGGTCAACTTCGGAGGAGCGTGACTGATGAGAATCGCGAGCGTCGCGAGTGCTTTCCCCCAGAACTACTATAAGCAGGAGTTGCTGACGGAAGCATTAAAGAATGATTGGCGGCATCGCTTGCCCAATCCGGACATTCTCGACCGGTTGGATGAGAGCATGAAGGTAGACGGGCGCTTCACGGTGGAGACGATCGACTTCTACGAAAACCTGAAGACCTGGGGCGAAGCGAACAACTGCTGGATCAAGCACGCCCTCGATCTGGGCGAGAAGGCGTTGTGCCGGGCGCTGGCGCGGGCGGGACTGGAGCCGCAGGACCTGAGCGCGATTTTCGTGACCTCGGTGACCGGGATTGCGGCGCCGTCGATTGATGCGCGGCTGGTGAACCGCATGGGGCTTTCGCCGAACATCAAGCGCGTGCCGATCTTCGGATTGGGATGCGTGGCGGGCGCGGCGGGAATTGCGCGAGCGGCGGATTACGTTCATGGGTACAAGGATCAGGCGGCGGCGCTGCTCTCGGTTGAACTGTGTTCACTCACGCTGCAGCGCGACGATCTTTCGATGGCGCATCTGATTTCGGCGCTGCTGTTCGGCGATGGAGCGGCGGCGACGGTGGTTGTCGGGTCGGAGATCGAATCGAGCGGGCCCGAAATTGTCGCGACGAAGTCGAGTTTTTATACGAACACCGAACGCGTGATGGGTTGGGACATTTCCGAGAAGGGATTCCGCATCGTGCTGTCGCCGGAGGTGCCCGACATGGTGCTGAAGCACCTCGGCAAGGACGTGGACGGCTTTTTGGCGGAGCAGGGGTTGAAGCGGAGCGACGTCAAGAGCTGGATCATGCACACGGGCGGGCCGAAGGTGCTCGAAGCGACCGAGACGGCGCTAGGGCTTACGTCGAAGGATCTGGAAGCATCGTGGAACTGCCTGCGGAAGGTGGGGAATATCTCGTCCACGTCGGTGCTGCTGGTGCTGGAGGATGTTTACATGCACAAGCGCCCGGCGCCCGGATCGCTAAGCATTCTGGCGGCAATGGGGCCGGGATTCTGCTCGGAGTTGGTGCTGTTGCGCTGGTGAGAACGATCCAAGGAATTCCGGGCTTGCGAGGGCGACGAGAGCCGAAGCTTTCGCGTTTCGGAGAGCCCGTAGCCTAAGCCGTGGTAAAGACCGGGCTGGTGTTGCTTCCGGGATTGGACGGAACGGGGCTGCTGTTCGCGGATTTTGTGGCGGCGCTCGGGCCGGACCTGGACCCTATCGTTGTTCGGTATCCCCCCGACGCTCCGCTTGGTTATGCGGAACTCGAACCGCTGGTGCGAAAGTCGCTACCTTCCGGGAACCCGTTTCTTTTGCTGGGTGAGTCGTTCGCCGGGCCTCTTGCCATTTCGATCGCGGCGTCCGCTCCGCCGGGTTTGGTGGGGCTGATTCTGTGCTGTTCCTTCGCGAGCAATCCTCGGCCGTGCCTCGGAAAGCTCGCCTTTCTGTCGCCCTATCTGCCCGTGCGGGGATTTCCGCGGTCGATTTTTGCAAAGTATTTCATGGGCCGATTTGCGTCCCAGGATTTGGCTTCCAAACTGGCGAAGGCCAGCGAACACGTCGCGCCCGACGTGTTCCGCTACAGAATTCGAGCTGTGTGCGGCGTCGATTACTCGGCGAAACTTCGGCAGTTGCGAGTGCCGATTCTGTACCTGCGCGCGTCGATGGACAGGATCGTTCCGCGCAGCGCCTCAAAACGAATCAAGAGATTGGCGCCATCGACCCGGATCGTCGAGATTGATGCGCCGCATTATCTATTGCAGGCGCGCCCCGAAGCAGCTGTGGCGACGGTCAGTGAATTCGCGCGCGAACTCCTGCCGGGGGGCTAGCGCCGCCCGATTCACGATTGTTTATCGGCGACGAGGAGTTCGCGGGCGCGCTGCGACGCTTTGACCACTGCTTTGATCAGCGTGACGCGAAGCTTGCCTTCCTCAAGTTCGAGTATGCCGTCAATGGTGCAGCCCGCCGGCGTCGTGACCGTATCCTTCAGCAGCGCCGGATGGTGGCCGGTTTCGAGAACCACTTTCGCCGCGCCTAGAGCGGTTTGCGCAGCGAGCAACGTGGCAAGTTCGCGCGAGAGCCCCATCTTCACGCCGCCTTCCGCCAGCGACTCCAGGATGATGTAAATGAACGCGGGGCCGCTGCCGGAGAGGCCGGTTACGGCGTCCATTTGCTTTTCGTCGACGACGACCGTTTTGCCCACGGCCGCGAAAAGGGCGCGCGCGAGTTCAAGATGCCGCTCTGCGACGAAGCTGCCCTTGGCCAAAGCCGTGATGCCCTCGCCGACCACCGACGGAGTGTTGGGCATCGCGCGAATCACGGGAATGCGGGCGGCCAGGCGCTTCTCGATGTAGGTGGTGGGGATGGCTGCGGCAATCGAGATGACGAGTTTCTGGTCGTTGAGCTCGAGGCGAATCTCTTCGAGCACCTGGTCCACAACCTGCGGCTTCACGCACAAGAGGATCAGGTCGGCAGCGCGCGCGGCCGCGCGATTGTCGGTGCCGAGAGAGACCGAGGGGTGCGGCGCGTTTTTTCGGTCGGAGATCGCATGCTGGACGGTGGCGAAAATGTTTTGCGGCGGCAGCAGATCATGTTTGAGAAATCCGTCCACCAGGATTCCGCCCATCTTGCCTGCGCCGATCACGGCGAGTTTCATGCTTTTGAGTTGCGTTGAAGGGATGGATGCGTGTGCCATGCCGGTTGACTCCTCCTTGTCGTTCTAAATTCGTTGAGGGGACGCTTCAGAGATTTACGCGTCTGTGTCGCGGCTGAGGCGGCGCGACTTGAGGAGCGCGAGTCATGTGAAGCGACATGATACAGGAAAGCGAGAGTGGAGAAGAAGTCGAGAAGTCGATACATCAAGCGAGGGATTGAGGCTCCGGCAGATTCGGGTTTGTGGAACTTCATGAGCCGCCTGCGGGAATACGTTTGTACCGCAAGATGCTCGCGAAACGTCTTACAGGTAAGCATTTTCATGCAATGGAGGGCTAACCATATGGGAATCAAACGAGTTTTTGAAGAATACCGACGGTTTGGCGCATGCGCCGTGGCATTGACGGCAGCGCTGCTGATTCTGTCGGCCACCGCCGCGAGGGCGCAGTCGTCCGGCAGCAGTTCACCGCCGAGTCCAGCCACGCAGAGCCAGAACGCCACAGCACAGCCGGGGACAGCGCCAAGCGCGCAGCCCAATCTGGGCGGAACATGGAAGCTGAACGAGAAGCAAAGTGACGACCCGCGAGAGAAGATGCGCGCGGCGATGAACGCGAACGGTTCGGGAGGCAGCGGTGGCGGGATGATGCGCGGGAGGGCCGGGCGCCGTTCGGGAAGAGGTGGCGGCGGGATGATGGCGGAGTTTTCTCAGTTGACCATCAACCAGACCGACAAAGGCGTAAAGGTCACGGGTTCTTCGGGAAGGGTGATCGCCACGAGCGAGCCGCAATCGAAGGACGAGCAGAACGTGCAGGACAATAATGGCGGCACGATGATGAGGTTCCCACCGGCCGAGGCGAAGTGGCAGGGCAATCAGCTGGTGGCCACGAGCCAGGGTTTCGGCGGAGGAAGCGTTACGCGAACGTTCGAGATGTCACCGGACGGGAAGCAACTGTACGTCACGACGAAGGTCGAGAGCGAGAGGTTGAGCCAGCCAGTTACGTATCGGCTCGTCTACGATCCGTCGAAGAGCGGAAGCAACAGCCAGTAGCAAGACCGCTAATCCGTGAATTTGCTCATGCGATTAGGGAGACTCATCTTCGCAGTTTTGCCGCTCACCTTAGTTTGGATGAGTTGCAACCGGCCGGCGCTGGCCCAGCAAGCGCCGGGTTCGGCCTCTGGCGCGCAACAGCCGCCGAGCACCGCGGCGGCAGCATCCCCCACGCCAATCGTTGCGAACACGACGGGTCACGTCCGCACCACAAACGGCGAAGCAGTCCCGGGTGCGACGGTCAGGATCACCAACACAGACACGCACAAGGTCTGGCTGAGCTGGACCGACGAGAACGGGAACTTCTCGTTTCCCGAACTTCCGCAGGGATATTACCGAATCGAAGTGAGCCAGCTTGGGTTCAAGCCGTCGGCGATCAACATCAAGCTGCCGGTAGTGCCGAGCGGGCCGATTCCCATCGAACTCAGCGTGGCGACGCTCGCGGAGTTGAACCGGCCGCAGGAGTCTGCTGCGAATGGGCCGGGTCGGCAGCGTGGCGGTATTGAGGCACCGGCACCGGGCGAGGGTACGGGAAATCGTCAACGCAGTCCGACTCAAGCGGGGCAGGGGCGACCGGGCGAGGGCAACGCCGCTGGATTCCGGCGCGGAGCGGGGCAAATGCCTGCGGGGCTGCGAAACGCGATCCAAACGGGGATGGCAGCCAGCCCGTTCCAGCAGACGGATCTTACGGGCGGAGGGGCAAGTAGTCAGGAGAATGAGAATCCTGGCGGCGCAACGGACAACGGCGCGGTGACGGCGTCGCTTTCAAACGGAAACGCGGCAAACGCATCAGCAAATTCGTTCCTGCTGCAGGGAACTGTGGGGCAGGAAATGTCCATGACCGGGTTCGGTGGGCCCGGAAGATTCGGCGGCAGGGAACTTGGTGGGCCCGACGGTCTGGCTCCGGAAGCTCCTCTCGGCGGCGAAGGACCTGGTGGGCCTGGAGGCTTCGGTGGCCCTCCCGCGGTGGGCGGCCCCGGAGGTGGAGGACCGGGCGGCCGAGGCCGCGGGATGGGCGGGGGCGGCCGAGGGTACTATTTCCGCGGCGGGCGAGGGGCGCCTCCGGGCGGACTCTTCGCCGGGCGCGCGAGATTGATGCGTCAGGCGATCAATCGCATCCGCGTCGGATTCTACGACGAGTATTCGAATTCGGCGCTGAACGCGGAGCCCTATTCGATTACGGGCGAGAGTTTTCCGAAGATCGCGGACTACAACGAGCGGTTCGGCGCGAACATGGGCGGCCCGCTGAAAATTCCGCACATTTACGACGGCAGCGACCGCACGTATTTTTTTCTAAACTACCAGCACCAACTGGTGAAGAACGGCGTGAACGCGTTCTCGCTGGTACCAACGTCGGACGAACGCACCGGGAACTTCTGCAACGTGGGGAATGGATTTACGCTGTACGATCCATCGTCGAATTTCTCCGGCCCACGCGCCGTGCTCAACAACGGGTGCCAGATCCCAAACGGCTCGATCGACACGGCGGCCAACGGCCTGCTCCCCTACATCCCGTTGCCGAATATCGCGGAGATCAGCGGCCCGCGCGGGCAGACGTACAATTACCTGCTGCAAGCCACTACACCGCAGAACACGGACATGGTGAACCTCCATATTCTGCACACGATCAATTCGAAGCTGAATCTGAACGGCGGCTATAACCTGGACTCCTCGCGCGAGAACACGCTGGGGAATTTCGCCAGTATCGCCGGCCGCCGCTCGACTCTCTCACAGAACGTCAATCTGGGGCTGAATCACAACTGGACGCCGGATGTGGTGGAATCGACCAGCGTGAATTGGAGCCGGAGCCGCGAGCAGTTGCTGAGCGACAATTCGTTTGTGAACAACATCGCGGGCGAGCTGGGAATCACAGGCGCGTCCACGGATCCCATGAATTACGGGATTCCCGAAATCCAGTTTTCGAGCCTGGGCAGCCTCAACGATCCTGTGCCCTCTCTGGTGCGAAACCAGACGCTGAGCTTCATGGACGGCTGGACGTACACGCACGGAGATCACACGTTCCAATTCGGAGGTGAAGTCCGGCGAATCCAGCTGAACACCGATTCCGATCCGAACCCGCGCGGGAGATTCATGTTTACCGGGCAGATGACGAGCCAACTCGACGCGAACGGCCATGCTCTGGAGACCGCGAACACCGAGCCGTACTACGAGTTCGCGGACTTCCTGCTCGGCTTGCCCTACAACACGCAGATTCGCACCGGCGATGCGAGCACGTATTTTCGCAACTGGGAATTTATCGCCTACGGGCAGGACGACTGGCGGGTCAACAAACGGTTCACGCTGCTTTTCGGGCTGCGGTATAGCGCCGT
>Ga0209167_10001919_pt1 | contig 11702 bp, 12 predicted proteins | sample Coa_R1_9_FD_187154 | JGI IMG/M metagenome (GOLD analysis project Ga0209167, IMG submission 187154) | Surface soil microbial communities from Centralia Pennsylvania, which are recovering from an underground coalmine fire - Coalmine... | ecosystem: Environmental > Terrestrial > Soil >...
AATGATCCAGCGGCGCATTGGATCCACTTGAGGACGACGAATCCGATCGAGTCCACCTTTTCAACGGTTAAGTTACGAACGAAGAAGACCCGGGGCGCCGGATCAAGGAAAGCGGCGATGGCGATGGGCTTTCAATTGATGTCTGCGGCTCGAGATCGATGGAGGAGGACCACCTCCCCTGAGCTGGTCGCAGAAGTCATGCAGGGAACCCGTTTTATTGATGGAGTCAGAGAGATCAAACAAGAAAGAAAAACATCAGAAAGGGACGCCGCCTGATTACTCATATCCACAACATTTGACAATAACTCATCTCACCGCTTTTCTCCAATATCTACATGAGGCGGTTCATCCTGGGATGGAAACGCCTTGGGTATGCCGCATGTTTTGGGGCCAAGATAGTCAACTACGCCGATGATCTGGTCATCTGCTGTCAGCACGGAGCGAAAGAGGCCTTGGGCAAGATGCGGGATCTGATGGGGCGGATCAAACTCTCTGTGAACGAAGAGAAGACTCGCCTCTGCCGTATCCCGGAGGAGCATTTCGATTTCCTTGGGTACACCTTTGGGCGATGTTACTCGATCACGGGGCGGGCCTACCTGGGGACGCGGCCGTCGAGGAAGAGCATCAGGCGCATCATCGCGGAGATCAGCGCCGAATCCACAAGAGGGACGACGTGGCAAACTGCCGAGGAGAAGGTGGCAGGTTTGAGTCGTAAGCTAATCGGCTGGGCCAATTACTTTAGCCTGGGGCCGGTCAGCAAAGCGTATCGGGCCATCCACGAGCACACCACTGCTCGGCCGCGCCGGTGGCTCGGCGTCAAACACAAGGCGGCACGATCACGATATCCAGCCAGCTACCTTCACCGGAAGCTGGGACTGGTCCACCTGCCTTCTTTGACGCAGCGCTATCCGTGGGCGAAGGCATGATATCTTGTCCGAGAGCCGAGTGGGGTAGCTCCGCACGCTCGGTTCGATGAGGGGGCGGTGAAAACGGGTTGAGGGAGGACTCTAAACGGGCATGAAGCTGGAAACGGCGGAGACGGCCAAGAGACCTCCTGCACGATACCGCGTCACCGTTCTACTCTATACCTGTTACGAGCATCAGATACCAATGCGACATTTTCCTGTTAAGAAAACCCATGCGTGTGACCGAAGCGGCACGAAGGTCCGACCGCCAGTTTCGTAGTAATGAGAGAACGGGGTAGTTTTGAAGTGGACAATCTCTTCGAGAACGCGTCGCAAGAATTAAGGGACCTCATGAAGGAAACCATAAAAAGCTGATGATCAAGGTCAGTGCCGGTTCTCGAGTGAACTGGGAATCGACCTCTCCACGGCGGATACGCATGGGATCAGGCAAAGGGATTGGAAGGTTTATGACGAATATCTTCCTGCGAGAGCTTCGCATTGTCTGGCAAAAGGCGCGGCCGGAGCCTTCCCCCCTGGTCCATCTGTCAGCCCAACACTTGGGTCTCCTTAAAGGAGGAAAGGACCTGCTACGGTCTCTTAAGGCGATCTGGTCGGAGAACAAGATCCTTCGGAAAAATTTCTGCGACTTCGAAGCGGCGCTGGTTCGGTTGAGACACGAGTGCAACCGAAGAGTTTTTGAAAGCCTACAAAGCGGTCAGCTTCGCAAACAGCGGAAGTCTGAGACGCCCTGCAGCGGTTTCTCGATCAAGGAGGGGTCTGCTGACCAACCCCGGATCGCGAGAAATCCGGGGTCACCGATTGATGGCTGTCTCCTTCGAGCGCTGGGGTGGGCAAAAGCTTCGGAACTCCAGAGCTCATTCGGTGAAAATAGCTTTCTTTTCCGCCGCAGGTCTCTCTCTCTCTCAGTCGAGCTTTCTGCCCGTGCCCTTTCAACGTCAGGCCCTCCTCATTTGCGGAGGGGCGCATAATAGCCAAATGACCTTACTGCGTGATCGATTATGCCCTCCAGCGTAAAAGCTCTGAGGTTTTAAGGTTATGAATTCGAAAATAATTCTCCGCGGCCCAAAGACAGCGCGCTCCTTTATGGACCTGTCCGAATATCCTGTCCACGGTGCTTCGACGCGTCCGTCGGGGAAAAAACAAATTCCATCACGATAGGCACAGTCAATATTGCAGAAGAGGGCTTCGTCGTTCGAGCGATTGCCGGTCAGCCAAAAAGGGACGCGTTCAGCCGCCCCACACATCCCGAGGTGAGTTTCGAGCTCTGGATTGGAACGACCTATCGCAATGTAAACGCTCGGTTTTCCAATGCCCATCTTTCCCGTTTCCATCATCGAAAGAAAGGTCTGGCTGTCCAACCTTGACCGTGTATCCTCTCCTAGAAAGGGACCAAGGGGCTCGTCTGTGCACGATCATTTCTCGGGATTGATTCCCTTTCCCGGAGCGGACACCCGAAGCTGCAGCATTGATTTTGTTTGGGATTTGATCTACTCTGGTTTACGGTCGGAACAATGGACCGGCTCTCCTCTTCCGGGCTGTGGGACAATTCGTGCTGCGAGGGGTCGTTCAGACCTGGCCCTGGATTCAGCAGGTGGTGTGTTAACCAATAGGAGGCGCTTTTATGAGCCTAGTGCGCGTTGTTGGCGGCAAGGGGCTCTGTCATGTCGGGGAGAAAGTCAGTGCCCAAACGAGCACGGATCCTGTGCAGGCCAGAGACTAGAGCATCCAGGGATTCAAGAGCTTTCCGTCTGAGTGAGTGGTAGCGGGTCCAGAAAGGTCTGTTCATCAATAGTATTCTTGAAGACAGTAAGGCGATCCCCCTTTCGAATGCCCATTCTTGATATCCTGCTCGGATGGGGGAGCGAAAGGGGCTATAGAAGGATAGAGTGGCGGAAATGCCAGGTCTGCTGTTTTTGCTATATAATCAAATATATATCTCAATGGTACGGAAGCGATCTGATCAGGAGCCGCACTTTTTTAGGACGATTTTTTGTCGAGGCGCCGGTCCCCAGAAAGGGACTCGACCGTGACCAGAGGAGGGGAGCGATGGATTCTCCTCTGCCCGGATCCCGATTGCCAACCTCCACGGGTGTCGACCTGGAATGACAGAGCAACTCAGAAAGTCACTGGTTCAACCGTATCAGCCGAACTCAGCTGGATATGACGAGATGTGCACTCCGGCAGGCGAGGTCCGTCCGCACTGGCAATATCTGGCCAGTGCCCTCGAAGGGCTGAATCGGGGAGAGCTCGATCAGAGGCGGGCGGAGGCAGAACGCCTCCTGCGCGAAAACGGCGTTACCTACAATGTGTATGGCGATCCGGCGGGCAGTCAGCGGCCGTGGTCTCTTGATCTCATTCCGTTCCTGATTCCGAGCGAGGAATGGCGTCAAATTGAAGCGGGCCTTGCCCAACGGGCGGAAGTCCTTAACCTGGTCTTGCGAGACATTTACGGTCCACGAGATCTCCTTCGGCTTGGCCTCCTCCCACCGGAACTAATCTATGGCCACCCAGGATTTCTCCGGCCGTGCCACCCGCTCGTGAGTCAGAAACCGCACCCGCTCATTCTTTATGCTGCCGACCTCGCCCGGGGAGCCGATGGCCGGATGTCCGTCATTAGCGATCGAACTCAGGCGCCCTCCGGGGCCGGCTATGCCCTTGAAAACCGCACGGTAACTTCCAGCATATTCCCGAGCGTATTTCGGGATTCTCATGTGCATCGCTTGGCGGTCTTTTTTCAGAGTCTCAGGGGGAGTCTTGCTAGTTACGCGCCGAGCGGCGCCGACGAACCCCGGGTTGTTATTCTCACGCCCGGGCCGTTGAACGAAACCTACTTCGAACACGCCTATCTGGCCAATTATCTTGGATACAATCTGGCTCGCGGTGACGACTTGGTGGTGCGCGAAGGGCGGGTATGGTTGCGCTCGGTGAATCGCCTGGAACCCGTCGACGTGTTATGGCGCCGTGTGGATGACAACTACTGCGATCCGCTCGAACTGCTCCCCGACTCGCGTCTGGGGATCGTGGGGCTGGTGGAAGCAGCCCGGCAAGGCCGGATCGCCGTCGTCAATCCTCTCGGCTCGAGCGTGCTCGAGAACCCGGCCCTTCATGCTTTTCTTCCGGGAATCGCGCTGCACTTTCTCGGACGTCCGCTGGAATTTCCGAGTGTTCCGACCTGGTGGTGCGGGCAAAAACGGGAGCTTCGCCATGTGATCAACAACCTCGACGGGATGGTTATTCGGCTAGTGCACCGGCGCCCGAATGTTCGTCCTGTGTACGGCTCGCTGCTCAGTCGCGAGCAACGGCGCGAACTGATTCGGCACATACGAGCTGAACCCCATCTCTACGTGGGCCAGGAACAAATCAGGCTATCATGCGCACCGACACTGGTTGACGGAAAGTTAACGCCGAGGCATGCCGTGCTGCGCGCCTTTCTCGTTGCGCGTAATGACGGATACGTGGTGATGCCCGGTGGCCTAACCCGGGTTGCCCCGTCGTCGGAAAGTCTCAGTGTTTCGAACCAGGCTGGCGGAATAGCGAAAGACACATGGGTGATTGCCTCGGAACCGGAAAAACAGGTGAGCCTCCTGCGTAACCCAGCCGCCATTGAACCGGTATCCCCGCTGCGGCCTTCTCTGCCGCCCGCCGCAGCCGAGAATTTTTTCTGGTTTTCGCGCTATGCAGAGCGGGCGGATCATGGTATCCGACTCATGCGCACAGTGCTGGTCTATCATAGTCGCACCCGATTTGAGGAGCCGTACGATCAGGAGACGCTGGTGGCGCTCCTACAGGTGCTTAACCGCGTCACCGGTACCTCCTTCGGCCTGGTCGGGGCCCAGGCGGCCACCCCGCCGGCCAGCTTGGCTTCCGACCTTACCTCGAGCATTTCGAATCCTTGCCTCCGGGGCGGAATCGCATTTAACATTAAAAGCCTCTTGCAAGCCGCAAACGGGGTAAGGGATCACCTCTCTACCGATACCCAGCGCCTCCTCAACGAGGTCCAAAAAAGCCTCCTCAAACTCGAATGCCTCTCCGGCGAACGTTTCTTGGAGGCGCTAGAGCAGATCGACGAACTCACTACTTTGCTCGCAGGGTTATCGGGTCTAGTGGTCGAGGGAATGTTGAGGGGCGAGGCCTGGACGTTCTGGGACATCGGCCGGCGCATTGAGCGAAGTCTCCTTTTGGCCACGATAGTACGTGGGACGTTGGTCCAGACGCGCCCCGTACCCGTGGAAGCCGACTTGCTGGATGCTGTTTTGCGCACGTTCGACAGCCTGATCGTCTATCGGCGCGTTTATAATGCCCCGCCGGCAATGATTCCAACGCTCGCGCTTTTATTGCTGGATGAAAAGACCCCACGTGCCTTGAGATTTCAGCTCTCTTGCTTGGAAGATCATGTTGCCGTGCTTCCCCGCGAAGCCGGTATCCGGCAGCTTAGTGAAATGGCACGTTGCGTGCTGGAGGCCGTTACAGCGGTCCGACTTGTAGATTTCTCTCAATGGGCCTTCGCCGATCCGTCCACGGGAATCCGGGTGGCGATCGATGAACTCCTCAGCCGGATCGAACAGCTGCTACGGTCCACCTCGGATCTTCTCACTCGGGATTACTTTGTCGACTCCCGGGGTCCTCGCCAATTGCTGCGGACGGAGCCTCCGAAATGAAATACCGCGTGATTCATCGGACCACCTATACCTATGAGCAAAGGGTGAAAAGCTGTCAAAACGAGGCCCACCTGATTCCCCGAAGCGGCGCTCGTCAGCATTGCCTTAGCTCCCGGGTTGATATCACCCCAGAACCCGGTTGCAGAACCGAGCGTGAGGATTTTTTTGGCAATCGCGTGATCTACTTCGCGATCGAAGAACCTCATGACCGGTTGGTTGTTACGGCAACCAGTCTGGTTTCTTTGGTGGAAGAGGCAGGCCGACTCCCGCCTTTCGACGTATCCTGGCAGGAGGCCGTCCGGTATCTGCACGATGAGCGCACCGCAGGCCATTTAGATGCGTTTCAGTATCTTCCAGATTCAACGATGGCGGTGGTCACGCGGGAAATCAAGCGTTATGCCGCGCCATCGTTCCGGAAACGCCGGTCGGTCATGGAGGCGGTCCGAGATCTTGTGGCGCGCATTCATCTCGATTTTAGCTATGATCCGGGTTTTACGACGGTTGCTACTCCTCTTCCGGTCGTTCTGGAGCACCGCCGGGGCGTGTGCCAGGACTTTGCGCATCTCGCCATCGCTTCGCTACGCAGTCATGGATTACCGGCTCGCTATATCTCCGGTTACATTGAAACCCAGCCGGCTCCAGGGCAGGAGAAGCGCCGCGGTGCGGATGCCTCGCATGCCTGGTTCTCGGCTTACGATCCTACGTTCGGTTGGATTGACTTTGATCCAACGAATAACCAGGTACCGCTCGGGCATTATATCAGTACAGCTTGGGGCCGCGACTATTCGGACGTGACGCCATTAAAAGGCGTGATCTATGGGGGTGGGTCGCACCGGGCGGAGGTGGCCGTTGATGTGACTGCCGTTGAGGAAGGCGAACAGGCGAACTGATATGGACGAGACGGTCAAGTTTGTCATGGTTTCGTGGGTTATTTTTCTGGGTCCATCTCTGGAGAGTCCTGCAGCTGGAAGCAAGGCGTTTTTCGACGGTGAATCAACCTGATATTCGCGTGTTGCTCGCTGTGCAGGGACGCATGATTTTGATTCGTCGGGAGCTGCCTCGATCTAATATCGTGGATCATCGCCGGCTGACGCCTTTGAGCCAACATAGTTCGCACGAGGGTTCTGCGTACCGTGGCCTTGCCTCCAGGTCCAGGACTCTCCGAGTCCAATTTCTACTTTAAACCTCTATCTCATCAAGACTGAAAAATGGGAACCTGTTCTGTCGGTTTTTTTTCTCTCTCTTTTTAAAATGAGGTTTTTTGGCTCATTTGGATTTTGAGATGACCTCCACAGTTGCCCCAGGATCAACGATCGGCAGGTCGCCTGACCTTCAGCACGGATCGCTTCCCGAGCCACATGATCCCTCACCCGGGAAATTGTTGAGCGATCGACCAAACAAATCCGGCCAGCTCTCGGGCCACGGCGCTGACCGCGACCTGCTGCGGTTTGTTGCGGCTGATCATGCGCCAGAATGTTCGCTGTAAGCGGTCCTGGGCCTTCTGCGCGATGCGCACCACCTCCAGCGGGCACCCCTTTCGCCGCTGTTGAAGCGCCCGGCTGCTCACGTTGCGACCCCGATAGGACCACGCCGCTTCCACCAAGACCCGGCGCAGGTGGGCATTGCCCGCCTTGGTGATCCCTCCCCGGCGGACTTTCTCTCCGGAGCTGTGCTCCGAGCCCACCAGCCCGGTAAATCCCATGAAGGAGGAAGCCCTCTGAAACCGGCGAAACTCCTGAGTCTCCACGGTCAACGTCAAGGCGGATAACGTGTCGACCCCCTTCAGAGAGCGCAGGTATTGCACCGGGAGCCGGTAGGGCTCCTGCTGGGCAAGGTCCAAAATCTGCTGATCCAACACCTCAAGACGGGCTTCCACTTCCTCCACGGTCCTTAAATACGATTCGAAACTCTGCTGCAAGGCCCGCCACTCAAAGCGCTGCCCTTTGAGCCAGAGCCGATGGGCCACTCCCCATGCGGTGCTCTCCCGGTACACCCGCCCCTATCGCAGAAGAAACTTGGACAAGCGGTGCCGGGCACGCAACCGATCCTCCAGAGCATCCTCGCGAACGCGGACCAGATCCCGGACCGATTCCTCCTCCCGAGTGGGAACCCGGATCTCGGTCAGCTCCCCCGCGCGATAAAGCCGGGCCAGCTTCTCGGCATCGCGCCGGTCCGTCTTCACCCGGTCCCCAGGTCGCACCGGCGTCAGGCTGGGAGCAATCACGCTGCAAGGGTGTCCCATCCTCGAAACTTGCCTTTTGAACTTCATAGCCGCACGGACCCGCTTCGTAGACAAAATGCAGGACTCCATTCAACGCAAGACGCTTGACCAGCTTCTCGATCGCCTTCGGCTGATTTTCAATCGTCACCCTCTCCGTCACACGCTCCCTACCAGGGGGAAGACCGCCCACGACAATGGTTTCCTTGTGTACATCCAGACCCACGGTTATGCTAGAATCCTTCATTAGCCGGTCCCTCCGTATGTTGGATAGGCTCCCCAACCCTATGTTGAGGAGTAACCCACGATACTACGCAGGTGACCGGGTCCTCCATAATATCTAAAAGATGACCGGCCTGAATTCGAGGGTATGATACAATCCTCGGTTTTCTAACGGATGTTCCCCCATAAAACGATCGGTTTGGTATCTCTATGGGTTTGAAATCAAATGATTCGCCGAGATGCCAGATGTTTCTTAGTGGTTACTAATAACACCTTTGCTGGGAAGGACCTCCGGCATCTGAACGCCCGCAGTTTCGATTAACCGTTTGACAGATCCGCGGGGCTGCGGAATCTGATTGTAGTTCACGACCCCGTTGAACGAGACCTCAGTGGCGCATAAGGTGGAGAGCTCATCGATCCCTTCTTCAACCGTTACATTCAACGGCTGCCACTTTGCGGCCAGCTCCTGAATCACCCGATAGGCCATCATCACCACAAACACATGGCCCCTTGTCCGGGTGGCCAGCCGAACGTGGATGGGACGAACCTCCAGCTGAACGGTCTTGCTGCTGCGAAAGGCGGATTCCACAGAGGCAAGATCCTTATAACGGTGATGGATGATCTCTTTTGTTGCGCCCTCCTGTTGCAGATCCGTTTTCAGGACAGAGCAGCCGTCCAGTTTACTCTCTTCCCTTAACGCATCCTGATTGATGTTTTAAGACTCCCCCCTTGAGCAGGGTTTCTATCTGGGGCTCGTAATCGCGGTGACTCCGTTAAAGCATACGCCGCCGGCGAAGCTTCGGAGGGGAGAATGCCCTTGCTGACTCCTTCCGGTCGAATCGAAGATCTTGACAAGCTCGCCGAGGCTGTGTTATTAATTGCAAATTAATTGCATCTATGAGGTGTTCGGGATGGATGAACTGATCGCAAACTTGCGGGCAGAGGGTCACCGGTTGACGCCGGCTCGACGAGCCATCTTGGCGATACTCGCCAGGTCGAAATATCCTCTCAGCGCATCAGAACTCCATGACCTCCTCAAGAAAGAGCGGAGGCCGGCCGACCTGGTCACGGTCTATCGGACCCTCGCCGCCTTGAAGAAAATCGGGCTCGTTTCCCAAATCGAATTTCAGGAGGGTCAGTTCCGATACGAGGTTCGCCCGGGCAGGGCGCATCATCATCACATCCGGTGTAAGAAATGTGGGAGGATTGCCGACCTGATGCTTTGTCCCCTCAAGAAGATCGCTGCTTTGATTGAAGAAGAGACCCGGTTTCTGATTGAAGGGCATGTGCTGGAGTTTTTCGGATGGTGTCCAAAATGCCGATAGCCGGATGGTGGCTCTCAAAGAGCGGTGATGATCTTGGCGCAGCGGACTTGCGGAGCCGGCAAGGTCCTTTTCTCGCGCGTTGTATTTGATGCAATCTGACCCGGTCGGTCGGTCCGCAGCCCCGATCCCCTTTTTATTTAAGACAGCGATGTTGACATTGAATGCCGCTCCAATGTGTAAAGCTATAATGGCACGATTGACGAGCTTGGCGGGTCTCTTCTCTCTGGCGGTTATTTCTTATGCTTCGAATCCGGGCGTATTTCAGAAGATTTCTGCCTCAGCCCAGGCCGTCCCGCTTTCAGAAATCAGCAGAACGAGGGTGGTGGCAAGCTTCTATCCACTATATGAATTTGCTGAAAGAGTGGGCGGAAGCCATATCGATATTACGAGTCTTACCCCACCTGGGGCGGAGCCGCACGATTACGAGCCTACACCGGGCGATCTCGCAAAAATTTACCGTGCCCAACTGTTAATTTTTAACGGCGACGGCGTTGACCCTTGGGCGGATAAGATTCAGGCGGATCTGAATGCCCACGGTGTGGAGGTGCTGAAAATCAGTGATGATGTGCATTCTTCAGGGGCTTTGCCGGCCCAGGGGATGGTTTCTCACGATCCGCATTTTTGGTTGGATCCAATTATTGCCGAGCAAGAGGTTGATTCCATCGCCGACGCTTTGATCAGGATTGACGGGAATCAAGCACTTTATGCTCGGAACAGGGACCAGTTTAAGGAGCAGCTGGCTAAATTGCATCAAGAGTACCAGAGCGGTTTGAGCCACTGCCAACTCAGGGAGATTATCGTCTCTCATAATGCCTTTGGCTATTTGGCAAAGCGCTACCATCTAACTGTCTTCTATATTTCGGGCCTTTCTCCCGATGAAGAACCTTCGCCTCGCCGGATGGCAGAAATCGTTAAGCTCGCTAAAAGTAAAAAAATTGAATATATTTTTTTTGAAACGCTGGTCAACCCGAAACTTGCTCAGACCCTTGCCGCAGAAATCGGAGCGAAGACCTTAGTCCTGAACCCGATTGAGGGTTTAACAGTTCAAGAAATCAGCGAGCACAAAACTTATATAGGCATTATGAGGGAAAATCTGGTCAATTTAAGAGCCGCCCTACGATGTCAGTAGCCCCTCCCCTGATTGAAGTCCGGGACATCAACTTTGCTTTCGGTAGCAATACCGTTTTAGAACACATCTCCTTTCGGATCGATAGGGGCGATTATGTGGGCATCGTGGGGCCTAATGGGGGTGGAAAGACGACCCTTCTGAAAATTTTAGTGGGGCTGCTCACAGCGCAATCGGGAGAGGTATTGATCGAGAATCAACCCCTCAGGACATTCAAGAACAGATTTAAAATCGGCTATGTGCCTCAAAGGGTGTCACAGGATCATATTAACTTTCCAGCCACGGTTTACGAGATCGTCGAGAGTGGCCGGATTCCCCGGGCGGGCCTCTGGAGAGTGCTGAATGACCAGGACCGAACGGCAATCTCAAGCGCATTGGCCATTGCACAGGTCGAAGGCCTAAAAGATAGGCTGTTAGATCGGCTTTCCGGGGGACAACGACAGCGGGTTTACGTCTCAAGGGCCTTGGCCGCTGAACCGGAGATTCTAATTTTGGATGAACCCTTTGTCGGAATCGATGTGGCAGCTCAAGAAGATTTTTATGCCTTCCTTAAGGAGCTCAATCAGCGTCAGGGGTTGACTATCGTTTTTGTTTCCCATGATATCGATGTGATAACCGAGGAAGTGAAGACGATTCTCTGCCTAAATCGAGGTCTCCTCTGCTCCGGCGCTCCCGCCATCGTGCACACACCGGATGTGATCGAAAAGCTCTACGGGAAGAGGATAACTCACATCCACAGAGCGCACTGATGCCGATGCTTGAAATGTTTCGTTATGATTTCATGATTCGTGCCCTGATCGCGGGTGCGATCATCGGCGTCGTTGCGCCGATGATCGGGATCTTTTTGGTGGTTAGGCGTTACTCGCTGATGGCAGACACCTTATCGCATGTTTCGTTGGTGGGCGTGGCGGCCGGGGTCATGTTTGGATTCAACCCGATCGTCGGGGCGTTGGTCACCTCAACCGTCGCAGCCTTGGGTATGGAACGCCTGAGGGAGAGCAGAAAGCTTTTCGGAGAATCTATCCTGGCCCTATTTCTTTCGGGCGGGTTCGCAATCGCCGTCGTGTTGTTGAGCTTCGCGCATGGCCTGAGCGTCAATATTTTTACCTATCTGTTTGGTAGTATAACGACCGTCTCCACGGGAGATTTATGGATTATCGGGAGTCTCGGCTTGCTGGTGATCGTGACAACGGTCTGGCTCTTTAAGAGGTTCTTCCTGATATCGTT
>Ga0209167_10001921_pt1 | contig 11687 bp, 15 predicted proteins | sample Coa_R1_9_FD_187154 | JGI IMG/M metagenome (GOLD analysis project Ga0209167, IMG submission 187154) | Surface soil microbial communities from Centralia Pennsylvania, which are recovering from an underground coalmine fire - Coalmine... | ecosystem: Environmental > Terrestrial > Soil >...
TTCTTCGTTGCGCTGGAAATCTATGCGGCCAGTTATTGTAGGGTTAAGGAATTGGGCGCGGAGTTCCAGGAAGGTGTACAAATGATGCAACAGTACATGGCTCTGGCACAGCGCATGACGGCCATCCAGGATCTTCGTGATCCGCTGTTGTTTAGTTCAGGCTATGGTGCTGCTCAGAACGTTAATCCGACAACCAAGAGGTAACGATCAAATGGCGAACATCTCACGATTCCATGGTCAAGTACGGAAATGTAGCTGCGGTCTTGCCGACCAACCGGCGCAGCAAAACCTTCAGGCATGCCGAATTTGTTTTGGGCGCGGCTTCGTAGCCGAGTGCCTTGGATGCGATGGCAAAGGCCAGTGTATTGCTACTGTGAACGGTTCGGACCCGTCGCTTGGCACGATGAAGTCGACATGTAATGCGTGCGGCGGCGTTGGAACTTTTGCGGTGCCGAAGCCGGCAGATTGGGCAGACGAGACCGTTCCGCAATTGGAAGTGACGGCCCAATGAGCAGCTTCACCATGGGGCTCACCAACGAGGAAATGGAAGCCGCGATTAAGACAGCGGCATCCCACGGGATCACGCTTTCGCCCGCCGGCGGAGAGCTTCCGGAAGCACATGGCGTCACAGCGTCGTACGCCGTCATCTCCGATGGTCAATCCAACGAGGTGACGATAACGGTGACGAAGAAGCCGTTCTACGTCTCCATGGGGATGATCGTGAACGCCATCAAGTCCATGCTTGGAATTGCCTGAAGTGAGGGCGCATGGCGTCAGTTGGGATCGGCTACCGGATTGCCGCCGACATTCTCTTCGAAATGTCGATGCATCTCTGTCAGCCAGCCGTCTACCAGGCGCTAACTTTCCCCGTGACCGCCGGCTTGGGCGTGACTGCCCAGGTGGGCTCGACCGCGGCCATGTATCCAGGCGCGCAACTGGTGGTCGAGCAGGCCGGGAACGCGGCGTTCGAAGTAATCACCGTAATCGCCGTTCTGAACGTCTCGAGCTTCACTGCGAATTTCGCCCATAATCATTCCATCGGAGCGCCCGTCTGGGGCGCGACCTTTCCCACCCAACAGGGCACAGACCCTATCTTTACCCAGGCGGAGATGCTTGGGTACCTGTCCAGGGCGCAGAACGAGTTCCTGGCGGCGGTTCCCTGCTACTATGCCCGGTTCCTGCAAACGGTGAATCCGGGGCAGATTTACCAGACAACGCCTCCCACGGCCATCCTGATCGACCGGGTGGCGTCGTCGTCCCTGAATATCGGCATCACGTCCCTGTCGCGCGCCGGCAACGTGGTGACGCTCACCTCTGGGATCCAGCACGGACTGTCGCAGTACAGCACCTTTGCGGTCGCCAATCCGAACAGCAACCTGACCGACACCTCATTCCTCGGCGTTTTTGCCGTCCAGACCGCGCCCACGCCCACGACCTTGACCTACGTTCAGGCGGGCGCCAACGCGTCGGCCACGGGCGGCAACATGCAGTCTATGCTGAGACTGTACGAACTGACCCAGGAAGAACTGGTGCAGCGGAATCGCAACTGGCAAGTGAGCTACGCGGGACCGCTGCAATCGTGGTTTGAAGACCGGGCCGGGCTCTATAAGTGGGGAGTCGGGGGTCTGCCTCCCCAAGCGTTTCCGGTGGAACTGCTGTGCGCCATTCGCGACACGGATACGCTGGCTATGGGCGACGGCTTTCTCGTGCCGGATCTATGCATCCATGGGGTCAAATGGTTAAGCGTGGGGTACGCATTTCAGAAGGATGGAATTTACCAACAGCCAGAATTGGCGGCATTTTGCTTTCGTCGGTACGCCCAGGTGGTGATGGCAACGCAGCGCTACATCCGGGCGATGAAAATGCAAATGGGTAAGTGACCGGCGTCACTCCCTTGTGTTAGAGACTGCATGTATACCGGGATGGGAGAATCTGAGCAGTGGGCACACGAGGCAATCCGGTACCGCTTCAATTCACAGCCTTTCGCAAGGAAGACTTCCAGAGCGAGAGCGGAATTGCCGCCTTTAATCTTCAGCTTCAGCAGATCGTAAACGCTCTCAACGAAGGCAATGGATCGGTGTCGCGCGTGTCGCTTCCGTACGGCGTCGATGTGCGCGGGTCCACGATCAGCAACGTCGGTGACCCGAAGAATCCAACGGATGCGGTGTCCCAGGGGCATGTGTCGACCAACTATGGAGCTCCCACCCTCCGGCCGCAGTTGGACATCGGCGGCAAGCAGACATTGAAGGGATTGACGTATTTGTACGCGCAACAGCCGACTACTGCGGCAGCGATAGCGCGCCTTCCAACAAACAATTATTCTGGCAGCGGGTCGATCGATCTCTTTGGGGCGATCATCCAGTTCGGGCTCATTGCCAATATGGACACGGCGGTGTTTCCGATGAATTTCCCATCAGCGTTTCCGACCGCATGCCAGAGCATCGTTTGCGCGACTACGGGGCCTACAGATCGAATCACTTACGTGGTGTCGTTTTCCACTTCACAATTCACGCTAGCAAACAATGGTACCGGTGCTGGAGCGACCTGGATTGCGTGTGGATGGTAAGGCAAGGAATCGGGAAAGTTAAGGCGGGCAAAGGAACCGAAATGAGTTTTGGCGAGTACATCGCGCGCTTTAGCTGCATCGGCAGGAGTCAAGCAGTATTTCCCGTAAATAATCTTTCCGTTAACCCAAATCTTACTACCCCACGGTTTAGGTCGTCTCTTGTCGAACAGTATGCCGATATAGGGTTGTTTCGAACCTTTACGCAACTTGCGATTCATAGCATTTTGTCGCTTAGTCGCTGGACGAAGATTGGATTTGCGGTTGTCAAGAGTGTTTCCATTGGCGTGATCTATAAGCGTTCCGGGAGGGAGAGAGAGTACGAGTGCTGCCAGCGTGATCATGCCATCTTCACCGTAGAGTTCCATGACAGCCTGAGAACTCTTGGCGTAGAAGCTATTTGTACAGGGATTCCATACAGCATAAATGCTGAATTTGTTGAGGTCTGTAAATCGAGTCTCATCAACAATGGCGTATTGCCCTTGAGTGAGGGATATGTAACGGCACAGTTCGCCGTTGATCAAAAACGATTCTGGACGTTCTGGAGATTTGCCAGATTTAGTCCGACACGCTCTGCATTGTATGGCGCGTCGTTCTTTCGGCATACCGCACTTACAAACAGGCGTCCGTTCTGGATGGCGGTGGCGTCTTTTCTTTGGGGTAGACTGATCGTGCGGTTCAGCCACCTGCTTCAACAGGGTGCTCATCGGAGACCTCCGGTGAGTGCGGGTTGGGCCGCACTGGAGGTAGTCTAGCATGCCTCCAGACAATGAATACAACAGTGTTCCGTTCATCTATAAAAGCGCCGGATTGGTCGCAAGAAGTATTCTTGACCAAGCCCCACCGTTTACTTATCTCGACAATCTGAACTGCTTGGAACGCGAGGAAAATGCCATGTCCTCGCGGTTCGGCAGCACAATCATCAACCGGGATCCGACCGGCGTCGGAACCAATAATTACTATTTCTCTAGCCCGGTCGTTTCCCTTGCCAAACTAGCCTACCAATCAACCGCCGCGCGTTATGCCGGCTTGAGCAACGGCACACTCCAGTATCGCAATTCCAACGTTCAGGGTGCGTATAGCCAAATCTACACCGGGCTCTCCGGACAATCTTTTCAAACTCTGATTGCAAGCTGCTTTCAGTCGGCGCAGCCTTACATCTTTATCTATGACCAAGCCGTGTCAATTAAACATGACGGCAGTTCCGGTTTGCCGCAACTCACCGGCATTGACCCGCCGCCATACACAGCGACCGCTGTTCCGTACTCTCCGCTTCTAACCCTCGTTGACAACTTCGCAACGGGAAACACGTACACCACATCCGGGTTTTCGGTGGCTTGGACCTTCGGCACTATCGCAACAATCGCGGCCACCAGCGGGGCGATCGTGACCGACTTTCCCGAGTTCACGGCGGCTGGTTCGCCGCAGACGATTGCGGGAGGGCCGACATCTACTGCCACGCAGACCGGCGCCGGGACTACATCAACCTTTGCAGTATTCTCCGGATTCCCATCCACGGCAACCGCAGGCGATGTTGTCACGCTATCGGTACCGGTGTCAGGCACGTTTGCGACGACCATTCTGGGGCTCGTTCCCCTTAGCGTATGGGGATCGGCATCCCTTCAGTACGCATACTCGACTGACGGCGGCACGACGTGGACAAACTTCTACTCGACAACCCAGCCGATTCAGCAAAATGGCACCAATACCGGAAATTTCCCATCGACCACGGCGACCATATCGTTTACCGGTTTGAGTAACCTCAATCAACTTCAGGTACGAGTGACGGCAACTTCGGCCGTGAATGTCGCCAACGTGCAGATTGCGACCATGGGCGCTGCCGGAATGATCACCGCTTCCGTAAATGTGGCTGGCGTTTTTGGGTCGGTCTGCAATGGCATCCTCTCCAACCTCAATACCAATGCCCTGATCGACGTACCCATCGTGAATGTGCAAAACACCGTGGGCGGTCCTCCGTATCCGCTCATAAACATTACATTGCCGGCAGGCTCGACTTTGCCGGCGGTCGGCGCTGGCGTGGCTATTTACGCTTCTTCCAACCCGATCCTTGACGGCTTTTATACGGTCGCCCTGCATGTGCCCTCAAACTCAATCGATGTGAATTTACCAAGCCCGCTGACATCGCCTATATCGGCCACGGGCGGTTTTCTGCTGGGATCCGATTCCGCCGCGACCAACCCCGCATCCTGTATTCTGACAAATCTCTATTCCTCGCCTTATCCGGCGCAGTTTTCCGCATGGGGATTCGGCATGCCCGTGCTTACGTCGACCAGTTCGTTCCCGGTGGGCAACTGGTTTGGCACCGTGGCGGCAAGCAGCACGGCTACAGTCGGGAAGACAGTGGCGCTCGATCTGAGCATGAACAATGAAGTGACGGACGATGATTTGATTGTGCTGACCATGAAGGTGGGCAGTCCGGCCAACATCAGCAATATCCGGCTGCAGTTCGATGTCAATTCGTCGGGATACACTTCCGCCTACTACTACAAAGACATCGCACCAGCCTACTACCAAGGCAACATTGCGAACCAGGTGGGAGCGTATCAGGCTACGCAGCAGCAGATTCTAGCCGACACGCTGGGACTGATCACGGGCCTGACTCCGAACAGCACGGCCGCACAGATTCAACCTAGCAATTTCTCGACCGGCTCGGGATCATGGACGGCGATCTACATGCGCCGCGGCGACTTCTTGCCCGTGGGCAATGCCGGAAGTTCCGGACTCGACTGGACAAACATAACCGGCTGGCAACTGGTCATCATGACCGATACCACGGGATCATCGACCGTGGCGGTCAATGGCCTCTACCTGCAATGGGGGTACGGCCCGTCGAGCTTCGGCGGCGTCGGCCTGGATTATCGTTACACCTACTATGACGCCAATACGGGCACGGAATCAAACGGATCTCCGGAACAGAATTTCGATGAGTTGTTCGGCTATCTGTCGACCCTCACGCCGCTTATCGTGTTGCGCCAGGCCGTTCAGGTAAACGGCATTTTCTCAAGCGATCCCCAGGTGACGCATGTGCGCATGTATCGCCGCGGCGGAACACGGTCCGACAACTGGTATCAGAGCGACGAGTTCCCCAACCTGACTGGCGCCGGAGCGTTTTCCTATAAGGATGTGATTTCCGATGCGGCGCTTGCGCAGGCGAATCCACTCGCTCTGGATAACGATCCTCCGGTGACGTCCACGTTGCTCGTTCCCATTTCCACCATGCTTTCCGCGGCAACGGTGAACCAGTTCGGGCAGACGGCTTATCAGCCAAGCATGGCGAGTTCCCTGGTGCAGACCGTGATCACGACACAGAACACGGCTGTATTCGTAGCCGAGCAGATCGTCCTCGTCGGCAATGCCGACAATCTCGAGCAAGTGCGAGTAGTGACGGGCGGGACCGGGTATTTCTCTGCGGTCTTCAATCTTCAGCACAACGCCGGCGAGCCGGTCATTGCCTACAGCCTTCCGCGCGTTCCATGCACGATGTGCGTCTGGGCCTACGAGCAGCAGTGGCTGGGCGGCGATCCCTACAATCAGAACGTTATTTACTACTCCAAAAAAGGTTATATCGAGGCATTCGGACCTCAAAATCGCGTCATCGTATCGACGGCCGACGATCCGGTTACGGCCATGGTCAACTGGCGAGGCACGCTGGTTGTTTCCACGCGCAAGACCTGGTGGATCATTGTAGGCGGCGCCAATCCCTATCCGCAGCCCACGGGAGCGACCCATGGGTGCATCGGGCAAAATGCGTGGTGCATCGTCGAAGGGGCACTCTGGTTCAGAGCAAGTGACGGTTGGCGCGTGTTTTCCGGCGCCAATGCCGATTACGCCACACTGGGCGTCGAGTGGATCTTCCTCAACAATCCGCTGTGTATTCCGCCCCAGGCGTACAAGCCGGATGCCACACAGGACGTGTTCGCGTTCTACCGCAACCAGGTGTTCGGTTCCTATATCAGCCTCCAGGCGGGCGCCGCCGGACCGCGATACCGGCTGGTGCACGACACGCAGTACAAACGATACCGCTACGACGATGTGCCGGCTACGGCGATGCTGTGGGAGCGCGACACGGATGCCTTGCTGGTCGGCAAGCAAATCGGAGTTGGCCAGTACGCGGTAGTCCAGGACCAGGTGGGCGACTATGACGATGGCGGATGGGTAGCCGGAGCGCTGGTCCAGACGCCGATCAACATGTCCATCCAGACGCCCTATGAAGACCTCAAGGCTCCGCACAATCCAAAGCAGTGGAACGCGTACGAGACCGACGTCAACACACAGGGCGCGACGATGCACTCCACGCTTCTGTTCGAGGATGGCACGGTGAGTCTGGCGCTCACTGATGTGGCGACGACTTCGCGGCAGAAGGTTGAGTTGAAGGTCAATGGCGGCGAAGGTGAGCAGGCGTACCGGGCTTCCATCAAGCACACCATGGCTGTGACTGTGGCCCCGATTCTTTATCAGGAAGACATCTACGCGACGAAGCTCGCGTCATACACGGGGACGTTCGACTCTTACTGGATCAAGTTCGGCATCGACGAAGACAAGTTCGTGAAGCAGGGATGGTTCGATTACACGTCCGCGTTCGCGATCAACGTCAATCTCTTTGCCGACAACAGTTCGACGCCCTACTTCAGTTTTACGCTGCCGGCGCAGGCGCAGCGGGATGTGGTGAGGGTCCGGTTCGGGAACGTGAATCCGGCCAGTCCCGCATTCACCATGCGTACTTGGCGCGTGATCGGAACGCTGACCACGGATGGCGGCGCGAACCAGTTTCAGATGTGGGCAAAACCCAGGGTTCAATACAAGAGTGTCCAAGGTGGATCGAGTTACCAGGTGAAAGAGTTGGAGGTGTGATTGTGGTTATGAAGTTCTGCCGTCGTCATAATTGCCGGAGCCGGAATCGAAAAGCTGTATGGCTGGTTGACCGGGTACCGCTATGTGCGTCCTGCATGGAACGGACGTTGGCCTTGATGACCGATTCCTTCGATCAGCATCAAATAGTCCGACTATCAGAAGAAGAAAAGGATTTCGGGGAAAAGAGCGCGGCGTACACGGCGCGCGCCATGGCCTGATTTATGCTTGCACAAAACCGGGAGGCCGGTGTAGTCTTGTCCTGCAAGCATTCCAGAAGAAAAGGAACGGCATGGAACTTCCTGATCTGCAACTAGAAAAACAATCTTTTACGGATACTCCCACCACAACCCAAATGGTTTTTCTCCTCCGGGATCTCCACAAGTTTCTGTCCCGTTGCGGCGGCATGTTGATTGCATCGAACTCGTACGCGATCGGGGACAATCCGATTGGCGCAATGCTCAACGGCGCAATTCAACTGAAGGCCGCAGCCGACATGTTTGAGCAGGGGCCAAACGCTGCTGGTCTGGCAGTGCCGCAGCCAATGGCCGGGCCGCAGGCTGTCCGCAGGTAACGTGTGCGCTTCAAAGTCCGGTGCGTTAACTGCGGCAAAGAGTGGTGGATTTACGGAAGCTACGACCCGGACACAAACGCGATCAGTTTCGGCGATGATGTGAATCAGGGCGATTCATGTCATTGCTCCGAAGACATGGTAGTGATCGACGAGGCGTACGACGAGTAATGGATGCTCCCGGCAATTCGGAATGCATGTGTAGTGTTCCGAATGTCCTGTGTCCCGTTCACCCTTTTATCGGGAAATTAGGACCACCGCGAATCACGTACCAGGAGCCATCATCGGAGTATATTCGCGGCTACTACGATGCGATCAGGGACATGGTGAAGATCATGGAGCGACGCTAGTGATCATCGACTGTATCTCTCTTATGTTGCTCCCACTGACGTTATGGGGAATGTTGCGCCTCCTCCTTCCGTCCGGGCCGAGGGAGATGGATCAGAACGCACACAAGGGTTCCTTTTTCGCCCTGCTCATTCTGTACAGTTTGTTCTTTTATGTGATCGTGGCGATCAGTTGCGTGCTGATGCTGCGCGTTCACGGGCAGGCATCGTTGGTCCTGATGTTCGCGATGATCTACGCGCTGCTGTTCAATGGGTGGACGACTTACGCGTACGAGGGATACCTCCATGTAAGGTACCCGCGTGGCATCGTTCCGAATCAGTTGTTGCAGCCGCAGTTAGGTCCATCAACCTACACAGTCGGGCGCTACGCGCTGACGCTCACGCTGGCGGTATCGTCGTTCCTGTTGTTCGTGGTGGGCGTGGGTGAGATCGTGCTGGAGGGGAAGTGATATCGGTTCCACTGATCTGGTATCGTATGCGCGTTACTCGGTGGAAGCGTTTCTTTGCCGTTAACGGTCCGCGCGAATGGATTGCTCCGCCACACTTTATTGGCTTTAGGGAACTTCAAAATGAGAGAGCTTATCAAGCCCAATGGACCGCACAGGACAACCGTGGAGAGTTTTACTACACCGCAGTGTATGTAAATGAATCGTCGTTCGCGCCTGTATTCGGTTCTGAATCCCATGCTGGATTCCTGAAAGCCAAGCAAGACAATGCGAGGGAATCTCTGGAAACTTACCTCGATCCGCACTGCCGCTGCCGGGTTGGTTTCCACTGGAAGTGCGCAATACACAAGAAGTGGGTGGGGTGATGATCCAGGAAGCCAGCCCCGACAGTTCCACCATCGCCCTCGACGGCCTACAAGAGGATCAGTATCGCTTCGGCAACCTTCAGGCGATCCGTTACGATCGCTACAACACCGACCTCTTTCCCCCAGGCTTCTTGGGCCAACTCTACTTTCTGAGCAAAGCATCCCGGCGCCGATCCGGGAACGGCATCCTCGACACCCTTTTCGGCGGCAATCCCGAATCGACGTTCGACGCCATTGTGTCCTACCTAGCCGCGCGGCCTCTCGTCGTGCTGGTCGAATGGCAGGAAGACGGCAGTTTCAAACCGGCCGGATACGGGTTCGTGGCCATCGTGTGCGGGAACGACAAGACGGAAAAGGCGGCGTTCTGCGGGTACGGCCTCTTCAAAGACTGGTGGGGAAAGGACGAGGGCCGGATTCTGACCATGTTGGGGCTCTCCCTGTTTTTCAAGGAGTTGAACCTCCTGGCCATCCACGGCGTCCGCTACAAGGAAAACGTTCTGACCAAACGGTTTACAGAGCAGTTTGGCTTTCGCCAGATCGGGGAAATCCCGTACTACAACGTGTCCGGGACCAAGCTCGTCCCCGGGGTGGTCAGCACCCTGCTTCGAACAGACTTCGAACGGTACGTGGAACGGTTCCTGCTTGACGCGTTTCCGTCCGCCGCTGCTTCGCCGCCGGTGGAACCCGTGCGGGAGCCGGCAAAGGCAAAGGAATCAGCGCCGCTGGAATTGGACGTGCCGCTGTCCTGGTTGTAAAAAGGGGAGGAAAATATGGCCGAAGCCGAAGTAGTAGTTGATTCTCCGTTGGTAATCGTCTATCAAACCGAAGGCGGAATGATAACTCGGCTGTATCCGCCTAACGACTACACCCATCAGCATTACGGGATGCTGGTTGCGGATATTGTGCGGCACGTAGCCGCCGCCTACCGAGTTCCGGAAGACGACGTGTGGGAATGGGTGGACAAAGAGCGATATCGCCCGACCACACGGATCAGTCAGCCTTCGTAAAAAACCCGCTCAAATTCAAGACCTTCCAGCGCTCCTTTGCTACCATGGCGCCCGTAGGGGTGTGGCGAGATGGGCAAAAGCAGCGGATTGAGCGATAGTGTGCAACAGGGCATGCTACAGAACGATACCGCGCTAGTTCAACTTGCGCAGCAACAGGCAGGAAGAGGAACACAACTGTTCGATGCATCATTTCCAGGGTTCCAACAGGCCGAGAATTTTTATGGGACTTTGGGAACCGGCGACCCCTACGCCATTGCGCGCGCCACAACCCCAGCCACGCAACAGATCACGCAGGCGACTCAATCCGCCAAACAGAACATTATCCAGAATGCGCCAGAGGGAGGCGAAAAGAACCTCGCGATCGAGATGGCTGATGTAAATCGTGGTGCCCAAGTTGGGAGTGTAACAAGTGGCGCTTTTTTGAATAGTTTTAATGCGTTGGCAAATCTTGCCGGTCAAGGCGTGAACCAGTCTATTTCGTCGGCGGGAACCGCAGTTTCAGGATTGAATGCTTCTAATCAGGGTTTCGCGAACCTTGGCAATCTTCAAATTCAGCAAAAAGGAGCACAATTAGGAGCTCTCACGAGTCTCGGTCAAGATGCTGCAACCGTTGGGGCGGCGTTCGCTTGAGCCTCACAGTGTTGGTAATTCAACGAGGGATACTACATGCCGTCTGTCGGCGCACAGCGTTACGATCCTCTTAATCCGCAGCCCTATCAGGCAGTAGAGACGCCGCAGCCGATGCAGGCAATGCCGTCGCCAATTCCCACTGACTCGCCGCAGATCAACGGTGCAGTTAAAACTTCAGGAGCGGTGGCAACGATTGCCGATGGAATTTTGCGTGGCTTCATGCAGGGCCGGTCGATGGCGGAAGCCTCGAAGGTAATGAAGCTAAAGAGGAGGACGGACGACCTCCAAAATTCCTACAACCAAGATGCACAACGGTTATTGGAATTGACGCAGGCTGGTGTTGATCCAAGCAGTCCCGAATACAAAACAGCAAAATCGGCGGTTGATGGTTCTTGGGGCGCGCTAATGGACTTTTACGGTCAGCACCTTGAGCAGCCAAAGAAAAAAGGCGCTAAGGGAAAAATGGAGCGCGGCCTCAAGGAGATGCTTGGAAGTCAAGATCCGATGGAAGTCTCTCAGGCGTGGTATCAGGTTGCCAAGCAAGCCGGACCGCCGGTCTTATCGCAAGTGGCGGTAGCGAATACTCCGCAGGCGCAGGCACAGCGCCAAGCCGCAGCGGGTACAGCGCAGAATCAGATCGCCGCTACAAAACTTGATGCACAGAAAATATCACACGAAAGTTCCGTGGCCGACGCCCAGGCGGTGATCGACAATCTGCGCAAAAAGCCTGAATCCCAGTGGAACGACCAGGAACGCCAGCAGTACCAGACGGCGCAGGATGTGGTGAACCCGCCAAAGTTGGGCGAGGAAGCCTTACGGTCGGCGGATGCCCTGCTCCGCAAAGCCTCGGCGGATCCGAATTACAAATTCTCCGACCGCGACCGGGAAA
>Ga0209167_10001923_pt1 | contig 11675 bp, 9 predicted proteins | sample Coa_R1_9_FD_187154 | JGI IMG/M metagenome (GOLD analysis project Ga0209167, IMG submission 187154) | Surface soil microbial communities from Centralia Pennsylvania, which are recovering from an underground coalmine fire - Coalmine... | ecosystem: Environmental > Terrestrial > Soil > Unclassified...
GGTTACGGTGACCGAATACACGGTCGATCCCACGGCCGATTTCGCCGCGCTCGACGGTTGCGCCGTCACCGTGATACTGCGGACCGTGGGCGGCGTGTTCTGCGGCAGATACGCGATGCGGACGCTTTCGAGGGAGGCCGTGCCGGAGAACTCCGCGCGCCATTGGAGGTAGCGCGCATTGGGGCTGGCGATCAGCGATTTCGCCGGATCGACGATCGGCTCCGACCAATCGCTCCAGGTGGCGTCGGGCCGCGCCGAGTTGCCCGCCCGCGTCCGGAAGGCGATGCCTTTGTAATCACCCACCCACGTTAGGCGTCCCCAGCGCGCCACGGCGCCGGAGTCGTGAACCGGCGATTCGAACCAGCCGCTCGATCCCGTACCTGCCTCCAGACGCAGAATTTTTCCAGCGTTGCCGGTGGCGGCGAAGACACTGCCTGGCACACGGCCGCGTTGCGATGCGATCAGACGTAGGGCGTCGCCTTCATTGGACTGCGCGACCAGCGTGGCCTGATGCTCACGATCCGGACGCGGGTCCATGCGGTAGATGCGCCCTTGTGCATCGGTGAAAAAGAGAAGGGTGCCGTTGGTTTCGGCAACGACATCGTAGATATTTTCTTCCTTCGAGCTCCACAGAGTCTCGACGGTATTATCCGGCAGAATCTTGTACAGTGCGGACTTCTCGACGCCGGAAACTTCCGTGACGCTGGCGGCTGCCGTGACGGTGGGTGCTCCCGCAGCAGGCTTGGCCGGTTCGGGCTTAGGACTGAGGCTCGGGGCGGCCTGCGCATCGGTGACTGTGATGCTCATGGGCGGGGCGACCAGCATTCCGCGGGTCGATTGCACCGCTTCGGTTGCCGCGCCGGTGCGCCGCGCCACACCGCCTCCCAGCGCCGCGGCGTAAATCGAGCCATCGGCCAGCGGCACGATAGCGCGGATTTCCGGCAGATTCGTGTTATACAGCACGAACGCCTTCGCGGGAGAGCTGGTGATGCGGTACAGAATGCCGTTGGGCTCGCTGCCGGCCAACAGCCGCCCCTCGCGGTCGAAAGCGAGGCAGGTCACGTGCGCCTGGCCGGTTTCATAGTAGACCTCGCCGCGCCCGGCCGTCACGCGAAAGATTTTCCCCTGTGGACCGGTGGCCACAAACAGCGCGCCATCCGGCGCGAACGCCAGCGCCCAGATGTAACGCTCGCCCGGCGCGAAGTACTCGGTGGCTTTGCCGTTTTCGATGCGGTACACCTTGCCGTCGGGTGAGGCGCCGGCATACACGACGCCCGCCCGATCCACCGCGACGGCGAAAATCTCGGGCTGATCGGCGCTCCACACCACGCTTCCCTTGCCCGCCACATCCACCTTAATCAGGCGGCCTCGATTGCCCGTGCCAAGATAAAGCGAGCCGTCCGGCGCTTGCGCGACGCTCCAGATCTGACGCTGGTCGGAGGTGAAGAAAGTGTCGAGCTTGGGGCCCAGCATCAGGCGCCCATCGGGCGTGATCGACACGCCGCTCATGCGTCCGCGTAGGAAATCCTGATAACCGTCGATCTCCCAAACGGCGGTGGTGGCGGCCAAGCATAGGCACGCCGCCACACCCGACAAAAGCAGCAGACGCAGGATGCGGCTCATTCCTTCACTCATCATTCCTTCACTTCGACCTGTGCGCTCTTCGAACCGGTGACGACCACACCAGCGCCCGCGGGAACTTCGATTTCGGTGAGTGTGGCGCCGCGCGCGGTGACCAGATTCCCCGTGCCCTGCTGGCCCCGCGACAGGATCATCGCAAGCGAAGCTGGAGGCGCCGGCAGATCACGGCCTTCGACCGTGAAGGAAGGATCGGAGCGCCATACGCGAAGATACGCCTTGTTGTTCGAGCGGAAACCAGTCAGCATGTTCAACACTTGCTGCGGAGACCGTTGCGGCGTTCCAGCCATGGACTGAAATTCGAGCAGGTTGGTGGAAGTCGCATCGGAGACGGTGAAGGACAGAGGCCCGGCCGGCGCACCCACCGGCACGCGGTAGCGGACGCGCTGGAGGTTTCGGCTCCGCTATCCCCGGCCAGCACAACCATGAGATCGATCTCGTCGCCGGGATGCACCATGCGCGGCGCGATCAAATCGGCAATCTGCTGCTGGCCGCGCTTTTCGACTACGCCGATGTCGAGCGAGATGCTCTGGAGCTTCATGGCATCGAATCCGCTTTGAAATGCGTAGGCCAGCGGCACGGAAACGCCCGCGGACGCGATGGCGGCAACGGCGACTTCCCCGCTATAGACATCATCCACGCGCACCGGGCCGGCCGCGAAATCAAGCTGCCCCCGCACAGAAAAAGTCTGCGAGCCGATGCTCCGCTCGGTGGCATCGATGGCGGAAAAAACCGCCATTTGCGCAAGCAGGGGCGTCATCACGCGATCCTGAATCATGCGCATGCGATAGGTGTTCTGGCCGACGCGGATTTCGACCGGAATCAACGTCGCCTGCTTTCCGGTCAGGCCGGAGATAGCCGTATCGCGGTCCGCGGTGATGGCGCCCATCCATTCGCGGGCGGTTGAGATCTTGAAGGAGCTCGATAGATTGGGCAGCAGCGCCAGGACTTCAGCGCGCGCAAACGGCAGGTCGGTGGGACCCTCGCCTAGAAAACGATGACCGAAGGCATACACTCGATCGCCGTCAATGGCGGTGATGGTGCCATCGGCGCCGACACTCATATCGCCCGAGAGGAGCTGGACACTGATCATCGAACCGGGCTCGAGTTGGCGCGGATCGCCCAGGCGGTCCGAGGGCACGCCACCGCCGGAAATACCCTGGCGCGGATCCCAGCCCAGTTCGCGAAGCTGCGGCGCGAAGTGTTCGAGCGTGGCCCCGGTGAATCCGGAAAACGAAACGGGCGTGGCGATTTCCTCGAGCCGCGTCTCCCCCGCCACGAAGGGCCGGCGACGAGGTGCCGGAGAGGCCGAGGCGATGTTGAGGGCAGGCCGCGGCTCAACTCGTAGCATGTCTTCGATGGGCCGGATTCCGGCGATCGCTTCCTTAGAAAGCGGGAAGCTCAGCGCGACGGCGCCCAGCAGTTTCCCGTCGATATAGACGGGCGATCCGCTCATACCCTGCATCACGCCGGTATTCTCGAGAGGTCCGCCCTTAAGACGCGCGAGAATTATGGATTCGCGTGGCCCCAGGTTTTCGAGAACGCCGAGAATTTCTACCTGGAATTCCTCGACTCGCGAACCGGTAAAAACGGTTCGTCCGATTCCGTGCTGGCCCGCGCGGACATCCTTGAGCGGAAAGATTGCCGGGGCGGCCTGCACGCTGGACGCCGCGGACACAACCAGCAAGGTATGAACGATGCGAAGATGGCCCACAGGATTATTGTAACGACTCCGGCCCCTTGCGCATCCCAGCCGCGTAGTACTATAGATAAAAGTCGAGCAGCGCCGCGGTAGCGTTGGCGTGCTGGCGCCCGGAGGCGCGCCCTGCCCCGCAAGGCCACCCAACCGGTCGATTATGGAAGGGAGGCGCTCCTCATGTGGAACCGCCGCAAAGAAGAAGAAAACGCACCCAAGCCGGTTTCGGCTCCGCCGACCTCATCAGAATTCGCTAAGGAGGGTATCCCTATGTCCACTCTGCCCACGCGCAGCGGTGAACCACATCCAGATTTATCGCGAGGCACATCCGCCGTACTAGGCAAATCCGTCATCGTCAAAGGCGAGATCCATGGCCGCGAAGACCTCACCATCGACGGTGAAGTGGAAGGCACCATCGAATTGCAAGAGCACCGCCTGACGATCGGCACAAACGCCAAGGTGAACGCCACCGTGAAGGCGCGCGAGATTGTGGTGCTGGGCACGCTGCACGGCAACGTGGAGACGCGCGACAAGGTTGAGATTCGCAAGGAAGCCAAGCTGGTAGGCGATATCCGGACTGCGCGGATCGTGATCGAGGACGGCGCCTATTTCAAGGGGACGGTGGACATCATTCGCGCGGAAACGCCCAAGCCGCAAGCGGTGGTCGCGCCCAAGCCTCAGCCGGTGGCCTCCGCCACGGTTCCTAACACAGGTTCACCCAGCACATCCGGCCGTCCGGCCCCGCCTTCGATAGCGGCCGCAGGCGGCGACATCAAGCGTTAGTGCAGCGCGAAGCGTTGGTAGGATCGGATACACGGCAGAGCCATGGCCTGGATCAGTTCTGCGCTTCGCTCGAAGAACGCCCGGGGCTGTCGATCCTTGATTTTGCCGGTGGCAGCCAGGCTACCATCAGTTTCATCACCGGCTACGGCCACCGCCTGTATTCGGATGATTTTCTACATCAACTGGACCTGTGCTTCGGAAGCGCTCCCGGCGATTTTTTCGAGAACCAATCCAATCCGTTGCTGGTTTCGAAGTTTATCGAGAACGCGCTTCCGTTTGCCGAGGAGAGTTTCGATGGCGCGCTGGTGTGGGATGCGCTCCAGTTTCTCTCCCCGGCGCTACTGCAAACCGTGGTGACCCGGCTTTATGGGGTACTGCGGCCGGGCTCGTCGCTCCTGGCGATGTTCCATACCGAAGAGCGCATCGACACGATCGCTACATACGCTTACCGCATTCAGGATCACCGCACGGTTCAAATGACCGCGCCCGCGCAGCGAAGACCGGCGCAGATCTTCAGTAACCGAAGCCTGGAAAAAATGTTTCAGGACTTCCACTCTGTGAAATTTTTCCTGACGCGCGACCGATTGAGGGAAGTGATCGTGAGGCGCTAAGCGCGCCTTTCGCCCGGCGAAGAGTCGCCAGCTCACCAGAGAGCTAATGCTTTCGGATGGGAAAGTGATGGATGTAAATTCGGCCGTGCTGGCGCCTTCCAGCGAAATTGAGCCGCCCGATGTTAAGACGCCCTATAATCTCAGCATGAACCGCGGGGTGGCGTCCTACAGCATCCGCCATCAGTTCAACGCGAACTTCGGCTTTTAGCTGCCGTTCGGAAAAGGGCAGCACTCCGCAAGCGGCGCCGGCAGGTCGTGGACACTCTGGTCGGCGGCTGGCAGTGGAACGGAATCGTCTCAGATCAGGGCGGGTTCCCCTTCACCCCGATGGATTCAACAGTTCCGGGACCGGCGACCCGAATCAATCCGGCGTGCCCCACTGGAATCCAAACTTTAAAGGGGCGGTAATTTTGGGAAGCCCGAATCAATGGTTCGATCCCAGGGCCTTCGCGGTACCGACTGCCGGGACCTTCTGGGACCTGGGGCGCAACTCGCTTCGTGGCCCGGGTCTGGTCGATTTTGATACTTCGTTTTCAAGAGGATCAAAATCAATGAGCGATTGAATCTGCGTTCCGGGCGGAACTCTTCAATCTTTTTAACGATGTCAATCTCCCGTACGCGAATCCGATGGTTTTCTCTGGCAACAACGCCAGCTACAGCATCAGCTCCTCAGCGGGCGTCCCGACCGCGGTGTTGACCTCGCGGCAAATCCAGTTCGCGCTGAATCTCATATTCAGAATGGCCTGCGGCGAGCGCTTTCGCGTCACTCCAACTTCGACTTTTCGGCCGGGGCGGCCAGCTCGATGTCGAAGTTGCGCTCGATTGGCGCTCCGAAACGGGCCTTCCTACGGATGCTGACCCGCACGCGATCTCCCGGGTTCCGGTCCCAAAGCGCCACGCGCAGGTCGGCAATTCTTCGGACCGTCTGACCGTCGATCTCGACCAAAACGTCTCCCCGCTTCAGTCCGGCCTTTTCCCCGGCGCCGCCCGCAGTCAGTGAATGGATGCGGCATTCCCCATCTTTTTCTTCCAGGCTAACACCGAGAACACCGGCTGCCGGCAGTTCCTGTTTCTTGCTGAGGAGAAGATAGTCCGCCATATGCGGCTCCACCTCATCGCCGCCGTTGAGCACGATTGCGGAGGCCGCGCTGGTTCGGCGTTCGAGACGTTTCGGAATGCCGCTACCGAATGCCAAATGTCCGGAACCGGCGAGGATCACCATCCGGCGGTCCTGGTTGGCGTTCAGATACGCGGCGGCGCTTTCCGCCATTCCCTCGTCCCACACCAGTTGCGCCTCGACAAAGTGGTCGAAGGCGTCAGGTTTCGCTGCGCCATGGGCTTCGAACGCTTTGCGGAGGCGGCTCCTATAGTCCTCATCGGCGGGGACGATTTCTTTAGGCAGGTAAGCACGCTGCTGTGCAGAAAGCCCGGCAATGCCAACCTTGCCTACCGCTGAAGGCAACGCGGAGGGCACGTTAAGTGCACGTACCGGAATCCGCTGCTCGCGCGCGAATCGAAAAATCGGCGCGTACAGACGGTAATCGAATCCCCACCCTGCGTAATATTCAGTGGCCCGGAGAAATTCTTTTTCCGTGGTTCGTCCGGCGATGTAGTCGTCCACCTGTGGCTGGAAGGGCTGTTGAAAATATTCCACTCCGACCGCCAGGTTGGGATCGAGCTGGTGGATCCGCTTGATGATCTCAAGCTGGTTTAGATGGTGATCGTAACGGTCATGGGTCTCGCCGATGAACACGACGCGCTTGGTGGCGAGCTGAGCGGCAAGCCTGTTCAGCGAGAGAGAAGTGTCCAAATCGATCACGTCTAAGGACACCTGATCCTGGGCAATGGCCACAACAAAGGAAGCGCATGCGAGCGGAAGAACGAGCAGATATCGAACAGGCCGGAGCCACATTGCCCCGTAATCATAACAGCGGGGGACCCCTCCGACGGGCGCGCGGCCGTAACTGACCGCTGTGAACTGATCCCTATCTCGGCACTCGGGGCGCAACGTTCTTGTAGACTCTCCCGTTCTTCATCACAAATACCACGTGCCGAACCGCCGTGATATCTTTGAGCGGATCTCCATCAACGGCGACAATGTCCGCCGCCATATTGGGCGCAATGGAACCGATTCTATCTCCGAGCCGTAGAGCCTCAGCCGCCTCCGAGGTTCCGCTGATAATGGCGTCCATGGGCGGCTGGCCTCCGTCCCTCACACGATAAATAAACTCCTCCGCGTTGCGGCCATGAGAACCGGCCACCGCATCTGTCCCCAGTACGATTTTCAAGTGTAGTGCCATAGCGCGTTTCAGTACATCGGCCACCTGCGGTATGGCCTTCACCATGTAGGCGAATCCCTCTTCGCTGTAGTTGCCTATTCCCAGGAACTTTGGCTTGTTCTCGAGGTAGTTATGCCAGACCAGAAAGTTCGGATCAAAGTAGACGCCGTGGCTGGCGATCAATTGCAGAGTTTCATTATCCAAAAGGGCTCCGTGCTCTATCGAAGTGCAGCCGGCTAGCACCGCAGCCTTGGCTCCGCTTGAGGCATGCGCGTGGACCACTGACCGGAGGCCCAGCGCGGTCGCTTCCCCACACGCCGCACGAATCTGTTCGTCGGACATAGTTTGCGCACCACCGTCGCGGATAGATGCCGTCGCAAAGAGCTTGATAACGTCGGCGCCATCTGCTTTGGCCTTCCTGACGAACGCGCGGATCTGCTCCGGTGTGCCGGTGTTATCGTAAATCGCCCGCAAGGATGTGATGACGTTCGGACCCGCTAGCTGGCCCGAGTTGATCAGATCGCGAACACGGCCGTCCACTTCGGCGCCGACGCTCTGAACGGTCGTGAAACCGCCCATCAGGGTCGCATAGGCGCCCGCGGCCGCATACAACGCGCTGAGCTCGGGAGATTCCTTACTGCCGGCGCCACCGCCCTCCACGCGATTTTTCGAATCGAAGTGAACAGCGAAATGAACGTGCGTATCGATCCAGCCCGGCATAACGGTCAAACCGGAAAGATCATAATTCGCCTTTCCCGCGGCGTCGGAGATGCGCACAATCCGCCCGTTTTCGATGACGATCTCCCTATTTTTTAAAACTCGGCCCTTGCCGTCCAGGATCGTCGAAGTCTTCAGGACGAGCAGCTGGGCCGAAGCCCACGTGGCCCACACAAGGAAGCATAGGCTTACGGTTCGTCGCATGATCGCTTCTTACTTTCCGCCGTAGCTGACGCGCCAGATGGACCTTGAACCATCGTCCGTGACGAACAGAGCGCCGTCCTTGGCCACCGCGACGCCCACCGGCCTGCCCCAGACCTTTCCGTCCGCCGTCACGAACCCGGTGAGAAAATCCTCAAATGCTCCACTGGCGTGGCCGCCGTCGAGCGGAACCCGGATCACTTCGTAGCCTGTGCGGTTGGACCTGTTCCAGGATCCATGCTCGGCGGCAAACAAGTCTCCGCGATACTCAGCGGGAAACTGAGTGCCTTCATAGAACGTCAACCCAAGCGAAGCGTTGTGCGGTTGCAAGAGGACATCGGGGACCAAGACTTTGTCTTTGAGCTCCGGGTGTTTGCCTTGGTGGCGCGGGTCCGGATGGCCGCCCATGTAGTACCAGGGCCAGCCATAGAAGCCCCCCTGCTGGACATGCGTGACATAATCGGGGACTAAATTATCGCCTAGCGCATCCCGTTCATTCACGGAGCACCATAGTTCGCCGGTTTGAGGATTCACCCCCAGGCCCACGGGGTTGCGGATGCCGGATGCGTACACGCCCACGAATTTTCCTTCAGGTGTGTACTCAAGAATATTTGCGCGGTGAAGCTCAGCAGGGTGTGTATCCGGGTCGTCGACATTCGATCCCGATCCAACCGCGACGAACATGCGCTGCCCGTCCTGTGAGAACACCACGTCTCTGGTCCAGTGGCCTCCACCCGGAGGAAGGCTGGGCACGATGACTTCGGCGGACCCGCCCGCCTTCAAATCACCGCCTCGATAGGGGAACCGGACCACCGAATCGGTGTTGCCCACATACACCCATTGAGGGCTTGAGCCGAGAGGGTAGAATGCAACGCCGAAGGGCCGCTTCAAGCCCGTGGCGAAGACTGAAACCTGCTCGGGCTTGCCGTCCTTGTCGCGGCCTCGAAACACCTTGACCTGACCCAGTTGGCTTTCGGCCACGAAAAAGTCGCCGTTCGGCGCGAGGCGAATCTGCCGTGGCATGTCCAGGCCGGTTGCATACAACTCCACCTTAAAGCCCGCGGGCGCCTGGGGCCATGCATCCGCCGGACGAGATGCTACCGTGGGCGCGTTCGATGAGGACGAGGTCGCAAAGGGTTTAGGAAGATCGGCAGGCGTGATCTTCCGGAACGTGCCGGGCTTGAGCGAGCGATAATCCATGAATGCCGCCTGTCCGGAGAAAAGATTTTTCGAATCGAATTTTTCTCCGGCTGCTTGCATGACCCAAGCGGCAGGCGCAGATACGAGTGCACCGATGATCATCCAGCGAAGCTTGCTCATGTCCCCTCCCGAAACAGCGGAATTTGCCCTCGACTCTTTTGTAGCAGGTTTCATTCACGCCCGCGCTACCACCAAAAGGGAAAACTCACAGCGCGAGCACGATCCGATAAACTTAACTAAATTAGAGGTATGCTCCTCTCGGCAGGAATTCAATTGGACCTTTACGAGGTGCTCGCGTCATGCGGCGCAGGTGGCGGGTGCCAGAGGTATTGGGCCAAGGACACCAACGTGGCATGAAAATCCTGCTCCCTGTTGATGGTTCGGAAGGCTCCAAGCGCGCCACCGAGTCGATTGCCGAGCGTCCGTGGCCAGAAGGCACCGAAGTCCGCGTACTGAGCGTCGTTGAGCTTGCGCTGACTGGCTTGCAGGCCGCCTTCGAAATACCGGCCATCGACGCAGCTCGCCTGGAGGCCCAGCGCGCAGCGGCCATGCAGCGGGCTCAGAAGGCGATCGCGGATGCCCGGGAAGTTCTGGAGACAGCGGGTCTGAAAGCATCGGAATCGATTTCGGTTCTCGTGGCCGGCCCCAAGGACATCATTCTCGAAGAGGCTTCCACGTGGGGAGCAGACTTGATCGTTCTAGGATCACACGGCCATGGGGGCGCGGTGCGCTTTTTGTTAGGCAGCACCTCGGAGGCCGTGGCCAGGCAGGCCGAGTGCTCGGTCGAGATCATCCGAGGCAAGGCCGGGCGGTCCTGGACGTCGAAGACGTAAACGGCTGCGCGCAGACATTGCCAGAAACCGCCGCGGCTACCCTCCGCTCCTTTACGGTGCCAAGTTCTCGGTCACCTCAATGTATGTCCCCCACGGATCAGTCAGAAACGCGATCTTGGTGTTCGAGTTAGGGAGCTGACGGATGGGCACATCGAGCTTGATGCCCTGCGCTTCGAGCTTCTTGGCAAACTGGTCGAGGTTGGTGACGTCGAAGCCGATGTGATCGAGGGAACGCCCCTTGGTTCCCGCGGGTTTCACGCCCTCTTTCGAGCCTGGAAAAGTTTCGTTGAACGAAACGTTGGTGCCGGGGACGTAAATGCACGGGGTCAGGCCGGGCGTCGCCACGCGCACGCGGTCGCCCGGTATTCCTCCGAAGGCTTTCGCGTACCAGGCCTGAATGCCGGGAACGTCGACGACCTGATCATGAATGTGGTCCATCTTGACCGGCACGGTGATCGAGGGGTCGCCGAAAAACTCGACGCGGATTCCGTCGGGAGCGTGAACCATGCCCTGGTTCGGGTTGCCGGCTTGATCGACCTTCACGCCGCCGGCCTTCCACTTGGCCAGCATGGCGGGCAGGTCCGCGAAGACGAACCCAAAGTGATTGACCACGGAGCCCTCGGGCGGCTGGGTCGGCTCGGTCGCCTTGCGCAACATTATATACACGCCCGGAAACTCGATCAGTTCCAGCGGCTCCTTCTTGACCAGCTTGCCGCCCATCATGTCGATCCAGAAATGTTTTTGCGCGTCCACGTCCTGAACCGCGAGGTGGATGTGGCCCAGCCTGACGCCGGCGTAGTTGGGGTTGGCGAGCTGCGCCCAGGCGGGCGCGAGCGTAACGGTTGCCAGAAGGAAAAGAGATCGCGGGCTCATAGCAACATACTGTATCAGAAGGAACGAATCGAGGTGCTATACTCGAATTTGATGCTAGCCTGGCGCCTGCGCTCGCCGCGTTGCGCGCGTTTTAGAAGGGTCAAATGCCGAAACGCACATTTCAACCAAATAACCGCAAGCGCGCCAAAACACACGGATTTCGGGCGCGAATGAAAACTAAGAATGGGCGGGCCGTGCTGGCGCGGCGCCGCGCTCGCGGCCGCCATAAGCTGACGGTCAGCGACGAGAGAGCCGTTCGCTACGCGAAAGCCAGCTAATCCCGCCACTGGCGGCGCGCTGACTTTTCCGCAGTCGTCCCGAATCCTGCGCTCCGCCGATTTCCGAACGGTTTATGACCACGGCATCCGCTTTTCCACCCCCGTATTCGCCGCGTTTTGCCTGGCGCGAACGGATTCCGAAGATCGAGGCAGCCCGCGGCTGGGGCTCACGGTTCCACGCGCGATCGGAGGCGCCGTGGTGCGCAATCGAATCAAGCGCCGGCTGCGCGAGGCGTTCCGGCGGCATCGCGCAAGAATGGGGGCGCAGTGGGACATTGTCGTCAACCCGCGCCGCGCGGCGCTCACCGCTCCTTTCCCGGAAATCGAACGGGCCTTCGAGAGGCTAATCGAGAAATGCGGACCCTGATAGTGGCTTTGTTGCGTACTTATAAGCGATGGGTCTCGCCCTGTCTGCCCTCGGCTTGCCGGTATTATCCGACTTGTTCGGAATACATGATGGAGGCCGTCGAAAGGCACGGCGTCGCACGCGGCATCTGGATGGGGACGCGGCGACTGCTGCGCTGTCATCCGTTTCATGAAGGAGGGTTCGACCCGGTTCGCTGACT
>Ga0209167_10001925_pt1 | contig 11656 bp, 7 predicted proteins | sample Coa_R1_9_FD_187154 | JGI IMG/M metagenome (GOLD analysis project Ga0209167, IMG submission 187154) | Surface soil microbial communities from Centralia Pennsylvania, which are recovering from an underground coalmine fire - Coalmine... | ecosystem: Environmental > Terrestrial > Soil > Unclassified...
CTGGAATTGGGTTGTTGCCAGATTCGAAGCCTGACACTCGTCCTGAGGGATCTTTGAGCACGAGTTCCACCGCGGGGAAGCCGTCGTGACCTGGTGTCGTCGCAGAGACACTTACAAATGGCTTGTCCTCGCAGGTAAATAGCAAGGAGTCACGTGCGCGCGATGAATCATCCGCGGAAGCGCACAGCGGCAACGGGAGGGTCGTCAGCAATAGAAAACATAGCGACCTGAATTTCACTTTAGTCAATCCCCTTCTGGATAAACTCGTTTAGCTTTATCCTTAGTACTTTTTCAGGCGCAGACTAAGCATCCAAGACTGCACGGCCAAAGCGATCCCGGCATAGATGAGACACACTCGCCATATCCTTTATGGAGCCCGCATTACGATAGAACGGGGGAAGCATGCCTCGTGAAATCCTCAGGGCCGGTAGATTTCCTTGGAGTCAGTTGGGCTGAACTGGTGCAGCGTAAACTTTTATCCAATGATTACGAACCTGGGGCCTGGCCTTCTTACCGTTCCAGTCAAAAACGATGAGGTTGGTCTCCTGTTTTGGCATGTGACAATCAATGCAGTTGCTCCGCACTTGGTGCGCCAGCTTGGGGAACATCGCGGTTCCCGGTTTGTGGCAAGTCAAACAGCGCTCTGAGAACAGTGCCAGATTGTGCTGGCTAGTGTGAACATCGTGGCAAGTCAGACATGTCATTGCGGAAGACCGGAAGCAGCGGCTTTTTTCAAGCAATTCGACCTGGCTGCCATGCACGTCAACCTCGGCGTTGACGGCGGGCTGGGGCAGTTCAAGATATTTATCGAGCCGTTGGCCGGGAAGGTAGGAGAAGGCTCGAGCAACGATCACGCCCTGGCCTGCGTGGCACCAGGCGCAGAGATCCATCTGTCTGTCGCGGGAAAATCCTGCAGGATTGAGTATGGCTGAGCCGGATGATCCTCGGGCTTTAGAGCCTTCACGCTGCACGTGTTCGCGTCCCGGCCCGTGACATTTTTCACACGTGATGCCCACAACCATGTGCGTTTTCCTGTATCGATTGGGGGGAGGTGGATCCGACTCGAAGTAGGTTGCATGACAATCCAGGCATCGTGAAACGATCGGGCGATCGAAATTCGCGACGCCGTCGCGGTATCCCGGGCTGTTGACCCACCCCAGTTCAGTCCAGTAGGAAACGGGTAGTTGAAAAAGTGAATCTCCTTTCCAGAACAAGTATGTCTGCCCCTTCTCCCCGGACCCTATTACCAGGTCAAACCTCTCAGTGCGCTCGGTGATGTATGGAGGCATGCCTTGCACTGCGGTCTGGAAAAAGCCATTTTCCCGCGCATCCATTCGGAAAGACAACTCGGGGTTGGAAGTAGTACGCGCGTTGGCACCCGGCGTGAAGTTGCCGAGGATAGAGTTCTTATCGGGCAGTCTGGAAGTGAGGAAATGAGCCGTTTCGTGAAAGGCATTAACCTTGTCTCGGTGGCACGAGCCGCATGCAGCATCCCCGACGTAGTTGTCGCGCGAACGTGAGATGTCATCTCCCTCAGGCGATGCAGCCGGACTTTGTGCCGGGCGTAGTGACCCTTGCGGCCACCGAGTCCTTCCTTGATCAACGACACACAGGACCGCCAATAAAACTGCGATCGAGCCGATTATGGAAGTGACCCTCATTCCCATCCTGCAGGGCAGCAGTTTTCTCGGGCAAGGCTCACCTCTGTCACTTCCATTTGCCCTGGCCCTCGACAATTGTTATGTAACGATCGACGGGAAGATCGGAGAAACGTTCGAGTGGGTGGCCGGGTTGCGGCCATCTCACTTCGAGGAGGTCGATCTTTGTCCTTTGGCCCAGTCCAAGAACCAACCGGGGGTCGTGCGAAGACAAGAAGCTGCCACCTCCTACTTTCATCCTGCTTCGGGTTAGATCGCCAGCCTTGTACGTAACGCGTGCGCCGACAGCATCGCGATTCGACTTTGTGCCGACCAGGGTTATGCCCAGCCAGTGATTCAGATTCCCCGCTTTGTTTCGCAAGAGAAGCGGCGAGCCGCCATTCACAGAGATCAGCACGTCGACCGCGCCGTCATTGTCGAAATCACCGACCGCCAGTCCGCGAGCCGAGAGATTCTTAGCAAAGACTGGACCACTACGTTCGCTGACATCCTGAAACCCCTTCCCCGTGCTCCGGAACAGCAGGAGTGGCTCCTGGTACGCCACATCCTTGTGGTACACCTGAATGAGGTCGTCGGGATTCCCGTTCGAGAGAAACAGATCGAGATTCCCATCGTTGTCGTAATCCAGAAACTTCAATCCCCAGCCACTCATCAGGCGCGTGGCGGAGGCGATGCCGGTTGGGATTGCCTGGTCATCAAACGTTTCATCGTGGTTGTTCTGGTACAGGGAATACATCTCGTGATCGATATTGGCGACGAAAAGATCCATCCACCCGTCCTGATTGAAATCCGCTGAATCCACCCCCATTCCCGAACGTGGGCGGCCTGCCTCACTGTATGCGACTCCTGCCTGTGCTCCTACTTCTTCAAACTTGCCATCCCCGCGATTCACAAACAGGAAGTTTGCCGTGGTGTCATTGGCGACAAACAGATCCATGCGCCCGTCGTTATTGATGTCAGTCGCTACGGCGCCCCATGCTTTCCCCAGATACCTGCCGATCTCTGAGCTCTTGCTCACATCGGTAAACGTACCGTCGCCGTTGTTGCGAAACAACCAGCTAGCCATTGGCTTATAGAGCCTAGGAATGCAATAACCCGGTTTATTGTCTGCCTCGCATGGCAAGTGTTTGGACTTATCGAAGTCCACGAAGCGGCAGACAAACAGGTCAAGCCTTCCGTCATTGTCGAAGTCAAACCAAACCGCACTGGAAGACCACCCGGGCGCGGCAACTCCAGCCTTCTCGGTGACGTCGGTGAAGGTGCCGTCTCCATTGTTGTGATAAAGAATGCTTCGTCCATATTGTGTGACATAAAGGTCAGGAAAACCGTCTCCATCGTAGTCGCCAACCGCAACCCCCTGGCCGTAACCACCCGCCGCAACCCCAGCCTTCTCGGTAACATCGGTAAAACTGCCATCGCGATTGTTTCGGTACAGGGCGTTGCGCAGAGGTGGATTGGGACTGAAAAAGTCACACTTTCCGCTATTCACCAGATAAATGTCCATCCACCCGTCGCCATCGTAGTCGAGGAACGCACACCCGGCTCCCGTGGTCTCAGGTAGATATTTCTCCGCAGATTTCCCATTGGAATGGGTCCAGGTGATGCCGCTCAAGGCGGCGGGGACCTCTTCGAACGGATAAACCACGGTGGGCAATGCGCCGGAGAAGCGGGACAGTCGTGGAAGCATAAGACTGCTTCCGATGCCCCAGAGGAAACGACGGCGAGAAAATTCGGAGAGCCCTCGAGTTGGCTGCGTCAGCGAGTTCTTCACTTCAATGAATCGTTCTGTATTTGGAAATTCGACGGACCGCCATATTAGCTGGCTAGTTTGGCTTTTGCTGTGACTCTGTGGGAGCCTCTCCCGCCGCACCCTTTTGCGTCAACTTCTGCTGAATTGCGAACTGCCGGTCGCCGTCTTCCTTGCGTCCGGTTCGGGCATAGGCAATGGCCAGCAGGTAGTGCGCTGCGGGATTCCCAGATTCCAGTTTGACGGCGGTTTCCAGCGGCGGGACCGCATCGGAAAACTTCTTCAGTGAGACCAGGGACCCGCCCCATCCGACAAAAGCATCGCCAAAACCAGGGTCGAGACTGGCTGCACGCGAGAAGTGCCGAATGGCGTCATCCCACTGCTGATTCTGCTTTGCCATTTCTCCCAAAACGTATTCGGCTCCCGCATTGCGAGGGTCAATCTGAAGTTCCTGCTCGAATTCTGCTTTGGCTTCCTCGGCGGCAGCGGGACCAAATTCCGGCTTGGACACCAGAACTCGCCCCAGCCGGTAATGGATCCCGGGCAAGCTGGGGTTCTGCTTCAGGATCAGCCGGTATATCGCCGCGGCCTCGTCCCATTTGCCTTGGATCTCCAAGGTTTCGGCGTTGAGCTCCTGCGCCTGGTAGGAAGTTGGCGCCGCGTTTGCCAGTTGGGCTGACGCGCGGGTCGACAGATCCGAATAAGTGTGGACCGACAGATAGAGAACGTCGGGATCGCGCGGGAATTCTCGATTCAGAGCACGCAGAAAATCAATGGCCGTGTCCGGCTGGTCAGCAAACATGGCACAGCGGACTCCGGCAAAATCCACATCGCGCATGAGCTCTTTGCTGGAGACGTGGGCTGTGCTTTTCTTCAGGAGCGGAAGTGCCTCCTTACAACGGCCGCTTTTGGCCAAGTCGACGCCTCGCTTGGCGCCAGCCGCAAAATCTGCTGCCGGCGCTGGTCGGAGAACCTGCGCAGCCGACGGCGAAAGAAGGGCTACCCAAAGAAGGGGACCAGCCAGAACCGAATGGACGGGTCTGAGCATAAAAAAGGGCAGGCATCCGAGATGCCTGCCCAATGATACAACGGTCAGAAGTGGAACTTCAGCGCGAACTGGATGTTCCGCTCTCCTTGGGATTGATTGATCTCGCCCATGATGCCGGAAGACAGGGCGAAGGCGCTCGGGCCGCCAGCGAAATCCAGAACGGGGTGGTTAAAGAGGTTCACAAAATCGGTTCGAAATTCCAATCCCGTGCCCTCAGTAATCCGAAAATCCTTGTGAACACTTAAGTCCACATCGGAATAGCGCGGACCCCGCAAGGAACCTACACCGCAGTTCCCGTACGAGCCGGCAGCCGGTCGACTGAATGCGCTTGAGGTGAACCATTGAATGTAGCCGGCCCCAGGGGCGCCCGCCTTCTGCTTCGGGTAACTGACAGAACCGCTGCAATTGGGTCGAGACACGTCGAAGAGGATGCCAGCACCGTCTGCACCCGAGGGATCGCCGAACCCTCCCAGAATTGGCGTGAGGGCGAACCCGGAGTGCCAGGACACGAGTGGAGAGATTTCCCAACCACCGACGAGGGCATCAGTGACCGCGTTCATGTCATGACCGAACTGTCTGCCTCGTCCTACCGGAAGCGCGTAGCTCGCAAACGCGCTCAAGGCATGAGTGGTGTCGTAATAGCATGGGCCCCAGTCGGAGCGGGCGTCGTAGATGTTTTGCCATCCCGGCAATCCCATTGAGGTCTGAGTGCCATTGCCGCCCCAGCTCGAGGTGCCGTAATATCCCGGCGAGTTGCTGAGGCACTTCGAGTACACGTAGGAAACTTGACCGTCTAACCCTTGCGAGAGGTTCCTTTTAAGCACGGCCTGCAACGCATTGTAGCTCTGATTGGAGTTCGAGCCTGGACCGGCCGTATAGAGTGGAAAAGCGCCTGCAGGGATGGTAGATGCGTTCGAGAAGACTCCGTTCAGATAGCCTGAAGGCAGCACTTGGGCTCCGACCACGCCCGGCGGAGTCACGCTGCCGTCCGCGTTGACAAGTTCTCCCTGGGCATAATCCATGAGGTTCAACAGGTGAGTGCCGAAGGAACCGACATAACCGAGCTGGAAGGTGGTCCGGCTATCCAATTCCTGCTGAACCGAGAAATTCCACTGGGTTTCGGTGGCCGGACGCAAGTTTGAAGGAAACACCTTCACCGTGCTCAGACCTCGGGTTGGCCCGGAAAAGCAGGACTGCGTGACAGCAGCGCAGGCCGGCGTAGTTTGAGGGAAGGGATTGGTGAGCACGCTGGTCGAGCCGACAAAGGAACTGATCTTGGTCAACGGCCAATTGGCGGTGAGATTCTGGTTGGCACCGCCGCCCTCGACGTAAGAAGTGGTGCCGACCGCGCCCCGGACTACAAACTTTCCGTGGAAGCTGGAGGGAGACCAGGCGAAGCCCAGGCGAGGCTCCCAATCGCCAATTCCCAAATAATTGTTATAGAGAGCGTGGTGGTTCTGCTCTTGCTCGAGGTTCCCGTTAAATAGCCCGAAATTGACTTCCCGATTTCCGATTTCGTAGCGCGGGGTGTGATCCTCAAAGCGGAGCCCAAGGTTGACCGTCAGAGTATCGGTGACCCGCCAGTCGTCCTGCACATATGCCCCGAAAACATTGCCGCGCAAACCGAATTCAGCGAAGCCCGCATCTCGTCCGCCACTACCGAGTAAGCCCAGCCAGCCATCGGCGGCGCCACTTCCCGTTAGAGCCGATGAGCTGATCGATCCGAGAGATCCGTTATTGCCGGGAAATACATAGTTGAGCCGGTCCCGCCAGAACTGAAATCCGACGTGCAACGAATGCCGGCCATGTGTGATCAGCAGGACATCTTCAAGCTCCCCGCTGCCGGAATGGAAAGTCTGGTCGAGGCCGTTTTCTCCAAAACCTACGGACCCGAATGACAGCGCTGGCAGGCCCGGCAGGAATTCGTTCGCGTTTGCGATGCCGATCTGCTGACCCAAATTGCCATCTGCAGGATTGAAGTCGGTTTGACCGTAACGGGTGTCAACGATACCCAAACGGACCTCGTTGAGGATGTTGGTGCCGAAGGAATGCGTCCAATTGATGACCCCGCTGCTCACCGGCTCGTTGCTGGCAGTACCAGGATCCTCCAAAATGAATCCCGCGTTCGTCGGGTTGGTGATGCTTTCCTGGGACCAGCGGAAGAAAACATGATCGCGCTGCGTGGCCACATAGTCGATCTTCAGATCGCCTTGATTATTGTTGAAACCGGTTGTGGTCGAGTTGTAATAGTTAGAGCCGTTCACGGTATTGGTCATGAGGGCGGCCGCGGCTTGGTAGGAGGCAAGGCCGGTCAGATTCTGCACGACCGAGCTTTCGGTCAGCCCGGCAGCAGTCAGATTGTTGTTGGGAATCGGCTGCCCCGCATTCGGACCGTTGGGAAAGACCAACTGGATGCCTGTCCCTCCACTGCACACGCCCGCCGTGAAGGCTCCGCCATTGTCCGTGCACAGCTGCCCAAAATCTCCTGCTACTTCGCTAGGAGTAAACAGGTTGTAGCCGGCCTCTCCTGCTCTGTGTGAGCGTAGGGCCTGAAAATCCGCAAAGAAGAATAGCTTGTCCTTTATGATCGGGCCGCCCACCGCGCCGCCAAACTCGTTCCAGCGCAAGACTGGCTTATCCAGCACGCCATTCGTGCCGGAGATGCCAGGAGTGGAGGGGCCGCCCTCGGCCAACCCCGCAGCCCAGGTGTTGGCGTTAAAAGCGTTATTGCGAAGATATTCGTACGCGGTGCCATGAAAGCGGTTGGTTCCCGACTTTGTGGTGGCGCTGATCACGCCGCCTTGAAAATCGCCGAATTCCGCGGACGGGTTCTGAGCGACAACATTGAACTCTTCAATTGCGTCGGGCGGAGGCTGATATGCAACTTCGTTATTGTTCTTTTCCTGGTTCACGACGCCGTCGAGATAGTAGGCATTCGCCTGTTCGCGGTTCCCGTTGATCAAAGGGCGACCCGAACTCGGCATCTGCTGCACCTGATTCAGCGATTGGGGGTTCGGGTTTGTGGCTCCGGGAACCAGCAAGGCCAGTTGCAGATAGTTACGGGAAAGCAGCGGCAGCGACTCAGTCGTTCGGGCGTCAATGATCGTGCTGACTTGTGCATCCTGGGTCTGCAAAATCGGGGCAGCGCCGGACACTTCGACCGTCTCCGAGACCTTGCCCAACTTCATCTGAAAGGTGAGACTCGCCGTCTGGTTGAGCACCAGCGTGAAGGCCGGGTATACGGTCTTTTCAAACCCAGCAGCCGTAGCCTCCGCCGTATACGTCCCTACTGGAAGGCGCAATATGTTGAATGCGCCGCTGTCATTAGTCTGCGCGCTCCAGACAGTGCCACGCTCGGCGTCCCTGGCAACAACGTTCGCGCCCTTGATCGGCGCACCGCTGGGGTCCGACACGGTACCAACAATCGCCGCCGTGACCTCCTGACCTTGCGCTGGCCGCGGCGCGCCCAGAAGTCCGGCCAGTAGCAGAATCCCCACCCCCATTAACTTTCGCATCACAGAACCTCCGGAAGACGCTTGGTCGAACAGAATTCAATTTCCTAGTGCAATAATATTAGGACAATGCTATATAGTAGTTTCGGGGAGGGCGTCAAGCAGAAAATAAAAAACCTGCTTCTTTTCAGTTCCCAGACGATTTGACGTTTAAGCTATAGCACTGCCGAGCCTGGTCTTGAGCAAGCGGATGGTTGGGCCGTCAGCCTGTGGGAAACTTGGCTTTATTCTCGACGGACCCACGAGAGTACGTGCGATGAAATGCGCGTATCCAGGGATTTCATGGTGCATATCACTTTTTTAGGTTTCATAAGGAAAGGTTAAAGGGGAACCCTCATTGGTGGTATGGTTCGTTATGGCCCGGGCTGAAAGCTCTATAGTAGAGAGGAGAATCGTACGGCACCGGGAGCCTTCGTTGCCGCTCGCCCTCGGTGGAACCGGCTCTATAGCGCCAGGAGAGGTCAAGATAGATTTAAACACTAGTAGAAGTAAACTCGCCATTTCTGATTCGAATGCTTAAGGAAATTCATGCCCAACCGCCGCTCCAACGGAATGCCCGCATATCAGAAGATCCAAGCCACGATCATGAAGCGCATTGAAAACGGGCAGTTGAAGCCTGGCGATGCAGTCGATTCCGAGCGCGAGTTGGCAAAGATACACCAGGTGAGCCTGATGACGGCCCGTCATGCCTTGACTGCGCTCGAACGGGAGGGCATGGTACAGCGCAGGCGTGGCGCTGGAACTTTTGTGGCGCCGCCCAAAGTCCACTTCAACAAGCTGACTAGTTTCACCGAGCAGATGGCGAGTCGAAGTTTAGTCGCTTGCTCGAAGGTTCTCTCGTTTGGCGTGGTTGATAACGAGCAAGAAGTTTCCGCCCGGTTGGCCTTAGCGGCCAACTCTCGTCTGCTCAAGTTGGAACGACTCCGACTGGCAGCGGATGAACCCTTCGCGATCGAAACCTGCTATCTGCCGGCCGAAGAGTTCTCGGGCATCACACGGGCTACGGTCGCCCGCGGATCGTTGTTTTCCATTTTGGAGGCCGATTACGGAATTCAAATCGCCTACGCCGACGAGGAAATGGACGCTACCGCCGCGGCGCCGGCGACGGCAAATCTTCTGAAGGTTGCGCGCAACGAGCCGCTGCTCAGGATCCGACAGGTTATTTATTCGACAAAGGGTAAAGCCACTCTTTATGTGCTAGGTCTGTATCGGTCAGACCGCCATAATCTCTTAGTACGACGATTTCGTTAAGCTGTACAACAACTCGCTCAGTGGGAGGCAGTCCGATGACGACCGCTGGGTATCAGCACACTATAGACACACTGGACCTTTTGGTTGGAAAGACGGCCCAGCTTCTGCGCAGAATCGCAGCCCGGACAAATCCTTGGATCAACTAAAGTTAACATTGGTGCCGGGAGGGGGAATCGAACCCCCACAGGCCTTTCGGCCCTGCGGATTTTAAGTCCGCTGCGTCTGCCAATTTCGCCATCCCGGCCTGCCGCAATAAACATTATCTCAATCAGTTGGCTTTGACATCATCATCGCTTCATTCCCACCCTTGCAAGCGCTGCCAGTCCTGGAGTCGGTTGCGGCGGCAGTTGGCGGTAGGGGCCTATTGCAGCGTTGCTTATTGGAGGCCGAGGCTAAGGGGCAGCAGCCCACTGTTAGCCACTACCCGGCTGGCAGGCACTGAGCGGATTCGCTCGGAACGCTAAAGTAGATCACGACCGGCTGGCAGGCTAAACGCAGGCCGCCCGACCTTTCGGTTATAATTCCGCCCAAATGTCCTGCGCGCCGGACGCTCAGTTCTCCGTCGTAAGGGCTGCCGACCAACCGCCCAAGTGGCGGGCCAAACTTCAGGGTTGTGAGCGGTATCGCCCTACGGCGCCAGCGAATTTGCGTCGGTTCGTTGCCTTGGAGTCGTACCGCAAGCCGGCGCATGGGCTACATGACATCTGCCCGAGACAGCACGCAGACGCAAATCGTAAAGTGTCTGAATTAGAATGCAGCCTTGAGATGGGCCACGGTTTTATCCGGGAGGGTGATACGGACAACGGGTCTCGACGAAATGCTCGCTAGGTTCGAGCCTATGTTCGGGATCCGTGGCGTAACCGTCCGTGACGTTTTGATCTCAATTCTTATGTGCTCCAGACGCTTTCGGTTGCTGGCGCCGGCTGCGACGTTTTTCGTTCTGCTCGTGGGGGCGAGCAGTGGGCAAAATAGGACCTTGATCAGCCTTGATCAGGCCGTCGATCTGGCCCTGGCGCATAACCATTCGCTGAAGGCCGCCCGAACCCTGATTCTTCAAAATCAAGCGCAGGAGATCACAGCGAATCTGCGTCCCAATCCGATTCTTGGGGTTGACACTCAGTTCATTCCATTTTTCAGCCCGCAGTATTTTTCCGGAGAGAACGTAGACCAGACTCAGCAATTTGATATCGGGCTCAGCTATCTCTTCGAGCGCGGTCACAAGCGGCAGCGTCGCCTGCAGGCTGCCCGCGATCAGACGGCGGTCACCCGCGCCCAGACCACCGATGCCGAACGCACCCTGGCCTTCAACGTAGGTCAGCAGTTCGTCAGCGTCTTACTGGCGGAATCGACCCTCCAGTTTGCTCTCGATGATCTTAAAAGTTTTCAGCAGACCGTCGATATCAGCAAGGCGCAGTTCATGGCGGGTTCGCTGAGTGAAGGAGATTTTCTTAAGATCAAGCTGCAGCTTCTCCAGTTCCAGACCGACGTCTCGTCCGCCCGGCTGGCCAGGGCGCAGGCTCTGGTCGGCCTCCGCCAATTCCTCGGCTATGACGCAGTCCCGGCTAACTTCGACGTGATCGGGGAGTTGGTGTATCAGCCTCTCCAGATCAAGCTGGAGGACTTGCAGATGAAGGGTTTGAGCGAGCGTCCCGACTATCGGGCTGCGCAATTGGGAATCACCGCGGCCCAAAGCCAAATCCTTCTGGCCAAAGCCAACGCCAAGGTAGACGTGACCGGCACCTACGACGTTTCTCACGTCTCCGGCGAGACTACCGGATCGATTTTCGCCAGTTTTGACTTGCCCATCTTCAACCGCAATCAGGGCGAGATCATGCGCACCAATTACGCTCTGACTCAGGCCCAGGAACAGGAGCAATCCGCCAGCGACGCCGTGCTTTCCGACGTTGCCGATGCCTACGAAACGGTGCGGAGTAACGACGAAATCGTGCTGCTCTACACATCCGGATATCGCAAGGATGCTCAGGATTCGCGCGACATCAGCGAATATGCCTACAAACGCGGCGCCGCCAGTCTGTTGGATTTTCTCGATGCCGAACGCAGTTACCGGGCAGTTGAACTGGCTTATCGCCAGGCGCTAGCCTCTTATATGACCGCTCTGGAACAGCTGAAGGAAGCGGTGGGAACGAGGAACCTGCCATGAATCTCTGCACGAGACGCTGGCAGCGCTTGACTGCCCTGTCGGTCGTATACGCGACCGCCGCCTTGCTGGCGGGTTGCGGAGGAGCAGGAGAACAGGCCAGCAAAATGACCTCGTTCTCTACATCGGAAAACCCGAATTCCAAAGCGGAATTGTTCGCCCTGCCGAGTGATCAGATGCCGCACATCCGAGTGGTGACGGTTGAGCAGGGCCCCCTGCCCCGCATTCTCCGCTTGACGGGCGCGGTCGAATACAACGATTTCAAGACCACACCCGTGATCA
>Ga0209167_10001926_pt1 | contig 11655 bp, 9 predicted proteins | sample Coa_R1_9_FD_187154 | JGI IMG/M metagenome (GOLD analysis project Ga0209167, IMG submission 187154) | Surface soil microbial communities from Centralia Pennsylvania, which are recovering from an underground coalmine fire - Coalmine... | ecosystem: Environmental > Terrestrial > Soil > Unclassified...
AGTAAGCGTATGCGCGCGAAGATTCCCTGCGGTCGCGGCGTCGCATCAATTTTGAATTCCGGTGGGTTCAATTTTCCGGCTCCGCGTTCCGGCAGTCACGGTACTTCCGGCGCGGCTGGGTGTCAATGTCGCGGCTGCAGGGCAGTTCGTCTGTTTTCGATTCGTGCGTCTATCTGGAGTTCGGTAGCTGCGCTCGATTGGTTCGGCTACCGCAGCCCGACAACCCCCCGCGCGCCTAGACGTCTGATTCTGACAAATTCTTGATGTGGATCAGTACTCGCATGTGAATGCGGTGAATGATCGCTTGCGACCATATGGTCCAGTACGTCTCGGGCCAAAGCCCGTGCTGATACCATGTCGTACCTTCGAGCAGGGTGTGGCCGTTTGGCAGACGGGTCAATAGGAACTGACCTTGCTTCGAAATTAAATATCCGTGCAGGTGCCGGGGCATCACGTTGGCGTAGGGACCCCATTCGTTCATCGGCGCAGGATTTTGCGTGACGGCGAAGCGAAGCAGGCGCGGCTCATCCCAGACCTGAATTGGTTCGACGAAGGGGCCCGTGGAGAATTCGCAATAGCGTACCGCGCCGGGCCCAGTACCCTCAATCCGGGCCCGCATTGGGTATGCAATACCCGTCTTGAAATACCATTCATCCGGCGGCGGCAGTTCGGAGAACGTGACGACATTCTTCCAAACACGCTCCGGCGGCGCGGCAATTTCGATCGAGGAACGGACCTGGAAGACGTCGGGCTTCGCAGCCATATCGAATCCCAACGTTCCTAAGCTTAGCGGTAGAAGCGCCAGCATTGCTGTTCCGCGCGCAAGAGTGCGTTTGCGTGCCGACCCGTAAACGAGCCATCCGCCTAACGCTCCCAGGGGTAGAGCGAGGGGAAGCGCCATCGCGATACAAAGGATCCCTTCGAACCCGAATGCAAAAAATGCCAAGCTGGCAATCAAGTTCGCAACCATTCCAGCAACGACCGCCTTTCCTCCGGTTTGCGGCTTTATCACCCACGAGCCGAAAGCGCCGACCGCAACAGGCAGCGCGACAAACAAGGTCAGGCCGTAGGTTCCTGTTCGGATCATCAGAAATCCCAAACCAGCCAAGAGCAGCCCGATTAAGGCCTCCATCATCCCGCGCTTAGCCGACGTCATCGCAGCCTCCGTTTTACGAATTCTTGACAGTTTCAATCAGCTCAATTGCGACTTTTCGCACGGGTCTGGTGAGAGGTAGTCCGGCAATCTTGAGCAGGGTCGCGATGATCTTCGCGCCGAGTGTCAGCAGGCGAGCGGTTCGCTGCTGGCCATGCGAGTCATCGGAAATCCAGAAGTAGATCACGCCCATCTGGAACATCCAAAGCACCTCAGGCAAATGCGGTTCGAGATCTTTCGGGATACGAATGCCGCAGTTCACGAGAATTTTCTGAAACCATGCAACATCTATGTTGCGGATTGCCTTGTTGTTCTCCGCAAAGGGAGAAAGAGGGTGCGACGGATCGGCTCCGTTCTTGAGCAGGGCACGAAGCACGCTCCGATACGGTGCAAAGTATTCGAGCTTCAGATTGATTAGTGTTTTGAGCCGATCTTCCAGGCCTCCTGCTTCCGCGGCTAGCGCATCTTCGATTAGCGGTTGCATCTCAACACAGGAACGCTCGTAGAAGCCCAGTACAATCGCATCCTTCGAAGGATAGTAATAATAAGCAGCCCCGGTGGCGACCCCGGCTGCGCCCGCGATATCGCGCATGGTGGTCTCGTCAAATCCCTTGGTGCGAAACATTTCCAGCGCCGCATCGAGGATCTTGCGCTCTGTTAGCTGGGATTTCTTATTAGGGGTTATCGCTGATACGGCCGTTTTGAACATGTTCAAATAATAGCCAATGACCTTGCGATTGTCAAGGACTATTCTGAACGCGTTCAAAACTCTATCGGGAAATGTCGGGAAAAAAGCTCGGACCTCTGGGCCTCTCGACGCGTGCAAGCCGCAATGACGCACCTGCGAATGCGTGCAGGACCGCGTCGTGATGTGCGTGACCGAATAGCGACTAACTCATCGGCTGCAGGAATGGCTCGCAGTGGGGCGGCCCTCAGAATATAATGGTATATGGAACCGGCTAGTAAACCAGCCATTACGCAAGCTGCCCGCCGCACTGTGGATCTGCGCTTTGTCGAACTGACGGACAAGGTGCGCCGCAATCGTCCCGGCGACGACCTCGATCTGCTGCGCCGCGCTTATGATTTTGCGGCCGAGCAGCACAAGACGCAGACGCGCCTCTCCGGCGAGCCATTCCTCTCCCACCCTGTAGAAGTCGCGCACATCCTCGCGGACATGAAGCTCGACGTAACATCGCTCTGCGCCGCGCTGCTGCACGATGTGGTCGAAGATACGAAAATTCCGCTGGAAACAATTTCCGAACATTTTGGCGTGGATGTGGCGCGGCTGGTGGAAGGAGCAACCAAGATCAGCCGCCTCGATCTGCTGGCGCCCGAAGCGCGTCAGGCGGAAAACGTGCGCAAGATGCTGCTGGCGATGGTGAACGATGTGCGCGTGGTGGTGATCAAGCTCGCCGACCGCCTGCACAATATGCGCACCCTGGAATATCTGGATTCGGAAAAACAGCAGCGTATCGCGCGCGAGACGATTGATATTTACGCGCCCGTCGCCAACCGCCTGGGCATGGGCTTGATTCGCGGCGAGCTCGAGGACCTTTCCTTCCGTTACCTGGAGCCCGAAGCGTTTTTTGAGCTGCAGAAAAAACTCGCCACCAAACAGAAAGTCTTCGATAAGTTTCTGCAGGAAGTGCAGGATTCCATCCGCGACAAAATGGTGGAGACCGGCATCCCCGCCGAAGTCCAGGCGCGCGTAAAGCGTATCTATTCGCTACATCTGAAAAGCCAGAAGCAGCAGCGCACGCTCGATCAGGTGTACGACCTGCTGGCGATTCGCGTGATTACCGACACCGTAAAAAACTGCTATGCCACGCTCGGCGTGATTCACCAGATTTGGCCGCCCGTGCCGGGCCGCTTCAAAGATTACATCGCGATGCCGCGGCCGAACCTGTACCAATCGCTGCATACCACGGTGATTCACGGCGGTCAGGCGTTCGAAGTGCAAATCCGCACGCAGGACATGCACCGCATCGCCGAGCAAGGCGTCGCCGCGCACTGGAAATATAAAGACGGCCGCACGGAAACTTCCAGCGCCGATGATCAGCGCATCGTCTGGATGCGCCAGCTGATCGAGTGGGTGCAGGAAATGCAGGAGCCCAGCGAATTTCTTTCCACTCTGCGCGTGGATCTTTATCCGGAAGAGGTTTACACGTTCACACCGATGGGCCGCGTGGTTGTGCTGCCGCGCGGCGCCACGCTGATTGATTTTGCATATGCCGTCCACACCGAAGTGGGACATCAGTGTACCGGCGCAAAAGTGAATGGCGCGATTGTGCCGCTGAGGCATTCGGTGGCGAATGGAGACGTGATCGAAATTATCACGCAAAAGGGGCACGAGCCTTCGCGCGATTGGCTCTCGTTCGTGCACACTTCGCGCGCGCGCAGCAAAATCCGCCAGTGGATCAATCTGCATGAACGCGAGCAGGCCAAAGACGTCGGCAAGCGCCTGCTGGAGAAGGAAGCGCGCCAGGCGGACATCACGCTGAAGAAAATTACGCCGGAAACCTGGCAGCGCGTCGCTTCCGAATACGGCTGCGGGCGCATTGACGATCTGTACGCCGACCTGGGATATGGAAAATGGTCCGCGCGGCAGGTGCTCGCGAAAGCCAGCGGCCAGCCGCTCACCGATCCCGCCGAAGAGAAGCAGCCGAAGATCGTGGACACCGTGAAGCGCATGCTGGGCATGAACGACGGCGCGATTCTGGTGCGCGGCCACGACGATCTGATGGTTTACCGCTCCAAATGCTGCAACCCGATTCCGGGGGATGATGTGATCGGCTACGTCACCCGCGGCCGCGGCATCGCGGTGCACGGAAAAAATTGCCCCAACGTGCAGAATCTGCTTTACGACGCCGAGCGGCGCATCGCGGTCGAGTGGGCGGGGCAGACGCAAGCGACTTTTCCTGTGCGCCTGAGGATTCTTACCGAAGATCGCCCCGGGATGCTCGCCAGCATCACGACCGTGATCAGCGACAACGGCGCGAACATTCGCACGTTTGAAAGCGGCGGCCAGGATTTGCGCGCGCGCATCGAAGTCGCGCTCGACGTGCTGGATCGCAAGCAGCTCGAACGCATTCTCTCCGGTGTGAAGCGCATTCCCGGCGTGTTTGATATCGAGCGCGTCTACAACGTCTGATCTCTTTCGGCGAATCGTCTTCGCCGCGCGTTCGTCGCCCTCTCGTAAGGTTCAATCGTGGAAAACCCGTAATCATTCCGCGTCACGGCGCTCAGCGCGCCCGTTCACTCTGTACAATGAAGGTAATGGGGACCGTCCAGGCAATCGGTTCCGCCCGCGGATTGGGCCGCGTTGTGCGCCGCAGAAGTTCGTTCACTGCGATTTTGGCAATTGCCGCTCTGTTTTCGCAGCTCGCGTGCGAAAGTCTGACTCCTCTCGATACCAAACCGCTCGATAACGCGGGAATGAATTACAGCACCATCAAGGAATTGAGAACGCTGCATATCACAGCCGTCGAGGTCGGCGAAATTGCCAAAGTCCGCCAATCCGGCCTCAGTGATGCGGATTGCATAACGCTGCTGCAGATTTTTCACGGCCGCCGTGAGACCTTTACGGCCGGTGACGCTATCGCGTCTTTGTATGACTCGGGCTTGAGCGAAGGCAGCGTGCTGGCGCTGGCCGGGATGGATCAAGTGGGCCTGGGCTCCGGCGAGCTGCAGGCGATGCATCTGGCGGGGCTTTCTGACGCCATCGTTCTGGAAGTGGCACGCCACCACGCGTCGGGAAAGCCAGCGCTTTCGGGTGCGTCGCTCGGTGCGCTGCGAAATCTGCGGATTGACAATGCCACTTTGCTGGAGCTGGTACGCCGCGGCGTTCCCGATTCCGAAGCGCCCGAAATCATCGCGATGCGCCGGCACGGTTCCACCGACGCTGAAATTCTGCGCCGATTTACCGCCTCTTAGGCACCGCCGCGCGGGTTGCGGCAAGCGCGCAGCGGTGTCATCCCGAACCCGCGACAGCAGGTGAGGGAGCTGCTTTTCGTGCGTGCGATGTTTCACGCGCATTTCCATTTTCTCTTTTCTATTTTCCGCCCTGGCGGCTAGAATCCTTGCATCTTGATTCGCGTCGCGCCGCGTTCGCTTTGTGGATTGCTCCCCGTTGCGGTCCTTTTGCTTTGCGCCACCGGCTGCACCGTGCCGCTGGCCCCTGGGTACAAAATCCTGAAAGAATCGCGCGAAGTGCGATTCAATTCCGGCCCGCCGCCGGAATTGCAAATCCGCACGAGCTACACGCTGCAAAATACCGGCCTGAGCGATTTGGCGTTCGTTGATGTGATTTTTCCGGACGAGAAAGCCTACGGGCGAACCAACCTGCACGTCGCATGGAATGGCCATGAAGTGACGCCGGAGAAACTTTCACCGGAATTGCAGCCGGAGCACCCAGACACGCTGCGGCTGCCATGCGATCCACCGTGGGCGCGCAGGGAACAACGCAGCCTGCAGATTGACTACAGCTTTGTGGCGCCGGTGGAGCAAGGCTCTCGCATCACGCTTGGCGCAGCCGATTTTCACCTCAGCTCGCGAGGCTGGATTCCCCTGCCGCAGCCGCCGGGCCGCGTGCTGGCTCCTTATCCGGAGCGGCCCCCGAAAACCTTCTATACCGTGCGTGTGCCGGACAATTTTCTTGTGCTCGCGGGCGGCGCCGCCGCGGGCCGAAAAAAGGCGGGCGGCGAAACCGAATATCGCTTCGAGCTGCGCAAGGATGATTTGCCTGCCTACATCGTGGCGGGCCGCTATACAGATTCCTCCGCGCGGGGAAAAGCAGAAAACAACTCCGATGTATCCTTCTGGACGCTGCAGCCGCTCGCCGCGGATTCCGCAGTCGCGGCACAGCGTACCGCCACCGCATGGTCCGCGCTGCAAAAAGATTTCGGCCCGCTCGATAAAAATATTCCCGGGCCCCATATTGTGGAATCCCCGGAGCTGCGCGCACGCTCCGGAGAAGAGAATCAGAGTGCGGCAGCTCCTTTCCCCGGTGGAGCGCTGGTGAATTCCAGCGCGCTCGCGATGGGTTTCCAGAGCGATGAGCTGACGCTGGAGATCAACCAGGCCCTGGCGCACAGCTGGTTCGGAGTGGAGATGTATCCCGCGCCGAACGCGGCGGTGGGAATCGGCGAGGGGCTTCCGAACTACGCGACGATCGTGGTGGACGAAGCCGGCGGCGGCGAGCCCGCGCGGCGCCGCCGCATCCGGCAATTTCTGGATGCCTACGAAACAGGAGTGAAGCAATCCGCCGGAACGCCAAATTCGGAGCAATCGGTGATTACCACCATGCTCTACGATCCCTTTCCGCGGCGGCGCATCGCGGCAGCCAAGGCCGCGCTATTTTTCATCGCGCTCGAAGACACGTATGGCGAAGCGCCGGTGCGCAGCGGCCTGGCGCGGGCGGTCGCATTGCTCCGCGGCAAGGAAGTAGGCTTCAATGACCTGCGCGCGGCGCTGGAGCAAACCACGGGTAAGAATCTGGCCGAGCCATTTCGCGTCTGGCTTTACAGCACGGGAATGCCGCAGGACTTTCGCAATCGTTACGCAACGGTAAAGTAGAAAAGTGAAAATGTAAAAGCGAAAATGGAAAATAGGCGGCCCAGAAGCACGCGACTAAGACGAGCGAACGCGGCTGCCTTGTTTTTCCACTTTCGCTTTTCTATTTTCCATCTTCAGTCTTGAGGAGGTTTTGTGAGGGAAGTAATTTTCACCGAAAAAGGACCCAAAGCCATTGGCCCGTATTCGCAAGCCATCAAAGCGAACGGATTCATATTCGTTTCCGGGCAGACGGCGTTCGACCCCACCACGGGCAACGCGCTCACCGGCGACGCGGCGCAGCAAGCCGAGTGCATCATGGAAAATCTGAAGGCCATCGTGCAGGCAGCAGGCTCGTCGCTCGATCGCGCCGTGCGCCTGGGCGTGTTCCTGAAGGACATGAACGACTTCGCCGCGGTGAACGAAGTGTACGCGCGTTATTTCCCGAAGGATCCGCCGGCACGCACCACGGTGGAGGTGGCGCGCCTGCCGCGAGACTTCCGCGTCGAAATTGACCTGATTGCGTTAGCATAGCGTCCCGTAGGGCATGGTGGCGCCCGGATATCGCACGCGCCCCGGAGGCATGCCATGAACAAAATTACCTACGGCCTGATTTTGGGCGGCATTCTGGGAATTTTCGACGGGCTTACCGCGTGGTTCACGCCGGAGACGCGCCCGCAGCTAGTGGGTATCGTGCTCGGGTCAACGTTTAAAGGTTTGCTGGCCGGCGTTTTGATTGGCATCTTCGCGCGCAAGGTCCACTCGCTCGCGCTCGGCGTGCTGTTCGGCTTGGGAATTGGGTTGTTGTTCGCGTTCTTCATCGCACACATGCAGGGGAAGTATTATTTCGAAATCATGCTGCCCGGCGGGCTAGTAGGCCTCATCGTGGGCTACGCCACGCAAAAGTATCAGGACCCGTCTGCCGCCGCGCCATCCCGAACCTGATTCCCGGATTCGTCCACCCCGCCGCCTGGCTGGTGTGTGTACCTCTTCGCCCCAACGGCATGGCGCGGCGCGCAATTTTTCAGTATCCTAGTCTCGTTCATATTTGCGTAGATATTAGGCGCCAAAATTGTTCTGGAACGCACTTCGGCCCCCTCCGTGCGATAGAAGCTGGACCTTTGATCAGCGCCCTGCATGCGCAGCGAATACGCCTGTCACTAAACTGCAGTCGTAACGTTGTGCCAGATTCCATTTTCAAGACTCTTCGGGAACAATTAGCGGTGAGCGAATGCCTGACTCCAATTTTGACCTGATCGTGATCGGCAGCGGCCCCGCGGGCCAGAAGGGCGCCATTTGCGCGGCGAAGCTCCGCAAGCGAGTCGCGGTGGTTGATCGCACGCTGATGATCGGCGGCGTCTGCGTGCACACCGGCACGATTCCCAGCAAGAGTGTCCGCGAAGCCATCTTCCAATTGACCGGCAACGCCGTGAAGGCTTTCTACGGCGACAACTATCGCGGTAAGAACGACATTTCCGTGCAGGACCTCTCCTTCCGTGTGCGCAGTATCATCTCGCGCGAGACCGAAGTGATTCGCGCGCAACTGAAGCGCAACGGTGTGCAGGTTTTTCAGGGAACGGCGCAATTCACCGACCCGCACACCATCGAGGTCCAGGGCGACACGGACAAACACGTGCTCCACGGTGAGCACATCTTGATTGCCTGCGGCACGCGTCCGGCGCGTAACCCGGATATTCCATTTGATGATAAACGCATCGTGGACACCGACCGCCTGACGGTTCTCGAAGGCCTGCCGCGCGAACTCATCGTAGTCGGCGCCGGTGTGGTCGGACTGGAATACGCATCCTTCCTCGCCGCATTGGGCTCGGAAATCACTTTGATTGATCAGCGTCCCACCCTCCTCGATTTTGTGGACCGCGAAATTATTGAATCGCTGGCCTACCATCTGCGGCAGATGGGCACCACGTTCCGCCTGGGCGAGAAGGTCACGCGCGTGGGCATTGACCCGCAGCGTGATCGCGTTTTCGCGGAACTTGAAAGCGGCAAGCGAGTTCAGGCGGACGCTTTGCTCTATGCCGTGGGCCGCCAGGCGAACGGGGATCAACTGCGCATTGAAGCCGCGGGGTTGGACTCCGGGGAGCGCGGCAAAATTAAGGTGAACGAACACTATCAGACGAATGTGCCGCACATTTACGCGGCCGGCGACATTATCGGTTTCCCCGCGCTGGCCAGCACTTCCATGGAGCAGGGGCGCCTGGCGAGCTGCCACATGTTTGGCGCGCCCTCCGAACACATGCCCGAGCTTTTTCCGTACGGCATCTACACCATTCCTGAAATTTCCATGGTCGGGCAGACGGAAGAAACGCTTACGGCCAAGAAAGTTCCCTACGAAGTGGGGATCGCGAAATACAACGAGCTGGCCAAAAGCATGATGCTGGGCGATGAAAGCGGCATGTTGAAGCTGCTCTTCGACCGCAACACCCGCAAGCTGCTGGGCGTGCACGCGATAGGCCAGCGCTCCACCGAAATTATTCACATCGGCCAGGCCGTGATGTACTACGGCGGCACCATCGAATATTTCCGCGACACGGTGTTCAACTACCCCACGCTCGCGGAAGCATACAAAGTGGCCGCGCTCGACGGGCTCAACAAACTTTAGTCACCTGGATTCTCTCGGCGCTGGGAATGCTTCTGGCCGCTTTTTGTCCCGGTTGCCCAGAATCCACTTTTGTCACATAATCTTTCCGTGCAAGCATGCACGCCTTTGCGCCAGAAATCCCCAGCCCAATTGCATTCATTTGCATCGTGCCGTAGTTTCGATACATCCAAACGCTCACATCATATTCGAATGCAAGGAGGCCCTCTTTGATCTCATTCACCGTCAACGGCAAGCCTGTCACCGTCGAAGATCCTCCATCCACTCCTTTGCTCTGGGTAATCCGCGATTCGCTGAATCTTACGGGTACGAAATACGGCTGCGGCATGGCGCTGTGCGGCGCCTGCACCGTGCATATTGATGGGCAGGCCGTGCGTTCTTGCGTTGCGCCGGTTTCGCGTGCCGAAGGAAAGAAAGTCACTACCATCGAAGGAATCTCGCCCGACCTTACGCATCCTCTGCAGCAGGCCTGGATTGAAATTGATGTGCCGCAGTGCGGTTACTGCCAATCTGGGCAAATCATGAGCGCCGCGGTGCTGCTCGCCGAAAATTCCGCGCCTACTGATGAGGATATCGACGAAGCGATGTCCGGCAACATCTGCCGCTGCGGCACCTACCCTCGCATCCGGCGCGCCATTCATCGCGCGGCGGAGATCCAAGCGCAGCGAGGTGGCAAGTGAGCACGGCGACAGAAATAAAACGCCGCGAATTTCTGAAGGCGGGCGCTGCGTTGGGTGGCGGGCTGATGATCAGCCTGTATGTGCCTGAGTTCGTGCCCACCGCGCGCGCGGCCGGTTCCGGTGTGAAACCGGTCGCGCTGAACGCCTTCGTGCGCATCGGCACCGATGAATCCGTCACCGTGATTTCCAACCATTCGGAAATGGGCCAGGGGATTTACACGTCGCTGCCCATGTTGCTGAATGAAGAACTCGAAGCGGATTGGGCACGCGTGCGCGTGGAGTCCTCTCCCGTGGACGCCGTTTATAACCACACTGTTTTTGGCATCATGATGACCGGCGGCAGCACCACTACAAATTCCGAATACGATCGCTTCCGCAAGATGGGCGCGATGGCGCGCATCATGCTCATCGCGGCCGCGGCGCAATCGTGGAGCGTTGATCCGCAAACGTGCCGCGCCGAAAAGAGCTTCGTGATCCACACGCCCACCGGCCGCCGCGCATCGTACGGCAGCCTGGCTCAAGCCGCATCGCAAATCGCGCCGCCAACAGTTATTCCGCTGAAGGATCCCAAGGATTTCACGCTCGTCGGCAAGCCCGTGCATCGCCTGGATACTCCTTCCAAGACAAATGGCACCGCGCAGTTTGGCTTGGATGTATACATCCCCGGAATGCTGACGGCGGTGGTGGCGCGCGCTCCGGTTTTCGGCGGGAAAGTCGTGAGCTTCAATGCGGACCACGCCAAGGCAATTCCCGGCGTTGTGAACGTCGTGCAAGTGCCTTCCGGCGTCGCGGTGATCGCTAAGGGCTTTTGGCCCGCGAAGCTTGGCCGCGAGAAACTGGAAATCACGTGGGACGACGGGCCGGGAGCAGCAATATCCACCGTCGAAATGCGCGCGAACTTTTCCGCGCTGTCGAAAACTCCCGGCTTGGTCGCGCGAAAAGTCGGCGACCCTGCCGGCTCTCTCGCGGGTGCCGCAAAAACCATCACCGCCGAGTACGAGGTCCCTTATCTCGCGCACTGCATGATGGAACCGCTCAACACCGTGGTGGATTTGCACGAAGATCGCTGCGAGATTTGGACCGGCACGCAGTTTCAGACCGGCGATCGCGCCGCTGCCGCAAAAGTGGCCGGACTAAAACCCGAGCAAGTTACGCTGCACACTACGCTGCTGGGCGGCGGATTCGGTCGGCGCGCGAATCCTTTCTGCGATTTCGTCACCGAAGCTACAGAAGTTGCCAAGGCTGCGAAAGTGCCCGTGAAAGTCGTTTGGACGCGCGAAGACGACATTCGCGGCGGCTGGTATCGCCCAATGTGGTACGACCATTTCGCCGCGGGCCTCGACGCAAGCGGCAATCCCGTGGCGTGGACGCACACCATCGTAGGCCAGTCCATCATGGCTGGCACGATGTTCGAATCCTTCGGCATCAAGGACGGAATCGACTCCGCATCCGTCGAGGGCGCTTCCGACATTCTGTACGGAATCCCGAACCTGCAAGTGGAATTGCACAGCCCCAAGAATGAAGTGCCCGTGCAGTGGTGGCGTTCCGTCGGCCATTCTCACACGGGCTTTTCTGTTGAGGCGTTTTTCGACGAAGTGGCTCACGCCGGCGGCAAGGATCCCTACCAGCTGCGCCGCACTTTGCTTGGCCAGCCG
>Ga0209167_10001928_pt1 | contig 11643 bp, 9 predicted proteins | sample Coa_R1_9_FD_187154 | JGI IMG/M metagenome (GOLD analysis project Ga0209167, IMG submission 187154) | Surface soil microbial communities from Centralia Pennsylvania, which are recovering from an underground coalmine fire - Coalmine... | ecosystem: Environmental > Terrestrial > Soil > Unclassified...
GCGCATTTTCGTCGAGGTTGGCCCCGGCAAAGTCCTCTGCGGGCTGCTGCGTCAGATCGACCGCTCGGTCCGCTGCTTCAACGTGGAGGACGCTGCGAGCCTGAACTCCACTCTCGACAAGATTACGCAAGCGCGCGCTGAAACCACAGAGAGTTAATGTGGTCTTAGCGCAGGTTTCGTGTCCGGGCACTTCAGTCGTACCGTAAGAAAGTAAGGAAAGTTGTTGGACGCCACGACCAACGGGTTTCGCGTTCGCCGTGGCGTCGGATCGCGTCCAAACTCGAGTCCCTGAATGTTCTCGCTCAAAGATAAAGCCGCTCTCGTAACCGGCGCGTCGCAGGGCATCGGACGTGCTACCGCGCAGGCTCTTGCCGAGGCAGGCGCGAAGGTTGCCCTCGCAGCGCGCAACGAGCAGCAACTAGGCAAGCTCGCGGAAGAGATCACTTCGGCGGGCGGTGAAGCGCTGGTGGTGCCCATGGACGTCGGCGACGCCGCCCAGGTCAAGAGCGGTTTTCAGCGCGTCCTTGAGAAATTCGGCCGCGTCGACATTCTGGTCAACAACGCCGCCGTCACCCGCGACACGCTCGCGTTGCGCATGAAGCTCGAAGACTGGGAAGCGGTCCTGCGCACGAATTTGACTGGCGCGCATCTCTGCACGCAGCAAGCCCTGGGCGCGATGCTCCGGCAGCGCTCGGGGCGCATCGTCAACGTGACTTCCGTCGTCGCGCAAACGGGAAACGCCGGCCAGGCGAACTATGTCGCCTCTAAAGCCGGCCTGATCGGGCTGACGCGCGCGATTGCCGTCGAAGTCGCCTCACGCAATATCACCGTCAACGCCGTCGCGCCGGGGTTCATCACGACTCCCATGACCGATCCGCTGCCCGACGCGCTGAAGGAAAAGATGAAGTCGCTGATTCCGCTCGGACGTTTCGGCGCCGATCGTGATGTCGCCGCGGCGATCGTGTTTCTGGCTAGCGAGGAAGCCGGCTACATCACCGGCCAGGTCCTCGGAATCAACGGCGGCTTGCACATGGGCTAGGGCATGAGCAGAAGAATGACTTTCAGCGGGCGATCGGAATGGGAACTCGTTCGGCGGACCCTGTCCGAAAAAACCGATTTGACTCAAAGAATGTTGGTGGCATTAGGCGAGCTTGAAGGGGACTCACTCGATTTTGTGGAGATCGTTATGAGCCTGGAAGAGAAATACAAGATAAAGATTCCGTTGCCAAATTAATAGCGACGGCGACGGCCATGTCGATCGAATCCTACGACCAACTCATCGCTTTAAAGCACGTCGGCCGCATCTGCCATCTCGCGCTGGCCGCCATGGCCCGCTTCGTCCGGCCCGGCGTGACCACGCTGCAAATCGCCGACGTTGGCGCAAAAGTGATGCGTGACAACGGCGCCCGCTCCGCTCCCGCGATGGTCTACGGCTTCCCCGGCGAAATTTGCATCAGCGTGAACGACGAAGCCGTCCACGGAATTCCCAGTTCGCGTGAAATCCAGCCAGGCGATCTGGTAAAACTCGACGTGACCTTCGAGAAGAACGGCTACATGGGCGACGCCGCAATCACTGTTCCGGTCGAACCCGCAACCGAAGAAGCGCGTCGTCTGGCGCGCTGCGCCGAGCGCGCGTTTCAAGAGGCCATGCGCGTGGCAAAGCCACAAACGCGAGTGAACGAGATCGGCCGCGCCGTCGAGCGCGAAGTCCGCCGCAGCGGCTTCTCCGTGATCCGTGCGCTCTGCGGCCACGGCATTGGCCGCACAATTCACGAGCCGCCCAGCGTTCCGAACTATGCTGACCTCACCGTGCGCGAGAGGCTCACTTCCGGCCTGGTGATCACGGTCGAGCCGATCATCGCGATGGGCTCCGGAAGATGCGCCACGGCTGAAGACGGCTGGACCGAACGCACCGTCGACGGCAGCCTCGCCGCCCATTTCGAGCACACCATCGTCATCACCGAGAAGGCGCCGATCCTCCTAACCGCGGCATGAGAGAATGATGACGAAAACTGTCCTTGTTGCCGCCAAAAAGTTGACCCGGCCATACGCGCCGAATACAATGAGCGGGGTCTGACAGGCTGCCGCATTTCGGGGTATATTCTCAGAGTCGGAACTGAAGGAACGGATTGTGTTTACGGGGGCGCCCTGCCGTTGAGCCCGCTGTCGGGGCGGGCCGCTGATCGTAGCATCGGCGTGGGTTCAAGATCGACAAGACCGGAGGAACTACCAGAATGGCCAGCGTCGAAGAACGCGTGAAGCAAATCATCGTCGAGCAACTCGGTGTGGATGAAGGCGAAGTGACTCCAACGGCCTCGTTCGTGGACGATTTGGGCGCCGACTCGCTCGACACGGTCGAGCTGGTAATGGCCTTCGAGGAAGCGTTTGGCATCGAAATACCGGATGAGGACGCCGAAAAAATCGCCACGGTCAAGGACGCCACCGATTACATCGAGAAGCATTCCAAGAAATAGTCCGGCGGCTTGACCTCCGCGGCACGATTGTGCGCAGCGGCGGGCCGCCTCATCCCCAATCAGGAGACCTTTCTTTGAACCGCCGAGTTGTCGTGACGGGCGTTGGGCTGGTCTGCGGGTGCGGCATCGGCACCGATGAAGTCTGGCGCAACCTCCTTGCCGGTAAGAGCGGCATCGGCCCCATCACCGGCTTCGACGCCGCTGCCTTCGACTGCCGCATTGCCGGCGAAGTCCGCAATTTCGATCCCCTGAATTGGGTCGAGAAAAAAGAATTGAAAAAGATGGGCCGGTTCATTCAACTGGCCCTGGCCGCTTCCGATTTTGCGATGCGCATGTCCGGGCTCGAAATCACGCCCGAACGGGCGCCCGCTGCAGGCGTCTACATCGGCTCCGGCATCGGCGGATTCGACGTGATCGAGCGCGAGCATTCCAAGTATCTGCAGGGCGGGCCCGGAAAGATTTCTCCCTTTTTCATTCCTGCATCCATCGTGAACCTTGCGTCGGGACACGTTTCGATCCGCTACGGCGCGAAGGGGCCAAATTCTGCGACGGCCACCGCGTGCTCGGCTTCCGCTCATTCCGTCGGCGATTCCTACAAGATCATTCAACGCGGCGATGCGGAAGTGATGATCGCGGGCGGCGCAGAAGCCGCAATCACTCCGATGGGCGTGGGCGGTTTCGCCGCGATGCGCGCGCTTTCCACGCGCAACGACGAGCCGGAGCGCGCCAGCCGTCCCTTCGACGCGCAGCGCGACGGTTTCGTCGTGGGCGAGGGCGCGGGCGTGCTGATTCTCGAGTCTTTCGATTTCGCGCAGCGGCGCGGTGCAAACATCGTCGGCGAAATTGTCGGCTACGGAATGTCCGGCGACGCTTTCCACATCACCCAGCCCGCGGAAGGAGGCGATGGCGGCTATCGCGTCACGCTCGCGGCGCTGAAAGACGCGAATATTTCGCCGAACGAAGTCGGCTACTTGAACGCGCACGGCACCTCGACGCCCCTCGGCGACGCGATCGAGACCACCGCGCTCAAGCATGCGTTCGGCGAGCGCGCGAAGAAGCTTCCCATCAGCTCGACAAAGTCCATGACCGGGCATTTGCTCGGCGGCGCTGGCGGTCTTGAGGCGGGCATCAGCGTCCTCGCGCTGCGCGATCAGATCCTGCCGCCGACCATCAACTACGAAAATCCCGATCCCGCCTGCGACTTGGATTACGTGCCGAACAAGGCTCGCAAAGCGGAAGTCGCTTACGCCGTCTCGAATTCGTTCGGCTTCGGGGGCACAAACGCTTCGCTCGTCTTCAAACGCTGGGACGGCAAGTAGGGCGGACGCGTTGCTGGGCGATGTCGGCGTGTAGGGGCACGGCATGCCGTGCCCGCGTTGGCTTTGAGCCGTTGGAAGCGCGGGGCTTTAGCAGCTTGCTGAAAAACGCCTTGTCTTCAGGAGGGCGGGGTTTTAACCCCTGAAGCTGCCGTTCGACTTTTTCAGCGTCCTGTTAGCCCCGCGACAAGGCGGAAGAATCGAATCGGCTTTGGCTCGAGGCCGTTGGCTCTGTAGGGGCGGGTCTCAGACCCGCCCATCGGACACGGATGGAATGACCAATGAAAATCGGCGTCTGCATTAAACAGGTCCCCGCAAAAGACGCGCCGCTCGCGATCGTCGAAGGCGGCTCGTGGATTCGCGAATCCGACATCGGCTTCGAGACTAACGAGCCCGATAGCTTCGCGCTCGAAGAAGCGCTGCGCCTCAAGGAAAAGCACGGCGGCGAAGTGGTCGCCATCTCCATGGGCCCGGAGCGCGCCAAGCAAACCATCAAGGAAGCTCTGGCCAAGGGCGCCGATCGGGGCATTCACGTCGCCGACACCGAATTCTACAAGCTCGATCCGCTCGGTGCCGCCCGCTCCTTGGCGGCCGCCATTGAAAAGGAAAATTTCGATCTGCTCCTCACTGGCCTGCAGAGCGACGACCAAGGCTTCGGCCAGACGGGCGTTCTCCTCGCCGAATTGCTCGGGCGTCCGCACGCCACGATCATCATGGCCATCGAAGTCCTCGACGGCCGCATGAAACTCAAGCGCGAGCTCGAAGCCGGCTGGTTCCAGTGGGTCGAACTGCCACTGCCCGCCGTGCTGTCAATCCAGTCCGGCATAAACAAAGTTCGCTACGCGACGCTGAAGGGCATCATGGCTGCGAAGAAAAAGGAGATTGCGACCGTCGATCGCAAATCGCTCGGCGTCCCGGATGCGCCGACGCAGCGCGTCGAACGCATTTACGTTCCGCAAAAGACGAAGAAGACGGAATTCATCGCCGGCCAGCCCAAAGAAATTGCGGCGAAGCTGATCGAAAAGCTCCGCCACGAAGCGCGGGTCTTGTAGCGCCGGGGTAGCTCACCTCTTTAGAGGAGGATTTTTTCAGATTCTTATGACTGTTGGGCCAGTCCCTGAGCCGCGGAGCGGCGATTATACTTAGCCCGGCACGCAGTGCCGGGACATCAGTCGCGAAAAGATCACGAGTCCCGGAGGGACGATTGACCGTCCGGGTTGAATTAGGGCAAACATGAAAATCCTCCTCATCACCGAACAGCGCGAACGCAAATGGAACAACGTCACCTTTGAGACGCTTGCGGCGGCGCAGCAGATCGCCTCGCAAACGAGCGCCAGCGTCTCCGGCGTCGTCGTCGGCAAAGGCGTTGCGCTGCTCGCGGACGAGCTCGCCGGATTTCAGCTCGACGAAGTACTCCTCATCGAACACGACCTCCTCGAAACGTACACGCCGGACGGTTTTTCGATCGCCCTTCGACAGGTGATCGAAAGCGCGAAACCCGATCTGGTCCTGCTCCCGCACACCTATCAGGTCCGCGACTTCGCGCCAAAACTCGCCGCCTCATTGGCTAAGGGCTCGCCCGGCGAGGGCGGAAAAGGCTCGCCGGGTAGCGGCGGAAAAGGATTGATCGGCGACTGCATCGCCTACCGCTATGAAAACAGCAAGTTGATCTTCGTTCGCCAGATGTTTCAGGGACGCACCGCCGCGGATGTTGTCTTTACGGGCGAGCCGCCCTGGATCGCCACGTTTCAGGCCGGAGCGTTTCGCGCCGATCTTGCGAAGAAGCGCGCAGACGGCAAAGCGCCCGTCAATCCCGTCGCAGTGGAATTGAAGCCCGAGCAAATTCGCACGAAGCCGCTCGAACTTTTCCGCGAAGCGAAGCAGGCCGTCGACCTCACGCAAGCGCCCATTCTCGTTTCCGTCGGGCGCGGAATCAAAGCCCCCGAAAATATTCCGCTCGCCGAAAAACTGGCGAAGCTGCTGGGCGGCGAAGTCTCCGCGTCGCGCCCGATTTGCGACGAAGGCTGGCTTCCCATGGACCGCCAGATCGGCAGCTCCGGGCAGACCGTCGCGCCAAAACTTTATCTCGCCCTCGGCATCAGCGGCGCCATCCAGCACGTCGTCGGAATGAAAGGCTCGCGCACCATCGCCGCGATCAACAAGGATCAGAACGCGCCTATCTTCGAGATCGCCGATTACGGCATCGTCGGCGACCTCTTCGAAATTGTCCCCGCCCTCATCGAAGAACTCGAAAAGCCCAACTGAATCTTCCCAGGCGACCCGAGGTCCTTGCCGCGTAGGGGCACGGCATGCCGTGCCCGCGCCCGACAGGTGCGAATTTTCCGATTCTGCTAATATGGCCGCGTAATGCCAACCGACCGCGAATCCGCCCAGCGTGAACGCCTCGATGCCGACGTGCTCATCATCGGCGGCGGCCCCGCCGGACTCGCTTGCGCGCTTCACCTCGCGAATCTGGTCGAGCGGCACACGCAGGCCAATAAATCACCGCAGCTATCGGCGGAAAACGTCTACGTCCTCGAAAAGGGACGCGAAATTGGGGCGCATCAGCTTTCCGGCGCTATTCTCGACCCTTGCGCGCTCCGCGAACTTGTGCCCGATTGCGAGAAGAGCGCTCCGTTCGATACCCCCGTCACGGGCGATGCCGCTTACTACCTCACGCCAAGCCGCGCGTGGAAGCTACCCATCACTCCGCCTCCGCTCGCGAATCACGGCAACTTTGTCGTTTCGCTGAACCGTCTCGTGAAATGGCTGGGCGGGCTCACCGAGAAAAAAGGCGTGAACATTTTCACGCAGTTCGCAGGCAGAGAACTCCTGTACGAAGGTGACGGCCAAAACGCGCGCATCGCGGGCGTGCTCACGGAAGATAAGGGCGTCGACAAAAACGGCAAGCCCAAGGACAACTACACGCCGGGCTATGAACTGCGCGCGAAAGTCACGGTTCTTGCCGAAGGCCCGCGCGGTTCACTCACAAAAGAGATGGTTTCCCGCCTGAAACTCGATGGCCTGAATCCGCAAGTCTACGGCATCGGCATCAAAGAGCTTTGGGACGTGCAGCCGGGCCGTATCGATGCTGGCTTCGTCGCGCACACGCTCGGTTGGCCGCTCGACTCGCACAAATACGGCGGCGGCTGGATCTACGGCCTGCGCGACAATCGCGTCTCGGTCGGAATGGTTGTCGCCCTCGAATATCATGATTCGCTCTTCGATCCCCACCAGGCATTTCAGAAGTTCAAGACGCATCCGTTCATCGGCAAAATTCTCGATGGCGGGAAGCTCGTCCGCTACGGCGCGAAAACCGTTCCCTACGGCGGCTGGTACTCGATGCCGCGCAGCTACGCCGACGGCGCGCTGATCATCGGCGATTCCGCCAGCCTGCTCAATTCCCAGCGCCTGAAAGGCATTCACACGGCGATCAAGAGCGGAATGCTGGCGGCCGAAACGGTCTACGAAGCCCTCTGCGCCGGCGACACTTCGTCCAAAACGCTCTCGAAATATCGGGATAAACTTGACCAAAGCTGGCTGAAAAAAGAGTTGTACGCCGTGCGCAATTTCCACCAGGGATTTCACGGCGGCCTGTGGAGCGGTCTCTTCCAGGCGGGGGCGCAGTTCGTCACGGGAGGGCGCGGCTTCGTCGATCCGATGCGCGGCGAAGCCGGTTACAAGGAGTATACGAAGCTCAATCGCGATCGCGCGCTGGTCGACCAATCGTCGCGATTCAAAGGCGACGGCAAGCTCACCTTCGACCGGCTGACGGACGTCTACCATTCCGGCACGCGTCACGAAGAAGATCAGCCCTGCCATCTCGTCGTGCTCGATCCGAATATCTGCTCCGATCGCTGCGTCCGCGAATACGGCAATCCTTGCCAGTATTTCTGCCCGGCTGCGGTCTACGAAATGACGCTGGACCAGGGCGAGCCCAAGCTGAAAATCAACGCCTCGAATTGCGTTCACTGCAAGACGTGCGACATCGCCGATCCCTACCAGATCATCAACTGGGTCCCGCCCGAGGGCGGCGGCGGCCCCAACTACGAAGGCATGTGATCCGTTTTCCTCCCACGCCGATGTGAGCGGGCGTTGAGTGCGCGAGACGTGCCTCAAATCAGCGTGGGATCCGGGCAAGCGGCATTTCCAGACGGAATAATTCCCCGAGGCGGACGATCGGCGGCTGCGGCAATGTTTGGCAAACTTGCCTCGGCTCGGCGCGCGCGATATATTCGCCAGTCGCGGGAACTCGCTCGTTCAACATGCCGGCTCAACAAAAGCCGTCAGGGCCGGCCCGTCTCAGCCCTGCAATTTTCAAGGAGGCGCAATTGCGTTATCTGGTGACGGGTGGTGCCGGTTTCATCGGCTCGCACGTTGTGGACGAACTCGTGCGCCGCGGAAACGATGTCATCGTCTTCGACGATCTCTCGACCGGCAAGGAAGAAAATCTCGCGACCGTGCGGGAAAAAATCGATTTGCGCGTGCAGAACATCGGCGATCTGGCGGCGGTGAAAGCCGCCTGCACGGGCGTGGATTACGTGATGCACCTCGCCGCCCAGACTTCCGTGCCGCGCTCCATTCAGAAACCCATCGAGACCAATGTCGCCAATATCGACGGGACTCTGAACGTTCTGGTCGCCGCCCGCGACGCCAGGGTGAAGCGTTTTGTCTACGCAGCTTCTTCCGCTGCCTATGGAGAGACGCCCACTCTCCCGAAAACCGAGAGCATGCCCGCGGCGCCCATTTCGCCGTATGGAATAACCAAGTACGTGGGAGAGCTGTACGCGCAGGTTTTCGGACGAGCGTACGGCCTGGAGAACGTTTCCGTTCGCTTTTTCAACGTGTTTGGACCGCGCCAGGATCCCTCCTCGCAGTATTCCGGCGTTCTTTCGCGCTTCATGCTGGCCGTGATTCGAGGCGAGCAGCCCGTCGTTTTCGGCGACGGCAACCAATCGCGCGACTTCACGTATATCGACAATATCGTCTCCGAGACGCTCAGCGCGTGCGAAGCGAAAAACGCGTCGGGCATGGTCTTCAACGGCGGCACGGGCCTGCAAATCACGCTGAACGAAGTGCTGCACCTCCTCGGAAAAATCACCGGGCGGAAGATTTCCGCGAAATACGATCCGCCGCGAACCGGCGACATCCTGCATTCGCAAGCGGATATTTCGCTGGCGCACCGCGTTTTGGGTTACCGCCCCGTCGTGGATTTCGAGGAGGGGCTCCAGCGCACCTGGGAGTGGTACAAGAGCGCCTACGGCCGGCACTGAAACCTGCTCGCATTCCGAATTTCCACGACTCGATTCCTTGCAGCGCTTCCATGGCATCCAGCGCTTATCAAACCTGCGGGAGGCTGCTGACCTCGATCACCGACCGAATCTCGACGGTGGCCGGAGGTCACAAGCGAAGAAAAAGTGAATCCGCAAGGGCGTTTGAGTTGCGATTAGAAATTCGCCCGCGCTTTGTTTTCTACAGGTTGCGACGATTTCTATTAAAGGCTTGTTGCGATTAACAATTTTTGTCACCGCGGTCTGTTCGCCCCGGCGACGACCGCGTTCGTCCCGTCTTACGTTATCAATCCGTTCCGTCATCGCTGCATTATCTCACTCATAATTCCACGCTAGCATGGGTGTCAAATCGGCAGATCCAAGGTAAACGCGGTAAGTGGTGGATGACCAGCGGATTACGGGCGCGAAAATTGCACAATTTTGGTGCAAAACCAATCGCATTCTTTGTGTCAAGGTGAACACGCTCTAGTACGGACCCAGCGCTGCGCCGCGGTCCAGGAAATGTCGCGCTGAAGACCCGCCGGGGGGACAGGCAGCCCTCGGCGCCTGTGGCGCAGGAGCAGGGGTTTCAGACTGGATCAGGCGGCTCTTTCGTAGAGGTATTTCTGGAAGCCGGAGAAGAGGCGGCCGATTTGCTCGGGCGGCCCAAGGTCGGCGACGGCATCAGAAATCGAGTCCTGGTAGCGGAGGCGAAGCAGAGGCGTGAGCTTTTCCTGGTCGAGTTCGCGGACGCCTTCGGAGACATAGTGGGCGAGCACGAAATCCAGAAAGGCTTTCTGCTTGGCGGCGAAATTGGCGCGAATGCCGCCTTCGGCGTGCGCGGCGCGTTCGGCCCGCGTCAACGTAGGAAGGGCGTAAGCGACGTGGGCGAGCACGTCGAAGAGGTCGCTGTTTTCGGCGTTGATGATGCGCTGCATCTCTTCCATCTGTTCGGCGCCGAAGCCCTTCTCGGCAAGGCCCTGCAGGAGCTTTGCGCGGGTGTCCGGAAGGCTCCATAGCGCGCGCAGTTCGGCTTCATTCCTGAAGAATTCCGGGAGCTTCCCGAACAGCATTTCCATGAACTGCTGCGACGACATGGGCGTGCCGTCCGGATGCCAGAAGGAAGTGACCATCATGTGCTGGATGGCGCGCTCCTTGCCATCGGCGAGCTTGATTCTGATTTTCTTGGGGCGGTCCGGAGGGTCGGCGGCGGTCGGCTCTTTGGGAACGCGCGGCCCGCGAGGACCTCTTTCTTCCCTGGGCTCGGGCTCGAGCGGCTCGCCATCCCATTCCGGATCGTTGAAATGGTGGTGGGCCTTCACGAAATCGTAGACCGTGAAGTAGTCCTTGCCATCGTAGAGGCGCGTGCCACGCCCGATAATCTGCTTGAATTCGATCATGGAATTGATCGGGCGCATCAGGACGATATTGCGGATATTGCGCGCGTCAACGCCGGTGGAAAGCTTCTGCGATGTGGTGAGGATCGTGGGAATGGTCTTTTCGTTGTCCTGGAAATCGCGAAGATGCTGCTCGCCAAGCTCGCCATCGTTGGCCGTGACGCGCTGGCAGTAGTTCGGATCGCTGCTGGCCTTCATCTGGTTGACGAGATCGCGAACGGCGAGCGCGTGGTCCTGCGTCGCGCAGAAGACCAGCGTCTTTTCGTTCTGCTTGATCTGGCTCATGAAGATTTTCACGCGATGGCGTTCGCGTTCGGTGATCTCGATGATCTTGTTGAAATCGGTTTCCACGTAACGTTTGCCGGTCTCGACTTCGCCTTCTACCAGCCTGTCGTCCGGCGTATAGACGTATTCATCGAGGGTGGTGGAGATCTGCTTCACCTTGAAGGGCGTAAGAAAGCCGTCGTTGATGCCTTCTTTCAGGGAATAGATATAGACCGGATCGCCGAAATAGGCATAGGTGTCGATGTTGTCTTTGCGCTTGGGCGTGGCCGTGAGGCCAAGCTGAACGGCGGGTGAGAAATAGGTGAGGATGTCACGCCATGTGCTTTCGTCGTTTGCGCCGCCGCGATGGCATTCATCCACGACGATGAAATCGAAGAAGTCGGGCGGATATTCGCCGAAATAGGGGGAGGGTTTGCCGTCCTTTGGCGGACCGCTCATGAAGGTCTGAAAGATGGTGAAGAAGAGGCTGGCGTTTTTGGGGACCTTGCCCTTCTTGCGAATTTCGTCGGGCCGGATACGCTGCATGGCGTCTTCGGGAAACGCAGAGAACTCTCTCCACGCCTGGTCGGCCAGGATGTTGCGATCGGCAAGAAACAGAATGCGGGGACGGCGCGAAGGCTCGCGGCCCCCCTTCCAATCCAAAAGATTCCAGCGGGTGTGGAAGAGCTTCCAGGCGATTTGGAACGCAATGGAGGTCTTTCCTGTGCCGGTAGCCAGGGTCAGCAGGATGCGGGTCTTATTCGCAGCGATGGCCTCGAGGACGCGGGAAACGGCGATGTCCTGAAAGTATCGCGGCTGGAACGAGCCGCCCTTGTCTTCGAAAGGCACGCTCGCGAAGCGGTCGCGCCATTCGTTCGCCTCGGCGAAGGTGAGATTCCAAAGCTCCTCAGGCGAAGGATAG
>Ga0209167_10001930_pt1 | contig 11634 bp, 13 predicted proteins | sample Coa_R1_9_FD_187154 | JGI IMG/M metagenome (GOLD analysis project Ga0209167, IMG submission 187154) | Surface soil microbial communities from Centralia Pennsylvania, which are recovering from an underground coalmine fire - Coalmine... | ecosystem: Environmental > Terrestrial > Soil >...
GCTGCGCCAGATCGAGGCCGGCAATCACCGCTCCACCCGCCGCCGACAGAAGCTCGTTGACCGCCGGGTTCATGTCACGCGCCCGACATCGCCGGGGCCTCGGCGGAAAGCACTCGAGGATTGCTGTCCGCCGCGGATCGCTGGCGCAGGATCCGCGCCGGCGCCCCGGCCGCGATGACATACGGCGGCACCTTGCCTTTGACGACGCTGTTTGCGCCGATGATCGCGCCGCTGCCGATCGTACTGCCGCCGAGGACGCTGCAATGGGCGCCGAGCCATACATCGCTGGCGATGTCGACCGGCCGCCGCACGGTCCCCTGCGCGCCGATCGGCCGGGTCACATCGTCGCTGTTGTGATCGGTCGAGATGATCGTCACTTGCGGTGCGAGCAAGCTGTCGTCACCGATCGTCACGCCGCCGCCGCCGCAGATTACCGAAAGCAGGCCGACCAGCGTCGATGCGCCGATCGTGATCCGGCCTGCGTGATCTTCGGTGTCGAGCACTGCGAAATCGAGGACGGTGCTGTGCGCGCCGATCTCGATGCGGCCGCGGGCGATGATGCGGCAGGCATGCAACCGCGTCCGATGGCCGAGCCGGAGATTGCCGGGAAAGTCGATCTCGGCCCGCATCGACACCTGGCAGCGCCAGCGCAGCGATAGGTAGAGCGCGACAAGCGCGCGCGGCGCTGGCCGTTTCCGTAACCGGCTGCGGAGATGGAGAAAGACTCTGCTCATCGCGCTACGCGGCGTCCGCCCCGCCTCAGTCGTGCAATTTGTGCAAAAAGCCGGCGCGCTGTCCGGCGCCGGCAGTGAGGAACCCGGCATCCTGCCCGGCGAGGATGAAGCGGGCGCCCATCTCGATATAGCGCGGCATGATCTGCTCGTTATAGACGCCGGCCATTCCAGGAAATTTGCCGTGCTGCTTGCACGCTGTGATCATCGCCTTATAGGCCTCGGCGACCTTCTCGTTGCCGAAATCGCCGTGGATGCCCATCTCGGCGCACAAATCGTTGGTGCCGATCAACAGGACGTCGACCCCCGGTACCGCAGCGATGTCGGCCGCGTTCCTAATCGCGGTCGGCGTTTCCAGCATCACCACGGTGAGGTTGGAGGCGTTGAGCGTCGACGCCGCTTCGCTCGACGAGGCCGAGCGCAGTCCGTAATGCGGCCCGATCCCGCCCATCGAACGGTGCCCGACCGGCGGGTATTTCAGCCGGTTGACGACCTCTTTTGCTTCGTCGGCGGTATCGACATGCGGCATGACGATGCCCAGCGCGCCGTTGTCGAGCGCGCGCGTCGCAATTGGGTATTCGCCGTTGGGGACGCGGGCAATCGGCGCGATGCCGGCGTCGAGCGCCGCGGTCGAAATCTGCGCGCAAGCCTCGAGCGACATCACCCCGTGCTCCATGTCGAGGAACAGCCAGTCGAACCCCGCGACCGCCATCGCCTTGGCGATCTCGACGCTGCGCGTCATGCGGATGCCGACCCCGAGCGACAATTTGCCGGCTTCGAGTTTTTCGCGGGCGACATTGCGGACGGCAGCCATGGCAGCTCTCCCTCGGGTCGGATCGCCCGATTGTGGCATGGCCGCTAGAGGACGGCCAGAACCGCCGCGACCAGCAGTGCGGCAGCAGCGGCTGCCGAGGGCAGCGTAAAGCTGTTGAGCCGGTCCGAGACAAAGCCGGCGAAGACCGGCCCGACGATCTGGCCCACGCCAAAGGCGCCGGTGATCATCGCCATCGCCCGCCGCGGATCGCCGGTGGCGAGATTGCGTGCGCCAAGCAGGCCGAGTGCGGTCAGCCCCATGAACGTCCCGCCGACGAGGACCGCCGCGGTGAAGACGCCCGCCGTGCTTTGCCAGCCGACGCTCGCCATCACGCCGACCGCCTCGACGATACAGGCGAGGGCGAAAGCCCAGGGGATGCCCAGCGGTCGGGCAATCCATGTCCACAACGCAACGGACGGCACCGCCGCCAGCCCGAACACGACCCAGATCACCGGCTCCCATTCGCGGATCGCTGGTGTGCTGCGCACGATCGCGATGAGGAACGTCGCGGTAATGATGTAGCCAAAACCATAGAGCCCGTAAGCAGCGACAAAGCGCTGGAATGCCCGGCCTGCATGACCGCCCGCCGGTCCGTCACGGTGGGGCGTAGCGGGGCTTCGTCGCGGCAGCAGCAGCGCCGCCGCGGTGAAGCCGACAAGGGCGAGCACGCCGCTGGCCAGCCACAGCGCGCGCCATTCTTGACCGAGGCTAAGTAGCGCCGCGACCAGCGCGGCCGATATCGCGATGCCGCTGCCGACCCCGGCGAAATGCAACGCCGACAGCTCGCCATGGCCGGTCTCGGCCAGCTCCTCCAACACCGCGGTCGAGGCGAGGATCAACACGAATGCGCTGGCTGCGCCGCCAACGAGACGCAGAAAGAGGAACGCCGGCAGCCCTTGCGCCAGTCCCATCGCTGCTGTCGTCAGCGCACTCGTTGCCAGGGCGCCGAGCAGCCAACCATGTCGTGAGCCGCGCAGCGTTGGCATCGCGACCAGCAGCGCACCGGTCAGGTAGCCGAGAAAATTAGCTGAGGCGATCAATCCAGCCGCCGATTTGCTCAGTCCAAGCGCCGCGATCATCGGCGGCAAGATTGGCGTGTAGACAAAGCGGCCAACGCCGATCCCGGCGGCGATGGCGATCAGACCGCCGAGCGCGCTGGAAAATGCCCGCCTTTTGCTAGCAGCCGATGGGATCGGCGCGGATTTGGCCGGTTCGCTGCTCATAAACCCATTCGCGATCGTCGTCTCAGACCGCTGACAGTCTTTGCGCCCCTGACATAGAGCCGGGTGATTATTTTATAAAAACGATTACATATGATCTTTCCTATCTGGAATTTAGATATCTGATGGATGCGGGCGACCTGAAAATCTTCGAGGCGGTAGCGCGGCTTGGCGGCATGAACCGTGCGGCCGCCGAGCTCCACACCGTGCAATCCAATGTCACCGCTCGCATCAAGACGCTTGAGGCTGACCTCGGCTGCACCCTCTTTCACCGCCATCGGAGCGGCGTTTCGCTGACCGAAGCCGGGCGACGCCTGTTGCCGTACGCCGACCACGCGAGGCGATTGCTCGCCGATGCGCGGCGAGCGGCCTGCGATGATGGTACTCCGCGTGGACTGCTGACGATCGGCTCGCTCGAAACGACCGCCGCGTTGCATTTGACACCGCTCCTCGCCGGGTATGCAGCCGCCTGCCCCGAGGTCGATTTCACGCTGCGTACCGGCACGACGCGAGAGCTTGTTGCCGATGTCATGGAAGCGCGCGTCGACGGTGCTTTTGTTTGCGGTCCGGTGCGGCGCCCCGAGCTCCTTGAGGAGGTCATGTTCCGCGAGGAGCTTAGCTTGCTTGCTGCGCCCAATGTTGCGTCGCTCGACCAAGCGTTTGGCGACGGTGAGGTGAGGACGGTCGTGCTGCGCGCCGGCTGTTCCTATCGCCAGATGCTTGAGACGATGCTCGCGCAGCGCGGCATCATCGTGCGGCGGCATCTCGAGTTCGGCACACTGGAAGCGATTTTCGGCTGTGTCGCCGCTGGGCTCGGCATCACTTTGTTGCCGCGTGCTTTGATTGGCCCGGTCTGGGCGGCGGGACGCGTCAGTGTCCACAGCCTGCCGCCGGCAGACGCCCGGGTCGAGACCGTGTTCGTTCGCCGCCGCGACGGATATTCCCCGACGGCGCTGGCGGCTTTCCTTGCCTGTGCCGCCGGAATGCTGCCCGCTACCGAAGCGGCGTAGCCGGCTGGCGGCGGCTTATTCGGCCTTGGTGCAGTAGGCCGCCAGCTTGTTGCCGTCCGGATCGCGGGTATAGCCGGCATAGGCGTTGGGCCAGAACCCGCGCGGTCCGACCGCGCCTTCGTCGGGCGAGCCGGCGGCGAGCGCCGCCTTGTGGAACGCCGCGACCGCGGCGCGACTTGGCGCGACAAAGCTGACCGTGCCGCCATTCGCCGCCGAGGCGGCTTTACCGTCGGCCGGTGTCAGTACGACGAATTCCTCCCTATCGACGCCCCAGCACGAGCCGCGGTCGCCGAGGTCCTTGAGCCGCTTGTAGCCGAGCGGCGCCAGCACCGCGTCGTAGAAAGTCCGCGCTCTTTCGAGATTGTTGGTGCCGACCGTGACATGGGTGAACATCGCCATCGGTTTCCTCCTCTGTTGTCGTGGTTGACCTTGCGGCGCCGGTCGAGCCGGAACCGATGCCAGCCTAGCGAAAATTGCCGACTTCCGACCATACCCCGGCGACCGCCTCGCGCGCGGCCTTAGCCATCAAACCGCTGTCGGTGGCGATCGTCGTCAGCCGGAAGCCCATCTGGATCATCCGCGCCGCATAGGCGGGCGCACCGCAATGAATGCCGGGATAGATGCCGCGCTTTTTGCACGCCGCCAGCACGGTTTCGTACATGCCGAGCTGCTCGGAATCCTCGCTGTCGAGCGCCGGCGTCTTGCCGAGCGAGAAGGCGAGATCGGCCGGGCCGACATAAATGCCGTCTATGCCGGGCACATCGAGGATCTCGTCGATGCGCTCGACCGCCTGGCGGGTCTCGATCATTGGGATGACAAGCACCTCGTCATTTGCGGTCTTCTGGTAGCTGCCGGCGACGCCATAGGTGCCGGCGCGGATCGGGCCGTTGCTGCGCGTGCCCTTTGGCGGGTAGAGCGCGTATTGCACCAGCGCGCGCGCCTCTTCCGGCGAGTTGATCATCGGTGCGATGACGCCATAAGCGCCGGCGTCGAGCACCTTGCCGACGATGCCGGGCTCGTTCCATGGCACGCGCACCAGCTTGGTCACCGGGAACCGGTCCATCGCCTGAAAGCAATGAACCATGGTCTGGTAGTCCTGCACCCCGTGCTGCATATCGACGGTGATGCTGTCCCAGCCGCATTGGGCCATGACTTCCGCCGCGAAACCCGACGGGATCGCCAGCCAGCCGTTGACCGCCGCCTTGCCGGCCTTCCAGCGTTCCTTGAGCTTGTTGTCAGCCATTCTCGTTTCCCCTCGATAGCAGCGTGTCTGCCTAGCGCCACGATGGCGGAAACCGGCCCGCCGGTCGAGGCCGCTGTCTTAGGCGGCCGAAGAAGAGCCGCCGGCTGGCGCCCACCGGCCGTCCGATTTGACCAGGATCGCGGCTTCGCGCGCGAATTCGTCGTCGACCTTGTATTCGTAGCAGCGGATGCGGCCGGCTTCGGGATAGGCCGCTTCGATCGCGGTCAGCGCCTCGGCCAGCGTCTCGAAATCGCCGGTCATCTGCAGCCGGCTGTTCCACACGCCCTTTGACGCACGGGTCAGCATCCCGCGAGTCGGCGCGTCGGTCTCGGGCACCCGGTCGAGATAGGCGGTGATCTCGACGGTAACCGGCTCGTCCGGCTTCCACTCGTCGCGGGTGACCTCGACCCGGTAGGTCTCGTAGCTCATTGCTGTGGGTTATACCGCCCGCCGCACCGCTGCGCTAACATGCGAGCAACGATTTCGGGGAGGAGGACGATGATCAAGCTTGCGGGCATCGGGCATGTGCTGCTGCGGGTCGCCGACGAAGAACGGTCAAAGCAGTTCTATCGCGACGTGCTTGGCTTCCAGGTTGCCGAGCAGGATCCGGAGCACGGCGGCGTGTTCATGACGCTCGGCGACGGGTTCCACGCACTCGACATCACCCAGCACGCGACGCCCGACGTGGCGGAGCAGCCGCATCGCGGGCAGATCGGCCTCGTCCATGTCGCCTTCAAGGTCGCCAGCTACGCGGCGCTGCGCGACGCCTACTCCCACTTGCTGGCGAACGGGGTCGAAATCCTGCGTGCCGTCGACCACATCTGCCAGCGCAGCGTCTATTTCACCGACCCGGACGGCAACGGCCTCGAAATCTATTACGAGATGCCAAACGCCCTTTCGCTGTTCCCCAATGGTCGCGGCGACGAAGACGAACGGCTGCCGCTCTCCGGTAAGGGCGAGCCGCTGCCGGCCTGGCTCGCCGAAGACTGGCCCGGGCCCGCGGCCTTCGCCAAGGTGGAGCGGCTCGCCCGCCCAAAGGCCGCCGCCGAATAGCGCAGCGGCAGGATGTTCAGACGCAGTGGCCGCGTCGACCGTGGTTAGCGCTTGATCCCGGCTAGACCGTTCTGGATTCCGGCCGTCGCCCAGGGAGCCCACGGCATGGTGATGAGCTTGAACCCCTTGTCGACATAGAAATTCGGCTCCATCCCGGGCGGGATGAAATACATCGCCGCGACGACGCCGTGCTTTGCGGCGGCCGCGGCGATTTTATCGAGCGCTCGCTGATAGTGGTCGCACTTGTAGTCGAGTGGCACCCCCAGCTCGATCGAAAGATCGGACGGGCCAACCAGTAGGGCGTCGACACCCGGCACCGAGGCGATGGCATCGAGGTTCTCCAGCGCCTCGTTCGTCTCGATCATCGGAAAGATGACGAGCTCGTTGTTCACGGCATCCATGTACTCGCGGTAACTCTTGAACTCGCCCCACTCGCCGCGCACCCCGGCGTTACTGCGATTGCCCGCGGGAAAATAGTGGCAGGCGCGCACCGCGGCCTCAGCCTCCGCGCGGGTGTTGACCATCGGCACGATGAGGCCTCGTGCCCCGGCGTCGAGCGCGAAACAGATCAGATGGGGCTGGTTTGCGGCGACGCGCACCACCGGCGCCGCCTGCTTGCCGCGCATGGTCTCGATCGACGGCCGCAGCTGCTTGATCTCCCAGGCGGAGTGCTGGGTATCAAACAGCAGGAAGTCGTATCCGGCGGCGGCCGGGACCGACACGTCGATGTCCGGTGTCACGGTGGTCCCGACAACGGTTCTGCCTGACTTGATGGCGTCTTTAAGGGCGTTCATCTGACGTCAATGCCTCCCATAGTGGCGTGGCATTATCACACATTGGTGGGACGTCGCCGCGCCGCATGGCTGTCATTTTGAGAATTTATCTGGCGCGCCGCTTCTGCTTCCTGTCGGCGTTGCCTTTGGGCATGTCCGCCACGGTAGCAATTGCGGTCCGTTGCGCCTAGAAGCGACTGGGGCCGCCCCTTGCGGAGCGGCCCCGATCTTGTCGCAAGCGTAGCAGCTGCGAGGCCGCATCAGATCATGTGTGCCAGCGGAACGCCTGCTCTTTGCGTTGCGAGCCCTGGCTGAGCTTGATGTTGACGACGCCCGGGCCGGGGAAGTTCATCAGCTCGTCGAGCGCGCCGCGCACGTCCTTCACATCCTCGACATAGGCGCCGTAACCGCCGAACGACTGCATCATCTTGTCGTAGCGGGCGCCGTAGATCAGCGTGTTCGGCCGCATGTTCAGCATCGGGTTGGACGGGATTTCCGGCATGCCCGGGCCAATGCCGCCATTGTTGAGGATGACGATTTTGGCCGGCATCCCGTAGCGGCACAGCGTCTCCATCTCCATGCCGGAGAAGCCGATCGCCGAATCGCCCGAGACGTGGACGACCGGGCGGTCGGGATGTACGACGCAGGCCGCGATGACAATGCCGAGCCCGACGCCCATCGTGCCGTAGCTGCCGGCATTCATGTATGAGTTCGGGTTCGAGAGTGGCATCTGCGTGCCGCCGATATCCATCGTCGTCGCGCCTTCGCTGCACAGCACGACGTTCTGCGGCAGCCACTCACGGATGTCGCGGAACAGCCGGTAGTAGGTGCCCGGCGACGACTCGTCGTTGACCTGCGGCGCGATCATTGCGGCGTTTTCCGACGCCTTCTTGGCGATCGCTTGCCGCCATGGCGAGCCTTGCGGATGGAACCATTGCCGGCCCTCCAGCGCCGCATTCATCTGCTGCATGATCGCCTTGCCATCGCCGAGCAGGCAAACCTCGGCCGGCTTGTTCTGGTGCATGGCCTCCGGGTTGATGTCGAGCTGGATGACCTTGACGTTCGGGTTGTAGCGCGGTGCCTGGCCGAAATGCAGGATCCAGTTGAACCGCGCGCCCATCAGGAAGACGACGTCGGCCTGTTGCAGCGCCAGGGTGCGCGCGGCGCCAGCCGACAGCTCGTGGTCGTCCGGCATGATGCCCTTGCCCTTTGGCGTGCGGACGAACGGGATCTGCGCGCGCTCCATGAACTTGCGCACTTCCTCGGTCGCGCCCGAGTAGCCCATGCCCTGGCCGATCAGCGCCAGCGGCCGCTCGGCCGACTGCAGTACGTCGAGGGCCCGCTCGATATCCGTCGGCATCGCCTGGGTGCGCGGCGGCGGCGGGCATTTCGCGACCTGAACCACGTCTTTCTCATCGCACGAGCCGGTGATCAGGTCGTCCGCGATATCGAGATAGGCCGCGCCGGGGCGCCCGTAAGTCGACTGACGCACCGCCATCTCGACATAGAACGGGATGCGGTTGACGTGTTCGATTGCATGCGCCCACTTGGAGACCGGGGTCGCGCACAGCACCTGGCGCTCTTCCTGGAACGAGCCCATGCCGTTGCGGTAGGTCTCCGACGCGCCGCCAATCAGCACCATCGGCCAGCAATTCTGCTGCGCGTTGGCGAGGCCGGCGAGGCCGTGGATGACGCCCGGGCCGGTCACGGTGATGCAGGAGCCTGGCTTTCCGGTGAGGAAGCCGACGGCGCCCGCCGCATAGGAGGCGGCCTGCTCGTTGCGCATGCCGATATAGGGGAGGCCGACCTTCTGCGCCGCCTCGGCGATCGGTCCGACGGGAAATCCGACGACCCCGAACATGTACTCAACGCCCTGTTCCTTCAGGCTTTTCGCCAGCAGGTCGGCGCCCTTGATCTCAGCCATAATCTCCTCCCCAGGGGTGAATTGGGTCCGTCCGCGGGGGTGCGGCCGAGCCCAAGCGAAAGCGTCGGGCGCAGATTACGCATTTATTGCTGGGGCGGGAAAGACCCTCTGCCGCAGGGCGGCATTCGCTCCGCGCGGGTATTGCCGACAAAACGGGCACGAGCGAGCGGCCGGGATCGCCCATGGGGATTGGTCTTCGCAACGGCAATGAAAAATTTCCGGAAAACGCACGCAGTGTGATCCAGCTCACATTCGAGCCGGCAAGGGCGCGATACCTTTTGGCCGCTGAAACGTATCGATGAAGCCCTGACGCGTTGCTTCCCCAGCCAGGGTGAATTGCTCAGCGGCCGCCATTCTCCAGGCCGGCCCGGCAAAATCTTCTCCGGCGCAAGCAACGACGGCGAGGCACATGGGGAAGGGTGGCGATGAACCTCGAAGCGCAAGCGTTTGTTGAGCGATGTCAAGCGGATCGCGCCCGGATGATCCAAGAGCTGCAGTCTTACGAGCCGGTCGGTGTGATGCATCTCTGGAAGGGGCGTTCGGCCGAGCGCCTACACGATGTGACCGGCGACCGGGTGGACTCGCTCCGGCGCGAACTCGCCAGGATCGACGCGATGATCGAGTTCGTGAACGCGCTTTCACAGGTTCTCTAAGGCGCATAAGAGCGCTGCTGCCTCTATGGCCCCGGCCCCGGCGGTTCCGCCATAATGCGGAGACCGCCATCGAGTCTCATGGAGGGCGACATGCGCCGCGTCGGACCGCACAGCTTCACCGAGATCTATTACGCCGGCTGCAATCCCAGTTTTGTCGAGACCAGCGACGGCTACGTGATGATCGACACGCCGCAGCAGCCGATCGATGCGGTGCGCTGGCGCGAGATGATGGAAGAGAAGGCGCCGATCCGCTACCTGATCAACACCGAGCCGCATGGCGACCACATCTCGGGCAACGCCTATTTCCCCAACGTGCCGGTGGTCGGCCAGGTCAAGCTCCAGGAATGCTTTGATCGCTACCTCGCGCAATTCGGTACGATGGACGAGAAACGCGAGCGGCTGAAGCAGATGGACCCGGACAGTGTCTTCCTGCTCGGCCATCCCGATTACGCCGATCCGCATGGGCCGACCGTCACCTTTACCGACGGCCTCACGCTCAATGTCGGCAACCACACCTTCCAGATCATCCATCATCCCGGCCACACCGCGCCGCAAACCTCGGTCTACGTGCCAGAGGAGGGGGTGGTGTTCACCGGCGACAATGTCTTCCACAAATGCCGTTCCTGGCTGCAGGAATGCGACCCGTGGGAGTGGCTCGACGCCCTCAGGAAGATCGAGTCCCTCGACGCCGAGGTGATCGTCCCCGGGCACGGCGAGCAATGCGGCAAGGACTATCTGAAGGACCAGGCGCAGATCGTCGAGAATTGGGTCGGCTATATCGGGCGTTTTGTCGAGCGCGGGGTCGGTCCCGAGGAAATCCTGCGCGAGAAGGTGGCGGTGACCGACCAGGATCCCTACCCGATCGGCCAACGCCTGTTCATGCATGACGAGCGGTTGACCGGCATGATCGTCAACAATTTGCACACCCGCATTAGGGCGAAGAAGGAGGGGCCGGCGGCGTCCTAACCGCAATCCGCCGCGGCGGAAAAATACGGGAAATATCGCGCGCCGGGCCGGATCGTTAGCGACCTATTAACTCCGCGCGGGGAATATTGGCGCACCGCAACCCGAGCGAAGACGAATTGTCCCATGTGGAACCTGACCCCGGAATACGTCCAGCAGGTGAAGGAAGAGCTGAAAGGCCGCCGTGCCGCGATCGAGGCGCGCTATGCCGATGAGCTCAAGTCGATCGCTTCCGATCTCGACGAGATCGAGACGCTGGAGCGCATCGCCTATTCCTTTGCCGTGAAACACTTGCCCGACCCGCATTCGGCGGAGGCCGCCGCCGAGCCGGAGGCCGAGGTCGCTGCGCTTCAACCCGAACCCGTGGTGGAGCCCGTCAGCGAGGAAGCCAAGCCGGACGAGGACAAGGCGCCGTCGAGTGGCAAAGGCGGCCTGTCGCGTTGGCGGATGCGCCTCGACAACAACGCCGAGGCCGAGTCGGCCTAAGCCGAAACGCCGGATATCACGGGCGGAAGCGATCCGCGCTTCCGCCCGCTAAGCCGTGTTTGTCGCGCTGTCACGAGAGCACCGCGCCGACGCGCCGTTCTTCAGGAGGCGTTGCTCTTCAAGCGACGCTATTGCGCTTTTCGAGGAAATTGCGAGACCGGTCGACCTCGCGCTGTAGCGTTGCGGTCACTTCTCGCCAACCCTACAGCTCGCTCGGGCTGACTAAAACCACTCCGGCTTCTTAGGCCCGTTCGGCCGTATATACGTGTGCAGCATTTGCAATGTCGTCTTCTGATCGGCGGTGAGGCTCGACCGCCGGCTCAAATCGCTATAGACGAACTCGATCTGCTCCTTCAGCAGCAGCAGCCCCTCACCGATGCTATTGCCGGTGGCGCTGATGTCGAGATTGCTCATCGACGCGGTGAAGATCGTATCGCCGAGCGGATCGATCACGATGGGAATTGGCTCGGTCAGTTCGTGGTGCGGCAGCGAGTCGATCGTCATCTCGAGGCGGTGGGGGTGCGCCGGCTTGTGGGGCGCAGATTCGGCATGCTCAGTTTCGGCGGCTTCTGGCGTGGCCGCCTCGGGCACGCCTGCTTCCGGCAGGTTTGCTTCCGGCGGGGCCGCGGCGGACTCTCCTAAGGCAGATTCTGCTGCGGGTTCTTCCGAAGCGGCAGCTTCTGGCTCGTCCGCTGCACCAGACGTTTCGGCCGCGGTGAGCAACCGGTGCCGGCGCTGGGTGCGAGACGGCGGCGCGTCGAGGT
>Ga0209167_10001933_pt1 | contig 11626 bp, 9 predicted proteins | sample Coa_R1_9_FD_187154 | JGI IMG/M metagenome (GOLD analysis project Ga0209167, IMG submission 187154) | Surface soil microbial communities from Centralia Pennsylvania, which are recovering from an underground coalmine fire - Coalmine... | ecosystem: Environmental > Terrestrial > Soil > Unclassified...
CGCTCGGCGTCACCGCTGTCGATCCGGTCGGAATGGATTTGCTCTTCGAACGATTCCTCTCCGAACAGCGTGGCGAATGGCCCGACATCGACGTCGATCTTCCCAGCGGCGACCAGCGCGAGCGCGCCATTCAATATGTGTACGAGCGCTACGGACAATTGGGCGCGGCCATGACGGCCAACGTCATCACTTATCGCGGGCGCTCCGCTGCGCGGGAAATCGGGAAAGCGCTGTCGTTCCAACCGGAAGTTCTCGACCGGCTATCGAGCCTGGTGGGCACGTTCGAATACAAGGATTCGAATGACACGCTCGATCGCCATTTTCGCGAAGCAGGCCTCGATCTTCAGAACCATCAAATCCGCAAATTTCTGGAGCTCTGCGTGATGGTGCAGGATCTGCCACGCCATTTGGGACAGCACTCGGGCGGGATGGTGGTGTGCCAGGGGCAGCTCGACTCGGTCGTTCCGCTCGAGCCCGCAACGATGCCCGGGCGCGTCGTCGTGCAATGGGATAAGGAAGATTGCGCGGACATGGGGATCGTGAAAGTCGATCTGCTGGGCCTCGGCATGATGGCCGTGCTCGAAGATTCGATCAAAATCATTCGCGACGATTACAAAGAGGAAGTGGACCTCGCGCATCTGCCGCCGGATGATCCGGTGGTTTACGACACGCTGCGCAAAGCGGACACGGTGGGAATGTTCCAGATCGAGAGCCGCGCGCAAATGGCCTTTCTGCCGCGTCTTCAGCCGAAATGTTTCTACGATATCGTGGTGCAGGTGGGAATCATCCGCCCGGGGCCAATCGTCGGCAAAATGGTGCATCCCTATTTGAAGCGCCGCCAGGGACGCGAAGCGCCCACCTGCCTTCATCCTTCGCTCGAGCCCGTTCTCGCACGCACGCTTGGCGTGCCACTTTTTCAGGAGCAGTTGCTGCGCATCGCCATGATTGCCGCGGGATTTTCCGGAGGCGAAGCCGAGGAATTGCGCCGCGCGTTCGGATTCAAACGTTCCGAGCGGCGAATGAAGGACATCGAAAAAAAGTTGCGCACCGGCATGGACAAAACCGGCATCGATGCGGCGACGCAAGACACAATCGTGCAGTCGATTACTTCCTTCGCGCTGTACGGATTTCCCGAATCGCACGCCGCCAGTTTTGCGCTGCTCGCTTACGCAAGCGCCTATCTGAAATGCCATTACCTGGCTGCGTTCACAGCGACCTTGCTGAACAACCAGCCGATGGGATTCTATCGTCCGGCGACGATCGTCAAGGATGCGCAGCGCCACGGATTGAAAATCCGTCCAATCGATGTGAGCTGCTCGGATTGGCCGTGCACGCTCGAAAAACGGAAGCAGGGTTTCGCGTTGCGGCTTGGTTTGCGCTACGTCAAAGGGCTGCGGCAGGAGGTTGCGTCGCAAATCGTCGAGCGGCGCGCGATGCGGACATTTTCTTCGATCGAAGATTTGAAGCTGCGTGTTCCCGCAATTCAAAAATCCGAATTGGCGGCGCTCGCGGAAATTGGAGCCCTGAATTTCATTCGGGGGAAAGAGAACAAAATCCATCGCCGCGATGCGTTGTGGCAAATCGAGCGAGCCGCGCGAAAGGCCGGGCCGCTGTTTGAGGGCACTGACGGATCGACGCCAAAACAGGATGATATAGACAAAATGTGTACGACGAATCCGCCTGTTCAGCCCTTGGAAATTTCGCCTCTTGCGCCGATGACTTCCGAGGAACGCCTCGTGGCGGATTTTCGCGGCACGGGAATGACGGTCGGCCCTCATCCCATGGCTTACCATCGCGCGCAAATGAAGCGGCAGGGGATTCGCTCTGCGGCCGATCTCCGCGCTCTACGCGATGGAATGAACGTGCGCATCGCCGGCGCCGTAATCGCGCGCCAGCGTCCGGGCACCGCGAGTGGCTTCGTTTTTCTCAGCATCGAAGATGAAACGGGGATTGCCAACGCCATCATCACGCCGCAACTCTTTCAACGGGACCGCGCGGCGGTCGTTCAACACCAGTTTTTGCTGATCGAAGGCAGGTTGCAGAATCAGGAAGGCGTGGTCTCCGTCAAGGCGGAGCGCGTCGAGCCGCTTGCGATCACCAAAGCAGAGCCAGCGTCGCACGATTTTCACTGATTCATTCTGCTGCGATTCGTGATCTCCATCAGCGCGAGCCGCAGCGCACGTCACTGATTCTGCCACGGTGGCGCTACAAGGGGACCGAAGGACGGACCTGCTACGGAGTGGACCGCATCAGACGGCCGCTGACTTGAGTACTCCGCTCCACTTCCATCTGAGTCGAGCACTCGCTGATCTTTGATACTTGATCGGATATTGAATCAAATGCTCCTTCGCTAACATCACTGCCAGTTCGGCTCGAACCGGACCCGCCTCGTCACCTCAATTTCGGAAGCTCGTGGTGGCGCTTAACTCGATCCGCTCAAGCGTCGAGCAATCGGACGAATCACCACAGCGACGCTCAAAACGGACACAGTGAAGAATAGGCGAAGACAAAGGGGGTCGAAAAGCAGAAGGCCCGCCTTTCAGCGGGCCTTCCAGGGAGAAAGTCCACGGCCAATGCGCGGATGGCCGACGAACCCTTTCCTGAAAGGCAGTCTAGTTTAGGGTTTCAAATCCGTCAAGCAGGAAAGGGGAGTTTTGATTCCGACCTAACACCTTTGTTTACAGTTAAATGCGAACCCGGGCCGACTTTTTCCACCGAATTGACACTCAGCGGCGTCAGCCCAAGCCGTAGAAGTCCTCTGCTTTTATGGGTTTACTCGAAAGCCCGAGCTGCAGGATTTGAAGCTGGTCGCTGCGATCAAACACCTTATCGGGGAGCGCCCTTTTGACCACGAGCCTCACTCCGCCGAACGCCAGCCCCGAAATCAGCGCGAACAGGCAGATAATTCCGGACCCGACAATCGTGCCTACAACCATCGCGCCGATACTGGGCTGCGTAAACCTGAACGTCGGCTCGTTCCACGTGAGCACTTCGCCAGATCGCACATTCTTCAAAACGGCGTTCGCTTCGGCCTCGGAGTTCGCTCCGGCGACGAACGCGAGTGACGTGAGCGCCCTCGTCGCATATAGAGGCGGGAGACCACCGTTCCGCTTTGAATCATTCACGTCAAATTGCTGTTGCAGTTGCTTCAGCTTCGCCAGCGCGAATTGCGGTGTCGGATAATCGACCAGCAGCAGCGTCATTTTCTTCGCACCGGCGCGATACGTTGCGACCTCTGCCTCCGCTCCGTTTGAGAACCCAAGCGAGTTGCCTATCGCTACCGGAAAGGATTGGTTCAGCACCGTTGGGCCGAGGATATAGCGGTCCGTTCGGGGCACAAGGTTGTTCATCGGCAAGTTGCTCATCAGTATCGGCAACGCGCCGTGTTCGGCGTGCGGTGCTATCGCGGCCAGAAGGGATTTGAGGCTGGAATCGAGCTTCGGCAAGTCACGCCCGTGGATGTCGAGCAGCAGATTCCCATCCAGAACGAGCGCGCGGTCCTCCGAAATGGCGGAGTACTCGGCGAGCTTGCCGTGCAGCATGTCCTGGGTCCGCAGATAGGAGTACTCGCCGTACGCCCCGCTCGGATCCTTCATGCAATATAGCGTTACGTCGAGGTGGTTCGAACCGCTTGTGTAGGAAGCTTGCACTCCCGACGTGAACCCGTACTCGCGGGCTGCACCGGAGGCATCGGACGGAGGCGTAAAAGCAGCGGCGCCGCTCTGGGTCCAGCCGGCAAACGACGAGGGCAGAATGGATTGCGCCGCTGCCGGCATTGCGGCCAGCAGGGCAAGCGCCAGCAGAACGAAGGCCCAGCGCCGATGTCCTTTCAATTGAGTGCCAAAGAAACGGTTGCGGTCACGCCCGGGAGTCTCAATGTTGGCGAATCCCCGATCCGACGCTCCCCGCCCAAGTCTAGGCGGCAGCTTGTCTCGCAGTTCACGTTCCACGAGCCATCTCCCCATTTTTCCCTACCGTGTCACACATTCCCGAAATTTACAAGTTTGCTCACCGGTCGCGCGACCGGAAAGGGACGGCAAAGCCACACGCGCCCAAGATCAGCGAGATACTCCTGCTTGTGCCCAAAGGTCTTAGATGCCGCCACGGCGCTTATTGTTCCGGCTTTCTGTCGACGACCGCTTCGCTTTTCTGTTCACTGCGGACGCACAACGCGGGCGATGATGTCGGCCATGGTCAGGCCTGGCGAGAATTCGATGTCAACTTCGAAGCGGATCCAGTTGATGGCGCCGAGATCGTTGAGCGTTTTGCTGCGACCCGTGTGGGACTTCAAAATGCGGAGTTCGCCTTTGGAGACCGTGACGTCGTGCTGTTCGGCGGCGATGCGCACGCGTTCCTGGTCCGAGAGATCGGTAGGGTAAAAAGCGGCGTTGACCACTTCCTCGGCGCGGTGCTCGTCGTCAACTGAACGGACAAAGAAGAAGGTGCGGTCCTTCAGCTGGACGACTTCACTCGCCGAGCGCCCGTAAAGCGTCGCGATGATGCGATCGTTGTAAACGTGATACGGAGGAGTGGCAATCGCAGAAAACTCGACCGGCCCGTCCTCCGGTTCCGTTTTTGGAACGATCTCGATGATCCAGCCGGCGTCGGACGCGTTCGCCGGAGGAACAAGTCGAAAGGCCAAGCCTCGGCCTATATCGTACTCAAACGCCTTGCCGAGCGAAACGGCGCCCGCAATGTGCACATCGACCTTCTCCGCCTGTGCGCGAGGATTGTGCTTTTGTTGCGAGCCCGCGAGTAGGTTTGCCGGGCCGGACTCGCATTTCCAATTTTCGACGCGCGCCGCCGAAGGGCCGGGGCGCGCCAGGAAGGCCAGGATCGCGAGGCAGGCGCTTTCACGTCTCATGTGCGCTTGATCTTAGGCGAACGCCGCGACGAGAGTCTATCGCAAACTCTCGAACAGGGCCGCGAATTGGGCGAGCGACAATTGTTCGGCGCGAGCATCGGGGCGAAGGTTGCAGTCGCCCAGTGCGGCGCGGATGCGGTCGTCGTCCGCAAGAGGCCGGAGGTTGTTGCGCAGCGTTTTCCGCTTTTGACCGAAGCAAGCTTGCACAAACTTGAGAAAGCCCGTTTCGTCCTTTATGCCGAGCGAAGCGCGCTCGCCGGGCAGAGTCATGCGCAACAGTGCCGAGGTGATGCGCGGCGGCGGTCGAAACGCGCCGGGCGGGATGCGCAGGGCGATTTCCGGTTTGGTATAGAGCTGGCACAGAGCGGACAAATAGCCGTATTCGCGGCGGCCAGGACGCGCAACGATCCGAGCCGCAACCTCGAACTGCACGACGATGTGAATCGAGTCGATCCGATCAGCCCAGCGAAACAAATGGCGCAGAATCGGCGAAGTGATGTAGTAGGGGAGGTTGCCGTAGACGCAAATCTTCCCGTTGGTCAACTCGCCGAGATCGAGACCCAGGATGTCCGCGCGCACGATCTCAACGCCCGGCCACGCCGACGGGTTCTCGAGCACGCGTTCGCTGACGCGTTTCGCGAGTGATTCGTCGGTTTCAACGGCGATGACGCGCCTGCCGTCACCGGTGAGCGATCGAGTCATTTCGCCGTGGCCTGCGCCGATTTCAACCCAGGTCTCGCCCGGACGGCGCGAAAGCGTCTCGACGATTCTTTGCTGCCATTTTTGGCTGGTCAGGAAGTGTTGGCCGAGCTTTTGCCTTCCCATGGCGATCAGAGTCTACCAACAATCGGTCCCCGGGCGTCGGCACAAGCGGACTGCCGTGAGATGCGAGGCGCTCTCGCGCTCGGTGCTCCTGAGAAATTCTTGAACAGATTGCCTTGACGCAGTGAATTGCTTTCGTTACCGTTTTTATTCGCTGTTCATCTGCTACGCGAAGAGCGAATGATTCGCGCGACCAAGCGCGGCTATTTCTCGTTCGTACCCGGGAGCTCATGAGAATTCTATTCGTATCGTCGGAAGGTTTGCCGTACTCGAAAACGGGCGGCTTGGCGGACGTCGTCGAGGCGCTGCCGAAGGCGCTCGTGGAAGCGGGGCATGAAGTCGTGGTGCTCCTGCCGCGTTATCGGGGCAACAAGATCACGACCACCGTGGTCGCGAGCGTCACCATCCCGGTGGCCGGCGGCCTGCATTTTCCGTCCATTGCGGAAGGTCAAGCCATCGCCGGCGTCCAGTATTTTTTCGTGGATGACCCCGAGCTTTTCGATCGCGAACAGCTCTACGGCGACAAATCGGGGGATTATCGCGACAACGCGGAGCGATTCGCCGAATTTTCCCGCGTGGCCATTGAGTTCGCCAAGCGTGTCTGGCTGCCCGACGTGATCCATTGCCACGACTGGCAGTCGGCGTTGGTCCCCGTGTTATTGCGGACGCAGCACGCCGAAGATCCCGTGGTGCGCTCGCTGCCGGTGGTCTTCACTATCCACAACCTCGCCTATCAGGGACTTTTTCCCTACGCCGCGCTGCGCACTATCGGCTTGCCGGAAAATCTGTTCACGATGGACCGGCTGGAGTTCTACGGCAAAGTGAACTTCTTGAAAGGCGGCCTGGTCTACTCCGACTATCTCACCACCGTGAGCCGCCGTTACGCGAAAGAGATTCAGACGCCGGAGTACGGGAGCGGCCTCGAGGGCGTGATTCGAAATCGGGGCGAGCGGCTCGTGGGCATCCTGAATGGCGTCGACTATTCGATCTGGAGCCCCGAGGCGGACACCTTCATTGCACAGAATTATTCCGCTCACAATCTGGACGGCAAGAAAGCCTGCAAGAAAAGCTTGCTCGAGGCCTTCCAATTGCCCATCGACAATCCTGACCGCCCGCTGATCGGAATCATCTCGCGTTTCGTGGATCAAAAGGGATTCGATCTGATCGCCGAAGTCGGCAGGGAATTGATGGCAGAAGACGTGACGATCGTGGCGCTAGGCACGGGACTGCCGGCCTATGAGAAGCTCTTCGCCGAATTGGCGCAACGGCACCCGGGCCGCTTCGGCTTGAAAATTGGTTATGACAACGCGCTGGCCCACCGGATCGAGGCGGGCGCGGATATGTTCCTCATGCCCTCCCGCTACGAGCCTTGCGGGTTGAACCAGATTTACAGCTTGCGATATGGTACGGTGCCGATCGTGCGAGCGACCGGAGGATTGGACGACACCATTCAGAACTTCGATCCAAGAACGCAGCAGGGAACCGGCTTTAAGTTCGAGGAATACGCGGGGACGGCACTTCTTGAGTGCGTTCGCACGGCGTTGAAGACGTATCGCGACCGCCCGTCCTGGCGGAAGCTGCAAGCAAACGGCATGGCTAAGGACTTTTCCTGGAAGGCCTCCGCTGCGTCCTATGTGACGGTCTACGAGGCGGCGAAACGGGCTAGAATCCCCAGGATGGCTCAAACATCTAAAACGTAGCGCGACTTGCCCAGCATGTTCGGATCCTTAAGCAGGGCAGGCGAGCGAGGATAAACGAAAATGGCTGAAAACGTTCAAACAGTAAGCGATGCAAATTTTCAGTCGGACGTGATCGAGGCGAGCAAGACGCAGCCTGTCATGGTGGACTTCTGGGCGGACTGGTGCCGTCCTTGCCACATGCTGTCGCCTACGGTGGAAGAGATTGCGCGCGAGCAGGCCGGCAAGATCAAAGTCGTGAAGCTGAATGTGGACGAGAACATCAACACGCCCGGCAAGTACAACATTCGCGGCATCCCCACGCTGCTCTTTTTCAAGGGCGGACAAGTAGCCGACCAGGTAGTTGGCGCCGTGCCGAAGGAGCAGATTCTCAAAGTCATCGAGCGCCACACCTCAGCGTAGAAACGTGCACCGAACCCTGTTCTGCCCCACGGTTCTGCTTCGTCCCCTGACATCTCAATGCCGCGGCCTGACTGGATACGCGCGCGATCGCGGTCCCGCACGGGCTGCATAGTGGGTGGTCCTGCTAAAATTCTGGGCGGCCTCTTATGAGAGAGATCAAGCGGTGCCATTGGGCCACCTCTCCACTCATGATCGAATATCACGATCGCGAGTGGGGCGTTCCCGTTCACGACGACCGCATGCTTTTCGAGTTCCTGATTCTCGAGGGCGCACAGGCCGGGTTGAGCTGGGAGACAATTCTCAACAAGCGGGAGAACTATCGCAAAGCGTTCGACCATTTCGAGGCCGCGAAGATTGCACCCTACGATCGTGCGAAGTTCCGCGAGCTGATGGGAAATCCCGGCATCGTCCGTAACCGTCTGAAGATCGAAGCGGCAATTTCGAATGCCCGGGTCTTTCTCGCAACGCAAAAGGAATTTGGCAGCTTCGAGCGTTACATCTGGCAATTCGCTCCAAGGGAAGCGAGGAAGGGGACGAGGCGCTCATCTGCTCAGCCTCGAACCCGAAGTCCCGAATCAGATGCCATGAGCAAGGATTTGAAGCGGCGAGGATTCCGCTTCGTGGGAACCACGATTTGCTACGCCTTCATGCAGGCGGTCGGAATGGTGAACGATCACCGGGGCGATTGCTTCCGCTCACGCGCGGCGCGGGATTGAATTGCCACTCGGGCGCGGTCGCCGGCTGCTCCGGGTCAGGCGGACGCGAGATCTTGGGGTGGCTCCGGGGCAGATGGAAGAATAGAGCTGGCGATTCCGGACGAGGAATCGGCGGGGTTGGCAGAATCGCCGAAAGAGAAAAGCTGACCGCGCATTTTCCACGCTCGCTCGAAGCGGTCTCCCAGGCGCGGGCGGCGCGGTGTCACAGGGGAAGCCTCCGCAGGCATTTCGTCTTGGCTCTTGCTCGGGGCCAGCATAGTTCGCGCGGTCAGCGACGAGAGTCTCGGAAGTTTGTAGCGGTAGACGTTCCAAGCCAAGCCCAGCTTCTGCATGGTCCAGATGGCGCACCAGTTCAGGTCAATCTCGTACCAGGCAAGCCCGTGCCGCGACGAGGAAGGATGCGCGTGGTGATTGTTGTGCCAGCCCTCACCCCAGGTAACCAGGGCAACCCACCAGCTGTTCGTCGAATCATCGCGCGTCCGGAACCGCCGCGAACCCCAGGAATGCGTCGCCGAATTGACGGCCCACGTCGAGTGCAGCCCGACGACCGTGCGCAGGAAAACACCCCACAGCAGGAACGGTATGCCGCCGACGGCCAGGAGAATCGCACCCAGGACGATCATCGGAACGTAGTGATACTTGGTGATCCAAACCTGGAACCTGTCCTTGGACAGATCTGGGACATAACGTGCGAGCGTCGAAGTGTCATGGTGCATCGACTTGCCCACCAGGATCCAACCGGCATGCGCCCACCACTTGCCGTCACGCGGCGAATGCGGGTCGCCGTCCTGGTCGGAGAACTTGTGGTGAATGCGATGCGTGGCGACCCAGAAAATCGGGCCGCCTTCGAGCGAAAGAGTAGCGAAAACGGTGAGAACATACTCGACCCATCTGGGTGTTTTGTACCCACGATGCGTCAGCAGGCGGTGATAGCAAACGCCGACCCCGAGGCTGGTGGACAGCCACCACAGAAAAGCCGCCACAAAAAGCGCTGTCCACGTGAAAAAGAACAGCGCCGCCACGGCCCCCAGGTGAAACAGCACCATGAATGTGGCGGTTGTCCAGTTGATTTTGTCGTCGGGCGTGGCAATCTGTTCGAGGTTCACCTGATCCATCTTCTCTTCCTCTTTTTCGTCTCTTTTTTGTTTTGCTGAATTCAGTGTAACAGACTTCCCCCCAAGCCTCGCAATAGTTCTAGAAAACTTAGGCGTTGGACACGCGCATGTTATTAGCGTGCTCCTACCGGATCGCACCGGAAATTCGGGATGGGAACTTCGGGATCGCCCAATAATTACGTCGAATTGCGACTTGGCCGGCCGCATGTGTGACGACGATCTCATCCACGTCGGTCGCCAGGCCCATTTTGGTCCCGGGACTGGTGTTGCTTCAATGGAACAACGGGCAAGTCCAGCGCTTTACTCCGCCGGAGGCCCACACGATAATCTAGCCCGTTGCGAGGGGTCGTGCGCCAGCGTTCGTTTGAAATCTTCGCTAAAATTCTGATGTGTGCTCCGGGGAAGCGACGAATTTTGCGCGCGCCCTTGTGGTCGTGCGGGAGACGGACGGCCTGAAGCTGCGTGTGGAGCAGGGGAGTGAAAAGCTATGAGACGCTCTGATCTGGTGAGAAATTCGGGGAAGGGAAAGACGCCGCGAACGTCGCAGATCGTTTTCGGCGAGCGGCAACACTTGCTGCGCGTTCTGGATTCGCTCGAGCACAGCGCGCTTCCGGCCGCGCGGCTCGATCAGGAACGCAGAATCATCGAGCAGTTGATCCATTCGCGCACCCTGGAGCTGAATCATATCAATCCGGGATGGGACGAAAAGGTTGGGACCGTCCTCAGTGCGGAAGTGCGTCCCGATCTGCTGGATCAGCTTTCGCGCGAGGCTCCCAAGGAAGACTACTATCTGCTTCGCCTGATCAGCGAGCATCCCAAAGTTCCATCGAAGACCTTGAGCCGCCTCTCGCATCATCCCTATTCCGCGATTCGCGAGAATATCGCGCGTCATCCGAATAGCGACGCGCCTACGCTTCTGCGGTTGAGCCGAGACCGCACCCAGCCGCTCTGGTATCTCGTCGCCTTCAACCCCAACGCGCCCGCGCCGCTGCGCAAGCGTCTTCAGGAACGCATGCGCCGCCTCGGCGAGAAATCCGCCACGCAGTAGCACGTTTGTTGCGCGGAGTTTTAAGGCAGGGCGCAGCATGCCGCCCCGCTTTCGTCCGCCGGAATAGAACAGTAGTGGTCCCACTTTTCTTCCGAAAAAAGGCTTCGGGTCCGCCTTGCGACTGCCCCCCTTGCTTTGGCCTCCAAGACAAATTGGCTCTTTACGGCTATAATTCTGCTTGTATATTGGCCTGCAGGAGTGAGCCAATGCTGCCGCTTCATTTACAGCCCGAAAGCCACATCCCGCTTTACGTCCAACTCCGCGACCAGCTTCGCGCCCTCGTCCATTCCGGAGAGCTGCGCTCGGGCGACCGCATCCCTGCGAGCCGAGAGCTTGCCGTCCACCTGGGCGTACACCGTACGACCGTGGCCAACGCCTACGCCGAACTCGAGTCCGAAGGGCTGATTCAAGGGCATGTGGGCCGCGGAACCTTTATTTCCGCGCCTCCGGCGAAACAGTTCACGCCCCTGCCGCGTGCGAATGGCAACGGAAACGGCAACGGTCACGCAAGTCTTCGGTGGGAAGCTCTCTTCGCCGACGAGCGCGGCGACGACGGCCTCAGCCGCCTCATGCCCACCGTTCCGCCCGGCACAATCGCATTCACCAAAGCCAGCCCCTCCGATGACGAGTTTCCGGTGGAAGATCTTCGCCGTTGCTCAAACGCTGTCTTGCGCGGATCTGGCCGGCGCATTTTGGAAATCGGCTCGACGGATGGCTACCAGCCGCTTAAGCGCGTTTTGATCGACATGCTGCGCGACGAGGGTCTTACCGTCCGCAACGAGCAGTTGCTGATCACGAACGGCTGCCAGCAGGCCATTGATTTGATCTGCAAAGCTTTTCTGCGCCCGGGTGACGCCGTCGCCCTCGAAAATCCCGCGTACCCTGGAGCGATTGCGATTTTTGCCGGAGCGCGCGTGCGGACGCTCGCGGTCAGCGTCGAGGCGGATGCGAAGCGCACGGGC
>Ga0209167_10001934_pt1 | contig 11625 bp, 14 predicted proteins | sample Coa_R1_9_FD_187154 | JGI IMG/M metagenome (GOLD analysis project Ga0209167, IMG submission 187154) | Surface soil microbial communities from Centralia Pennsylvania, which are recovering from an underground coalmine fire - Coalmine... | ecosystem: Environmental > Terrestrial > Soil >...
CCTTCTGATCTTCGCAAAAGCACCGGAACCCGGGAAGACCAAGACGCGGATGGTTCCGTTCTTGACCGAATCCTGCGCCGCTCTGCTGCAAGAGGCCATGATTCTTGACATGCTCAGATTAACCGCTCATTGCGTGGCGGACCGGTTTATCCTCGCCTTTCCCTCAGCCAAACACCCGTTTTTTCAGAAAATCCAAGCCGAAATAGGCCTTCGGTGTCTCGATCAGCAAGGAAACGATCTGGGAGAGCGGATCGAAGGCGCATTTCATCAGACCTGGAAAGAGGGATACGAGCATGTCGTGACCATCGGGACGGATTCTCCGACCCTCCCCCTTTTCATCCTCCGGGAGGCCTTTCGCCGGTTGGAGGACGATGGCATCGTGCTCGGACCCAGTATCGACGGGGGGTTCTACCTGATCGGTCTGAGGAAGCCGATTGAGGGCCTCTTCAAGGGCATCGCCTGGGGAACGGACCGGGTCCTTACCGAAATCCTGACGATCATCAACCGAAAAGGTCAGATCTGCTCCCTCCTGCCGTTTTGGTACGATCTTGACCGCCCGGGAGACCTGCTCTATCTGGTACAACACCTTGAGCTCCTGCGGCGAAAAAAGGAAGCCTACCCCACAGAGGTTTTCCGGCTTCTGCAATCTCTTCACCTCCCCTCGGGTGAACCGATCTCTCTGGAGGGCCATGAACGCCATCGGACTCTACATTGATCTCCCGTTCTGCATCCAACGGTGCAGCTTCTGCTCGTTTTCCGTTAGGAGCTACCGGGAACGGGAAGCCTCGCGCTATCTGTCGGCTCTCTTGAAAGAAATCCACAGAGTGGCTGCCGACTTTTCTCGCCCGAGGATCGCGACAGCATACCTAGGGGGAGGAACTCCCAGTCTCTATTCCACGGCGGCTCTGAATACCCTCTTTGATCTGCTTCATCGCTCCTTCGAGGTCGCCCCTGATATCGAGATCACGATTGAAGTGCATCCTGCAACCGTGAATCGAAATACCCTGGCCCACCTCCGTTCTTTGGGGATAAACCGGTTGTCGGTGGGAGTTCAATCTCTCAAGGCAGAAGACCTCCAAGGGATGGGGAGACGCTACAGTCCAGGGGACGTGGAACGGCTCGTCCTTGAGGCAAGAGCGGTCGGTTTTGAAAATATTGCAATGGATCTCATTTACGCGCTGCCCGGGCAGTCCGTTCTAGATTGGGCCGCAAACCTGGAGAAAATACTTCGGCTCGGGCCGGATCATCTTTCCGTCTATGGTTTATCGATTGAGCCCGGCACCCTGTGGGGGAGGATGTGGGAAGAGGGGAGCCTCTCGCTTGCCTCCGAAGACGAGGAGATCGAGATGTACTCCCTCGCGCAATCCATGCTCAAGGGGGAGAATTATGACCATTATGAGATCTCGAATTATGCAAGACCTGGCCACCGATGTCGGCACAATCTTCTCTATTGGGAAGGAGGATCTTATCTAGGCGTTGGGCTCTCGGCCCACTCTTTTTCGGCTGGGAACAGGTGGTCTAATTCCGATGAGCTTTCGGAGTACCTCTATGCTATGGAAAACGGCGGGCTTCCGGTCACGTTCCGGGAGACCCTGAGCGACGATCAGTTTGCCAGAGAACAACTCGTATTCGGCTTAAGAAAGATCGAAGGGATTCGATTGAGCGAAGCCGCAAAGCAACTCCTCGGAGGCCCGATCGCTTCGTTGCTCAAGACCGGACTCCTCGTGATTCAAGATGGAATTTTACGCCTGAGCGGCCACGGAATTCTGATGGCCGATGAAGTCGCCATCAGATTGATGTAAGGCACTTGGGCGCTCAAGTGCACTGGTTGAAGGTTCCCACCGAATTCGATTCGTTCCATTCTGCGTTCCCCGTCAAAGTCAGCTGGTGGCGTCAGTACATTCGAACACAATAGGCGACGTAATTCGCGATGCAACCCAGGTCGGCATTTGGACAGACCTCGCCGATTTTTTTGAGGAGACAGTCCTTCGGATCGGACATACCCGGGGGGACCCTGGGCCCGGTCTCTTGCGCCCGCTTCGGGATACTCTCGATCAGCTGGGTCTCCGGCAGCTGAGTTTCCGTCGGAACGGCTTTTTCGGTCGACTTTGGAAAAACCGAGCCGGAGGAGACGGAAGGTCCCGCGGGAGATGGGGAGACGAGCGTGACCATATAGTCTGGCGCCCCCGTTCTCTGCGATGGAGCGATCTCCAGCTGGAAAAAGAAAAGAAGAAATAGCAGACAATGTCCTGCGGTCGAGAGCATCACCAGGAAAGAGGGCGTCGATCGGGTTCTTCGATTGAGGAGGATAGAGTGTGGCATGATTCTCTCCGCGACACCTTAGGAATATGTTGTCGCCGGCCAAATGATCCTTGGGATCATGCGATCTTCGATGGCTCCTTCGGGGTCGCTGGGAGACCTTCCGGAGAACGAGGTCATCCGCCTCGGAGGGAACTCACGGGCTGAGTGATCAGGGAGTGCTCCCATTAAAAAAAGATTGGCGCGCCTGGAGGGAATTGAACCCCCAACCAACAGCTTAGAAGGCTGCTGCTCTATCCGTTTGAGCTACAGGCGCATTCTGAACAAGGTCGTACGCCCTCTCCTTGTTCTCCCGAGGCGCATCCCTGATCGATCTGGGGTCATGTTACTTCCGGCAAATACGAGAGTCAAGCGGGAAAAATAGGACCCCCTTCGGGGCCGGATCCCTCTTGGTTTCACGCTTCAACTCCTTGAATCCACTCGGAATTTAAAAGGTTAGACCGGGTGATCTGCAGGGCAAGCCGGTGGCGCCCAATGCGCCGCTTTGAAGCTAAATTTTCGCCTGAAGGGGGACGTGGCTCTACTTCACCATAATCCCTTCCCGGTGAAGAGGAATCTCCCAATCACGATCGAGGACTCTCAGTGTGAGCTTTCCCTCTAGCCGATAACGGACTTCCCCTGCCTCGTCGAACAGCGAAATCCCGCCCTCCTGAAGCGCTTTCCAGCTCAGGCGAATCGGCAGGAATGGGTAGACGGTTTGCCGCCCTGGAAGGACGATGGGGTCACTGATTTCCCCTTCCGCCACCAACCGCTCCAGATAAAGCCGATAGGAGAGATGCCGAAGGGTCATGTCGATGCGATTCGGATTGGTAACGCCCAGAGTTACCGACAGCGTCATGCCCGAGAGGGTCACCTGGCGTACCGCAAGTTGCGCGACCGTTACGCGGGGTCGGCTCGGCATCCAGAGCGCAGCACACCCCGCCGTCAGGCACAAGGCAAAAAAGAAGGCGGTTCTCTTGATCATTCTCTGGAATGCCACATCGAACAGGTTGATTCTGAATTGCTTGCGCAAGGCACAGATCATCGCCCTCAACGGCCATTACACGCAACGCCACTATCCCGATCATCTGCGTCGCATCCGTTTCAAGGATGCCGAGACCGACAAGACCCTGGTGTTTCTCACCAATCAGACCCTATTATAGATTTTGTCGGTCACCATTTTCGAGAAAACGACCATTCAGCAAGCACTTTGGGGCAACGACTACAACCGAGAAAACGTAGCGCAACATAAGCAACTGAATTTATTTTTTAACCGGACAGCAGTGTACGCAAGGTAGAAAATAACCAGAGCAGCGGGCTTTAGTTCGATTTCCCTTCTCGATGGAACCCGACGAGCGCCATTGAACGTTTGACGAGAAGAGTCAGATCAACCGGGATCGTCAATCTCACCCAAGAACCGAAGAGCCGCTCGGTAGACAGTCGCGGCCGAGGCCCGTTGGGCCCGGCCGCAGGTTCCGTCGAAATAAATCTCATTCGCGTTCGATCAGCTATTTCTGCCTGAGAATCGTGATCTTCTTGATGAGGACGTCGGTAACAGGCCGGTCCCCCTTGGCCTGATTACGGGGGACGCGGGCAATTTTGTGCACAACATCTTCCCCCGCGACCACCTGACCGAAAATGCTGTGACGATTGTTGAGCCAGGTCGTGGGTGCATCTGTGATGAAGAACTGACTGCCGTTGGTGTTCGGGCCCGCATTGGCCATCGCCAACCGGCCGGCCCGGTCGAATTGGAGTGTCGGGGAAAACTCATCCTCGAAAGAATAACCCGGGCCTCCCGTCCCGTTACCAAGCGGGTCGCCTCCCTGGATCATGAAATCCGGAATAACCCGATGAAAGATCAACCCGTTAAAGAGGGGTCTCTTCACCTTCTCTCCCGTCTTGGGCTCCGTCCATTCCTTCGTCCCTTCCGCCAATCCCACAAAATTCGCAACCGTTTTGGGGGCTTCTTTTTCAAACAATAAGACCGTGATCTCTCCGAGGCTGGTGTCGAAAATAGCATAGAGCCCCGGTTCAAGTTTTTCTCCCGCCCCGACGACTTTGGAAACGGTGAGTCCCAAAACGACAAGACTGGTAACGGTAAATATAACTCTCTGCATAAAAATTCCCCCCTAAAAGTCGGTTTTTAAAGAAAACCTCTCCGGAATCAGGAGAGGATGTGTGGTTAACGATCCTTCGAATTCGCTGTCGACCAGATATTGCGGACGCAGTCGCGACGGAACTCCGGAACTCTTCAACAATGGATATCGGTTTGTCCTGAGAAACGGGATATAGAAGGTCCTGGAAAGACAGCCGTCACCCACGCGATGAACAGCAACAAAGGCTTCGTCATCCAGAGCCGGGCCGACACCTTCTTCGCCTATATCTGTCGCCAGGATGAGGTCCGTCGGAGAAGAGGATCCACAAAAAGGGAGCTCTCCGTGCTGAAAATTTCTCAACCCGAGTTCATCGAGAGAGCCGCTCGGACGACCGAAACGGGTGGATCATACCGCAATTTCCTTCGGATGACAAGCAGATACGATTCTGGGCGTTGGTGTAGAGTCGGAAGAGCTTGTTTCACTCCCTCTGTCCGCTCCATCAAACGGTTCGTACGATTTTCCAGTAAGCCGCTTTCAGAAATCGTCCGATTTGGAGCCGCTAAAGCTGAAGGCTCGGGATGAGGATCAGGTTCACGAGGCCATCTTTCCAACACTGACCGGATACTGCCTCCACTTCGGATCAAGCCGTCGTATCGCATGGGACTTTAACCCGCCTGATGCGCCTTCTGCCAGGCACGGCATGTGAATGTTCCTCTCCGGTAGCAAATCAAATGTCCGCTTTTTGGAATAAGGGGGTGCTTTTCTTCTGGAGGGCGTGGAAGGAGAGCGCGGCTACCCGGGGGGCCTTTTGAAGGTGATTTCTGTTCGCGTTTCGTCGCTTAATTTCTCCGCCCTGGCCCTGCCACCCTCCCATCCGCCTTGGCGCCCCATTTCAGGAAGAATTTTCGGTTCTGGGGAGCGGCAGGCAGACTCGCCTGGTGGGGCGACTTCGTTCTGCAGGTTTTTTTGATCTGCCGCCGAGTCCCAGCAGGACAAATTTGACCGTCGGGGGGTGAGGGCTCCTCGGAGCCCTGCCCTCCCATCGACAGTCCGGCTCATATCGGCGTTCCGTAGGCCCAGCGCGCCATTATGGTCCGATTCTAGTGGAGTGTACCTGACTCGTCTTTACAATGAATGGCTCCGATATATCCGCGGGTCCAATTGTAAAGCTGAAACACTGCACTAGCGCGGCGCTTTCTTATAGCGCTTATGACGGTTCGACAAAATAAGATCATCAAGCACCACCCCACAGCAGACACACCGGAGAACATCGACTTTTCCTTGATCGGTGTAGATCGCATCCTTAGAGAGAAGACCTTGACATCTGGGACATCCCATCATCCACCTCCGTTGTTAAACGTTGTTTTGTTTTTGTTAGGCCTCAGAGAGGCAAGCCGATGGTAATTTCATCAGCTTTTGATAAACCGACTCGTAGGCATCCACCATCATCTCGACCGAAAAGCGGGTTTCCATTTCGCGGCGGCATCGTTGCCGGGAGAGTCCGCATAGGTCGTGAACCGCCTTGACGAGTTCATCCGTGCCGTCGCAAATAAATCCAGTGAGACCATCCTCGATAATCTCCGGAATCGATCCGCATGGACGCGTAATCACTGGAGTCCCGCAAGCCAGAGACTCGATCATGGTCAGACCAAACGGCTCGGGCCAATCGACCGGAGAGAGGAGCGCCATCGCACCCCCAAGGAATTCATTTTTCTCCTGATCGGTGATCTCCCCCAGAAAATCGATCAGCGGATGGTCCAACATCGGCTGGATCACCTCTTGGAAATAGGCCAGATCCGCGGCGTCGACCTTCGCAGCGATCTTCAACGGAACTTGCGCTCGAATGGCGACCTCAATGGCTCTGTCGGGTCCCTTTTCAGGCGAAATCCTTCCCAGATAGGCCAGGTAATCCCCGGCGCGATCCGAAAACCGATAAAGGCTTGGAAGCAACCCGTGATAGACGGTCCCAACCCAGTTGAGCTCCGGTAACGAAAGCCTCTGACTGTTGCTGATCGATACAAACGGTATCTTCCGATAAAACTCAAACAGGGAACGCAGCTCCGGGAGATCTAATCGACCGTGCAGGGTCGTTAACGCCGGGATATGACTCTGCTGGATGAAGGGAAATCCCCAATAATCGACGTGAGAATGAATGATGTCGTATTTGGATATTTCGGAGAAGGCCAGCGTCAATTCAAGCAGATGATAGGGATGTGGATCGGAGAATTCCCCATGGAGTCTCAAGGCCTTTTGACAAGTGGAAATGTGGCGCGCAGCGGTCTTGGAATCCCCGCTTGCAAAGAGCGTGACTTCATGACCTCGGCGGATGAGTTCCTCAGTCAAGAACGAGACAATCCGTTCCGTCCCCCCATAAAAGCGCGGAGGAACGCTCTCAAAGAGGGGCGCAATCTGAGCGATTCGCATGCTAACCTCCTGCTGCAATCTGTTTCGTCTTTTCGGAACCCTCTTGCACGGTGTTTCCTGGGCTGAAGTTCTGCAGGACCGGCAGGGGTCGATAAATCCGCCTGTTTGCAGACCTGCAGAGAGGAAAATGCAACTTCCATTCCGATCAAAAGGGGAAAAACGTCTCCTACGGAAGGAGAATTGGCAATCTGGGAGGAGGTGGCCTCAATGGGCCACCCCTCCCAACAGAACGGCTCGTACCGGCCAGGTAAGCCGCTCTTCGATTAATTCCGTTGAGTGAAATCGTGGAGGAAGAGATGCCCGTGCTGTTTAAACCACGCCAGGTTGAAGTACGGAATGGACCTCCGGCCTGTGCACCGACTGCCATTTCCTCATCCTGACCCAGGTTCGTCAGGCTTGCTCGGGCGGGAATCCTGCCTGAATCATCCGCCGCTGAAACTTCCGGGGTTTCTTCCCTCGCGGACTTTTTTGCGCTCTTCGTGAAGATGCCGTCGACGATGACCCCCCGCGCTCAACGCTCTTGCATCAGCGTCAAGAGCTGCTCATCCGAGATCCTTCTTCGGATCAGCTTGAGAATCAGTCCATGCGGTATCTCATCGAAGAATTGTTTCAAGTCGATCGTGGCACACCACTCGTATCCTTTCCACAATCGCTTGGCGCACATGTCCGATCGCCTGGTGGCGCTTACCCGCGCTTCCTCGGCCCCGCCTCTTCTTCACCGTGGATCTGCCACCCTCTCTCCCCTCCTCGCTTCAGGTTTCCTCCTCGCTGATTCGGTTTAACCAGAGCCCTGGCAGAGGGCTCCAGTCAAGAAAGTAGGGCTTCCCAGGTAAAACGCACCCCCTCCCCGTATCCCATCCCACTTCGCACTGGTTCGCTACACCGGATATATGGTCTCGCTCGTTCTAGCCTGCTCGACCGGCTCCCCGTCGCTACGTATACGGGTTCTGCCTCATGCTTCCTCCGGACCCCCCATTTCTGGAAGATGCCCTGCTTTGTTGGCTTCGCCCTTCCGTCCGATCACGCGGGCGTTTTATAACTTCCGGGCTGCCCCGGAAGTTCGGGCGATGCTTCATGCTGGGCGCACTAGATAGAGTCAGTATTTAAGCATTTAACTTGCTGATTATATTTGGAGAAAGTGTAGCAAGGAAACAAATCAGCGAGGGAGGATCGATGAAACTTTGAATGAGTTGGCGCTTACTCTTGAGAATCCAAACTGAGGGATCAACACGGAGCTTGCGGTGATCGATACGATCCTGTCGATGCATCCGCAGACAGTTCTCGCTGGAATAAATAAAGTGCGCAAATAGACTTTAACGGCGGATGGAAGATCGAGAGTTCAAAACGGTGCGCCGAAACTGCGGCTCATAACCGATGGGCGATCCATCTTCACGGATATTCGAGAGAAACGGGCATCCTCGATTTTCATCGACTCGAAGTGAAGAGGAGCTTTACCTGGGGGGCTCCGTCGACTCGGGCCGAGGCGGGTCTCGGCCCTCGACTCTCGAATAGAAGCCAGGGTAGGGACTGCCAAAGGAGAGAAAGACGATCGAGCGACAGGCACTTGGAGCAATCCGTCAGGCGGGCATTTACGCCCGACGGGTTACGCGCCTGGCGGAGACCAGGAAACCGGTGTGGGCCACCATCCGGTGGTCCGGTCGCACACTTCGTCCATCGACCGTCCATGTTCGAAGAAGGGATTCTACGGTCCGAACGAATTTAAATTCGGGGCAGGCTTGCAGGATCTCGACGACTTTCATGACTTGGGGAACCGTCGGAAGAAAACAGAGAAATATTCCTCCCGAGCGGAGCGACTCCACCGCCTGGGGAACCACTTGCCACGGCTCCGGAAGATCCAAGATGATCCGGTCGAGTCCCCGCTCATCGATTCGCTCATAAACATTCCCGGATTTCAGTTGAAGATTTTCGGAAAAGGGGGCCAACACGGCGATATTTTTACGTGCCCGTTCCGCGAAATCTTCCCGAACCTCGTAGCTGATGACTTTTCCTTTTTCTCCCACCATCCTGAGAAGAGCCAAGGTCAGTGATCCTGAACCGGTGCCCGCCTCCAAGACAACCGCCCCGGGATAGACGTCTCCCAGGATCAGCATGAGTCCGAGGTCTTTCGGATAGATGATCTGTGCCCCTCGGGGCATTTTCAGGGCGTACTCCGCCAGGGTGGGGGAAAACGCGAAAAATCGTTTCCCCCTTGAAAGGAAGACTTCGATCCCGTCTTCCTTTCCTATCAGGTCATTGTGGCGAAGCATTTCGCCGCTAAACTGGAAGGTTCCGCCCGCTCGAAGGGTGAAGGCATACTCCCGGTCGCTCGGATCGACGAGGTGCACTCGGTCGCCATCCTGAAAAAGACGCACGCTACATCCTCTCAATTAGGCGGCAATAGCCACAAAGAGGGGTAGGGACCTTGGATTCCGGGAACAATAGGGGGAAAGGGGGATGCCTGCTCTGTGGGTCCTCTTGCAAAGACCCTTCGGGCTTGCGCTCTCCGGTCCGAGGGTTCTTTTCCGGCAAAGAGGTCAGCTGGCCGCAACGGCCGCAAGCCTGAGGGGCGGCCTCCGGCCCTTCAGGTGCGGCGGTCGGTTGCCTCAGGAAGCTTCGGTAAAAATGGTCTTTGGTTCCCGGGGAATCCTCCTCCAGGCGATTCAAGACTTCCTTGTAAACGAGGAGCTTTGCCCCTTTGGCATTCGGGCATTCCTCAACAATGTAATCGATATGGTGGAGGATTGCGTGGGCTGCGACCTCCCGCTCGGCTAGCAGGCAAAGGGGTTTGACCTTTTTGACCAGTTTCTCGTGAAGGGCAGGAAGAACAGGCGACTGTTTCTTTATATAAGCGTGCTGCCAGCGGAGCACGTTTCCGAGCAGCCGGGCTGCTTCATCATCCAGATTGTGGCCCGTGGCCAGAACGGAAAACCCAATCTGGCCGGCGATCCGGTTAAAGGTGTACCGCTTGATCAGCCCGCAGGCGGAACAGGGGGGACGATCCGTTTTTTCTGCGACCTCCGGGATGCCGGCCTCAAGCTCGTTTCTGAGATCGTGAATGATCAACTTCGCTTCACGAGCGGCCGCGAACTTTTCTGCTTTCTCCCGGGATAACCGGGAATATTCCCCGATTCCCAGATCGACGTGAAGTCCAGTCGCCTGATAACCGAGGTTCAGGAGGATGTCCCAGAGAACCAATGAATCTTTCCCGCCGGAAACCGCCACCAGGACCGCGTCGGACCGGGTGAACATATTGTTTTCCTTCACCGCGCGTTCAACTTGCTTGTGCATATGACCGGAAAAACACCCGCCGCAGAATGCCGTATTATGTCGTTCGATTCTGATCACGGCCTTCGATTGGCAAATTCGGCATTTCATCGAGACTCCTGAACCTTAAAAACGGGCTTAACCCCCGGAGATCACGGGACGAATTTCGATGACATCGGCATCGTAAATCGCCTCATCCTCGGTCATTAACTCTTCCCCGCGGATCACAAGGTATGCCTCTCGGGAGAGTTTCAGCTCCTGCAGCAGCGTGAAGACGGTCTTCGGCCCTCGAATTTGCGTTTCCCGTTTTGGGTGATGGAGGATCACCGTCATACGGATCCCTGCCGTTTCCCCTCGTTGTGTGAACTGATCAAACGGATACTTCTATTCAAAGATTACTCTCGAAGAGGCGGTTTTTGGCCCTCTTTTTCTCTGGCACAGGTCCGGAGATCGCTGCCGGAAAAATTGCCCCCAAGCCTCCGGTGACGGAGAATATGATATCGGAAATGATTCCTTTAAACAACTGGGAAAGAAGGAGCGGCGTAACGCTCTTCCCCTTCCCACCTTCCCCTCGGAGGCGGAGCTTGGTGAGGAACAAGGGACCCTAAAACAGAGATAGAAGGGCTGAAAAATAAGAAAGCCCTCTTGGCATTGAGGTTTCGGGTGAGTATATTTTCACCTGAGAGGTGAAACCTTTCAACGCAGGAGGGCTGAGAGGATGAAACGACAAACGGAGCTGGGATTCAAGATCGAGAGGACGGAAGAGGAGCTGACGGCGCACGGGGGTTTGGCGCTCCTTGCGCAGTACAGCCATGGGCTGGGGCTCAGGGAGTTGGTGGGCCGCCATTTACCGGGGGTCGCGGATAGGATCCTGTGGCGTATGTGGAGTCCTTGGTTTTGATGCTGCAGGCCGGGGGCCGGAGCCTGGAAGATCTGAGGGAGTTGAAGGGGGAACGGGCCTTGATGAAGCTGATCGGCCGGAAGCAGGTCCCCGATGCGGACCGTGTAGGGGATCGGCTCAGACGTATGGGAGATCCTGAGAAGGGGCAGAGGGGGCTTTTGGGTCTGGGGCGGGTGCGCGATGAAATCAATGGAGATGGATGCAACCCAGATTGAGGCACAGAAGCGGGAGGCGCGATTCACCGATCAGAAAGTGAAGGGCTATATGCCGATGCTGGGCTTTCTCTTTGAGTCCAAGCTCTGTCTTCTGGAAGAGTTTCGGAAGGGCAACGAGAGCCCGGGCGCGGGGCATGTGGCCTTCTATCGGCAGTGTAAGGAGCACATGCCCCAGCGGAAGAGAATCGGTTATTTTCGGGCCGATTCGGCCTCCGACCCGTCGGAGCTGGAGGCGGACCGGGTGCGCGATGCGATCACGGCGGATCAGAACAAGGCCGTGAAGACCCTGATCAAGGCCGTGCCCGAGGAGCCATGGAAAGAGCCAGAGAGGGGATGCGGGTATGACCTCGCCGAGGCGGTGCACAGCACCGAGAAGAGCGAGAAGGCCTTTGGTCTGATCCTCTAAGCGGGAGATCTGCCCCCAGCC